>Ga0302325_10029942_pt1 | contig 11234 bp, 9 predicted proteins | sample Palsa_T0_2_FD_201948 | JGI IMG/M metagenome (GOLD analysis project Ga0302325, IMG submission 201948) | Peat permafrost microbial communities from Stordalen Mire near Abisko, Sweden - Palsa_T0_2 | ecosystem: Environmental > Terrestrial > Soil > Palsa > Peat permafrost | place: Sweden: Abisko...
CCGCTGGTGCGGCGCCGTGGGAACCACGTAGGTGTAGTCCTCGACGCTGTCGGTGCCGGTGTAGTAGGGGTTGGGGCGCAGGCAGTAGTAGACGAGGAGCGCCAGGAAGGGCGCGGCCACGAGCGCTGTGGTACGCCACACGCGGCGGTCGCCGGCGAAGACGATCGCCGCTATGCGGTGCGCCCGCGCCACGCTCAGCGTCGGCGCAGTCCGAGAATGGACAGCAGGAACGACGAGAAGAAGATCTGCAGGCCGACGATCAGCAGCTCGAAGGCGACGACGGCGAGGTTCTCCAGGGCGAGCGCGCCGAAGCCGTGCTCGATCCATTTGATCACGATGATGAGCGCCGTCACGAAGCCGGCGGTCATGATGATGCCGCCGAGCGCGAGGCCGTGCTCGAGCCGGAAGCGGGCTCGCATGGCGTCGAACCAGTCGTCCTTCTCGCCCATGAAGTAGGTGCCGTAGGCGTGCGCGCAGAGGCCGAGCGCGAGGACCTGGGTGCCGATGATCGTGAGCAGCGCGCCGCCGATCAGGGCGTGGATGTTCCAGCTGCGCCCGAGCAGATCGATGTTGGCCAGCACGGTGATCGAGATCAGCGTGCCGACTGCCGCCAGCGCCGTGCCCGGCAGGATGAACAGGTAGGTCGGGCTGTGCACGAGCAGGAAGCGCAGATGGCGCCAGCCGTCGCGGAAGCTCGACAGCTTCGACTCGCCGCCGCGCGGGTGGTACTCGATGTCGACCTCGGCGATCGCGAGATGCTGCTTGGCGGCGCGGATCACCATCTCGGACGCGAACTCCATGCCGGTCGTGCGCAGGTCGAGCGTGTCGAGCACGTCCCGGCGCAGCGCGCGCATGCCGCAGTGCGCGTCGCGCACGCCGGTGCGGAAGAACAGGTTCAGCAGGCCGGTCAGCACCGGGTTGCCGACGTAGCGGTGAAGCCACGTCATCGCGCCGGGCTGGATGTTGTCCATGCGGTTGCCCATCACCAGCTGGGCGCCGTCGTCGAGCTTGGCGACGAAGGTGGGGATCTCGCCGAAGTCATAGGTGAGGTCGGCGTCCGCCATCACGATGTAGCGCCCGCGCGCCGCGGCGAAGCCGGCGAGGTAGGCGCTGCCGTAGCCGCGCCGGCGCTCGAGGATCACCGTTGCGCCGGCGGCCGCCGCCAGTTGCGCGCTGTTGTCCTCAGAGTCGTTGTCGACGACGATCACCTCGCCGTCCAGCGCGCCCTGCCGTAGCGCGGCCAGGGCGTCGATGACGCAGCGCTCGATGTTGGCCGCCTCGTTCAGGCACGGGATCACCACCGAGACCAGCGGCGTCGCCTCAGTGTCTGCCGCCGCCGGTATCTGCTCGAGTGTGCTCACTGGGTATGTCGTGACGCTCGCCGCGCGAGGTTGGTCCTGGGGCGCGCAACCGGTCGAGTCTAGATCAAGTCTGGGATGCTGGCGCGCAAGTGCGGATCTGCGTGATCTACGACTGCCTGTTCCCAAACACCGTCGGCGGCGCCGAGCGCTGGTACCGCAACCTCGCCGAGCGCCTCGCCGCCGACGGCCACGAGCTGACCTACGCGACGATGCGCCAGTGGGACCGCGGCGAGGAGCCGGTGCTGGCGGGTGTGCGCGTGCGCGCCGTGGGGCCGCGGATGGCGCTCTACACGCCGGGAGGGCGGCGGCGCATCCTGCAGGCGCTGGTGTTCGGCGCCGGCGTGTTATGGCACCTGCTGCGTCACGGGCGCCGCTACGACGTCGTGCACACCGCGTCCTTCCCGTACTTCTCGCTGCTCGCCGCGGCGCTCGTGCGCCCGCTCGGCCGCTACGAGCTGGTGGTCGACTGGCACGAGGTGTGGTCGCGGGGGTACTGGCGGGAGTATCTGGGGGTCCTGGGCCCGGTTGGAGTGGCCGTGCAGCGTCGCTGTGTGCGCCTGCGCCAGAGGGCGTTCTGCTTCTCGCGGCTCCACGCCGCGCGGCTGCGCGAGGAGGGCCTGCGCGGTGAGGTGACGATCCTCGAGGGTGAGTACGCCGGCCCGCTGGTGGCGGAGGAGCCGCTCGAGCCGGAGCTGCTCGTCGTGTTCGCGGGGCGGATGATCGCGGAGAAGCGGGCGCCGGCGGTCGTGGATGCGACGGCTCTGGCCGCCGAGCGGATCGCCGGCCTGCGCGCGGTCCTGTTCGGCGACGGCCCGCAGCGGGGGGAGGTGCTCGAGCGGATCGCCGCGCTCGGGGGCGAGGAGCTGGCCCAGGCGCCGGGATTCGTCGCGGCTGGCGAGGTTCACGGGGCGCTGCGGCGGGCTGTGGCGATGGTGGCGCCCTCGCGGCGCGAGGGCTACGGCATGATCGTCGTCGAGGCGGCGGCGTGCGGCACGCCGAGCATCCTCGTGCGCGAGCCCGATAACGCCGCCGTCGAGCTGATCGAGGAGGGCGTCAACGGCGTCCTGGCGCGCTCCGCCGCGCCCGCGGATCTCGCCGACGCGATCGTCAGCGTGCACGAGGCGGGCGCGGGGTTGCGCTCGAGCACGCGCACATGGTTCGAGCGCAGCGCGCAGCGGCTCTCGCTCGAGCACTCGCTCGAGCAGGTGCTCGCGAGCTACGCCGGGACGTCGACGCGCACGCCGAGCAGCTCGCTGTAGATCTCCGCCATCCGCCGCTGGAAGCGCTCGAGCGAGTTGTGGCTTTCGTAGCGCGCGCGCGCGGCCTCGCCAAGCCTGTGGCGCTCGGCCTCGTCGGCGGCGAGGCGCGCGAGGACGTCCGCGAGCGCCTTTGGGTCGCCGACCGGAACGACCACGCCGGTCTCCCCGACGGTCTCGGGGTTGCCGGGGCCGTCGGACACGACGACGGCGAGGCCGTCGCGCATCGCCTCGAGCACGGCGAGCGACTGGCCCTCGCGCAGCGAGGGCATCACAAGGATGTCGGCGGCGGCGAACAGCGTCTCGGGGTCGTCGCGGTGGCCGAGGACGCGCACCGCCGGTCCGGCCTGTGCTCGTACCTGCCCCTCGAGCGGACCGTCGCCGGCGACGAGCAGGATGAGCGGAGCGCCCGCGGCGGCGGCCGCGTCGGCGGCGGCGATCGCCGTGAGCGGGTCCTTGCGCGGCTCGAGCTGGCCGATGAACAGCGCAACGACGGTCTCGGGTGCGAGATCGAGCTGCTCGCGGGCGTGCGCGCGGTCCGGTGTGCCGGCCTGCGGCGGTGCCGGCGGAGCGTTGGGGACGACGACCAGGCGGGCGCGCAGCGAGCTGGAGAGGATCTCGGAGAGCTCGTCGCGTTCGGCCTCCGAGGTGCAGATCGTGCGCCTGCTCAAGGAGATCGCGGCGCGGGTGGCGCGGCGGGCGAGGGCGAGCTGGGTGCCCTCTGAGCGCCGCAGAAGGTGCAGCCCGTGCGTCGTGATGACCGACGGTCGCGCGCGCATCATCGGCAGCGAGAGGATCGCCGCCATGTCGCCGTGCACGTGGAGAAGGTCGGCGTGGCGCGACGCGGCCGCGACGCGCGGCCAGCGGACGGCGATCGAGGGAACCGCGCCGAGCGGGGAGCGCGACGAGCTGAGCTCCATGCGGCGCTGCGTGACGGGAAGCGCGGCGAGCTGCTGCAGGTAGATCTCGGCGCCGCCACCGCTGTGCGGCAGGATGTGCAGGACGGTCGAGCGCACCGACGCCCACCCTAGCGACTGAGAGCGCGGTCCCGGCCCCCGCCGGTCGATGCATCGCCTGGCCTGACGAGCGCGGTTCCGGCCGGTCGATGCTCGCCTGGCCTGACGGTCCCGGCCCCCGCCGGTCGATGCAGCGCCTGGCCTGACGAGCGCGGTCCCGGCCCCCGCACCCCGTACGCTGCGCTGCACCGATGACGCCACGGGTCAGCGCCATCATCGGCGCCTACAACAACGCGACGACGCTCCAGCGGGCGATCGACTCGCTGCTCGCCCAGAGCGTCGACGATCTGGAGCTGATCGTGATCGACGACGGATCAAGCGACACCTCACCGGAGATCGCACGCGCCGCGGCCGCCCACGACCCGCGCGTGCGCGCGGTGGCGCTGGGCGAGAACGTCGGCATCTCGAGCTCGCTGAACCACGCGCTCGATCTGGCCAACGGCGCGTTCGTCGCAATCCAGGACGCCGACGACTACTCGGAGCCGACGCGCCTCGAGCGCCAGCTTGCCACGCTCGAGTCCGACCCCGCGATAGCCGTGGTCGGCTGCCGCATGCGTGAGGTCGACGAGCGGGGGCGCGAGCTTGCTCCGCGGACTCGCTTCGCCTCGGGCGACGTCGGCCCGGTGTTGCTGCACTTCAACCCGATCCCGAACAGCTCGGCGGCGATGCGCCGCGATCTCGTGCTCGCAGCCGGGGGCTATGACACGCGCTACCGCTACGCGATGGAGCACGACCTCTGGCTGCGCCTCGCCGAGCACCACCGGATCGTCGCGCTCGACGAGGTGCTGGCGACGCGCGTGATGGGTTCGGCGAACGTCGCCGCACGAGCGGAGCGCGCCCAGCTCGCCGAGACGATTGGGGCGCGTGCGCGCGCCCTCGCACGGCGGCGCACGCTGCGCGGCGCGAGCGGGATGGTGCTGCCCGCGGTTTCCTACCTGACGCCGTTGGTGCTGAAACGCGCTCGCCGACGCTCGGCCGGGCAGGCACCGTGAAGCGGTAGGGTTGGAGCAGATGGAGATCGAGCGCTCGAAGATCCTCGTGACCGGCGGCGGCGGCTTCGTCGGAGCGCCGACGGTGCGGGCCCTGATCGCGGCTGGAGCGCAGGTGCGGGTGCTCGACGCGGTGCGCTCGCCTCGTCTCGAAGGACTCGACTGCGAGATCGTGATCGGAGACATCACCGACGCTGAGCTCGTCGGCAGCTGCTGCGCCGGCGTCGATGGCGTGCTGCACCTGGCGGTGCTACCGCTGACCGCTGCCAACACCGAGCACGAGGCGGCCTTCCAGACCAACGTGCGCGGCTCCTTCAACGTGTTCCGAGCCGCCGGCGACAACGCCGTCAAACGGGTCGTCTACTCCTCGGCCTCCTCCGCCTACGGTCCCACCGTGGCGGTCCCGATCCGCGAGGACCATCCGCTGCGACCCAACGCCTTCTACCCGGCCACCAAGGCGGCGGCGGAGATGCTGCTGCGCGGCCTGGCGGGCGCGTATGGATACAGCTTCGCCATCCTGCGCTATATGAACGTGTACGGACCCGGGCAGCGGGCGGGCGTCGTGCCGGCCGTTTCGCAGCGCTTGTTGGCGGGCGAGCGACCCCAGCTCAGCGGCGACGGGACCCAGGGCTTTGACTTCGTGCACATCGAGGACTGCGCGCACGCGAACCTGCTCGCCCTGGCGGCCGACGTGAACGGCGAGGACTTCAACGTCGGGCACGGTAGCGTCGCGTCGCTGAACCAGCTGGTCGCGCTCGTCGGGGAGATCCTCGGCGAGGTGGTTGAGCCGACCTATGCCGGCGAGCCGGTGACGGCCCCGCCGCGCGTCGGCGACGTGACCAAGCCCCGCGAACTGCTCGGCTTCGAGGCGCAGGTCGAGCTGGCCGACGGGCTGCGCAGCGTGATCGTCGAGCTGCGCGAAGCCGCGGCCAGCGGAGTCTGAGCCATGACGGTCGTCGTGACCGGCGCGACCGGGTTCCTGGGATCCGTCGTCGTTGAGCTGCTCGGTCGCCAGGACGAGGTTGTCGCCCTGCATCGCCCCGGCAGCCCACCGCAGGCGGTTGCGGGCGTGCGCTGGATCGCGCAGGACCTCGCGGCACCGCTGTCGGCGGAGCTGCCTGAGCATGCGGACGCGGTGCTGCACCTCGCGCAGTCACGCCGCTACCGCGAGTTTCCCGAAGGTGGCGTGGACGTCTATGCGGTCAATGCCGGGATGACGGTGGAGCTCCTCGACTACGCGCGTCGCGCCGGCGCAGCGAGCTTCACCTACGCCTCCTCGGGCGCCGTGTACGCGTCGGGGCCCGAGCCTGTGAATGAGGACGACGCGCCCCGCCCGGGCAACTTCTACGCCGCCTCCAAGCTCGCAGGCGAGCTCGCCACCGAACAGTTCCGCTCGCAGCTGCGCGCCCACGTGCTTCGCTTCTTCTTCATCTACGGGCCCGGCCAGCGCAACATGTTCATCCCGGGAGTGCTCGGGCGCATCCGCGACTCACAGGAGGTGACGCTCGCCGGAGCGGACGGGATCCACGTGAATCCCGTCTATGTCGACGACGCCGCAGCGGCGGTCGCGGCGACCTTGGAGCTCGCCGATTCGATGACGCTGAACGTCGCCGGGCCCGACGTGGTGTCGCTGCGCGAGATCGCCGAGCTCGGCGGCCGCGCGCTGGGCTGCGCACCGAGGTTCGCCACGGCCGACCCGCAACCTGACCTCGTCGCTTCGATCGAGCGCATGAGCACGGCGCTCGGCGCGCCGACGGTGGGCATGGAGCAGGGTCTGCAGCGCACGGTCGAGGCGGGCCTGTGAGGGTAGAGCGCGTGCTCGCGGGCAGTCTCTGCGGCGGCGCGAGCTTTCGCTTGCGGTGAGCGCTGCTGCGCTCAAGAGCTCGGCGCGGGCGGAGCCGGTTCGCATCCTTCACGCACCCGCCGACGTCGGCGGACACGCGGCCGGACTGGCGCAGGCCGAACGCGAGCTTGGCCTGCGCAGCGAGGTCGCCGTGTTCGCAGCGGGACCATACGGGTACGCCTCCGACATCGAGTTCCGGCTCGACGGGCAACCGGCCTGGCGCCGCTTCGCCACGCGCGCGCGCTTCACCGTTCAAGCACTGCGTCGCTACGACATCATTCACTTCAACTTCGGCCAGAGCCTGATCACCCTGCGTACGGCTGGCCATGTGTTCAACGAACTGGCGCTGCTCAAACGCGCCGGCCTGACCATCCTCGTCACCTTTCAGGGCTGTGACGTGCGGCCGCAGGCGTGCTGCAACTGCACCCAGGAGACCTGTCGCGCCGAGGACCCCTACCGTGCCCCGAATGCGGCGCGCTTCCTGCGCTATGCCGACCGGGCCTTCCATCTGAACCCCGACCTTCGCGCATGGCTACCCGGCTCGCGCTTCCTGCCCTACGCCTCCGTCGATGTGCACAGCGTGACACCCGAGCCGAGGGCTCCTGCTGGCGAGACGATCCGCATCGCCCATGCCCCAAGCAACCGGGAGGTGAAGGGCACCAGGCACGTACTCGCCGCCGTGGAGCAGCTCCGCGCGCAGGGCGCGGCGGTCGAGCTCGACCTGATCGAGGGCGTTGCACGCAAGGAGGTGCTGCGACGGGTTCGCGAGGCCGACATCGTCGTCGACCAGCTCCTGAGTGGGTGGTACGGAGGCTTTGCGGTGGAGGCAATGGCACTTGGCAAACCGGTCGTCTGCCACATTCGCGAGGCGGTGAGCGAGGACAATCCGTTCGGGGCCGAGCTGCCAATCGTGCGCGCGACTCCCGCGACGCTGGCCGAGCAGCTGCGCACGCTGGCCCTCGATCACGCCTTGCGGGCACGCCTGGGAGCGCAGGGACGGGCCTTTGTCGAGCGCCACCACGACCCGCGTCGCGTCGCCCGCGAGGTGCTGGAGGGGATCGTCGCGCTGCCGGGCGGGGCGGCGCAGTCGGCATGACCAAACGCTCGCTGTCGACGCTTCGGGCGATGGTCCGGGCCATCGTAGCCGTCCCCGGCCTGCCGCTGCTGGTCGTGGCTGCATTGCGGTCGCGACGCGACACCGCGAGGCGGCGACGCCGCGGCGAGCTCCCGCGGCTGATCTGGGGACCGGTCCCGGTGATCAGCATCAAGTCCTGGTCGCAGTCGCTGCAGGCCCTCGGCTATGAGTCTCGCACGTGCGTGTTCACGCACTACGACATCAACGAGCGCTCCGACTTCGACGTCTACTACGACGAGTTCCTTCCGCGCGGCATTCTGTTCGACCCGCTGCGAGCCTACGCCGTGTTCCTCTGGGTGCTGCGCAACGCCGACGTCTACCTGTCCTACTTCGATGGCGGGTTCCTTCAGGGCACGGCGCTTCGGCGCCTCGAGCTGCCGCTTTTGCGCCTGGCCGCGACGAAGCTGATCGTCTCCCCCTATGGCAGCGACATCGCCGTCCCTGAGTATCTGGGAGTCGCCGCCGAGCGACTGATTGAGGACTATCCGATGATCGCCACCAACGGCGAACGGGTTCGCCGCCGGGTGCGCGAGTTCGCGCGATGGGCCGATCTCGTGGTACGCAACTATCAATACGGTTACATGCCGCGCGCCGACGTCCTCTGGTCAACCCAGATGACACTCGACACGGAGCGTTGGCGCCCTGCGCCTCCCACCGGCAACGGTGACGGACAGACCGGCGAGGCCGTCGTCGTCCTGCATGCGCCCAACCACCGGCGGATCAAGGGAACCGACCGCCTGATCGAGGTTGTCGACCGGCTCGCCGGGGAGGGCCTGCGCGTGCGGCTCGAGCTGATCGAACGACGCCCCAACTCGGAGGTTCGCGACGCGATCACGCGCGCCGACATCGTCGCCGACCAGTTCATCGCCGGCTACGCTCTGTTCGCTGTGGAAGGCATGGCGGCGTCTCGGCCGGTCCTCTCGGCGCTGAGTTGGATGCCCGCCGACGTGCGCGCCGATCTCGACGCCCGCGGACTGCCGATTGTCGACGCCGACCTCGAGACGATCGAGCCCGCCCTGCGGCGTCTGATCGCCGACCCGCAGCTGCGCCGCACCCTCGGCGAGGCGGGCAGGCGCTTCGTCCTCGAAAACGACTCCTACGAGGCGGTCGGCGCGGTCTGGGACAACCTGATCCGTCACGTCTGGGCCGGCGAGCCGCTCACCCAGCCGGCCCTGGCGGCGCCGGACTGATCAGCCTTCGAGCGGGCGGATGCGCTGGCGCACCATTGCCCGCAGCGTCGCGAACTCGCTTGGCTCGATCACGCGGAAAGCCCACACGCCCACCAGGAAGGCGGCCAGCGTCGCGGTCTTCAGCGCCAACGCCAAAAGTACAGGTGCGATCGGAATGGCGCCGACCGCGACCGGCAGCATCACCAGCAGCGCCACGCGCAGCACCCGTCCGGGCTTGTAGGGCGTCGGATAAACGCGCTGGGCGCTGAGGTAGTAGAGCGCGAACAGCAGCGCGTAGGCGATCGCGGTGGCGAATGCCGCGCCGACCATCCCCCACCGCGGGATCACGATCAGGTTGACGCCGATGTTCAGCGCCGCCGCCGCACCGGTGAACCAGATCAAACGCCGCGTCTTTCTCGCCAGCGTTATGCCCGCCAGCGCGATCAGCGCGACGGCGTTGGCCGCGCCACCCACCGAGAGCAGCCCAACCGCCTCATACGCGGTGTGAAACCGCGGCGCGACGAGTTCGAACACCTCGCGCGCGTAGAGCGACAGACCGGCCGCGAGCAGCGCGAAGAGGACCGCCATCACCGTGAAGATCGTCGCGCGCACCCGCTTCTCCTCCTCGGGGTCCTGCGAGAACAGCGAGAGCATGAACGGCGAGAACGCGGTGGCAAATGCCGTCGTCGCGAGCGCCATCACCAGCACCAGCTGATTGGCCATCCCGTACTCGCCGAGCTCGCTCAGCGCCGAGTGGTGGGCGACGAGGTGCTCGAGCATGATCCGGTCGATCAGCGCGAGCGCCCATAGCGCGGCGGCGGTCGGCACGAGCGGCAGGCCGTAGTCCATCATCGTGCGCAGCTCGCTGCGCGAGACGCTGCGACCGATGTCGCGGCGGACAATCACGATGCCGTAGATCCCGGCGAGCCCGGCCGCGGCGGCGCCGCTCAACAGCACGCCGCGCAGACCGAGCTTCAGCACGACCAGCGACACGATGATGAAGACCGTCCCGGTGACCGCCGCGAGCATCGATGAGGCGAAGAACTGCCAGGCGCGGAAGTGCAGCCGCATGATCTCGCGCGAGAAGCTCATCAGCGCGGTCAGCGGCAGCGTCACCGCCGCGATGATCAGCAACGTCGCGTAGCGGTGGCTCTGAAACAGGAACTGCGAAAGCGGGTCTCGCACGAGGATCACCGCGGCGGCCACGACGAGCGCGGCAGACAGCGAGGTGATCAGTGCCGTGGAAAGAACCACGCGACGCTCGTCGGCCTCGGCGTCGGCGTAGTCGTAGAACGAGCGTTGCGACGCGGAGGCGAGCCCGAGGTCGACGAAGATCGCGACGGCCGCGATCGCCGTGGTGACCAGCGTCAGGACGCCGTACTGGTTCGTTGTGAACACGCGCGCCATGACCGGCACGGTGATCACGCCGAGGAACTGCTGGGCGACGCCACTGAGTCCGTAGACAACCGTCTGGCGCCCCAACCGGGCGATGTGCCCGTTCATCGCATTTTCGTGTCCCGGCGCGCGGCCGCCTCGCTGACGGCCTCCTGGCACAGCTCGATCGCGCGCGCGGCGAGCGTCGGCCCGTGGTTCTCGATCACCCATTCGCGCGCCTGCTCGCCGAGCTGCGCGCGCGCGTCGCGATCGTCGAATAGTCGCCGCAGCGCTCCGGCGATCTCCTCCGGCTCGGAGACGTTGGCGACCGGCGGGAACGAGGCGAAGCGTCCAGCGAAGCGGTCCGGATCGAGACTGATCAGCAGCGGCCGTCCGCAGCTCATCGCCTCCAGAGAGGAGCCACCGTAGGAGCCGATCGTGAACTGGTCGGCGACGATGTCCGCCGCGCGGTAGTAGCGTCGCAACCGCCCCTTGGACATCGCGTGTGGCAGCAGGCGGACGCGGTCGGCGATGTCGAGCTCGGCGATCAAAAGCTCCGAGCGCTTCAGATCAGCCCCCCAGCCAGCGCACACGAGCACCGCGTCGGAGCGCCCCTCGCAGGCGGCGGCAAAGCCCCGCAGCAGCCGATCCGAGCCCTTCCAGTACCAGTCCTGGCGAGAGGGAACGAAGACGATCACGCCGTCGCGCCCGTCCAGTAGCTGAGTGCGCAGCTCGGGCTCCGGCCCGGGCGCGTACTTCTCGGTGTCGATCACGAAACCGAACGGCACGCACTTGTCAGCTTGTCCGAGCCGCTCGCCGTAGGGGATGAAGCGGGGATCGGTGAGCAGTATTCGCGACGCCCGCTCATAGCCCAGTCGTTGCAGGCGGGCGTTTGCGAACAGCTCGCTGGGCTGCCCCGGCAACGGCAGCGACTCATGTCCCTCCCAGTCGCCGGTGTCATAGAACGGCAGCATCGTGATGTCACCTCCCCAGGTCTCGGCGAGGAACGGCACGCCGGCCAGGGCGGCCCACACCGGCCCCATGCCATAGGCGATCACGCAGTCGTAGCTCGCCAGTGTGCGCACGACCCA
>Ga0302325_10029943_pt1 | contig 11234 bp, 13 predicted proteins | sample Palsa_T0_2_FD_201948 | JGI IMG/M metagenome (GOLD analysis project Ga0302325, IMG submission 201948) | Peat permafrost microbial communities from Stordalen Mire near Abisko, Sweden - Palsa_T0_2 | ecosystem: Environmental > Terrestrial > Soil > Palsa > Peat permafrost | place: Sweden: Abisko...
TTCCCGGCTCTGAAGCAAGTTATTATTCACTTTAAATACGGATTGAAATACCGCGGTCACAACCGACAAAATTCCATACGGAAAAAATTCTATTTTCTTTTCCTGGAAAACCAAATGAAAAATCGGGCCACCGGCCAAAAGCATGATCACGGTTACGACTCCACCCAGAACGAGGATAGCGGTGAACGCAGAGCTGACAAAACCGGAGAGCCGGGGCCAGTCATTTTTAAAGTCGTGAAAGTGAAGGTACAGGGATGAATCAAAACTGTACGTGATAATAATCTGCATGAGGATTGAAAAGGAAAGATACAGGGAGAGAACACCAAATTCTTTCGCTGGCAAATAATGAAGGTAAAAAGGCAATAACAAGATAGCACTCGCCATAGGCAATGTGCCCGCCAACGTGTAAATGACCGAACTCGTTAAGAATTTCCTAGTAATCATGTTTCCGTAAAAAAGAAAGCCATCTTCATGGCGAAGGAGTTGGCTTTTCTGATCTGGAAATAAGGTACTTGCCGGGCTCCAAAGGATCGCCTTACGGTTTCAACGGATTCGATCATGCTTCCCAGAAAATCAAATGTGGAGATCGAAAGTTTATTGCGCGTGAATTGAATAGCTTCCCAAAGCAACAACATGCCCGCCCCGCTGTTGCGTAATTCCGGATCTTCCCCCACCATGTGAACGTAGGCCGACTGGTAGTCCCAGACTAAATACAGAGCGGAATGAATTCCACCTTTTCCATCAACGGCATAAAATATCCTGCGCTGGCCTCGCTTCATCAACGCCTCATCAAATTTAGCCATATAGGCCAGCGTCGAAGGCGCTTTTATTTTCAGGCGCTCAAAGGTCATTGAAAACAGCGTATAAAAATCGTCCAGCGGGCGGTCCACCTCCACGGACACCAGATTGGACGCCTTTCTGATTTTTCCCCGTACACTGCTTTTGAATTCATTAAAAACCTGATCCAGATTTTCAATGGTGAGAACGTACGTGTACTTGGTGGTCTGTTCAAATTTCTTCCAGTAAAAAGGAAGCCAGTTATGAATTGAATAATGAAAGCGCTGCCGGAACATATCAAACGCGGGCAACGCCTTGATCAATGCATCCAGAATCTCCATCTCATAGCTTAACCGGGTGACTTGTTTCTGACCTTCGGGATACCGGATCCAGGGCCCCAAAAATCCGGTAAGCTTGGGCATTTTAATGATCTTAAATCCTAATCGGGTCGTGTAATAATAGGGAAGCGCTCCCACCACCTCGCTTCCATTCAGAACCAACGCCACATCCCAATTTTCGCCGCACACGGCATCCATCCACCAATCGTTCAAAAACAGGGGAATTGTTTTTTCCTGAGCGCATAGTTTACGGTAAAGTTCTTTGGATGGACCGTTCATGAAAGCAATTTAGTTTACCATTTCTGTTTGGCATTTTCGAATGCCGGCGATAACCCTGACGTGTATCCTGCTGAGTTCGGAAAACCCCGCTTTCCGGACGCTTTTGATTGAACTTGAATTGTCTTGTCCCACACTGATGAATACGTGTTTGTCTTTAAATTCTTCACCGATATGCGCTAATACCTGCGTGAAAATATTCCTGCCTCTCGCCCACCCCGCGGTTTCGCTAAAATGTATAAAAACCTCATCCGGATTTAATGGCCGCCGGCAAAACAGGTGTACCTCCGCTTGTCGGGGTGGTAATACTACCCAGGATCTGTGGACGCATTTCCCTTCAAGATAACCATAGAATCCTTTGTCTCCTCGTTTTAGAAATTTCCTGAACAGGGATAATTGACTTTCATCCTGAAAAGATCTTGCATCGTTCAGATTGCTTTCATTCACAGCCTTTATTTTAATATCCGGAGAGAAAACAGCCGGAGTTCTCAGCTGGAATAAAATGATCGTTTCATTGGTGTACATGCGTTTCCAAACTCCAAAATAAAACTTCCTGAAAAAACTTGTCATTGTTGCGCTGCGTATTGAGTTATGATTTCAGAAGGTGTGATGCTGGAATATCCGCTTTCATATAAATAGGCGAGCACTTTTTTGTACACTTCCAGGTATCCCTGAAATTTGTACCGGGTAAAAAACGTATTGTGCCACAGCACTGACAAAACGCAGTTATACTTATTTTTTTCAAAAAACCGGATGATCTCGGCGGCGGTTTCTTCCTGCGGAATTTTCATGTATTTTTGAAACGTTACATCCATGACATTTAACGGAACCTCCAGAAAAGAATATTTTTTTCTTTTCTTCATGTTGAACGGAAAAAAAGGAAGGCCATAACTGTTACGGAATCCGTAGGCTTCTGCAAACCCCAGACTGGCATCCAGGGCCAGACCACTTTCTTCCAGGTTGTCGTACAGGGCAGGCAATGTGAATTTAAGGTAATGATACCGATTGGCCACCGGCGAAAATCCCGTTTTGCCCATCTCTTCTTTTAGTGTATCCGCCGATATGCTTTTGTGCAATCCATTCTCCCACCCCTTTTGATCAATTCTTCGAATGACCGACTGAATCTTATTGCTTTGAATGGTGTAATCAGCATTCACTTCCCACGAATTGATCCGGCCTCTGTTCACCAGCCAAAAAAAAGTCGATTTAAACGAGTGCTCATCTTCTATTTGCATAATCTTATCCATGTTGAGCCAATCGGGCCGCTGGAGCACCGTGTTGAGAATAACATTCCACAACCGGTGCAGTTTAAAGTTTCTAAGCAGGTAATACCCATCCTGAAGTAAAGCCCCGTGCACGGTGTCAATATCGTGCGACAAAAAAACCTGCGACTTTCGCGGAGTATACGACAGGCCGGTGAGGGGTGGCAGTTCCTGCACAAGACGGTCAAAACATTCCTGAACAAGGTTTTGAGTTATCGTGCCGAACGCGTACTGATAACTCCCCTCAAACCTGAATCGCCCGATCTCGTCGGTGGTCGCAGCACCATACTCCTGCAAACCTGTGAGCATATAAAAGGCAGTTGTCAGGTAGTCCGTGGTGCCCTGCTCGTCTCTTATCCAGCCATCGCCTTTAAAAAAATTTGAAAACCCAAACAAACCTTTTCCGATCTGATCATAAAATCCGGTGGCTACTGGCACATGAGAATCGGCTGTCGTACCGGTGATGATGTCCGCTTGCTCCGGCCTATCCACAAAATTTATTTTTATCGTCTTGTTAAAGGCGAATGTTTGCCACACATATTTAATCTCCTCCGTGAAATTCCGATTGGGCTCAACGTAAACATTCATAACGGGCAGAAGATAAATAACATGTTAACGCCGTGCAAGGTACAGGGTATCCAATTCCGCTGCCAGTCTCCCGGTGAGTTCTTGGCGCGAATACGATCCTGTTTCGCTGCTGCTGGTTCCGGGAGAACCGTTTTCATACTGTGCATACATTCTTGAGAGAAACTCCTTTACGCCTTTCACATCAGAGAAATCGAATGCCTCACCGGCTTTGGTTTCATCCAAAATTTTGGCGGCTTCGCCATCCGTCGGGCCAATGCACAGGATCGGCCTCTGGGCGGCAAGGTATTCGAACAGTTTGCCGGTCAGCATCCACCGGGCACCCTCAAAATTATTAATCGGCAACAGCAATACCCTCGCCGACCTGAGCCGCTTTACTATTTCTGTATGAGGCTGGTATGTTTCTACGGCAAGGTATTCATCGAGATGATGAGCATGAATCGAATCTAGGATGACGGGATCCACTCTGCCGATGAGTTTTATTTTCAAAAATTGAACGCCCGGATGCTGTTCCTCTTTTAATTCAAAAATGGCCTGCCACAAAGCGTCAGGATTCTGCCGCGGAAAAAATGAGCCGGCAAAGACCAAAGAGAAATCCTTGTCCAGGGGAATTTCAGTTGCCAATTCAAAATCCTGAGGGTCATATCCATTGGGAATAGCAATTACTTCACGTTTTCTCTTTTCCTCAAATTCCTTTTTCATAATATTCCCGATGACAGAAACCGCATCGGCTCCCGTGAGAATTTTATGTTCCAGAGCGTGATGTTTCCGGTCGGCCCAAGCAGTTAATTTTAAATCTTTGTAATAATCCATCGTTGTCCAGGGATCCCGGAAATCGGCAAGCCATGGCAGGTTAAACTTTTCTGAGATGCGCAAGGCAATGAGGTGACAGCTGTGCGGCGGACCCGTTGAAATGACGACGTCAACAGGATTGGTTTCCAAATAATGCGATAGAAACTTCACTGAGGGGTTGACCCAAAATATCCTCGGGTCAGGGATAAAAAAATTTCCCCGGATCCAGGTACTTAGTTTTTGAAAAAGTGACTTTCCACCCGTTGATAAAACTCCGTCCTGCATTCTCTTTTTCTTGCCCAACAAATTGGAAAACCACATAAATAAATCATAAGGCTCCCAGATCGGAGATCGAATGACTTCCGTTTGTCCGGAAACGTCCTTGAGCAACGATTCATCTTTAATGCCAAAAGAAGGGTTTTCAGGCGTGTATACGATAGGTTTCCAACCGAATTGCGGAAGATATTTAACAAACTTCAGCCAACGCTGTACACCGCTTCCTCCGCTGGGGGGCCAATAGTAAGTTATGATCAGGGCTTGCTTCATTTATCGTTAGACTTGAAGGGCAGTGCAAAGGTTGTTAGTTGACAGTTGTTAGTCCTACTTCCTGTCAAGTTGTTAAATAATGAAATGTAAATTCGTTTTCACTTTTGGTTGTAAAACTTGACAAGGATTATTTTGACAAGGATAGAATCTCTTCGAACTGATCGGGGCGGAACCAGGTAATTTCTTTATCTTTTTTAAACCACGTCAGTTGCCGTTTTGCGTAATTCCTTGAATTTCTTTTCAGCAGCCGGATGGCTTCTTCCCGATTATAGAGGCCATCCATGTATCCAAAAATTTCCTGATAGCCCACAGTCTGAAGAGCATTAAGGTCTTTCCACGGATACCATCGCTCCGCTTCTTCAAACAACCCGGATTGAATCATCTTGTCGATTCGGCGGTCGATGCGTGCATAGAGCTCTTCCCGTTCCAATTCAAAACCAATCTTTTGAATCTCAAATGCATGCTCCAGCTTTTTATTTTGGTGGAATTCGGTTACGCGCTTCCCCGTTGCATAGTTGAGTTCCAGTGCGCGAACAAGCCGATGAGGGTTTCGTTGATCGACTCTCGAAAAATAATCAGGATCATTTATTTCCACTTGCCGTTGCAGCCAGGTCAGTCCTTTTTCTTCGTACTCCGCCATGATCCTCTCCCTGATTCCCTCCGGAACGTCCGGCAACTCGTCAAACCCCTCGCAAACCGCTTTGATGTAGAGTCCTGAGCCGCCACAAAGAATGACGCGCCAATGGTGTTCAAAAAGCCTGTGAAGCAGGGCTAATGCCTCTCTTCCAAATTTTCCCGCATCATATTCTTCATAAATGGACAAGGAGTCTATAAAATGGTGGGGTATCTTGGCAAGTTCCTCGGGTGTAGGTTTGGCCGTACCGATTACCAATTCCGTAAAAATCTGTCGTGAATCGGCTGAAATAATTTCAGTCTTCAGTTTTTGCGCCAGGGAAATGGCAACACTTGTTTTCCCTACCGCCGTAGGCCCCACAATCACCAATAGTTTCCGGGTTGTCATCTACGCAAATGTCGGAAAAGAACATCGTTTGTGGTTAAAAAACTATCCGGACAAAGTTTTGTTGTACTCAATTTCTCTACCTTGCATTGAAAAAAAACGAGGAATGATCAAATACACCCATCAGTTCCTGACCCGGCTTGAAGACCTGATCGCGGAGTCGGACTATATTTTGCGGTACGAAAAAGGGAATTTTAAGGCAGGGTATTGCGTTCTCCGGGAGCAGAAGATCATGATTATCAACAAGTTCTTTACCACCGAGGGAAAAATAAATTCTCTCTTTGAAATTCTTAAGACCGTCGTGCTAGACTCGTCCAGGTTTTCTGAAAAAAATCAAAAACTCTATGACGAGTTAACCCAACCCGAAATGAAAGTGTGAAAATCACATTTCTTGGTACCGGTACCTCCCAGGGCGTACCCGTTATTGGGTGCGAGTGCCCCGTGTGCCGGTCGATGGATTACCGCGATAAGCGACTTCGCTCCTCCATACATCTCTCTGTAGGCGGTCGTAGTTTTGTGATCGACAGCGGTCCTGACTTCCGTCAGCAAATGTTGCGGGAAGGAATCATGTGCCTGGACGGCGTACTTTTTACGCACAGTCATAAAGACCACATCGCAGGACTCGACGATGTGCGGGCTTATAATTTTAAGCAGCACATGGATATGCCGATTTACGGGACGAGGGCCACCCACGACCAACTCAAAGTTGAATTTTATTATGCCTTTGAGGAAATCAAGTACCCTGGAATACCTCAACTAAAACTTCAGGAAATTGATAAGGACCCCTTTGAAGCCGCCGGGGTCAAATTCATTCCGCTCCCCGTTTGGCACCTGAACATGCCCGTTGAAGGATTTCGCGTTGATCAATTTGCTTACATTACAGATGCCAACCGGATTCCGGAAGAGACACTGGAGCGACTGCATGGGTTACAAATACTTGTGCTTAACGCATTGCAAAGGGAAAAACACATTTCCCATTTCAATTTGGAAGAGGCGCTTGCTGTCGCCAGCAAGATCGGGGCGGCCCAGACCTATTTTACGCACATCAGTCATAAGCTGGGTTTGCATAATGATGTTGAGAAAGAACTTCCCGAAAAAGTTGCCTTAGCCTATGATGGATTGACGTTGAGTCTTTAGCTCGTGCATAACAATTTTTATTTTCTTCGCCAGCTAAGTCGGGCGCTCAAAGAAAAACTGGCGGGTTTCACGGTGGTCTCTTGCTTCACTCAACAAAAAGAAGAACTTGTACTCGAGTTCAATAATTCAACGAAATCTTTTTTTGTCCGGGCCCATCTGCAGTCCGATTTCTGTTGCCTTTCGTTTCCTGAAACTTTTGTACGCGCCCGGAAAAACAGTGTTGATCTATTCTCCACCGTTATCCTTAGAAAAGTGGAGAGCATTCGTCAATACGAAAATGAACGGAGTTTTTCCATCGCCCTGGAGGGAAACCTACACCTGCTTTTTAAGATGCATGGCAACCGGTCCAACATCATTCTTTTTAACGATACTACGCCGGTGGAGATTTTCAGAAATCACCAGAAGGCGGATTGGAAACTCACGCGAACCGGTCTGGACCGGACCGTCGACTGGAGTAAGGATTTTTTTCTAGCGCATCAGGAAACCTTGAAGAAGGTATATTTCACATTTGGGAAAATTGTATGGGCCTACTTAAATGAACTGGGGTTTGAAGAGGCCGACCCGGATATCCGGTGGGCATTGCTACAACAGGCTCTTCAATTTTTAGACCATCCGGAATTTATGATTTGTGAGAAGGAAGGAGAGCTTTTTTTATCCTTAGTCCCCTTTGGAAAACCACGAAATACTTTTTCCGATCCGATCCACGCGATTGATGCGTTTTACCATGCAGCGGCGGCGGGGAATACGTTTTTCAAAGAAAAAGAATTTGCCCTCCGCCAGCTCAAGCCTTTGCTGGAAAGCAGCCGGAGCTATATTGCAAAGAGTCGGCAAAAACTGGAGGAAATTCGTAAGGATTCATCATATAAAGCCTGGGCCGATCTGATCATGGCCAACCTGGATCAAATTAAACCGGGTATTGAAAAAATTACGCTCAACGACTTTTACCGCAACCAGGAGCCGATGGAATTAAAACTGAAGAAAACACTGAACGCTCAACAAAACGCGGAGCTGTATTACCGCAAGTCTAAAAATCAACAGATTGAAATTCAGAAATTGAAGGAATCCATTGCGGCAAAAGAAAAAGAGATCGGGATTCTCGAAATAAAAATAGCTACCGTCGAAAAAGAAACGGATCTCAAGCCCTTGCGAAAGACCGTCCAAGACGCCGTGGGTTTTAAAACCAAAAAAGAAAAACAGGCCGCTCCTCTTCCCTACCACGCCGTGGAGTACAAAGGGTTTAAAATATGGATCGGAAAGAACGCGGAAAGCAACGACCAACTCACGTTAAAATATTCTTTCAAGGATGATTTGTGGCTGCATGCCAAAGACGTTGCCGGCTCACATGTACTCATCAAATATCAGTCCGGTAAAAAATTCCCAAAAGACGTAATCGAACGCGCTGCGCAACTGGCGGCCTATCATTCCAAACGAAAAAACGAAAGCCTTTGTCCGGTTGCTTTCACGCTGAAAAAATTCGTACGTAAACGCAAAGGCGATCCGGCGGGAGCCGTAGTAGTGGAAAGGGAAGAAGTAATTCTTGTAGAACCCATGCAGTACAATTAAATTTGCGACCCATGCGGAGAGATCAATACAAAACCTTTGGCCTTTAGCGATTAGTGGTCCGTGGAAAAAGTTAAACAAGGTCATTTCTGACCTTGCTTTATGGTAGTTTTAGCTTAAAAAAAACCCGATCGTTCGAGAAATCCACGCTTTTTACCGAATATTGATTTTCTCCGGAAAGTAGTAGCCAAGGGCCAAAAGCTTCAGCCACCATGAACCGCCTCAACCGCCTCGCTGCCATTCTTATCCACCTCCAATCCAAAAAAATTGTCAAAGCCGACGAAATAGCCGACCGCTTCGAAATCAGTGTTCGCACGGTATATCGAGATGTAAAGGCTCTGATGGAGGCGGGTGTTCCGATTGGATCGGAGGCGGGAACCGGATATTTTATTGTCGACGGTTATCATCTTCCTCCGGTGATGTTCAGCCGGGAAGAGGCCAGCGCTATTCTACTCGCCGGGAAATTAGTAGAAAAAATGACTGACGTGTCAGTGCGCAAATCATTTGAATCCGCCCTTATGAAAATTAAATCCGTCCTGAGCGAAACGGAGAAAGACCATTTGGAAAACCTGGAGTCCTTTGTTGAAGTGTTCAGCATGTCCCCGCCCAGCCGGGAAGAACTTCCCAATCATTTCCTAACCGATATACAAAATGCACTTGTACGCAAAGAGGTGATGGACATGCACTATTATTCGAACCACGAGCAATGGAGCACACGCGAAGTGGAGCCAATCGGAATATTGTACTACAACTCGGGATGGCATTTGATTGGCTGGTGCCGGATGCGAAACGACTATCGCGATTTCCGGATCGACCGGATCAAGAGCCTTGTTTCCACCCAAAAGAAATTTGACGCTAGGAACCTTCTTTCTTTGAAGGAGTATCTCAAGGGCCTTATGCAAACACATGGCGGTCTTGAAAAGGCCATGGTAACGTTTGACAAAACACTGTTTAAAAACCGGAAATATGTATACGGCCATGTCTCTGAAGAAGACCTCGGAGATAAAGTACGGGTTACATTTTTGGTCGAAAATCTCGACCGTCTGGCACAATGGCTCCTTTCATTCGGGAATAAGGTCGACGTGGAGGAACCTGAAAAACTCAAGGTCATGGTCACCGAACGGGTGGAAGAGCTTTATGCTCATTACCTCACCCCGCCTGTTAGACATTTGTCAAGGGAAGGGAGACAATAAAATATTTTTTAGACGAAATTCCTCCTGACATAGGGCTGTCAGTTTCCTATTGTTAATTAGCTTAAAACTAAATCACTATGCAGAATCAGGAACTTCCCGTCATCCGGACAATAAAACCGATTAATTTTTTGTACTTCCCTACCCGAACAACCCTGTCAGAGCTTGGCGGGTTGGTCGGTCATGTTCAGGAGAAACTGTATGCAGAGGCTGTAAAGGAAAAACTTTTTATCTCCGGACCAGCTTATTGGAATTATTTCAACTTCCAGGACATTCAAAAACCTTTCGATTTGGAAATTAGCTTACCCATTGCAAAACTCCCCCTCAGGTATTCCGGGAAATACCAAATCAAAACATCTCAACTCTTCCGCTGTCTTGCACTGCAGCACGAGGGAAGCTGGGAAAAATTTCCTGAGGTTTACGGTTTTTTGATGGGATATATTCATCAGCAAGGGTTGGCACTGACCGGCGAGAGCCGGGAGCTTTATAGTAATATCGATTTCGAGAACCCGGAAGCCAATGTGACAGAAATTCAGATCGGAATAAAATGAAAAAAGACCATGAGAAAAGTAATCCTGAGCGTCGCTGTAAGTCTCGATGGATTTATTGAAGGTCCGAATGGAGAGTATGATTGGTGCTTTGGCCATACCGACCAGGATTATGGAATGAGCGATTTCATAAAACGCATCGATGCCTTATTCATAGGAAGGAAAACTTTTGAATTGATGGGAAATAATACTTTTGGGAAGAAGATGCATTATGTTTTTTCCAATACATTAAAGAAAACGTCTGGCGACACAGAAATAATCAGCGAAGATGTGAGTGCGCACGTAAAAAATATCAAGGCCATGAAAGGTAAAGACATTTGGCTTTTTGGAGGCGCATCCCTGACCACAAGTCTACTGAACGAAGGACTGGTTGATGAGCTTTCTCTTGCGGTTCATCCCGTTCTCCTGGGGGGTGGGAAACCGTTACTCCAGGGACTAAAGGGAAGAATCAAAACCAAGTTGTTGGATTTTAAAACGTACCACACCGGACTGGTCTCCCTGTCCTACCAGGTTTTATGAGAAAGCTGGTGTACGGAATGGCAGTAAGCCTGGACGGATTTATGGAAGGGCCAAAGGGGGAAACGGATTGGATGTCGTATGACCCCGGGCAGGAAAATGACGAATACATCCGCCGGTTTGATGCTTTTCTTAGGGGACGGAAAACGTATGAACGGATGGTAAGAATGGGAGCTGGAGCGGATGCGTTCAAGGGTATTAAAAGCTATATTTTTTCCAATTCCCTGAACGAGGTAAAGGCCGGATTCCAACACGTGAAAAGTGATGGTTTGAAATGGGTCAGGCAGATGAAAAATGAAGAAGGAAAAGATATTGCATTGTACGGAGGCGCTATTCTTGGATCCGCGATGGTTAATGCGGGCCTGGTGGATGAACTGGTTCTTTCGGTTCAATCGATTTTGCTGGGCGATGGGAAACCGATGTTTTTGAATATTTCACAACGGATCAGGATGAAGCTGATCAAGACACGAGCATACACAGCCGGAATCATTTTACATTATCAGGTCAAAAATGAATAAAAAGAATGTTTTGCTCTTTGTTTGAAACATTGGAAATCTCTGGCAATAAAGGTGTTAAAACATTAGGCCCGATCTGCCGCCCCGATCTGATCGGGGTGGCTCCTGATGGCGTAAGTTTCCAACTTACGCGCGCTATTCAATAAAATTAATTTTTATCAGCCCTTTTCTATC
>Ga0302325_10029944_pt1 | contig 11234 bp, 5 predicted proteins | sample Palsa_T0_2_FD_201948 | JGI IMG/M metagenome (GOLD analysis project Ga0302325, IMG submission 201948) | Peat permafrost microbial communities from Stordalen Mire near Abisko, Sweden - Palsa_T0_2 | ecosystem: Environmental > Terrestrial > Soil > Palsa > Peat permafrost | place: Sweden: Abisko...
ATGGACGACGCGGGGCCGCAAGATTATCAAGCGGCGATCAGCGCCGCGCTTGGCGCCACGGACATGATCCAGGCCGAGACGTGGTTGCGGCAGGCGATGGCGAAGTTTCCGGGTGATCCGTTGGTTCTTGGCGAGGCGGCGCGGTTTGAGCAGGCGCGGGGAAATGCGCAGCGTGCAGCGGACTTATGGCAAGCGGCACTCGCGGCGCTTCCACCGGGTTCATCGGCGGAGCGGCTTGATATGGCGCTCGCGGGGCAGGGAGGCGCAAGCCTTCCGGCATCGGGCGACGTGAAGCAGTTGCTCGATCCGCGAAATCGACCGGGGAATCAGCCGACGAACGGGACGAGTTCGGGCAGCGTGCGCGTGCATGTGCAGGGGCAACCGGGAGCAGGCGGGCAGGCTGCACCGATCGACGCGAACTCGCAGTACATGGGCCGAATGAACCTGCCGGCTGAGGAGCAGAACATCATTACGACGGATGCGCAGGGGCACACGGGTGCTGTGGGGACTGCACAGGCTGCGCAAGCACAAGCGGGCCCGGCACAGGCACCGCCCGTTCGTAATGTGGCGCCAGGTGCGAAGGATACAACGCCGCCGGTGGCGCTGCGGATCAACTCGAAGCCGATGGGCGCGGTGGCGGCGCAGGTGCAGGCACTGATGGCCGGACAGACCGACAGCCAGCTTACGCAAGGCTCGGCCGCAACGATACACGGCGCTCCGAATCCGACGGCGGCGGCCACTGCAGGCGGCGCGAATGGCAGCGCGAACAACACGCTGATTGCGGCGCAGTACACCCCGTCCGCGCAAGAAGCAGCAACGGGGGCGTATTCCGCACCGAAGCAGCAAGCGACTCCGCAAACGGAGACGACTTCAACGGCGCAGGCCGCGCCGCCGGCCAAGCCCCCATCGAAGAAGAAGCGGAAGAAGGCTGCCGCAATCACTGCGATGCAGGGCCAGAGCACACAGATTCAGGGCACACAAACTCTGTCCATTGCGCCGACGACGGATCCGCACCTCCCGGACCAGGCGGCTCCGCAGCAGCAATCGACCCAGGTTTCGCCGAATTCCACTGAGCCGGGGACGACGAATTCGGGAACGGGACTGACAGATGAAGAGCTTCAGGATCGGAATCTTCCCCCGCTGCGTGGGCCGTGGGTGCGGACGCAACGGGAACCACAGCCGATGAGCCCGCGCGACGAGGCAGAGATGCAACTGCGCGGGATTGAAGCGAGCTACAGCGCATACATCGGCGGCGATGGGATCATCAACTATCGCTCGGGCGCTCCGGGGTACGATCACCTGGCGGCGCTGGAGGCCCCGTTTGAGGCTTCGATGCCAGCGGGCTATAACGCGCGGCTGACGATTATAGCGAAGCCGGTTTTTCTCGACTCAGGCCAGGCGGATGGAACGAGCGTGATCACGGTGCAGGAGTCGACGACCGCCGGCACGATGCTGACTTCGATTCCACAGCCGATCGGGACGTTGACGAACACAAATACGACGCTGCCTGCGCAGCAGAATGCTGTGGGCCTGGGTGGCGAGGTGCAGTTGGCGTTTCCGCACCTGGTGATCGCGGGAGGGTACACGCCGTTCAACTTCCTGGTGTCGACTTTCACGGTGCGTGGACAATGGAAGCCAGGCAACGGGCCATTCACCATCAGCGTAAGCCGCGATCCGGTGAAGGATACGCAGTTGTCGTACGCGGGACTGCGCGACCCGGCAGGAAACTCGCTGGGAACGCTGGGCCAGATCTGGGGCGGCGTAATGGCCAACCAGGGGAATGTGCAGTTTGGAAAGGGCGATCCGGAGTCAGGCTTCTATTTGAGCGCGGGTGGGCAGTATCTGAGCGGCTACAAGGTGGAAACGAATACTCGGGTTGACGGCGGCGGCGGCGCGTACTGGCGGTTGAAGACGACCCCCGAGTTTGGAATCTTGAGCGTGGGCGTGAATTTTTTTGCCATGCACTACGCGAACAACGAAGACGCATTCACGCATGGGATGGGTGGATACTTCAGCCCGACGGCCTACTTTCTGGCCAACGTGCCGTTCACATGGGTAGGGCACTACGGGACAAGGTGGCACTACGATGCAGTGGGCAGCCTGGGCGTGCAGGCGTTCCAGGAAAATCTGACGCCGCTTTGGCCATTGGCGGTGGACAAGTCGCTGGAGACATCGCAGAACAATCCAATGCTGCCGGCAAAGACGAGCGTGGGGCCGAACTACGATGTGCGGACGCATGTGTCGTACCAGATCGGGCCCCATTGGTTTGTTGGCGGGTTTGCGGGCGCGAACAACTCGCGGAACTACACGTCGATCTCGGCAGGCTTCTCGATTCACTATATGTTCCGGTCTCAGCCGTCGACAGCGACGGGTCCAACGGGGCTGTTCCCGTCGGACGGGGTGAGGCCGTTTATGGTGCCGTGAGGAGAGCAATGAACGAGTGAAGAAGTGAACAGTGGGCCGTGGACAGCGGGAAGGGAGGGCGGAACAGGAGCGCTGAGCCAGATTCTACATGATACAAGGTGGGGCGGGTCAGGGGGTTGGGTTGGCGTCAGCCGAACGCTTGCTCAGACGAGTCGGAGGACACTTGCCGACATTTGAGGGGTAAACGGGGACGGCAAGCGCTTATGGCTATTATGAGTGAATCGAAAAATTCCTCCGCCGAGATTGGCGATCGCCGCGACATTTTTCGCTGACTTATATGTGGGGGACGCATATTCAGGGCCAGCCTGCCGGAAGTCTGAGCGCCTCTACCGAATGGGTGCCGGACGACATCCGACAAGACGGACAACTCGCCCGAAAGACCCGACTATGCGAGGTCATGGCTCAGCGGTCCTGAAAAGGCCCGGCCCGGCGCGATCGTGCCTTTATCTCAAATCAAGAGATGGCGCGATGGGCGACTGATGCTACATTGTTCATGGCCCGGAAGACGTGATTGCGGTTTCCCATCGTCCAAGAGCAGAGGCTCGCATTGCAAGTTCCGATCTCCACCTCCAAGCCCCCTCTTCGCTTTCGGTTGTCTCTCAGCCTTTGGCGCAGTGTCTGGTTCCGCTACCTGGCCCTTTGGTCCGTGAGGCATCCGAAACGCTCGATAGTTCTCGCCGTTGCCCTGTTCGCGGCAGCCCTGCTGGCCATTTTCTACAGGCCTTTGGCGGGAGCAATCTGGTGGCCTCCGTATGTGGAGTTCTCCAGTAAGGCTTGGCACCTGTGGTTGCCGCTCCCCACGTGGGGCGGGCTGTCCAAGACGGCTGCCGGACTGTTTCTGGTTTGGATATTTGCGTGGGCTTTCAATGCCCGCAAGCGCATCTTCGTTGCATCTTTTGAGGACTATTCGGGCGACAGTTCTCTCAAGGATTTTGTGGCGGGGTTGCCTCCCTTGCTACTCAACGAACTGAGCCGCATCCGGCAGATTCATGAAGACGCAAGAGAGTCAGGCGCCTACAGCTCGGGGAGCGGGGCAGTCAGCCCTTCGATCAGCGTCCAAAATGTTGGCGAAACCTTGGCGTCGGCGGTCACAAAAGACTCGAAGGTGAAGCTCGGGTTTCTTGAAATTCCAATTGGCGCGGCATTCGGAGTTTTCGGAAAGCTCATGCAGGGGCCTAAGCTGGCGGGAAGCCTACACAAACAAGAGGGCGTGGTCACGCTGATTGCTCGCATGGAAGGGGGAAGGCTGAACAACGCCGACTGGCGCGTGAATTCCACGGACCTCGGTCCGCGAGACCCGGCCGATGGAGCTCCGGTGCTGACGCAACTCGTCGAGCAACTCGCATATCGGATCTTTACAGATCAGGTCCCCACCGGTTCAAAACGCTGGGAAGCTGTGTATGCGTTTTCGCAGGGTTTGAAGCACCATCGCATCGCCAAGCTGACGGAAATGGATAGACCGTGGAACCTGAGACAGGCCGAGGCAAGGTTTATTGAAGCGGTCGCCAAGGACAACAAGTTTGGCGCCTGTTACTACAACCTTGGGGTGGTGTATGGAGATCTCTCTGAACCGGAATCCGCCAAGGAGGCTTATATTGAAGCCATCAAGCAAGAGCCGGGGTTCGCTCCCTCCTATTACGCGATGGGCTTTCAGCGGTTGAACGCGGCTCAAAAGATGGCAGACCCTGAGCTGTTTGCCGATTGCATCCGTTTCTGCGATCAGGCTATTGCGCTGAACCCAAATCTCGCACGGGCCTGGGACGCAAAAGGGCTGGCTTACCGCCGGATGAAAGAGGCGGCACTGGGCCGTCCGCTGAGGGCTGGAGAGGACTCGGAGGCTTTTAGACCGTCCGCCAAGGCCAGGAGCACTGCTGCGGCAATCGCCTGGCGTTCGCTTTGCAGGAGCGTTGCGGCTCCCGGCGATACGAGCGAAAGCGCAAAAAGCACAGCTGTGCAGTGTCTGCGCGGCCATGCAGTTGGAACTGCGATGCTCGGCAAGCACAGGCGCGGCGCGGCCCTTTTCGGTCAAGCTCTCTACCTGAGCCCAGCCGACGCCGATCTTCATTTCGAGTTCGGAAAAACGCTTCTCGATAAGCGGAGGTACAGGTCCGCAATCGATCAGTTTACAGGCGCGATTCGCATTAATCCCAAGCCCCTTTACTGGGCGTGGCTGGCCAGGGCGCAGGTAGAAGTGCAACCCGGCATTAAGGATGTCAAGGAATCTCTTCGTCGTGCGCTAGTGGACTCCTGGACCGACGATTCGCCGGACCCACAGGTTCAAGAGATGATCGGGGAAACGTTCAGTAGACTTGCCATCAGAGCGTACGGGACGAATGCCCCTGGGGATTCCGCCCCGATCAACGTGCCGCCTAAAAACCAGAACGCAAAAAATACGCTCGAGGAATTAAAGACGTTTAGGAAGAACGTTGACGAGGCCCTCAAAGTCGCGGCGGAATTGAAGTTGAAGGAAACCCCGCAAGAAGACGTGAATGCATATCTTTCTCGCATCGAGAAGATCCTGCCCGGCCACGATTCGAAGGGCTGGGATTTCACTTCTGTAATTGAGGCCTTGCAGAATCGCCAAGCCGACAAAGAGGTTAAGAGCCTGGTTAAGAGCGCCGCGGAAGTGTTAGTGCGGGACAAGGGCTTGAACGGGACGCTCGCCTTGGGATATTTGAGCCGTAAAGAGCCGCGGACTGCGTTGCCTCTCGCTGAACGCGCGGTCATTCTCAGTCCCCTTGGGCCGTGGCAACGGTCTTGTTTAGGGCAGCTCGGCGACTACGAACGGGCGGAAGCAGAGTGGAAGATCTGCCTGGACCGCGGCCCCAGGGATTTGGAAACTCTAAGCAACGTGGCAACGACATATTGGAGCCGCGGTGTATATCGGCTGGAGCCTGATCGCCGAAAGGAGATGTTCGAGCGCGTGATTGAAAACTCCAATCGCGTACTCAGAATCGCAGACAACCTTGATCTCTCCAGAGACAAAAACGAGCGCGATAAGCAAATTGATGTTCGTGGGGAAACTCACTTCAGGTTGGGCATCTTTCAGAAGGAGCTGCTGCGCTACGATGACGCCGTCTCGGAATTGATGAAGGCCAGAGGTCTAGGCTACAAGCCGTTGGAGTCGAGCCTGTGGCTGGGGGACACCTATCTTGAAGCCCAGGCCTACGACAAAGCTGAGGATGCTCTTCGCGAAGGATTCAAGAGCTTGAACGGGCTGAAAGCGAAGGCGAGGAGAGAGAAGAAGCCCTTGATACATTCCGCGCAGGCGCCGGGAGAAGAAATGTCGGTGAACGAATTCCTGGCGCGTCATCTTTTTATCAGGGCTTTGGCGTGCATTGGAAGTGGGGTGAACCTGGACAGAGCAAGGCGCATGGGACAAGTTGGAGAATCCCTTACCGCTCAAGTCGGCGCATCCAGCCAGAAAGAATTGAAAGCCAGCTACTACCTAGTCCGCGGTTTGCTTGCGCTCAAATTGGGACAAATTGATTTGGCCATAGCAGAATTGGAAAAGTCAATCAGCCACTATCTGTATCTCGGCAAGGGCTGCCACCTGAGTCTTGCCGAGGCTTACCTGGCGCAGGCCCAGAGCGGCACAGGAGTTTGGCGGAAGTCGATCGCCAAGGCGCGCGAGAGTTTGCAATCCGCGTGCGCCGATGATGTGCGCGGAAGATGCGCCAACGATTTGGCGGTGATCAAGGCGCGCATCGATGCAGCATAGCCGGAAAACAGAGAACGGTCGAAAAGAAAGAAGCCCAAGCAAGTCAGAATCCGATCAGATCTTCCACCATCTGACCCCGTCGACTAATGAGAACAACCCACAGCACGTAAGAAGCAAACGCTCTGTAGCAGACGCGTAACGTCGTTTCCCACCCATTCGCGGTGGGGCTGCGAATGGATTGGGCACCGGTCAGTGTGGGCTCGAATTCAGAGACCTGAAGGCCTCTGTAAAGACAAATGGGCCTAAAGGCGCTGGCTCGCTCGTGCGCTAATGGCGACGACTAGAGCATTTTCGGAAATTCCGTAGACCAAAGATTTATTTGCCTCCCACCCTTTTCGCAGAAAAGCCGCGAAAAGGATGGGGCACGGAGGTCTACACCAAATCCGAAAACGCTCTAGAAGCGATAGCGCAGGGCGAGTTGCATGAGGCGTGGGGGCATGGCGCTGACGGCCTGGCCGAAGTTGGTGCTGGAAATGTTGCCCTCGACAGAAGCAGCGCCAAAGAACTGGGCGTGGTTGAAGACGTTGAAGGCTTCAGCGCGGAGTTCAAGGGAGCGGTCGTCTTTTACGAGAAGGCTGCGGGTGACGGTGGCATCAAGATTCTCCATGCCGGGGCCGGAGAAGAAGCGCCGCCGCGCGTTGCCCATGGTGCCAAGCTGGGGCAGAGTGAGTTGCGACGCATCGAAGACCGGCACCCCGCCGCGGGGGTTGGTGTGGATGGAGAGCGAGTTCCCCGTCCAGTCGGGCGTGTCGACTCCGTTGTTGTTGATGCCGTTGGGAATGGTGCCGAGGAGCGAAGTGTCGTTGTTGTTGAGCAGCGTGACGGGCAGTCCGGTGGTGAAGCGCGCGATGCCGGCGAGGGCCCATCCTGTCGTCAAGGCGTGGAGAGCGGATCCGGATTTGAGCGAGGGTGCGTCGTAGTGGAAGCTGGTGACCAGGTTGTGGCGCATGTCAAAGGACGAGAGGCCGCGGCTCAGAGAGGGGTTGACGGGATTGACGGGTTCGGGCAATCCGGCAGACTGGTCGATGGACTTGGACCACGTGTAACTGGCCAGCATTTCGAGCCCGTGGGAGCGATGGTTGATGGTCGCTTCGAATGCGTTGTAGGCGGCGTTGGCGATGGTGCGCTGCAGTTCGACGCTGCCGAAGGCGGAGCCAAACTGAGTGCGCGCGGCTTGCTCATTGAAGGGTCCGCAGGCAGAGCCGAGGCTGAGACAGAGGGCGGGGTCGGCGGGGTTCGCCTCTTCGAGCACCAGGAGATGATGCGTGGATGCGCCGACATAGCTGAGCGTGACGAGCGAGGCCGTCGTGAACTGGCGCTGCACGCTCAACATCCAGTGCTCGGCGTAGGGGGTGACGTCTTTGGGATCGACAGCAGGGATGCCGACGAGGGGCTCAAACTGGCTCCAGTCGACGCTTGCGTTGGGGTTGGCGCGGCTGGAGCCGAAGGCTACTTTTTGCAGAGGGAAGCGTTGGCCGGCATTTGCGCCGGTGGAGGCGACGGTGAAGGGAGAAGCAAAGAGCGGCGGCGCAGCGGAGGTGTAGGTGTAGCCGTAGGGGGGGTTGGCGCTCATGATGCCCGCAGAGAGACCTTCGTATGCCGTATAAAACGTGCCATAGCCAAGGCGGATGCTGGTCTGGCCTGCCGGGCCGGTGAACTTCTGCATCCATGGGGCTGTGGGAGCGGGCGTCCATGCGAGGCCGATGCGCGGAGCGAAGTTGTTGCGTACGGGTGCGAGTGAATCGGGGACGCCATTGTCGCCCGGAAAGACCAGTCCGAGGGGAGCGCCGGGGAAGACTTGCGACTGCTCGCCCTTGACCAGCGTTTGGAGCTGGTTATACTTCTCGCTCCAGGGACGAATGCGGTCCCAGCGCACGCCGTAGTTGAGCGTGAGTTGACTTGTGGGCTTCCAACTATCCTGGACGAAGGCGGCGGCGTAGAGGTTGCGGTTGTAGAAGCTGCCTGCCTGGCCCTGCGTGTAGCTGGAGGGAACGCCGAGCAGGAAGTCAGCAAAATCGAGGCCGGTTTCAGAGCCGTTGAAGCTGAAGCTGCCGTTGAAGACCACGTCGGGATGGGTGTTGATCTGGTTCGAATGAACCTCTCCGCCGATTTTGAGGCCGTGTTTGCCCATGATGCGGGAGAAGAAATCGCTGAGCTCATAGATGTTTTCGGCTTGCACAAGAGCGGTGGTGTCAACGCCCATGGTGAAGTCGTTGAACGCGATATTTTCGATGCCCTCCGTGGAAGGCTTGAGCGCGTCGATTCCAGTGAACCCCTGCGAGGCGAGGGATGGGCCGACACCGCCTTTGGGCTGGCCGACGGCGTTGTCGTTACGCATGTAGCTGAGGTGGAATTCGTTTAGGGAATTGGAGCCAAAGGTGGCAGTGTGGGCGACGCTGGCGAGTTGTGCGCGCCCGTTGCTGGTGGCGTCAAAACCCGGGACGCTGGCCCCGCCGGTGCCGGTGGGATAAGGATTGTCGAGCGAATAGCCGTCGAGAAAGTAGTAGCCGGTGAGCGTGCCCTTGCCGTGCATCCAGTCTGCGCGGATAGCGCCTTTGTCGTCGGACAATGTTTGCGCCTCAGCAGACGTGGCAAACAGCGATTGGCCGGCGTTCGGCAGCGGAATGTAGTTGAGCAGGTTGTTCGCAGGAGCCGACCAGATGGCCTGCGGAATTTTGCCGTCGGGGAAGACTGAAGAGTAGGGCTCTCCTGCCGAAACAGTGCGGCCGAGGCGCGCGCTGAGCAGAGATGCCCAGTAGGGGCCGCTCACCTGGCCGGTGAGCGGGTTCTGGCTGAAGTCGCCGCTGCGCTCCGCCGTGGACGGCACCGCGATATTTCCTGTGTCGATGCCTTCGGTGAGGCGCGTTCCCTGGTAGTCAGCGAAGAGTGCAAGGTTTTTCGAGTGGAACGGCGTGCCGCCAAGCGTGCCGCCAAACTGATTTTGCCGATAGGCGGCGCGGTCTTGAGAGAAGTAGTTGCGCGCATCGAGAGCAGTGTTGCGCAGAAACTCGAAGGCTGAGCCATGGGGCTTCTCGGTTCCGGACTTAGTGTTGACCAGCACTTGGCCGCCGCTGGAGTTGCCGTATTCCGCATCGAAGTTCGATGTGAGCACACGGAAGGTGTCGATGGAGTCGAGGTTGGGCAGGATGGATGTGCCCATGTTCACGTCCTCTTCCACATCGCTGCCGTTGACTCGAAAACCGTTTGAAGTTTCGCGCTGGCCGCTAATGGAGAGGTTGCCGGGATTCGCGTCGCCGGAAGGAGGCGTAGAGGCTACGCCGGTCATGATTACCGCTCCGGGCTGAGCCGTATTCTGCGGAACGATGCCTGGCTGCACTGCCATCAGGTCAGTGAAACTGCGGCCGTTCAGCGGCACAGCCTCAATCTTTTTCATGCTTAGCGATTCGCCCAGTTGCGTGCTGGTTGTTTCGGCCGCCAGCGCATCGGCGGTGACCTCGACGGTCTGGGAGGTGGCTTCGATGGCGAGAGCAATATCGAGATTCGCTTTTGGTGCATCCGGGGTGAGAACCACCTGGGCACGCCAGGGCGCAAAGCCGCCGGCAATGACTTCGACTTGATAGCTTCCTGCGGCAGGGAGCTTTATATCGAATTTGCCCTGATCGTCGGTCTGGGATGGCCATACGTTTTCGGTTCCAGGTTGGCGAAGGGATACGGAGGCTCCGGGAATTAATGCGCCTGTCGAGTCGTGAACTACGCCGGTGGCCTCCCAGGATTGTGCGGCGAGGGTTGCGGTGGAGAGAAAGCCTAGTAAGAAGAAAAGGCGTGCAATGACGGGGATGGAGTACTTCATGGCTGTTCCTTGCTAGTTTTCGGCAGTGGAGCGAATGCCGACTAAATTGGTCTTCGTTGAATATACGACAAATTAAGTCCGAGTTCTTTGCAGTGATTTCAATCACACCGGATTGCGGGAAGGGCATCCCGCGAAGCCGTCAACTGTTGCTGGATCGCGGAGGGTCCACCGGCGGAATCGGACAAATGGGCTGAGGTGTTTAGATCACCGGAAGAAAAAAATAAATAAACTCAATAATTATTCTTGCAATTCTTAATAAACTTTACTATATTTCTTTCTGTGGTTGAGAAAACGGGAGCTGGAAGCGATGGACTCCGAGAACAAAGGCATCTCCGACTGGCAGGACCTGTTGCGAATGGCGCAGGGAACGGCGCTGGTGGTGGAGAGGGTAAGACTGCCGGAGAAGGGTGTGGCGATCGAGGGGAGCTTTACGCTGCCTGAGTTGGCACGCCTGAGCCTGGAGGACCAGGTGTTTGTGACAGCGTTTCTGCGCTCGCACGGGTCGATCAAGGAGATGGAGCAAGTGTTCGGGGTGAGCTACCCGACGATCAAGGCGCGGCTCAACCGGATTGCCGGGCAACTGCAGTTTATTGAGACGAACCCGTCGCCGTCGCGGGCCGAAGTGCTGGAGCGGCTGAAGAGCGGAGAGATCGGCGCGGACGAGGCGATCAGGGCGCTGGAGGAGATGAAATGACACCGAATTTTGCAATTGTGGGAATCGATGCGCCGGGGTTTCATTGGCCGCGGATATGGCTGCCGGTGTTTCTGCTGTGGATTCCGGCAATTCTGCTGGCGCCGTTTGTGCTGCCGGTGCTGGCGGTGGCTTGCTGGCTGGGACGGATGAGCTTTTTCCGTATGCTCGCTGTGCTTTGGGGTATTCTGTGCAGCCTGCCGGGGACGCACGTTCATGTTCGAGCGGATGGGAACAACATTGTGGTTCGGATTCTCTAGGGGGCGTTATGGATCGGAAGAGAGTTTTCAAACTGATGCTGATGGGCCGCATTACTGCGGCAGAGGCTGAGCGGCTGATGGCAGCGTGGCAGGCGAGTCGGGAGAGCGCGTGGATTCTGGTTGGGTGCATCGGGATTGGGTTGCTGGCGGTACTTAATTTGGGTTTGGTGCCGATGGTGCAAAGCCTGGTTCATACGCTGAAGGCTACTGAGTGGATGCATGGGGCTGCGGCGATGGTTATTGGATTTCGAGGAGGAATACGGTGAACGAAAATCGGAGACAGATTTTGGAAATGTTGGCAGCGGGAAAGCTGACGGCCGATGAGGC
>Ga0302325_10029946_pt1 | contig 11234 bp, 11 predicted proteins | sample Palsa_T0_2_FD_201948 | JGI IMG/M metagenome (GOLD analysis project Ga0302325, IMG submission 201948) | Peat permafrost microbial communities from Stordalen Mire near Abisko, Sweden - Palsa_T0_2 | ecosystem: Environmental > Terrestrial > Soil > Palsa > Peat permafrost | place: Sweden: Abisko...
CCGTGAAGTGCTGCATTGTGCCCAGCAGGTCACAGAACCTGACGTCAACGAACTGAACCTTGTTATCGGTGATGAACTTCAGGACCTCGTCACCACTCTTGAACATCAACCCTCCCTGAACGGTGCTGGCACTCAGGTTGCCACTGTGCCCTGGCGCTGCACCGCCACGCTGGGCTGGCCGCACGGGGGTCGTGCTTTGCGGCAGGACGAGCCTTGACGTTAGCTGACAGCAATTACTGAGCTGTGTCCCTAGTGTTTCACACGTGTTACGCGTGGCTTCAGAGGCGTACCCTGGCTGGCCAGGGCCGGTTCCCAGGGTCGGCCCAGGTCCCGGCGCGGGGGCCCCGGTCTGGTATCCCCGCCGGCCCGGCGGGGATACCGTAGACCCGTGAGTGAGCGACGGTGGGGGGCGTGGCTGACTGGCCCGCGCCCGCTCGCCGAAAACGAGAGCTACCCGGGTGCGCAGTTCGGCCTCCCCGAGCATGGCGCCCGGTCGGTGGCCGGCCTGGGCCGGCGCCTGGCCGCCCTGTTCATCGACTGGATCCTGAGCATGGTGATCGGCCTGGCCATCTTTCACTCCCGGGGGTGGACAACCCTGGCCATCTTCACGATCGAGGTCTATGTGCTGACCGCGCTCACCGGATTCACGGTGGGCAAGCGCCTGCTGGGCATCCGGGTGGCCCGCCTCGACGGCAAGCCGGTCGGGTTCGTCTGGGCGCTGGTGCGCACCCTGATCCTGCTCACCGTGGTCCCGCCGCTGATCACCGACCGTGACCTGCGTGGCCTGCACGACCGGGCCGCGAACACCATCGTGATCCGGGCCTAAGGCGGCGGCGCTCCCGTGCCGACCCATATCGCCCTGCTGCGCGGAATCAACGTCGGTGGCCGCAACAAGGTCGCGATGGCGGATCTGCGCCAGGTGATGACCTCGCTGGGTTACGCGGACGTAGCCACCTATATACAGAGCGGCAACGTGGTGTTCAGCGCGGATGAGACGGACACCGCGCTGCTGGCCGCCAGCATCGAAGGCGCCATCGCCGACGCCCTGGCCGTGACACCACGCGTCGTGGTGCTGTCGCGCGCCGAATTGGCCCAGGTGGCGCGGGACAATCCGTACGCGGCCGAGACGAACCCGAAGGCGGTGCACGTGGTCTTCTCCGGCCAGGAGCCGGAACCCGCCGTGACCGACGCCGTGGCGGCCGCGCAGCAGCAGGTGGCTCTGCAGGGCAGCCGTGACGAGGCACAGTTCGTGGGCCGCGTGCTGTTCCTGCACACCCCGGATGGTTATGGGCGCAGTGACCTGGCGGAACTGCTGGCCCGGGCGCGAGGCCCGCTGTCAGCCCGGGCGGCCGGCACCGCGCGCAACTGGGCGACCGTGACCAAGCTGCTCGCCCTGTGTGACTAACACTGTGTGACTAACACGTGTGATTAACGCTGTGCGGGTCAGCGGGTCTTGGGCCGCCAGGTCAGCGGGTCTTGGGCCGGGGCGGCTTCGGCATCCGGCCGGACCTGGGCATCGGTCCCTTGGGCGCCTGCAGTGACTGCGGCAGTGCCTTGAGCCGGTAGTTGAGCTCCGTGACCTCCCCGGGCCGGAGGTTCCGCGGCAGCCGCATGATCTTGCGTTGCAGCTTGCGGATCGGGACCTGGCCCTCTTCATTGCCGACCTGGATGACCGAGATGGGCACGTCATAGGTGACCCGGGAGACCCGCTTCTTCTCCGCCGCGAGCAGGCTGCCCAGCCGGGCCGGGGCCCCCTCACCGACCAGGACCACGCCGGCCCGGCCGACCGTGCGGTGGACCACATCCATGTTCCTGTTGGCCGACACGGCCGGCGTCACGGTCCAGTTGCCGCGCATGCTCTGCAATATGGCGGCGGCGGCACCCGGCTGGCCCTCGACCGCCGCGTACTGCGCGGACTGGGCGAACCGGCCGAACAGGATCATGGCGGCGAGCAGCCCGGCCGGGACGCCCGCCGGGATCAGCAAGCCGGCCTTTCCGGTCAGCAGGCCGACGACCACGCAGATCGCGATGATGCCGATCCCGGTCGCGGCCACGATGGGCAGCGCCTTGGGATTGGCCTGCCGGACGATCCCGGCCACCATGCGGATCTGCTTGATACGGCCGGGAGTGGCCGGATCCGCGCCGCCCTTCCGGTTCGCCGTCCCTGCGGGCTTGTTCGCCATGGAGGGCAGGATACGAGCCTGCGGGCCTTAGAGGGAAACTGCGGCCCTCCGCGCCGCCGCTTCCATGTGCAGCCGGCCCGCCCGGTACGACGAACGGACGAGCGGGCCCGACATCACCCCGGAGAAGCCGAGGCCCAGCGCTTCGTCGCGGAGATGGTCGAACTCCTCCGGCGGCACCCACCGCACGACCGGGTGATGCAGCGGCGAAGGCCGCAGGTACTGGGTGATGGTGAGCAGCTCACACCCGGCTCCCCGCAGGTCGGCCAGGGCCTGGCTGATCTCGTCCGGCTGCTCGCCCATGCCGAGGATCAGGTTGGACTTGGTCACCAGTCCCGCCTCGCGAGCGCCGCGGAGCACATCAAGCGACCGTTCGTAACGGAACCCGGGCCTTATCCGCTTGAAGATCCGGGGCACGGTCTCGATGTTGTGGGCCAGCACCTCGGGGTGGGCCGAGAAGACCAGCCCCAGTCTTTCGTTGTGGGCATTGAAGTCGGGGATCAGGAGTTCGACCCCGCAGCCGGGGACGGCCGCATGGATCTCACGGCAGGTCTGCGCGTACAGCCAGGCGCCGCCGTCGTCGAGGTCATCCCTGGCCACCCCGGTAACCGTCGCGTAGCGCAGCCCCATCGTGGCCACCGACTCGGCCACCCGGCGGGGTTCGTCGGTGTCCAGCGGGGCCGGCTTCCCCGTCGCGATCTGGCAGAAGTCGCACCGCCTGGTGCACTGGTCACCGCCGATGAGGAAGGTCGCCTCGCGGTCCTCCCAGCACTCGAAGATGTTCGGGCAGCCGGCCTCCTCGCAGACCGTGTGCAGGCCCTCCCGTTTGACCAGGCCCTTCAGCTCCGTATAGGCAGGGCCGGTGCGCAGCCGCGTCTTGATCCACGGGGGCTTCCGCTCGATCGGGGTCTGGGCGTTGCGGGCTTCGAGGCGAAGCAGTCTGCGTCCTTCAGGTGCGAGTACCACGCCCCCAGCGTACGTCGCCGTCGCGGCCTGTCGGCCATGCGGCTGGGCGCCGGGCCGGAATCATCGGTGGTGAACTTTTGTGCCCGCAGGGGGGTCAAAAGATTCACCACTAAGGGTTATCCACAGGCTCGGGGCCGCGGCGGGTGTAGATCACGCAGCCGGTGAGGCCGGCCAGGATGCAGCCGCCGCCCGCCAGGAAGAGCACTTCGCGCGAGCTGAGCAGGCTAAGCAGGCCGCCGGCGGCGGCCATGCCGAGCGAGACGGTCCCGAACAGGACTCCCGAGTACAGGGCGAACACCCGGCCGGAGATGGCCTCTGGGACCCGGTGGTTGAGGAAGCTGCGGGTGGCCACCACCTCGACGCCATTGGCCAGGCCGCCGAATCCGTAGGCGGCCGCGGCCTGCCAGAGCGACACCGCCGTCCCGGCCACCGCGACCCCCGCGCCCACGGCCACCGTGCCGGCCAGCGTGGCGACCGCCAGCCGGCGCATCGGCAGGCGGCCACCGGCCAGCGTGCCCATGAGCATGCCCGCCGTCCACGCGGCGACCAGGATCGAGTAGCCGCTCGGGCCGGCCTTGAGTACCCCCTCGGCGAAAGCGACCTCCGCGACCACCGCCATGTTGGCGAACCCGACCCCGACACCGACCACCGCGACGAGCAGCCCGGCTGCCCGGTCGGCCCGCAGGAAGCGCAGGCCGGCGCTCATCTGGCGGGCCAGCTTCACCGGCTCCACGGGGGAGCCCGCGGCTCTCGGCCCGCGGCCGTCCCGGGCCAGCGGCAGGGCCCGCAGCCCGAGGGCGCCGAGGACGTAGATGACGGCCACCGCCGCGAGGGCGAGACCCGGGCCGCCCGCGGCGATCAGCCCGGTGGCCAGCAGCGGGCCGAGGGTGAACCCGCCCCAGGTGGCCGCCTGGAGGTAGCCGTTGGCCCGGATCAGGCCGGTCCGCCCGGCCAGGCGCGGGACGACGGCGCCGAGGCCCGGCTGGAGCACGGCCGCGCAGATGCCGAAGCCGACGGCGAGGCCGAGGGTAGCCCCGGTGCCCTGGACCCGGATCAGGGCCAGGGCGACCAGGGCCTCGGCGGCCGCGGCCGTGACCAGCACGGGGCGGGGGGAGAACCGGTCGAGCACCGTGCCTGCCACCGGCGCGAGCGCGGTGATCGGCACCGTCACGGCGAGGAACACCGAGGCCACCGCCCAGGAGGCGTGCGAATTTTGGTAGATCCGGGAGGCCAGGGCGATCATGGCGAGTCCGTCACCGGCGGAGATCACTATCTGAAGGGCGATGGCCAGGCCCAAGGTGAACCGCGGGCCGCTGGCCCAGCCGGGCCGCCCCCAGCGGCCGCCGGGCGCGGGCGGCCCAGCTTGGCCGGTGGTCTGCTGGCGGGACAAGAAAGGTGCTCCTAGGACGGGGAAAGAACGAGGCTTCCGGTAATGGCGGAGAGACGGTCCTAGAGCACGTGTCCACGCTAACACGAGGGGAGCACCGGCCATCTGGCCATGTCGGCGCGGTCGGCCTGATTAACGATGTGACGTGGCGCCCCCTTGTCGGGGAGCATGGGCGCATGCCGATGCAGTTTGATCCCCCGTCGGGGACCCGAGATTTCCTGGCCGCAGAGGTCGAGGCCCGGGACCGGGCGTTCACCACCATCAGGTCGGTGTTCTCGCGCTACGGCTTCGAGTCGCTGCAGACACCAGCCTTCGAACGCTTGGACGTGCTGCTGGGCAAGTATGGCGAAGAGGGCGACAAGCTCATTTTCAAGATCCTTCGCCGCGGTGAGCATGAGGCGTCTGGCGAGGCCGATCTGGCGCTGCGTTACGACCTGACCGTGCCCCTGGCCCGGGTCGCCGCCGCGTACGGCAGCCAGTTGCCGACCCCGTACAAGCGGTACGCGATCGGGCCCGTCTGGCGCGCGGACCGGCCCGGCAAGGGCCGCTACCGCGAGTTCATCCAGTGTGACCTCGACACCCTCGGCTCCACGTCGGCCATGGCCGACGCCGAGGTGATCTGTGCCGTGCATGACGCGCTGGCCGAACTGGGGGTCAGTGACTTCCGCTTGCTGCTGAACTCACGGCACGTGCTGGCCGGCCTGCTTGAGGCGTTCGGCGTGCCCGCTGCTCTCGGGCCTGCTGTTCTGATCATCCTGGACAAGCTGGACAAGCTGGCCCCGGCGGAGGTAGCCGCCGAACTCGCCGAGCGCGGCCTCGACCAGGCCAGAGCGGCCGAACTGGTCGCCGCGATGACCGCCCCCGACGCGACGCAACGGATCCGGACGGCCCTGAAGCCCAGCGAAGAGGGCGCGGCCGGGCTGGACGAGATCGACACGTTGCTGTCCCTGGTGGCAGGCCAGGTTCCGGCGGAGCGGGTGGAGTTCACGCCCCGTCTGGTTCGGGGGCTCAGCTACTACACCGGCCCGATCTGGGAGGTGGTGGCCGAGGGGGTGGCCGGATCGATCGCCGGCGGCGGCCGGTATGACCACCTCATCGAGCAACTTGGCGGGCCCGACGTGCCGGCCACCGGCGGCTCACTGGGCACCGAGCGGATACTGATGCTGCTCCCCGGCGCCGAGGACCGGCACAGCCGGCTGGACGTTGCGGTCACGGTCATCAGCCCTGAGTACGCGCAGCGGAGCTTCGCCCTGGCCACGGTGGCGCGGTCGGCAGGCCTGCGGGCCAGCGTCTACCTGGGCTCGTCTGGAAAGCTGGGCCGGCAGCTCAAGTGGGCCAGCGACCAGGGAGCGCGCTGGACGCTCATCTATGGCCGGGCCGAGCAGGAGGCGGGCACGGTCACCGTCCGCGACATGAACAGCGGCGAGCAGGTCTCGGTCCCCGGGCCTGACCTGGCCGGGCACCTGGCGCGCCAGGCGGCCGGGGACGGCCGCTGACGCCGCACCGGGCCGGAGCGCGGGATACTTGTCGTATGGTGAACGACATCGCGCGGGAACAGGCCATTTACCAGGCGCTCAAGGCGGTTGACGAGGTCGCGGCCGCCTTGCAGACGCATCTCATCGAAGAGCATGGGGCCGACCCGGATCGCAGCGCCGCCCAGAGCACCTCCACCAACTCGCTGAAACTGCTGAGGCAGGCTCGCGAGCGGCTGGGCGAAGGACTGCGGGCCGTCGAAGCTGAAGGTATCGCCGGGTCCCACACGATCTCCCTCCGCAACAGCTAACGCTGGCGTTAACAGCTAGCGCGCAACTCCGGCGGGTGCCGGGAGGACTGCGGCGGTGCCGTATACCCGGCGCCAGGTGCGGGCGCCGAGCACCTCCGCGAGATGACGTTCGACCGGCTCGGTCAGGTCCGGCACACTGACCCGGCGGCCAGTCTCCGCGGACAGGCTGGTGACCCCCGCATCGCGGATGCCGCACGCGACGATGCGGTCGTACCAGCTCAGATCGGGTTCGCAGTTCAGGGCGAATCCGTGCATGGTCACCCCGCGCGATACCCGGATGCCGATGGCGCCGACCTTGCGGTCCGGCTGGGCGGCCCCGGTCGCCCCGCCGCCTCGCACCCCGCCGCCTCGCACCCAGACGCCGCTGCGCCCGTTTACCCGGGTGGTGGCCAGCCCGGCTTCGGCGCAGGCGCGGATGAGGGCCTCCTCGATGGCGCGCACGTAGGCGATCACGTCAACCGGCTCCCCGAGCCGGATGATCGGGTACCCGACCAACTGGCCGGGGCCGTGCCAGGTGATCTGGCCGCCCCGGTCCACGTCGATCACCGGCGCGCCGGCGTCGCCGGCCGGCCGGTCCAGCGGGCTGGTCCGCTTGCCCGCCGTGTACACGGCCTGATGCTCGAGAAGCAGGCACACGTCCGGGATTTCGTCGGCTGCCCGGCGCTCATGGAGGCGCCGCTGCAGGTCCCACCCGGCCAGGTAGGGAACCGCGTCAGCGCCGAAGCCAGCATGCACGTAGACAAGTTCGCTGGTCACAACGCTCAGCTTATCCGGAGCGATTCTGGACAGATCCGGTAGGCGCAATCCGGATCATCCCGACGGTAGGTGGGAATAGCGCTCGTAGCGGGTCGTTTACTGCTAACGGAGGTGTGACGTGCTCGATGAGGCCGAACTGAGGCGGATGGGGGCGGAGGAGCGGGCCCGCCTGGCGCGGGCCATCGCCGCGATTGACCGGCCGGTCTCGAGGATGCGGCCTCTGGCGCAGCGGCATCGCACCATCATCCTGGCCGCCATCATCGCCTGCTGCGTGGGGCTGGCCGCCTGGACCGGGGTGCTCGCCGTCACGCTTCCGCGCTATTACCGGGCTGGGGACTGGCGGGGCGCGTGGGTGGGATTTGACCTGGCGCTGCTCATCACGTTCGCGGTGACGGCGTGGGCCGCCTGGCGCCGCCGCCAGGTGCTGATCATCTGCCTGGTGGTGCTGGCCACCCTGCTGTGCTGCGATGCCTGGTTCGACGTCACGCTGGACCTGCGCACCACCGGCTTCATGCTCAGCCTCCTGTCGGCCGTCTTCATTGAGTTGCCGCTGGCTGGCATGGCGATCATCGGTGCTCGCCGGCTGGTCCGGCTCACCATCGGGATGGTCGTGCTGGACGGGGATCCGAGGCCGAGGCTCCCGCTGTGGCGAGTGCCGCTGTTTGGCCTGGACACGGAGGAATTGCGGGGCCTCATTCCGGTCCAGCGGCCGAACCCCGCGGCGGACGACCGCGCCGTCCGCCAGGCCGAGAACCAGGAAGCCTGCTAGCCCAGTTCGGCGGCCAGCGCCCCGGCCAGATCGGGGAATGAGAACTCGAACCCGGCGTCGGTGAGCCGCCGCGGCAACACCTGGGCGCTGCTCAGCAGGTCGCTGGTGACGCCGCCGAGGGCCAGCGCCAGCACTGGGGACGGGACGCTGAGCACGGCGGGGCGGCGCACCGCGGCGGCCAGTGCTGAGGTGAAGGCCGCGTTGGTGGCTGGGTGAGGAGAGGTCAGGTTCACCGGCCCGGATATTTCGTTCTTGTCGAGCAGGAACCTGGCCATCCGGGTCCAGTCGGCCATCGCCACCCAGCTCATGACCTGCGTGCCCGGCCCAAGCCGGGCCCCGAGGCCGAGCCGGAACGGTGGCAGCATCCTGGCCAGCACGCCTCCCTGCCGGGAGATGACGATGCCGCTGCGCAGCGTGATCACACGCAGGCCCGCCTCCCGGGCGGGATCGGCGGCCGCCTCCCAGTCCTCGACCACGCCGGCCAGGAACCCGGTGCCGGCCGGCGTTGACTCGTCCACGGCCCGCCCGCCCGTATCCCCGTACCATCCGATCGCCGACCCCGACAGCAGAACCGATGGAGGGCTGTCCAGGCCGGCCAGCAGGCCGGCCAGCACCCGGGTACCCGTGACCCGGCTTTCCCGGATCTCTTCCTTGTAGGCGGCGGTCCAGCGGTGGTCGGCCACGCCCGCCCCGGCCAGGTTCACCACGGCCTCGACGCCATGCAGCGCGGCCGGATCCAGCCAGCCTCGCGGTGCTCGTGGATCCCAGGTGACCTCGTCGGCGGACCTGGGCGCCCGCCGGACCAGCCTGATCACGTCGTCGCCGTCGCGGCGCAGGGCGGTAACCAGGGCGCTGCCGATCAGGCCCGACGATCCGGTGATCGCGATCTTCATGTCCGTCCCTCTACCCCCGCCAGTCCCCGAAACCACTCACGCACCAGCCCGATCATCCAGCCCGATGCCCCAGCCCGAGCAGCTTTTCCATGATCATGGAAGCGAGCCGGAGGGGCCTGGTTAGAGGCCGAGTTCGGCTTCGAACGCGCCTTCCTCCAAGCGGGCCTTGACCGTGACGAGGAACCGCGCCGCGTCGGCGCCGTCGACGAGCCGGTGGTCATAGGTCAGCGCCAGGTAGACCATCGAGCGCACCGTGATGACCTCGCCGAGCGCCGGGTCCTCCATCACCACCGGGCGCTTCACCACCGTGCCGGTGCCCAGGATGGCTACCTGCGGCTGGTTGATGATCGGGGTGTCGAACAAGGCGCCCCGGCTGCCGGTGTTGGTCAGCGTGAAGGTACCACCGGCCAGATCGTCCGGGCTGACCTGGCCGCCTCTCGTGCGCTGCGCGAGATCGGCGATCTTCCGGGCCAGCCCGCCCACGTTCAGGTCGCCCGCGTTGCGGATGACCGGCACCATCAGGCCGCGATCGGTGTCCACGGCCACGCCGAGGTGCTCAGCGTCGTGGTAAGTGACCTGGCTGCCGTTGGGGTCGATGATCGCGTTGAGCCTGGGGTGGACCTTCAGCGCCTCGACCGCGGCCAGCGCGAAGAACGGCAGGAACGACAGCTTGACGCCCTCACGCGCCTCGAAGTCCGCCTTGGCCCGGTCCCTGAGCCGGGCGATGGCGGTGACGTCCGCCTCGACCACCGTGGTCAGCTGCGCGGAGGTCTGCAGCGACTCGACCATACGGCGGGCGATCAGCTGCCTGGCCCGCGACATCGGCTCCGTGGTCCCGCGGAGCGCGGAGGGCTCAACGGGCCGCCGGGACGGCGCGGCCAGCCCGGCCGGGCTGGCCGCCGGTGCCTCGGCCACGGTCGGGCCCGCAGGGGCAGCCGGGCGGGCCTGTGCGGGCCCCTGCGCGGGCTGTCCAGGCTGCGCGGGCTGTCCAGGCTGGGTGAGCTGGGCGGGCTGGGGGAGCTGGGCGGGCTGGGGCGGCGCCTGGGCGGCCGTGCCGCGGATGGTCCGGGCGGCGTCGAGCACATCTTGCTTGCGTATCCGGCCGCCGACGCCGGTCCCCGCGATGGCGGCCAGGTTTACGCCGTGTTCGGCGGCCAGCTTGCGGACCAGCGGGGTGACGTAGGGGCCATCGGCGGCGGTCAGTCCTGGAGCGACGAGCTGAGCTGGTCCGTTCCCGGCCGGGGCGGCCCCTGCTTCCGCCGTGGCTGGCGGCGGCTGCTCCTGCGGGACGGGCTGCGCGGCGGCGGGCTGCGCGGCGGACGGCGCGGATCGCGGTGGTGGGGTCCATGCCTGCCAGGACGTCGAGCCCGGCGCCGGTTCGGCGGGCGCCGGGGGCCCGGGCGGAGGGCCGGCCGGGCCGCCAAGCTCGGCGGGAGGCCCGGCTGGCGGGGTCCCCTGCGGTGCCTCGGGCTGGGCGTACTGCGGTGCATCAGGCTGGGCGTACTGCGGTGCGTCAGGCTGGGCGTACTGCGGTGCCTCGGGCTGGGCGTACTGCGGTGCCTCGGGCTGGGCGGCTTCCTGCGGCGCGCCGGTGTCCGGCGGCGAGGCGGGCGCACTGCCCTCGGCCGCGGTCTCGTCGATCACCGCGAGCTCAGCCCCCACAGCGACCGTCTCATCCTCGGCGACGGTGATGCCGCGCAGGACGCCGGAAACCGGCGAGGGGATCTCGGTGTCGACTTTGTCCGTGGAGACCTCGAGCAGCGGCTCGTCCGCCTCCACGCGCTCGCCTTCCTTCTTCAGCCAGCGAGTGACAGTGCCCTCGGTGACGCTCTCGCCGAGCTGGGGCATGGATACGGAGACCGACATGGCTTCCCGTGACTCCTTCGTTGTTCAGGGCTCACAAATGCTGGTGGCGTGGTGCATGGCTGGCGCGCCTGACCCGGTTCCGGTCACGCGTGCACGTGCAGCGGCTTGCCGGCCAGCGCGAGGTGCGCTTCGCCGATCGCCTCCGACTGGGTTGGATGCGGGTGGATGAGCTGGGCCACGTCCGACGGCTGCGCGTCCCAGTTGTAAATCAGCTGGCCTTCGGCGATGAGCTCGCCGACCCTGGCCCCCACCAGGTGGATGCCGAGTACTCGTCCCGGCTGGCCGGAGGGCTCCGTGCTGGCGGTTGCGATGACCTTAGCGGCTCCCTGGGTCTGCAGGATCACGCTCTTACCGTTCCCGCCGAGCGGATAGGTGAACTCGGTGGTCTTGATGCCGCGTTCCGCGGCGATCGCCGAGGTGATGCCGACCGAGGCGACCTCCGGGTCGCTGTAGGTGATCCGCGGTACCCCGTCGAAGTCGATCGGCGCGACCTGGAGCCCGGCGATGCGCTCCGCGACCAGGATCCCTTCCGCAAAGCCGACGTGTGCGAGCTGCAGGCCCGGGATGAGGTCGCCTACCGCGTAGATCGTCGGGACGCTGGTCAGGCAGTACTCGTCGACCTTGACGAAGCCCC
>Ga0302325_10029947_pt1 | contig 11233 bp, 14 predicted proteins | sample Palsa_T0_2_FD_201948 | JGI IMG/M metagenome (GOLD analysis project Ga0302325, IMG submission 201948) | Peat permafrost microbial communities from Stordalen Mire near Abisko, Sweden - Palsa_T0_2 | ecosystem: Environmental > Terrestrial > Soil > Palsa > Peat permafrost | place: Sweden: Abisko...
GTTGCGCTGCATCCGGTCCGCTTCCGTGGCCAGGCGCTCGGCGCCGGCGTTGGTCAGCCGGTAGTAGCGGCGGAGCCGGGATTCCACGATCTCTTCCCGGTCGACCTCGATGAGCCCGCCCTCGCGCAGCCGGTCAAGGATCGCGTACAGCGTCCCGGTATGCAGCCTGACCTGTCCGTCCGAGACCCGGAGCACATCCTCGACGAGCCCGTAGCCGTGCTGCGGCCCACCCGCCAGCGCGGTCAGCACCAGGAACGCGGGTTCCTGCAACACCTTGTCGGTCATTAATACAGTATATACGCCTAAGACGTATATACGCCTAAGACGTATATACGTCAACGGCCACAACGTTTACAGAGACACTATGGAGGCACGCGATCAGGCTGGACTGGCAATCTCGCTGGCATGACTGAGCTGAGTCGCTACGGCGCGTCGCACTGCCGTACCTTCCTCCCAGGCGGACGGCCTGCGGCGCCTGTACGTGTGGGGTGCCAAATCTGCGCCGTGCCAACGCTTATGCTGCGTCTACATCAGGCCCATCTTCCGCAACTCGTCGGCGAGACTTATTGGCTCCTCGGCTGGCTCTGGTGGCTCACTTTCAAGTAGGCCCTGAGCCCGCAACTCGTCCGGCAGGGCCGCTGCGGGAACTACGTGGTGCCGTCCGGGATCAGTCACAAACGGGGGAGGATCCGGAAGTTTAACGAACTCGACCGAGAACACGGTCAGCGGGCAATTCGGCTTACCGTCCTCGCGGACCGGCCTGTTGGCCGGAACGGCCCGGTAGCACGCAATAGCGCCTTTGGCGTCGGGGAAGGACACCGCGCGGGCGATGTCTTCAGTCCACCAGATCTCGCCGCGCCCGTTGTTGGCCTCCGGATCATACTCGGCGAGGAACGCGCCTGCCGGCCAGCCAGTCGAGCCGTCCCAGCACTTGCCCAAGCCGCAGCACCTGATCGCATACCCGGAGTCTGGTGTACGCTACGCGCTGTAACCCATATTCCGAGTATCACCTCAGGGTCTGACAATTTGGCCAGCCGGACACACCTGTCAACGGCCAAGTTTTGTTGGCTCTGGCCCACTTGTCGTGACGGGTCAGTCGGACGCGCTTGCAGAGCAGTTCAGGCTTGGCGCTATGCGAACCAGTTTGCCGACCAGAACGGCAGGTCGGCGCGCGGAACCGATCGGGCCTACGCCACGTCGGGTGATCGGTTGCCGAACGACTGCGATTCATTGAACAGCCTCTTGCGTACTACGCATACGATCAGGGTTGCGCAGCGCACGCCGAAGTGATCACTCAGATGCGCTCACCCTGCTGAACTAGCCGGACGCTCTTGTCCGCATCGCTGGGCCCGGTCCGACCTCACTTTTAATCGAACAAGTACACGAAAATCGTGGAGCTCTGGGAATTCGAACCCCTGACCTTCTGCATGCCATACAAATCTTTATCGTTTCGCAATATGGCTGGATGTGGCTCTACCAGGAGCTTTAATCGCTGGACGTTGCCCGCCGTCGCCTGCTATTGCCGCTCGCTTGCTCCCCGTTTTGCTCCCCTACTGGCCACGGCGACCGCGAGACGACTACGGGGGAAATTAATCGAACGCCCTAACATATTGGAATCCCTGCCTGGTCGCATGACCACGACAGCTTCTTTGAAGGCAACTGCCGCCGACGCCGCGATACCGTGCAGCACCATGAGCAAGGACGTCTGAGTCGAAGGCGCGGCAAATTTTGGTCACTGGTGTCTACGAACCCGGCCGCATGGCGGCGACCCTAGGCGACCAGAGCTAAGCCAGTAGCCGCGACCCGCCGCTGATGGCCCGTCTCGTGCGTCGCACGCTGCGCTTCCGCGGTCCGGGGAACGACACGCAGCTCGGCACCCAGCGCATCGGCCAGCGCCACAATGAGCGGGAGTTCCGGCCGTACCTGGCCCGCGGTGAACAGGCGCCGCACGCTAGAGGCGTTGCGATTGACCCGCCGCGCCAGTTCGGCCTTGGACATGCCCAAGTCAACCCGGAGCAAGTCGAGCTGCTGGATCACCGCGTCCGTCTGGGTGACCTCCCGGGCCGCGCGGTCATACGCCGCACAGTACTCCGGGTCCTGCATCCGCCGCTCGCGTCGGCGCTCATGCAAGCCCGCGTCAAGCGTCTGCGAGGTCACGGCAGCTCCCCAAAGTGTTGCGTAGGTGACACGACCACTGTACCTCCTATGCAACACTTCGTCATCAGCGAGCATTCCGCCGACAACGCCTGGCTCGCCTGCCCGAGTGCACCGACCTTAACCACATGCGGATGGCCACAGCGGCCCGCCGCACGCGGGGTAGTGTGTCCGGGTGCCTATCGAGCGGCGTGATTTCATCCTGCTCGTCGGTGCGGCCACCGTCGGGGCCGGGCTGGCTGGCTGCACCAGCGCGCGCCAGGCCGACGAGCCGTCTAGCGGCAACCATGCTGGATCATCCGAAGCCGCGCCGTCGCCCACGGCGAGCCCGCGCGGCGACGCGAGCAGGCCCCCGAGCGCGCAACTCGGCCCGCAAGTCGTGCACGGGCCACGAGGCCGGCCTCAGGTGGCGCTCACCTTCCATGGTCAAGGACCGCTGTCGATGGCCGAGGCGTTGCTGGCCGAGGCAGAGCGGGCCGGAGCGCGGGTTTCGGTGCTCGCCGTCGGGACCTGGCTTGAGCAATATCCGCAGATAGCGCAGCGGATCCTGAGTGGGGGCCACGACCTGGGCAATCACACTATGCATCACCTGGACATCGCGGCTATGGACGCCGCTGGCGCCTACGCCGAGATCGCCGGGTGCGCGCAGCGGCTCCGCGTCCTGACCGGATCGGCCGGGCGCTGGTTCCGGCCCTCGCAGACGCAGTACGCTACGCCGCTGATCGAGCGGGAGGCCCGCAAGGCGGGCTACCAGACCTGCGTGTCTTATGACGTGGACTCACTCGACTACACCGATCCCGGACCGGACGCAGTCGTCGCCACCGTGCTCGGCTCGGTGCGGCCAGGGTCGATCGTGAGCCTGCATTTCGGCCACCCGGGTACCGTGACTGCCCTGCCCGTCATCCTGAGCGGCCTAGCCAGCCGGAGGCTGCGTCCGGTCACCCTGAGCGCCTTGCTGTCCCTATGACGGCCCGCGCGGCGCGGCGGGCGGGCACGCTAGCCGCGGTGCTGGCCGCTGGGGCGATCATGGCCGGGTGCGGTGGGAGCACGAGCGTCCCGGGTTCGCCGTCGGCCTATCTCGGTACGGTGGTGGACCGGCCGGTGCCCGCCGGGATCGCGGACCTGCCGCTGACCACGGACGCTGGCCGGCCGACGAGCCTGGGTGCCTGGCGCGGCCAAGTGACGGTGCTCGCGGACTTCCTCACCTTGTGCCAGGAGACCTGCCCGCTGACCACGGGAAACCTGCTTGTGATGGATCGCGCGGTCATGGCGGCGGGCCTGGGACACCGGGTGCGCTTCGTCGAGCTGACCGTCGACCCGGGCCGGGACACCCCGGCCCGGCTGCACGCGTACCGGGCGCTAATCGGGGCGCCGGCGAACATGCTGCTGCTTACCGGCCGACTGGCGGTGATCGAGCGGATCTGGCGATACCTCGGGGTCTGGTACCAGCGGGTCGGCGAGGACAGCCCGCCCGGGACCGATTGGCTGACGGGCCGGCCGCTGAGCTACGACGTCGACCACGAGGATGCCCTGCTCTACCTCGACGCCTCTGGTCGGGTGCGCTTCGTCGTCGTGGGCTCGCCCAACGCGTCCGGGGCGCCTGTCCCGCCCGCCCTTCTCCGCTTCCTCAGCGCCCAGGGCCGGGCCGACCTCAGCCACCCCGACGCGAGCACATGGACCGCGGCTGAAGCGCTCAGCCCAATCGCCTGGCTGACCGGGCGGCCGATCCGCCCAGCCAGCTGAGTTGGCCGACGGCTAGGCCGGCGACGCTCACGCGCGGCTGACAGGCAGGCGCAGGGTCACCGAACCGGCGCGGGCGAAGTAAAAGGTGATGGCCAGGCTCGTGCCGGGCGGCAGGGCCGAGCCCGTCTGGACCGTCAGGGTCGCGGTCGCGGGCGGGGACGCGCTGCCTGACCGTCCCGGAATCAGCAACGGCCCGTAGTGGAGCCAGGTGTCCACGACGGCCGGCGACGGGGTCTCGGCCCCGCAGCCGGATAGGTCGGGCAGCTCTCCGACATTGACCTGCTGGTGATAGACCGCGATCGGGGCGCCGTCCGCGGCGGTCGCAGCGTCCAGCTGATCCGAAGCCTGCCCACTGGTACTGACCTGCACACTGGCGGTCAGCGTGCTGCCCGGGCCAGGGGCCAGCGCCGTGGTGTTGACCGTGACCGGGCCAAGTCGGGCGAGCACGGTGTCCTGAGCCGGAGCCGCGCCCGCGAGCCCGAGCAGGGCCAGGCCGGCCAGCGCCAGGCGGAAGACTCTCATCGGGTGATCCCGGTATGGCCTAGGGAGTAGCGGCCCGGCTGAGGCCATACGCACAGCCCGTGCGGCTGCACTCCCACCGGGATCTTGGCCAGCAGGCGGCCGGTCGCCGTGGCGATGGCGTAGACGACGTTGTCGTAGCGTCCGGACACCCAGAACACCTTCCCGTCCGGGGACAGGTTGCCCATGTCCGGGCTGCCCCCGCCCGGGATCCGCCAGGTGGTGACGATCTTCCTGGTCGCGAAGCTGATCACGGTGATCGTGCCGTTGCCGCGGTTCGTCACGTAGAGAAAGCGGGCGTCGCGGCTCGGGTACAAACCGTGAGCGTCCGGGCCGGTGGGGATGAACCCGGCCACCCGGAACGTCGCGGCGTCGATCAGCCAGACCCCGGCGTGGTTCTTGTCGGCGACGTAGAAGATGCGCCCGGCCGGGTCGAGCTTGATGTCCTGCGGTGCCGAGCCCGGCAGGTTCAGGTAATCCACCACCTTCAGCGTGTGCAGATCGACCCGGACTAGCCGACCGCCGAACTCGCAGGTGGCGATCAGGTAGGCACCGGTCGCCGCGAAATCGATGTGATCCACGCCCGCGCAATTCACGTGGATCCGGTGCTCGACGGCGAAGGTTTGCGGGTCACGGAAGTCCAGGTCCTGGCGGGACTCGGCCACCACGATGGCGTAGCGCCCGTCGGGAGTGAAGTACATGTTGTACGGGTCGTCCACCGCGATGTTGGGACCGGCCCGCTGTCCAGTGCGGGGATTGATCGGGGTGAGGCTGTTGCCCAGGTCGTTCGTCACGTACAGCGTGCGCATGTCGTAGGCGGGCACGACGTGCTGGGGATTGAGCCCGGTCTGATAGGTCCCGATCACCTTGTAGGTCGCCGGGTTGATGACGGTCACCGTCGAGCCGCCGCTGTTCGGCACGTAGATGCGGTATGGCACCCCGCGCACGGCCGGGCTGAGCATGTTCGCCCCGGCATCGGCGTAGATGTTCGCCGGGTTCGGCACCGGAGGCATCCCTGGCAGCGGCTCCGACAGGTCCGCTATCGGGCTCGCCACCCGCCAGGTTTCGGGCGTGTTGGAGGCCGAACGGACGGGCGCAGCGCGTCCCACGCTCGAATGAGGCGTCCGGGTCGGCGACGGTACGGCCGGGTGCGACGTCGGCCGGAAGATCATCACGCCAGCTGCGATCAAGGCCACGACGGCCACGGACACGCCGCCGAACCACACCGTTCGCCGCGCTCGCTGGCCCGCCGGCCAGCCAACCTTGCCCATGCCGATCCTCCCTGCACGACCCGGCCGGGCGGCGCTCGCCCCGTCCGTCCTGGTACCCGCGGAGTCCGGATCAACGCCGGAGACGCTTACCCGCGCCGGTGATTACACTCAAGCGAAGGCAGTAAACCACAGCCCGTTCGGCCCTGAATTGCCCGGTGTGACCATAGACAGAGCAGTGATACTACGCGACCCGGCGCGCGGCGCATGAGGTGATCGCCGGATTGCGGGCCACCGCGGGGATCAAGGCTGATGAGGGCCTGTACCGGCAGGCTCTCGCCCGGCCCAAGGTGACTCCGGCTCCTGGCGTGGCACCCTGGTCCGCCCGCAATCCTCTCTGCATGACCATAGTGCCATGACCGGTGAATCCAGTGCTGTGCCAGCATCTGCGAGCGGGCTCTGCCGCTGCCGGTCAAAGTCCGTCCACCACGTTGGCCGCGTCGGCCCGGTCCAGCGTCGCTCCCAGTCGGCGAACAGATTCAGCGCGTCGTGGAATGAGGAGCCTGGCTCGGAGGTGTAGACAGCCATCGTCAGGACTGCTCGGCGGACAGTTTCATCCTCGAAGCTCAGGACGAGGCCGCCAGCCGCCGACCACGGGTGACGGAAGCGCTTGATCCCGGCGTGTTACGGAAGCGGAGATTATGCTCGGCCCGCCGGGGTGCGGAAGGCCTCGCAGCGGGTCGACAGCTCCCCGACCAGCCCTGACAGGTCACGGTCGTAAGGTCCCGGCAGGCTTCGGACCGCAAGGGTGGCCACCACCTCGCTGGCTGCGGGTTCCGATTCGACAGGCGGCAGCACGACGCCGGCAGGCTTCTTAGCCGCGCCAAAAGGACGCCCCGATTCGCCGCGGACCTACGTGAAGGGGAAAAACGGGACAGCCTGGGCGGGTGATCGTAGGACGAGACGGCGCAGCGTGTCACACTAGCCGCGTGAGCGTCACCATCCTGGACCGAGAGATGTACACCGAAGCGGCCGCCGCGCGGCTGCTGCGAGTGGCGCCGTCGACGCTGCACTGGTGGCTGGAGGGCCGCCCACCGCGCTACCGTCCCGTGATCCGCGTAGAGCCCACAAATTCCCGCAACGTCACGTGGGCGGAATTCGTCGAGGCCGGCCTCCTGCGGTCCTACCGGCGTGAGCACGACGTACCACTAAAGGAGCTGCGGGAGTTTATCGACCGGCTCCGCGACGAGTTCAAGGTGCCGTATCCCCTGGCCGACCGGCGCCCCTATGTCGGCTCGGGCCGACGGCTGCTTATCGACCTGCAAGACCGCAGTCACCTCGATCCGGAGTTCTGTCTCGTCGCGATCGCGAACGGGCAGACGGTCCTGACCGCGCCAGGAGAAGAGTTCTTCGAGCGGGTGGACTGGTCGGGCGACCAGCCGGTGGCTGGCGCCCTCATGAGGACCCTGCCTCGCCGATCCGGATCAACCCGCTGGTGCGCTTCGGCATGCCCGCAATCGGCGGCATCTCCACCGAGGCCATCGCCGGTGAGCTTGATGGCGGAGCATCGCTCGAGGAGGTTGCCGAGGACTTCGGCCTTGATCTCGATGCGGTGCGGTGGGCACAGAGCTATGAGTTGTCGCAGCACGCTGCCGCGTGAGCCTGCGGGCGGCGCAAGTCCGCTTCTACGTCGACGCTGACATTCTCGGGCTTGGCAAGATCCTCGGCGGTCTCCGCAACGACGTCACGTATCCCGGCGACCCTGGAGCCTTCGTCCACAAGCGGCACCGGGCACCTTGCCCGATCGCAAGCCCTGATGTGCTCGACACGGACTGGATACCCGACGTGGCCGCCAGGGGATGGCTGATCGTGACGCGCGACAGCATGATCATCCAGAACCGGAACGAGATCGCCGCCATCCGGGAGAACAATGCCAAGATGGTGGCCCTCAACCAGCGGGACGCCCAGATCAAGTGGGGCCAGCTCGAAGTGTTCATGACGCAGTGGCGACATATCGAGGCATTGACCTCAGAGCGCGGCCCATTCATCTGGCGGGTGTCCCGTACCGCGATGACATCAATCCCGCTCGACTAAATTAGTCACTAACGCTCCAAGCGCCTGAACGTCGCGGGGTCAGGTGCCCTGCACCTGTGCATGCCGAGAATCGCATCCGCGGCTCTGACAGCAGAGTTGCCCTGTACCGCTTCAAAACTGTCGCATGGTGTTTGACCTGCGCTTCATGAGATCAGCTAACGCGGCCCGGTAGTACTCGTTGATCACGCCGCCGAGCACTTTCCGCCGATGGACCGGCAGGTCCAGCGGAACGTCGGCTTGGTCGTCGTGGTCGGGCGGTCGTTGCTGGCGGGACTGGTGCGGGCGGTGGCGGTTGTAATGAGCGACATAGTCGTCCAGGACCGATAGAAGCTGCCGTTCGCCGTAGATGAGCATCCGGTCGGTGCACTCGGCACGTACGCTGCGTACCCATCGCTCGGCATTACAGTTCGCGCGCGGCGTCCGCGGCGGGGTCTTGACTATTTCACGCCTTCGCTGGCGAAGATCGCGTCGAAGGAAGCCCCAGCACACTACGTGCTTCGAAGACCTTGCCGCCGCGCTGCGGGTTTGGGCGAAAGGGCTGCTGTGCCTGGAGGCGGCCGTTGAGCTGCTGATCGGGAACCGGTCGTGGCTCTTCCGTGAGGACTTTCACGAAATCGGCGTGGAATTCGGCTGGGAGGTATTCAGCGGCCAGCCGTTGGCGGCGGTCGACTTCGTGGCGGTGGCTGGCGCGCTGGAGGCAGGCGTGCTGCCGTGCTCGGGTGGCGAGGGCCGGGTGCTACGGATCGCGGCGAGCATCGCCGAGGGAGTACCCGTCGATATGCGGGAGGCTGTGACCGGCCTTGATGAGGGGAACGCCGTGCTGGCTGCGGCGGCGGTCCTGCGTGCTGCTGGTCACCTGGGCCTTCGCGGGGTCCTCAGGGGTGAGCGGTGAGCGGCGTTACCGAGGTGCGAGTGACCCGGAGCCGGGATGTGCTGGAGGGCCAGATCCTGCCGGTGACGGGCCGGCTGCGGCGGCGCGGCCGCCTGGAACTGCTGGTGGTGCTTCCCGATGGCACCAGCCGGCTGATCCCGCAGGCATGGACCGACGACGGCGACGGCGACGGCGACGGGACGGGCGCGGCGGGCGCGACGCTCGGGTCGGTCAGCGATCTGCTGGCCTCATGCGTGCTGATTGCCGAGCTTCGGGCTCGCGCCGCAGGCGCCGGGGAGCAGGCTGCACGAAAGTCACCGTGCAAGGAGGACAACCGTGCAGCCTGCGCAGCTCAGTCTGCTGCCGGAACAGGTTCCGGCACCAGCCCCGATGGTTTTTGCCCAGCTACCCAGCCAGGAGGTGACCACGGCGATCAGGCTGCTGGCCCGGCTGATCGCCAGGAGTGCCGCCCCGGCCGGAGCGGGGGACAGCGATGAATGAGTCCGGCAAGATAACCGTGTCGCATCGCCGCAGGTCGGCCGCTATCTACGTGCGCCAGTCGACCCTCGCCCAGGTCGAGCGCAACAAGGAGTCGACCGCCCGCCAGTATGACCTGGTCGCGCGTGCCCGTCAGCTGGGCTGGCCGGCGAGCGCGATCCGGGTGATCGACGGTGACCTGGGCGTGTCCGGGTCGGTACTCGGGCACCGCGACGCGTTCGATGGCCTGGTCGCCGAGGTCGCGCTCGGACAGGTCGGGATCATCCTGGCGCTGGAGGTGTCACGGCTGGTCCGCGACAATGCGGCGTGGTACCGGCTGCTGGATCTGGCCGGGGCGTGCGACACGCTGGTCGCCGACGCCGACGGCATTTACCACCCGGGGCTGTTTAATGACCGCCTCATCCTCAAGGGGCTCAAGGGGATCATGAGCGGGATGTTATGCCGAACTCGGCATAACATCCCGTAGGACCGGTGCGTCGCCGCCGGCCGCCCGCACGCGGCCAGCTCACGGAAGTACGCCGCCGCCGGGACGAGCACCACGCCGTCCCCGTCGACCAGCCGGTACGGCTCGAACAAGTCACCGGTCGCCTCAAGCGACCCGCCCAGCGGCATCACCAGCCGCGACAGGTCCCGCGGCGCATCCCCGTCTGTGATCATGGTCCGCGACCGTAGCCACCAGGGCTCCCCTCCGTCCGCTGACCTGAGGAACTCCTCCCGGTAGTTCGGTTAACGGGTCGCTCTTGGGCCTGCCGGGGGCCTGCTTCACGTCCTGGGCCCGTACCAGCTGCACATCCAGGCCGGCCGCCTCCAGAAGATAGTAAAAAGGACGCCAGTAGTCTGAGGTTATCTGGGGTCACCAACGGGGCGTCCGTGACGGATGGCGACGGTCCGCTTTGCGCGTTCCGCCACCCGTCACGGACGGGTTATCCGGGGACCGTCTGCCAGGCAGACAGCCGACCGCAGAGCTGGTGTCGCGACGGCCCCTCGTCGTTGCCGCTTTTGTCCTTCCCGTCGCAGGCGCGTCCGCGACGGCACGACCTGGGCAATGTCCGATTCATGCCGTTTGCGCGCCAGATAACCGAGGTCGACTCAAGGGTGACCTTCTGGATCCCCAGCCCCGCCAGGGACTCACCCAGCTCGATGATGGCATTAGTCGTGGCCGCAACCTCCCATACCCTCGACACACGCCGCCCCGGCCGCGAGTCATCCGGCACCCGCGTGCACACCATCCCGGTCGCCTTGGCTACATCGACCGCAGCGACCCGCTCCAGGATCTGCTCGTACTCCTCATCCACGATCTCCGCAGGCTCCATCATCGCCGGGTCCCTCTCCCTTGCAGCGCCAGCAGGACAATGACCGCAAGAGCTGGCCGGGGGCCCCGGTCGGGAAAAAAGATTCTGACCGGCGTGCTCGCAGCAACAATGCATGACCCTTCAGGTCAGGGCCCCGGCGCCCAGACTAAACCGCGGGCTCACGTCCCAGAGAAAACACCGGCGTCAGCGGCCAGCCCAGCCCTAATTTTCACGCCTGCACGGCGTCCCCCGCAGGGGATATCAGGACTAAACCGAAGTTACGTCGGCTTGCTGGTTCGCGCCGCCGCCGCCTCATGCTGGGCAATCACCCGCTTCACGGTCTTCGGGGTCGTGCCGCAGATCGCGGCCCCCGGAAAGTGCCTGCCTCACGGTAGGCCGAAATGATGTCCATCCATTCCCTCGAAGACTTCAATAGAAGCTCCCTGGGCGATGACAGTGACTGGCTGACACCGCCACCGTCACCGCCCAGGCCTCACAAACCCGGCAGACACGACGAACGAGGCATGGGACTTTTAACTGGCCACCAGCGGGTTGTCGAAGGTGACCCGTCAGTAGGCGGGGCTGTGCTGGCGGACGCGGACCGGCGATGCGGTGGTCATCGGGATGGCTCCTCTTGCTAGGCGGCCGGCGGTGGACGGCCTCGGCGTGGTGGCTGGACGGCAGGTGGCGGGCGGGCGCCGCGCGGCGGAAGGACGGGTGTCCGTGGCCGCCACCTGCTCAGGATCAGCCGGTGGCCAGGGCGGCGGCGATGATGACGCTGGTCACCGCGCCGGGGTCGGAGATCAGGGATAGGTGCCCGGCGTTGACCTCGGTGATGTGCGCGCCGGCCCGCT
>Ga0302325_10029949_pt1 | contig 11233 bp, 9 predicted proteins | sample Palsa_T0_2_FD_201948 | JGI IMG/M metagenome (GOLD analysis project Ga0302325, IMG submission 201948) | Peat permafrost microbial communities from Stordalen Mire near Abisko, Sweden - Palsa_T0_2 | ecosystem: Environmental > Terrestrial > Soil > Palsa > Peat permafrost | place: Sweden: Abisko...
AAGGAAGGCAACGAATCCCCGCGCCGCGGCCATCTCGATCAGCACGGTCGCCAAGACCAGGAGCGTGGTGGAAAACGATCGATAGACGAAGAACAGCATCACGGCGATCACGCCGATGGTGATCGCCGTGACTTTGTTGGATCCCTTACTTCCTTCGGTGAATTGATCGGCGATCAGCGGGGCAGCACCGGTGAGGTAGGCCTTGACGCCCGGCGGTGGCCGCATGTGGTCAACAGTGGCGCGGACCGCGTCGACGGACTCGTTGGACAACGCCTCGCCCTGGGCTCCGTCAAGAAAGACCTGAACGTAGGCGGCCTTGCCGTCACTGCTCTGGGATCCCGCCGCCGTCAGCGTGTCTCCCCAGAAGTCCTGGATGTGCTGAACGTGCTTCTTGTCTTGTTCCAGCTTGTGAATCAACGCGTCGTAAAATCTGTGAGCGTCAGCACCGAGCGGCTTGTCGCCTTCCAGGACGATCATCGCCGAACTGTCGGTGTCGAACTCGTGGAACACCTTGCCGATGTGTTTGAACGCCTGATACGAGAGCGCCTCGGGGGAGCTCAGGCCGACGTTGTGCAGCCTGCCGACCTCTTCCAGTTGCGGCACAAGGATATTCGGCACGGCCGCCAACGCCAGCCAGAACAACAGGATGGGCACCGCCAAGCGGTGAATGGTATGCGGAACGAAGGGCCGACGATCGCTGTGATTGCTCATCCGGACTTGTCCAGGCAGAAGGTGTAGGCGTTCAATTCGTTGACGGTCCTTTCGTCCTTGACGACGCCGTTGACGATGATCCGGCAGCCCAACGTGTTTCCGCTGCCTTGGGCCACCACGTTGGCGATGACCGCGGGATCGGTGGTCGTGATCGTGTACGACCACGGCAGCGGTGCGTTGTCGATTCGCTGGGGCGCGGCATGGACGTCTTGGAAGTTGATGGTCGCCGTCGCCCCTGGGTTGCCGAAGACCTGATAGACAACGCTTTTGGGGCTGAAGGGGACGATCTCGTTCGAGACTCCACTGGCAAGCGAGGAGTCCTTGTGAGAGCCGAAGGCGCCGTGCAGTCGATATACGGCGAACCCGGCCAGTGCGACCACCATGACGGCGACCAACGCCATCCATCGCCGTCTGATCAGGCCGGTAACTGAAAAGCCTTTCACCCGTTAGCCGTTCGAGTAAGGCTTGGGATGATGACGTCGTCGACGAGAGCTTGCACGGTGTGCTCGGTGGGGGGCCGGTTGGGCATGATGGATCGGAAGATCAGGTAGCCGGGCAACAGGTCCCACAGTTCGTCGCTGATGACGGCGTTGTCGATCTCGCCGCGGTCGGCCGCCTGGTGCAGGACGTCGTGGATCAGGGCTTTCCGTTGATCGAGGAACTGCTGCTGCATGGCATCACTGAGCGCGGGGTCGCGCGACACCTCGACGAGCACGGCGCGAATGGTGCCGGCCTGCTCGCGCGCCTGCTGGCGGATCACATTCCCCAGATGCAGCAAATCGCCGCGTAACGTGCCGGTCTCGGGGGCGACCGCAACCTGGCGGCAACCCTCGATGAATGCGGCCAACACCAGTTCGGCTTTCGACGGCCAGCGCCGGTACACGGTTGCCTTACTGGCACGGGCCGTGGCCGCCACCGCGTCCACGGTCAAGCGGTCGTAGCCGTGTTCTTGCAGCAGCTGCAACGTCACCGTGAGTAGCTCGGTTTCCCGTGCCGACCAGGGCGAAAACTCCGCGCCGGGTTTGGCAGTCTGGGTCACAGCAGATAACCCTAGAGCCACCGAGGCAGTACTGTCCAGTACCGTACCGTTGGCGTCGCCCTCCGGTCAGTAGCTGAAGTCGCGGATACCGTCCCAGTCGACCAACGTCCATCCCATCGCCGGGCTACCGGTGATCACCACCCGGCCGACGTTGGGCAGAGGATGGCTGGTCGCCAGGCTGTCCTTGGGGTTTTTCACGTTCATCAACGTCCAGTACATGATCGACTCGCGGTGCGCGAACGCCACGGGCCTGCTACCTCCACCGTCGTATATCTTCTGCACGGCAGCAGTGAACCGGTCGTTGAATTGTTCACCGCTGATCGACCCGGGGATGGCGTCTTTAACATCGCCGTTCAGCCAATCCGCCGGTGCGAGCAGGTAAGTCAGGTCGGCGCGCTTCGTCGGCGTGTCGTTGTACTTGCCCGCCTCGATCTCGCGCAGCCCGGGCAGGATCTCGACCCGCTTGCCGAGCGCGTGCGCCAGCGGCTCCGCGGTCTGCTGGGTGCGGACCATATCGGAGACGTAGATGGCGTCGAAGTTGTTGCGGGAGAGCTGATGGGCCAGCTGTTCGGCCTGGCCCTGACCTTCCTCGGTGAGACTGGGACCCGGAACGTCGGTGTTGATGACGTGCGCGGCGTTGCTCTGCGACTCGGCATGCCGGATGAAGGTCAAGGTGATGCTGCGCACGTGCGGTGTTCCCGAGCACGCGCCCACGGTGATGACGGCGGCGAGTGCGGCGGCAGCCTTCCAGATGACGGTGTGGGTGCGGTTGCGCATGGCGATAGCCTGCCTTGTCGGGGGCACCGGTGTGAAGCGTTTGCCCGGGTTGGGTCAACAATCGTCGAGTGGGTTGAATAACGGGCAGAAAGGCAGAAGCTGAGCCGCCCCATTGAATCCGACCTAGTGAATCCGACCAGAGGAGACCGAATGGCGATCGACCCGAATGCCATCGGCGCGACAACCGAACCGCAGCTGTTCGAGTGGACCGATCGCGACACCTTGCTCTACGCGCTCGGTGTCGGCGCCGGACTCGAGGATTTGTCGTTCACCACCGAAAACAGCCATGAGATCGCTCAGCAGGTGCTGCCGACATACGCGGTGATCTGCTGCTCAGCGTTCGGCGCGGCGGTCAACGTCGGATCGTTCAACTGGGCCATGCTCCTGCACGGTTCGCAGGGCATCCGGCTACATGCGCCGCTGCCACCCGCGGGCAAGCTGTCGGTCGTCGCCGAGGTGGCCGACATCCAGGACAAGGGCGAGGGTAAGAACGCGATCATCGTGTTGCGTGGCCGTGGCAGCGATCCCGATACGGGGACACTGGTTGCCGAGACGCTCACCACGCTGGTAATCCGCGGCGAGGGCGGCTTCGGGGGAGAGCCGGGCCAGCGCCCGTTCGCGCCGGAAATCCCCGACCGCGAGCCCGACGCCCGCGTCGTCCTGCCCACCCGCGAGGATCAGCCGTTGATCTATCGGCTCTCCGGTGACCGCAATCCGCTGCACAGCGACCCGTGGTTCGCTAAGGAGCTGGCCGGCTTTCCCAGGCCGATCATGCATGGTTTGTGCACCTACGGGTTCTCGGGCCGGGCGCTGATCGCCGAACTCGGCAACGGCGACGCCGGCGCCATCACGGCGATCGACGCGCGGTTCACCAAGCCGGTTTTTCCCGGCGAGACGCTGACCACGTTGATCTGGCGCACCGAACCCGGCAAAGCGGTGTTTCGCACGGAAGCTTCTGGGATTTCTGGCGGCCCCGATGCGCGGCCGGTGCTCGAGGACGGCTCGGTGGAATACGCGGCTGGCTAGGCCGTATCTGAGGCAATGTGCCGTCACGGGTTTACCGAAGTTGCTGGCGTGGCAGCCTCGGGCATGGCATTCAAACTCACATACAGCGACGGGCAAGCGACCAGCTACGACGACGGCACCGAATGGGAAGTCGACAACGGTGTGGTCAAGTTGGGACGCGAGGCAGGGAAGTGGACGGTCTTCGTCTCGCCTAGCCACTGGGCGACTCTTGAACTGGAAACCGGCCAAGATGAGCACAAGGACGAAGACAAACAAGACAAGCAAGACAACCAAGACGACTGACGGTCAGCCACCAAGCTGACGTGCCAACCGCTCGGTGAAGTCCCGCACCCGATCGGGATTGTCCAGCGCGTAGCCGGCGGCGGTGGCGCGGTCCCCGTCGTCGCCGTGTCGCACCAGGATCGCAATCCCGTCGTCGTGTACCGCGTCAAAGGCGTCCTCGTCGGTGATGTCGTCGCCTAGGTAGATGGGCAGCAACGGGCTCGGTGCGTCGTCCCCGCGGATGTCGTCGCGGATGTTGTCGAGCACCCAGCGCAGCGTCTTTCCCTTGTCCCAGTCGACGTCCGGACGTAGCTCGATCACTTCCCGGCCAGTCGTAACGCGCAGCCCGGTGCGCCGTCCGACGCCGCGCACCGTCGCGGCCACTTCGCCGACGCGGTCACGCGCGGCGTTGCGGTAGTGCACCGCGACACCGAACCGCTTGTGCTCCACCATCACGCCCGTGATGCCACCGAGCCGCTCGGCCAGCTCGGCGGCCGCTGTCGCCAACACCGGGATGCTCGCCGCCGCCTCCGCGTTCTGGTGGTGCGCGCCGTCGGGCCCTGTCAGCTCGAAACCGTGACTGCCCGCATACCAGATGCCGGGCAAGCCGATCCGCTGGCGCACGTCGGCCAGGTCGCGCCCGCTGAGAATCGCCACCGGGCACCGGGCGCTCAGCGCCGTCAGCGCATCGGCCGCGCCGTCGCTCAGCCGGGCGGAGTCGGGGTTCTCGACGATCTCGGAGAGCGTTCCGTCGAAGTCGTAGAACACCGCCGGGTGTCGTTCGGTCGGCAGGCCCAGCGCCTGCATCCCGTCGAGCAGCGCAGACATCCGCCGGTCCCCGGTGCGGACACCGATGTCACGCAGATCCCTGACTACGGCGTCGGCGCCAGCTCTGTCCAGCTCATCGCCCGGTCCGGTCGAGTCGATTCCGATGACCAAGGCGAATCCACCGGCTCGCGCGGCCGTCACACCCAGTTCGGTCGAGGTGACGACCGCGCACCGCCCGGTCCGTACCGCCAACCGGTCCGCCGCCTCGACCAGCTCGGCAGCATCAGACCTGTCGATCTTCACGCCGGCGTCGCGCAGGTGTGCCACGAGTGCGTCGTCGACCGGCAGGTGATCGAGGTCGAACAGCACCGCGTCCTGGCGGCGCGGGTCGATGGTGACCGACAATTCGCCTGCCCTGCCTTCCGGCCGTTGCAGTGGCCGGTAGCCACGTTAGTCAGGCAGGCGAAAAGGCAAGCGAGGTGACCGTCAGACCGATTTCTTGGCGAATAGCAAGATCGAGTCCTGGCTGAGCATGTCGAGCCGCGCTACGGCAATTTTGATGCCGTCGGCCAGCTCGTTGATGTCGGCGCCGGCGTCGTAATCGGCGGTGATCCCGAACACCAGGTCATCGGCATAGCTCAGTACTGCGACGCCGGTACGCAGCTGTAATGCGATGGGCGCAATCGGTAGTAGGCGAGCGACCTCGCTGCCCATCATCTCCAGCTGGCGTCGTGGACCCGCGACGTTGGTTGCCAGCGTCACGATACCGCGCTGCGGCAGACGGGTGAGGAGTCGAATCAGCCACGAGGACAACATGAATGGGACATGGCTGGTCGCCGAGACCGCCATGTTGCCTGCTTGCCGCTGCCCGCCCTGCTTGGCGCGGGTCAGCCGGCTGTGCACCGTGCGCAACTGCTGGATCGGGTCGTCCTGCTCGACGGGAAGGTAGGGCAGCATCACGGAGAGGCGGTTGCCCGGCTTGTCGAGCGCGTCGGGCGAACGCTCCGACACCGGCACCAGGGTGCGCAGCGAGTCCGGCCGGGGTTTCTGGCCGCGGTGCAGCATGACGGAGCGAAAGCCCTCGGTGATCGCGGCGAGCGCGACGTCGTTGATGGTGACGTCGAACTTGCGGCAGACCTGCTCGACGTCGGCGAGTGGGACGCGCACCGCGCGATAACGTCGCATCGCGGTCACGGGTCCGACCAGCGACGAACCGGCAGTCGGTCGCAGCAAACCGGTGGCGATCTCAGCGGCGCCGGTGACCGTCCGGGTAGCCGCGTCGGTGATACCGGTGGCGGTTCGCCAGAGGCTGGCCAGCGGGTTGCTGCGTGGTGGGGTATCCGGTACCGGCTTCAAATGTGCGGAGGTCCGCTTGGCGACTTCGGGCCGGGCGAACACGTCACCGTCGACGGCGTCGCACAGTTGGGTGAGTATGCGGATCGCGGAGATGCCGTCTGCCATGCAGTGATGGATCTTCATCAGGATCGCCCAGCGATTGCCCTTCAGACCCTCGATGACCCAGCATTCCCACAACGGGCGATCCCGGTTCAATCGGCGTTCCAGCACGTCGGCGACAACCCGGAACAGTTCGTCGTCATCGCCCGGGCGCGGCACCGCTACCCGGCGCACATGACGGCTGAGGTCGAATTCCGGATCGTTGACCCACTGTGGTGCACCGAGATCCAAGGGTTGGGTGCGCAGCATCTGCATGCACCGCGGTATCGCGCGAATCCGCTCTGCCAGAACGGATTTAAATTCCTCGTAGTCAGGCGCGGGGCCATCGATGATCGCGATTCCGCCGATCGCCAGACTGACATTCCGGTCCGAATCCTCCGCCATGAGGAAACCTGCGTCGAGAGTATTGAGTTGCTCCACGACTGAATCACCGCCGTTTCACTGCTGGGGATCGTATGAGTATCGGCGACGACCGAGAGGGGGAGGTGGCAGCAGGATTAATTCATGTAAACAACGAGGGTCGGTTGTGTGGCACCGTCGTTGGACTGAGTTCAGTAATGCTAAGCGGGCTTTTGCTTCGGGACACTTTTGGGCACCTTTGGAACCTTGACGCTATCGAACATATATTCGATAGACTGGCCCGATGGGTTGGAGCAACGGGCCACCGGGCTGGGCGGAGATGGAGCGGGTGCTCGCGGGTAAACCGCGCCGTTCCGGCACGCCAACTGTGTGGGGCCCGGCAGATGAAGCGCCATGGTCGCGTAAGCGGGTGGCGTACCAGCCGCCGGACGAGGGCCGGACGATTCGGTCGTCCGTCCCGTATGCCGAGTTGCATGCCCATTCGGCGTACAGCTTTCTCGACGGGGCCAGCGCGCCCGAAGAGCTGGTCGAGGAGGCGGTGCGACTGGATCTTCGGGCCATTGCGCTGACCGACCACAACGGCCTCTACGGGGCGGTGCGGTTTGCCGAAGCGGCCGTGGAGCAAGACATACGAACGGTATTCGGCGCCGAACTGTCGTTAGGTTCCGGCGCCAGGACCGACGATCCTGATCCGGCGGGCCCGCACCTGTTGGTGTTGGCTCGCGGTCCGGAAGGCTATCGACGGCTGTCGCGGCAGCTGGCCGCGGCGCATCTGGCCGGCGGCGAGAAAGGCAAGCCGCGTTTCGACTTCGACGCGCTCACCGATGCGGCAGGCGGCCACTGGCACATCTTGACCGGTTGCCGGAAAGGTCATGTCCGCTCTGCGTTGACCGTCGGAGGACCTGATGCCGCCTCGGCGGCGCTGGCCGACCTGGTGGACCGGTTCGGCTCCGACCGGGTCAGCGTTGAGCTGACCCACCACGGCCAGCCGACCGACGACGAGACGAACGCCGAATTAGCCTCATTGGCAAGACGATTCGGCCTCAGCAGCGTCGCCACCACCGGTGCGCATTTCGCTGCGCCGTCGCGGCGCCGGCTGGCGATGGCGATGGGCGCGATACGCGCCAGGCAGTCGCTGGACGAGGCCGCCGGCTGGCTGGCCCCGCTGGGCGGTTCGCATCTGCGCTCCGGTGAGGAGATGGCGCGGCTGTTCGCGCAGCGTCCCGACGCGGTGACCGCCGCGGCCGATCTTGGCGAGCAGTGCGCATTCGGCCTGGCGCTCATCGCCCCGCAGCTGCCGCCGTTCCCAGATGTGCCGCCCGGCTCAACCGAGGACAGCTGGTTGCGCGAGCTGGTGATGGCGGGAGCCCAGCGCCGCTACGGTCCGCGATCCCAAGCTCGCCGAGCATATGACCAGATCGAGCATGAGTTGGATATCATTGCGCGACTGCAGTTTCCGGGATATTTTCTGGTGGTCTACGACATCACCCGGTTCTGTCGGGAGAACAATATTCTATGCCAGGGCAGGGGATCGGCGGCCAACTCGGCAGTCTGCTATTCCCTCGGCGTGACCGCGGTCGATCCGGTGGCCAACGAGTTGTTGTTCGAACGTTTCCTGTCGCCGGTCCGCGACGGCCCGCCCGATATCGACATCGACATCGAGTCGGATCAGCGCGAAAAGGTCATCCAATACGTTTACGACAAGTACGGCCGCGACTACGCGGCACAGGTCGCGAATGTGATCACCTACCGTGCGCGCATCGCGGTGCGCGACATGGCCCGCGCACTGGGGTTCTCGCAAGGGCAGCAGGATGCGTGGAGCAAGCAGATCAGCCACTGGAGTGCGCGGCCGTCCGATATCGACGACATTCCCGAGCAGGTTCTGGATCTGGCCGACCAGATCCAGAACCTGCCCCGACACATGGGCATCCATTCCGGCGGCATGGTGATCTGTGACCGCCCGATCGCCGACGTCTGCCCGGTCGAATGGGCGCGCATGGAGAACCGCAGCGTATTGCAGTGGGACAAAGACGACTGCGCGGCAATCGGTTTGGTGAAATTCGACCTGCTCGGGCTGGGTATGCTCTCGGCGTTGCACTACGCCATCGATCTGGTGGCTGAGCACAAAGGCATCGCCGTCGATCTGGCCATGCTGGACCTGGCCGAACCCGCGGTGTACGAAATGCTGTCCCGCGCCGATTCCGTCGGGGTGTTCCAGGTCGAGTCCCGCGCGCAGATGGCTACCCTGCCGCGGCTGCGGCCGAGATTGTTCTACGACCTGGTGGTCGAGGTCGCGTTGATCCGGCCGGGACCCATCCAGGGCGGCTCGGTGCACCCCTATATCCGGCGGCGAAACGGCCTTGACCCGGTCGTCTACGACCATCCGTCGATGGAACCGGCGTTACGGAAGACATTGGGAGTGCCGCTGTTCCAGGAACAGCTGATGCAGCTGGCGGTGGACTGCGCCGGCTTTTCCGGCGCCGAGGCCGATCAGCTGCGGCGTGCGATGGGATCCAAGCGGTCGACCGAACGCATGCAGCAGCTGCGCGGCAGGTTTTACGACGGCATGCGGCGGATGCACGGCGCCGCCGACGAGGTGATCGACCTGGTATACGAAAAACTGGAGGCATTCGCCAATTTCGGTTTCCCGGAAAGTCATTCGTTGAGCTTCGCGTCGCTGGTCTTCTACTCGTCGTGGTTCAAGCTGCACCACCCGGCGGCGTTCTGCGCGGCGCTGCTGCGCGCGCAGCCGATGGGCTTCTACTCGCCGCAGTCGCTGGTGGCGGACGCCCGCAGGCACGGTGTGAGGGTGCACGGTCCGTGCGTGGCCACCAGCCTGGCGCACGCCACGCTGGAGAACTCCGGAGCGGAAGTGCGGCTGGGGCTGGGTGGCGTCCGCCATATCGGAGCTGACCTGGCCGAAAGACTTGTCGAAGAGCGAAAAGTCCACGGTCCCTTTATTTCTCTGCTGGACTTGACGTCTCGGGTCGAGTTCTCCGTGCCGCAGACCGAAGCGCTGGCCACCGCCGGCGCGCTGCGCTGCTTCGGGATTTCCCGGCGCGAGGCGCTGTGGGCGGCCGGTGCGGCTGCCACCCAGCGGCCGGATCGCTTGCCGGGGGTGGGGTCGTCGTCGCACATCCCGGCATTACCGGGGATGAGCGAGGTGGAATTGGCAGCGGCCGACGTATGGGCCACCGGCATCTCGCCGGACAGCTACCCGACTCAGTTCCTACGGTCGGATCTCGATGCGATGGGGGTGCTGCCCGCCGCCGCGCTGCTGTCGGTGCCCGACGGCGACCGCGTGCTGATCGCCGGGGCGGTCACCCATCGGCAGCGACCGGCCACGGCCCGAGGGGTGACGTTTATCAACATCGAGGACGAGACCGGGATGGTCAACGTGTTGTGCACACCGGGGTTATGGGCGCGACACCGCAGGCTGGCGCAGACGGCGCCTGCGTTGCTGATCCGTGGTCAGGTCCAAAACGCCAGTGGCGCAGTCACCGTCATGGCCGAGCGGTTCGCCGAGCTCACCCTCGAGATCGGATCGAAGTCCCGCGACTTCCGCTGAGCCCTACTGCGCCGAACGTGTAGTCACGGCGAAAAAAGCGCCGGAAAACCGCCACAGCTTCACGTTCGGCGAGCGAATGTAGTCTCCACACCATGACTCTGAACCTGTCCTTCGACGAAGTCCTCGCCACCACCCGATCGGTCCGTAAGCGCCTCGATTTCGACAAACCGGTATCCCGCGACGTGCTCACGGAATGCCTCGAATTGGCGTTGCAGGCGCCCACCGGTTCTAACACGCAGGGCTGGCAATGGGTTTTCGTCGAGGACGATGACAAGAAGAAGGCGATCGGCGAGATCTACCTCGCCAACGCCCGGGGTTACCTGAGCTCACCGTCGCCCGAATACGGCGCGGGAGACACCCGCGGCGAGCGGATGGGCGCGATCAGAGACTCCGCGACCTATCTCGCCGAGCACATGCACGAAGCGCCGGTGCTGCTGATCCCATGCATCGAAGGCCGCGAGGACAACCAGCCGCTGGGCGGCGTGTCATTCTGGGCGTCGCTGTTCCCGGCGGTCTGGAGCTTCTGTCTCGCACTGCGCTCGCGCGGCCTGGGTTCCTGCTGGACGACGCTGCACCTGCTGCGCGACGGCGAGGAGAAGGTCGCCGAGGTGCTGGGTATCCCCTACGAGAAGTTCAGCCAAGGTGGCCTGTTTCCGATCGCCTACACCAAAGGCACCGATTTCCGGCCGGCCAAGCGGTTGCCCGCGGAGAGCCTCACGCACTGGAACGCCTGGTAACCAGACGTCAGACCGCGCCCGAGAACCCTTGCTGGCGCCACGCCTCGTAGACGGCGATCGCGGCGGCGTTGGCCAGATTGAGCGAACGCCGTCCGGTCAGCATGGGTATCCGAACGCGGTCGGTGATATGGACGTCGGCCAGCGTCGCCGAATCCAGCCCGGTCGGCTCCGGGCCGAACATCAGCACGTCGTCGGCCTGATAGCTGACATCGGTGAACCGTGACGTCGCGTGCGCGGTGAAGGCGAACACCCGCTTCGGCGCCAGCGCCCTCCAGGCGTCGTCCAATGACGGATGAACGGTGACCGAGGCAAGGTCGTGGTAGTCCAGGCCGGCCCGACGCAGCTTGGGTTCGGACAAGTCGAAGCCCAGCGGCTCGACCAGATGTAGCTCTGCTCCGGTGGCCGCCGCGGTTCGGATTGCGTTACCCGTATTAGGGGCGATTCGCGGTGAATAAAACAGCAACCTGAACACACCACACGGTAACCGTGCGCGGCGCCGGCCACGCGACCCGGTTGCCCGGCCGTGGCCCA
>Ga0302325_10029951_pt1 | contig 11233 bp, 5 predicted proteins | sample Palsa_T0_2_FD_201948 | JGI IMG/M metagenome (GOLD analysis project Ga0302325, IMG submission 201948) | Peat permafrost microbial communities from Stordalen Mire near Abisko, Sweden - Palsa_T0_2 | ecosystem: Environmental > Terrestrial > Soil > Palsa > Peat permafrost | place: Sweden: Abisko...
GATCGCCGTGCCCGCATCGAACATGCGCAGCATCTTCGACCGCAGGATCTGGGTCGATTCGCGAAACTGAATGTCATTGCTTCCGTGCAGCCATACCACTGCATCGACGACGGGTGCTGGGTGGAGCGGCGCATCGGCTCCGAGCGGGCACAAAACACCTATGCGTTTCGCTCTCTGCTCGACTCCGGAGCAACGGTCGTCTTTGGTTCCGACTGGTGGGTCGCGCCGATCAGTCCCATTCTTGGCATCTACGCCGCGGTCACACGGCGCACGCTCGACGGTGCTCATCCCGGCGGATGGATCCCTCAGGAAAAGGTCACAGTGGCAGAGGCGGTTCACGCTTATACCGTAGCTGCGGCTTACGCGTCCGGCGAAGAACACAGGAAGGGATCGATCGAACCCGGCAAGCTTGCCGACTTTGTCATTCTCTCCGACGATGTATTCACCGTCGCGCCCGAAGCGATCAAAGACATCCAGGTGGAGATGACGATCCTCGGCGGCGACGTGATCTTCTCACGGAATCACTAGGTATTGTTCCAGCTTTCCATCGGGCATCGTGTAGGTGGTCACCTGCAGCTCGCGTTCGGGAAAGGTCGCCGTGAACACCCGAAACGTCATGCCGCCCCGCGACTCTTCTTTGCTTTGTTTGAAGCTGAGCGGCGGCCCTAACGGCTTCAGGCTGGCGGCAAAGTCCTCCAGTGCCTGCTGGTTAAAGTACGCGTTGGCATAGTTGGTGAACAGTTTGCGGTCGATGTGCCCGTCGGCCAGGTCATTGAAGATAGCCAGCGCCTGGGATTCTTCTCTCGAAAGGGCGGAGGCTGGAATACCCAAGAGCATGGGCGCGATTCTGGCGGCGATGATGCGCGCAGCCTGGGTCGCCATCCCGTTGGTGAGTACTACAATGGCGGCCCGGTCATCCGGGTAGACGATATTTTCCGAAACGAATCCCGAGACTTCGCCCGAGTGCTCAATGTACGCGTGGCCGTTGCGTTTACCCAAGAAGACTCCCAATCCGTAACCGCTGCTGACGCCGCTCTTCAGCAGCACCGGCTTGAACATCTGCGCGTACGATCCGGCGTCGAGGAGCGAACGATTCATTAGGCTGATGTCCCACAGCGCCAGGTCGTGCGCCGGCATGGCGAGCTCCCCGGCCGCAAACATCCAGCCTGCGCCCTCCTGCGGTGCAGGCCGCGGCGGCCCCAGGGCATAGCGCTGGTAACCGATGGGGTCGGTGGCCGGCAGTTTGGCGGCATCCGTGTCGTAGACGTCGTTCATGCCCAGGGGCAGAAATACGCGCTTCTTCAGTAGATCGATCAAAGGTACGCCGCTGACCTGCTCCACGATGCGGCCCGCGATGACAAAGTTGGTGTTAGAGTACTGCCATTGCGTGCCAGGGTCGAAGTCCAGCGGCCTCTTCCCCCAAACGTCCAAGATGTGCTGAGCCGTAGTGGGCACCATCATCGAGGTCATCACGTAATCCTCAGGCCAGTAATCCTCGTAGCCCGAAGTGTGTGACAGCAGCATGCGGATGGTCACTTCGCCGGCGCGCGTCAGGTCGGGAAGGTATTTCGCGACCGGGTCGTCGAGGGTCAGCTTGTGCTGCTGTGCCAGCAAGAGGATCGCGGCCGCGGTGAACTGCTTGCTGATCGATCCGACGGAGTACTGCATCTGCGGCGTGGCATCGGTCGGCGGGGAGAGCCGGGCTTGGCCGTAGGCCTGCAGATAGGCGATTTGGCCATCCATCACGATCGCGATCGAGGCGCTCGGAACTTTGGTCGACGACAACACCTGGTTGACCGCGGCATCGACTTTTGTTTTCGCATCCTCCGGCAGCGACCCGTTGGCCGTGGTGACAATGCTGAGCGACACAAGCGCAAGACAGAGTAGAGATTTCGGCATCCGGCGTCTAGAATACATCCGTCATGCTTACCCGCAGAGAGTTCACTCGCCTGGCCATGGCCGGGGCCGCCTCCCAAGCAGTTTCGCCGCTGTTCGCGCAAAGCGATCGCAAGATCGGATATTGCATGATCGGCTTAGGCCGCATTTCCATGGACCACTTCATGCCCGGACTGCTTACCAGCAAGAACTCGCGCCTTACCGCCCTGGTAAGCGGTCATCGCGATAAGGCGTTGGCTGAAGCAGCCAAATATGGGGTGCCGGAGAACTCCATTTACAGCTACGAGAATATGGACCAGATTAAGAACAACCCGGCCATCGACGCGGTCTATGTAGCCCTGCCCAACAGCATGCATGCCGAGTACACCATCCGCTCCGCGCGTGCGGGCAAGCACGTGCTGTGCGAGAAACCCATGGCCACCACCGTTGCGGATTCGCAAGCCATGATCAAGGCCTGCCTGGAAGCGAACAAGAAGTTGATGATTGCCTATCGCTGCCACTACGAACCGACCAATCTCCGCGCCATGCAGCTGATTCGCGAAGGCCGTATCGGAAAAATCATGGCGATTGAAAGCGCCAACGGCTTCAAGCAGCGGCTGGGGGAATGGCGGCTTGACCGTAAGCTGGCGGGCGGCGGGCCTTTGATGGACATGGGGGTCTACTCGCTCAACGCTTGCCGCTACCTCACGGGCGAGGAGCCGGTCGACCTGAAGGCCTATTCGTCGACCATCGATCACGACGGCCGATTCGACACGGTCGAGGAGAATGTGTCCTGGACAATGAAGTTTCCCTCGGGAGCAGTGGCCAGTTGCAACACCAGCTACGGTGCGCCGATGAACGGTTTCTACCGGGTGCATGGATCGATGGGTTTCTTGTATGCGGAGCCGGCGTTTTCTTACCAGGGGCTTCATCTTACGGGGATGTTTTCCGACCCGGCGGGCGGCAAGCCCACAACTCTCGACGAGCCGAATACAAATCAGGATCCGTCCCAGTTCACGGTGCAGGCGGACTATTTCTCTGACTGCATTTTGCAGGACAAGACGCCAAAAACGGCTGGCGAAGAGGGGTTGCTCGACATGCAGTACATGTCGAAGATTTATCAGTCCTGCGGGTTACCTTCCCTTTAGAGCCATCGAGGATCGCCCTAAAGCGCTCCTCCGGCGATGGAGGGAATTACCAGCACTTCGTCGCCATCCTTAAACGCGTACTCATCATTGCCTAGAAAGCGGATGTCTTCTTCGTTCACATAAAAATTGATGAAGCGCCGAACTTTACCGTCCTCATCCCGCAGGTGAGGCTTCAAGGCGGGAAAGCTGGTTTCGATTTCAATAAGTAGTTGAGGTAGATTCTGGGCCTGCGATTGCATCTCCCGGGTCCCGTTGGTGTGTTTCTGAAACGCGTTCGGCAGTAAAACCTTAACGGACATACGCTTCCTCCCGATCCTGCTCCACCAAGGCCTCAAAGTCGGCCAAACGGGGGCGGATCGCCTGCTGTTGTTCATATTTACCCTGAAGCACATCCAGGGTCTTCAGTCCGTTGCCGGTGATGGCAACTACCGTCAGATCGCCGGGAGCAATACGACCGTGCGCGTAAAGACGGGCGGTCACGGCGGTGGTCACGCCTCCGGCCGTCTCCGTAAACACACCCTCGGTCTCCGCCAATTCCTGGATAGCCGACACAATCTCGACGTCGGAGACATCTTCCGCCCAGCCGCCACTTTCGTTGATCGCGCGGATGGCGTACGGTCCGTCGGCGGGATTGCCAATAGCCAGCGAGCGGGCAATGGTATTGGGCCGCTGCGGTTCGTGATGCGAAAGCCCGTTCTTTACCGCGTGGGCAATGGGTGAGCAGCCTGTGGCCTGCGCTCCAAAAAAACGCACCTGCTTGTTCTCTACCAGTCCGAGCTCAATCAGTTCGCCAAACGCCTTGCGAATCTTCGAAATCAACGCCCCACCGGCCATGGGAACCACCACGTTATCGGGCAAGCGCCAGCCCAGTTGTTCGGCGATCTCATAGCCCACGGTTTTCGATCCCTCAGCGTAGTAGGGACGAAGATTGACGTTCACAAACCCCCAGTTGTAGCGCTCGGCAATCTGCGTGCACAGCCGGTTTACAGCGTCATAGTTACCATCGATCCGCACCAGATTGGCGCCATACACCTGGGTATTCAGAATCTTGGCCGGCTCCAGGTCGGTCGGCACCAGGATGTAGGTCTTCAATCCCAATCGCGCGGCATGCGCGGCCACAGCGTTGGCCAGGTTTCCGGTCGAGGAGCAGCCGACAGTATCGAACCCGAAGTTCTGAGCCGCAGCCAAGGCCACCGAGACAACCCGGTCCTTAAAGCTCAGCGTGGGCAGGCAAACGGCGTCATTTTTAAGGTAGAGATTGGTCGCGCCAATCCGCTTGGCCAAGCGCGGCGCCGCCATCAAAGGAGTCATGCCCGAGGGGGTAGTGGGCACGTAGTCGTCCGGCACCGGCAGCAGCGCCTGGTAGCGCCACATGCTTTGCGGTCCACGGGCGATGCGCTCGCGGGTAAAGGTCTTCTTGGCAGCGGTCAGGTCGTACGCCACTTCGAGCGAGGAAAAACACTCATCACAGCTTGAAAGCGGCTGGTTGGAGAAGCGTTTGCCGCACTCCCTACAGCGCAACTCATAAAATGATGCCATCATGCCCTCTTTTTGAGAGGAACTGATGCACGGGCACAACGTGACGCACTTAAAAACTGCCGTATTTCATGGAATTAGCGAGATGCGCGTAAAGCTGTGCACCCCGAATCTCATGTTCCCCGTTTCTTCTCAGAACGCAGGAGAGAGTTGACACCATGCTCCTGGTTTGCCCAGGCAGGTTGTCGTGGCGTCACAGGGCCCGTCCCTCAGCCACTCTTCATGAAATCCAGGCTCGCTCACAAGGAGCAAACTTGAATACTCGATTTTTAGCACAGTCTAATCGCTACCGCAAGTGGAGCTTCAGCCAACAACTAACCTCGGATGTGCATCCGATTGGTAACATTAGTACAAGTTAATGACGGAAGCCACTAAATTGTCCTCCAGCAATGCATGGCGCGAGCGCCTGCACGCCCTTAAGAACGTGCCGCCGGTGCTCGGCATCTTGTGGCAGTCCGGTCCCGCGGTGGTTACCTGGGGCCTGATTCTGCGCGTTTTTGTCTCAGCCCTGCCCTCCGCCATCGCCTACGTCGCGGCAAAAATCCTTGACGGCGTACAGCATGTCTTCAGCCATCAAGGACTGATTCCTTATTTCTGGTGGCTGGTGGGGCTGGAAGCTGGGCTCAACGTGCTTTCCGGCTTGCTCACACGCGGCGTCGATTACAGCGACAGCCTGCTGGCGGACCGCTACACGCACTTCGTCAGCATCCGGGTCATGAAGCAGGCGGCGGCTCTGGACCTTACCACGTATGAAGATCCGGTCTTCTACGATCGCCTGGAACGGGCGAGGGTGCAGGCCACTGACCGTCTGGCCATGATCCAGCAGATGGGCCGGCTCTTCCAGCAGACCCTGACAACCCTGATCTGGACTTCGATTTTGCTGTGGTACTCGCCGTGGCTGGTGCTGCTGCTCGCGCTCGGCGTGCTCCCCACCTTCCTGGGTGAAACCCACTTCGCGTTCCTGGGCTACGCAAAAAACTTCCGCCAGACCCCGGCCAAACGCCAAATGGACTATCTGCGCCAGGTGGCCGGCAGCCGCGAGGGAGCCAAAGAGCTGAAGCTCTTTAACCTGAGCGACTACCTGAGCAACCGCTTCACGCTCCTTTCGCAGCACATCTACGAGGAGAATGTCGCGCTCTCACGGAGGAAGCTGATTGCCGGCGGCCTGCTCGGCATCATCGCAACGCTCGGATACTACGGCGCCTATGCCTTTGTTATCTGGCGCGCGGTCAACGGCAGCTACGACAGCATCGGCAAGTTCTACTATCTAACGAACGCCATCATCCAGGCCTCCAGCAACCTGCAGCAGGTCTTCTCGACCGCTTCGGGCATCGCCGACCAGGCCCTGTTCCTGACCGACCTGCTGGCCTTCTTCGAGATGAAGCCTACGGTCACCTCCAATCCTGACGGTGCATTGATACCGCGTCCGATCCGCCGCGGATTTGAGTTCCGCAACGTCAGCTTTGCCTATCCCGGCACGACACGTATGGTTCTAAGCAACTTCAACTTTACCCTCGAGCCGGGCGAGCGGATCGCGTTGATCGGTGAAAACGGGCAGGGCAAGACCACCGTAGTCAAGCTGATCACCCGGCTATACGACCCGACGGAAGGCCAAATCCTGCTCGATGGCAAAGACCTCCGGGAATACAAATTAGAAGACCTGCACCACGAAATCGGAGTCATATTCCAGGACTTTATGCGCTACGAAATGACTGCCCGGGAAAACATCGGCGTGGGAAGGGTGGAAAGTGAACACTCGCAGTCGGAAATCGAGGCAGCCGCCCACAAGAGCCTGGCGGAAAGCGTGATCGCCAAACTGCCCGCCGGCTACGACCAGATGCTGGGCCGGCGCTTCGAAAACGGCGTCGAACTTTCCGGCGGGGAGTGGCAGCGGGTGGCTTTGGCTCGTGCCTACCTGCGCGATGCCCAGCTGCTGGTGCTGGACGAGCCCACAGCCGCGCTCGACGCACGCAGTGAGCTTGAAGTTTTCGAGCGCTTCGCCGAACTGACCACGGGAAAAATGGCGCTGCTGATCTCCCATCGCTTTTCTACCGTGCGTATGGCCGACCGCATCGTGGTGCTCGAAGGCGGGAAATTAGTGGAAGAGGGAACGCATCCGCAGTTAATGGCCCTGGGCGGCCGCTACGCAAGTATGTTTGAGATGCAGGCGGCAAGCTATCGCTGAGCCAGAGGAAGATCAATTATGACCGACACCGTATCCAGCGCCGAATTAGCGGCGCAGCCCTCGTACTCGGCCGAATCCCTGCACAGTTATGCCGATCGGGTTGCTCCGACTTGGCGCGTCGCCCACAAGCCGGAAGGCCCGGGAAGCTTCGGTCCGCGCATCGACGCCACCGAGCAGTCGCTCGACCAGCTATATGCGGTGCTGGATAAGCGGCCTGTGCCTACTTACCTGCCGGGTGAGCCGCTGGACCCGCTGCTCGAGTTGCGGCAGAATCCGCGCCTCCTGCGCTCGGTCGTAAGCGAGATCTCTACCGTACGCAAGCGTCTTGCCCGCTTACCTCGGACGGTGCGCGACCAGGAGAACGACGAGCCGCGCATCGTGACCGTGGCTGACGCGTACCTGAAGGCCACTGGCTCAGAATACAACCCCGACGCGATCAAGATTTTCATCACCCAGGTGCAGAAATACGACGCGCTCGAGCTGGACGAGCTGTGGGCCCTGGCCTCCGTCATGAAATTCCTGCTGCTGGAAGAAATCATCGTGCAGGCGGACGGCGTTATTAAGGATGAGGCGTCGCACACCGAAGCCGGCGCCGAGTTGCTCAAAACGCGCATGCGCAGTCTGCGTGACATCGGCTACGCCGATTGGTTCACCCTGATCGAACCGCTCGTGGTCTATGATGCGGTCCTTCAGCAGGATCCCGCCGATGCTTACAGCACCATGGACTTCGACAGCCGCGAGGCCTACCGCAAACGGGTGGCGTCCATTGCCCGGTATTCCGATTGCTCCGAGTTGGAGGTCGCCCAGGCCGCGCTCAACCTGGCCCTGGAATCCAGGGAAAAACAAAGGATCGAGGATCCACGTTTGCGCGCGCGCCGGGCTCATGTTGGGTACTACCTCATTGACCGCGGCTTTCCCATGCTTTCCTCGCGGGTTGGCTATCGCCCGCGCTTCATCGACCGGGTGCGCCAGACGATCTGGGATAATGCGGATGATTTCTACATTGGCGGCATTCAGGTCATCGCGGTGGTGCTCATCGGCCTGATTGTGGCTCCGCTGGTGCCCACTTATCCCATCTTCGGCGGCCTAACCCTGGCCTTCCTGCTCTTGTTGCTCCCGGCCACGCAGGGCGCGGTCGACCTGGTCAACAACACTGTGACCTCCGTCTTCAAGGCTTATGCCTTGCCCAAGCTCGACTTCTCAAAAGGAGTGCCGGAGGCCTTCACCACCCTGGTGGTGGTGCCTACTCTGCTTACGAAGGAGAAGCAGGTACGCGAGCTGTTTGACGAGCTTGAGGTGCGGTACCTGGCCAACCAGGATCCCAACATACACTTCGGCCTGCTCACCGATCTGCCCGACTCGGTCACCCGCCCGCGGGCAAACGACACCGATCCGCTGGTCGACCTGGCCATTCAGCTCACCGAAGAACTGAACGAACGCTATGCCAAAGCAGGAGCGGGATCGTTCTTCCTGCTCCACCGTCATCGCATCTTCAACGCGCGTCAAGGCGTGTGGATGGGCTGGGAGCGTAAGCGCGGCAAGCTGCTCGATCTCAACAAGCTGCTCAAAGGCCAGTTCGATCCGTTTCCGGTCAAGGCCGGCAACCTCGACGCCCTGATCCACGCGCAGTATGTCATTACTCTCGATTCCGACACCCAGCTTCCGCGGGGGACGGCGCACTCCATGATCGGGGCCATGGCTCACCCGCTCAACCGGGCCGTCATCGATCCTGAACTTCGTATCGTCACCGAAGGGTACGGCATCTTGCAGCCGAAGGTGGGTGTCAGCGTGCAATCGGCGGCGCGCTCGCGCCTGGCCTCTATCTATTCCGGCCAGACGGGCTTTGACATCTATACCCGGGCAATTTCCGACGCCTACCAAGACCTGTTTGGCGAGGGCATCTTTACCGGCAAGGGCATTTACGAAATCAATGCCCTGCACGCGGTTCTCGACCGCCGCTTTCCCCGCAATTCCCTGCTCAGCCACGATCTGATTGAAGGCTCGTACGCCCGCGTCGGACTGACGACGGATATCGAGGTCATCGATGATTACCCCTCGCACTATAGCGCCTACAGCCGGCGCAAGCACCGCTGGTTGCGCGGCGACTGGCAAATTGCGCAGTGGCTCTTCGGCAAAGTTCCTGATGAGTCGGGCCGCTATGTCCGCAATCCCATCGCGATCATTTCCCGCTGGAAGATTTTCGATAATTTGCGCCGGTCGCTGGTGGAAATCTTTACTTTTCTGCTGCTGCTCGCCGGTTGGTTAGGGCTGCCTGGCGGCGCGCTCTATTGGACTGCGGTCACCCTGTTCCTCATGTTTGTGCCCACCCTGGTGCAGTTTGTCTTCAGCGTGGGTCGCGCCTTCTTCACTAAGCTGCAGGGCGCCATGCGCGATGCCGTAAGCGGCTTTGGCCAGGGCCTTTTCATCAGCCTGCTAAACCTGGTCTACCTGCCGCATCAAACTTTGCTGGCTCTGGATGCCATCATTCGCTCGCTGGTACGCAGCTTCATCACCGGACAGCGTTTGCTGGAGTGGGAAACGGCGGCCGAGGCGGAATCAGCTAACCTCCGCACTCCAGTCGACCGATACCTCGCGGCCACGCCCCTGGTTTCGGGAGTTGTGGGATTACTGATCTTTCTGCGGCACCCGGAATCGCTGCTGATCGCTTTGCCGATTCTTATCTTGTGGGCGTTCGCCGGCGGCATCACCGCCTGGCTCAACAACCCGCCCAAGCAGACCCGGCCCGAGCTCACAACCGAAGAAGATCTTTTTCTGCGCCAACTGGCGTTGCGCACCTGGCGTTTCTTCTACCAGTTTGGCGGCGAGAATCACAATTACCTGATTCCGGACAACGTCGAGGAAGAGGGCCTGTTCGAAGCAGCGCGCGTGTCGCCCACCAACTTCGGACTGTTGCTGAATGCCCGGCAGGCAGCCGTTACTTTCGGTTATCTCACGATTCCTGAATTTGTTACGCTGACCCGGCACAGCCTGCGGACCTACGACAAGCTGGAAAAATTCCGCGGGCACATCTTTAACTGGTACGACACCCGCACCCTTGCGCCCATCCGCCCCATCACTATCTCTTCGGTCGACAGCGGTAACCTTGCGGCCTCGTTCTACACCTTGCGCACCGGCTGCCGAAGCCTGCTGCGCGAGCCGCTGCTTCACCCGGGATTATATTCAGGCATCCGCGATCATTGGCAACTGTTGCAGGGGCTGGCGAACGCGCCGGACGGCCTGAAGGCACTGGATCCGCCGGACGTGGAAGCGGCCGCCGATGCCTGGATCGCATGGGCGTTGGCGACCGACGAGGCGCCAATATTTGCCTCGGCTGACCGGACATCCGGCGAGGCGGGCTGGTGGCTGGCGGAAACTCACCGGCTTGTCCATTCTCTGGCGACGATCGTTCGCGACTACATGCCGTGGCTTTTGCCCCGTTTTGCGCCATTGCTGTCTTTGCCCCAATTGCAGGGCGTGAGTGAGACGGCGACTGCTGTCCAGACGGGATCCGCCGCCAACCTGGCCGCCGATCTGGATGCCCGGATCGCCCGGGCGGCTACCAATTTGGCGTCTGACTCACCCTTGGTGGTTCTGGCTGAGGAGCTGCGCATTGCGCTAGCCCCGGCACGGGAAGGCCTGAAGGTGCTGGCTAGCGGACTGAAGGATCTTTCCGCGGAAGCGATGCGTTTCGCCACCGAAATGGATTTCGGCTTCCTCATGGATAATTCCCGGCTGCTGCTTTCGATCGGCTATGAGATCGAGCGTCAGCATCTGCATCAGGCCTGTTATGACTTGCTATGCAGCGAAGCCCGCATCGCCGCCTTCATTACCGTGGCCAAGGGGGAGGCTCCCCAGCAGAGCTGGTTCAAACTCGGCCGCACCCACACCATGGCGTATGGGCATCCAGTGCTCATTTCCTGGACGGGCACCATGTTCGAGTATCTGATGCCCTCGATCTGGATGCGCAGTTATCCCGACACCCTGGTCTCTCGTACGCTCGCGGGTGTCGTCGCCATCCAGCGCGCTTTTGGCAAGGAGCACGGCATTCCCTGGGGAATTTCAGAATCGGGCTGGGCAGGCAAAGACGACCACGGCCATTACCATTACCAGGCTTTCGGCATTCCTCCGATCGCGCTCAAGTGGGACGCGGTGGCCGGGCCCGTAGTTTCGCCGTATTCCACCTGCCTGGCGCTGGGCATTGAACCGGTTGAGGCCCTGCGCAACCTCAAGCGCATGGCCAAGATGGGCTGGACCGGCGATTACGGTTTCTACGAGGCTGCGGATTATCAGGAGTCTACCAAGACGCCGAAGCTGGTGCGGGAGTGGATGGCTCACCACATGGGGATGTCGCTGCTGGCTGTGCTCAATCTGCTCTATGACAATATTGTGCAGGATTGGTTCCACGCCAATGCACATCTGGAGGCAACGCAGCTACTGCTGCACGAGAAGCCGGTGCATGAAGCGGCGCTCAAGGCCGAATTTCAGGCCG
>Ga0302325_10029952_pt1 | contig 11233 bp, 12 predicted proteins | sample Palsa_T0_2_FD_201948 | JGI IMG/M metagenome (GOLD analysis project Ga0302325, IMG submission 201948) | Peat permafrost microbial communities from Stordalen Mire near Abisko, Sweden - Palsa_T0_2 | ecosystem: Environmental > Terrestrial > Soil > Palsa > Peat permafrost | place: Sweden: Abisko...
CGTCGAAAAGGAAGAATTCTCGCTCCCTGTGGTCGATGAAGTCCAAAAATCAGACGATGAGCCTGTCCCGGGAGTCGTTATTCCTATCTCGCCAGCGACCGACACCGCGCCTGTTACAGCCACCAGCACGGACGAGACTCCCACGCATGATCTTGAGACGGTAGTCCTGGCCACAGGAGCTAGTGCTGCAGTGGTAGGCGGGTTTGCAGCTCATGAAACAGCAAAGGAACCTGAGACAACTATTGCTCCCACGGAGTCTACTTCCGAGAACGAGTTTGCTAAAGCTCTGGCTGCGGATAAGGAAGTCAACACTGCGCCTACATCGACTCATATCCCATCTGCATCATTATTGTCCGATGCCCCTGAATCGAACTCTGAATTCGGAATCCTTCCCATTCCTTCGGCCACAGCCCCAGAGGGGACCAAATCCCTTGCCGAGTCAACCTACAAAGATCCTGAAACCACTACCGAGTCCCTTGTCCCCGAACCCGTTGAGGAGAAGGAAGTACCCAAGGTTCCGGAGTCAAAGGACTTCGAGCCCGTCACTTCCGAAGCAAACATCATTCAATCAGCCGACACAACTGCCCCGACAGTCGATACCGTCGGCGCCATTGAAACCCCCATCGCAGCCACAACCACCGATGCCAATGTCGACGCCATCGCCAAGACCGCGCAACTCAAAGACGCGGCGCTGAAATCCAGCGAGCATGCCGCTCACACGGCCGCCAAGGCCCTCAACCCCGAGATCAGTGCCCCCGCTGCCTTGGATCCCAAGGATACTGTCTCGTCGTTTGTTGCCGGCGCGGGAGTCACTGCCATTGGGACTGCGACGGACAACGAGAGCGAGGAGACGGGATTGGCGCGCATGGTTGTGCGGAAGACGGAGAATGATGTGGATGTGCAGACCGATGTGAAGGCTGCGACTGTGGAGCCGACGGTCGAGTTGGATAGTACCAAGATGGCGAAACCTGTTGTGGAGAGTTTGGGGGAGAATGGGGCTGTTGCCTCGACTCCTGTTACTGTGTCTGTGCCCACTACGGATGGCGTTCAGAGCGTTACTGCGCTTGGAACGGCGGTTGTCACGGACGGAGGAAAGACTGCTACGGAATTGAAGAAGGAATTGGAGAATAATGGGACACATTTACCGGAAGGTGCGTTGGCACATCTAACTCCCAAAGTCAACGACACCGCTCCCTCCACCACGGAAACAACCGACTCCAAAGACCTCGTATCAGAAACAACGACCGCTCCAGCTACTCCCACGAAACAACCCACAACTGCCAAAGACACTCCCACAAAGACCCCCGTGGCACAATCCAGTGCCGCCAAGAAAGACCGACCGGTGAGCGGCGCCCCCAGCGAGCCCGAGAGCTCCAAGAAGAAGAAAGGCGGTTTCCTTAGGAAACTGAAGAAAGTCTTCTCATGATCCCGACGACGACGTAACACTATTTTTGTGGTTTTGGTATTTTGGATTCGGACTGTGCGCGCTTCATTTTTTGTTGGATGATGTGGGTTGGAGGAAGGTATCCTGACGTTTTGTTGTTTTAATATTATTAATATATTGTATTCTTTGTGGTGGGCTTAATGGATTTGTACCCGTAGTTTCAAATTAGATTTTAATACTCGTACTACTCAAGTATCTTTGTGGTCCTTCAGTTTTTTTGAGCAGGAGAGGAGAAGTCGGTTGTGAGTGAGGTCATCTTAGGAGAATTGATGGCTCGGCTCGGTGATCGGTCCGGGATGGACTCGCTTAATTGTGGCACTCTCGTCGATCCTCCCCGCGCCCAAGTCCATCCGGCTATCCGTTGAGCAATTGAAGCACACATGGAACTCAGCATGGACATCAACTCTCTCTTCAGCGTCAAAGGCAAAGTCATCCTCGTCACGGTACGTCTCCCTGCCTTACACGTCCCAATTCCCTGTGTCTGTGCTTACAAAAGGGCGGTGGAGCCGGGATCGGTCGAATGATTACCGAGGGCTTCGTCTCGAATGGAGCCAAAGTGTATATCTGTTCGCGAAAGAAGGAAACAATCCAGAAGACTGCCGATGCACTTACTAAGCGAGGTGCTGCTGCTGCTCTGACTTGAGTGAGAGAGAGAGACTGATTGCCAGGACCGGGTGTTTGTATTGCCTTCCAAGCGGATTTGAGTACGTATGAAGGATGTGTACAATTGGCGAAAGACATGGAAGCAAGCGAGAAACGTATCACACTACATATCTCCCTCAAGACCATCACTCATATATCTAGACCTCGACGTCCTCGTGCACAACAGCGGAAACAACTGGGGCGCACCCTTTGAAGAATACGTACCCGTCCCCACATCCCCCGACCCCCAATCCTCTCGCATCGCCTAACGCATAGCCCGACGCGGCATGGTTCAGAGTCCTCGGATTGAACCTCCAAAGACCATTCACATTGACCCAAAAGCTGCTCCCCTTACTTCTGAAATCCCCGTCTCCCAGAATAATCCACATTGGCTCTATTTCCGGAATCGCAGTCCCGGGACTCGAGACATATGCTTATTCCGCCTCCAAGGCCGGGTTACATCATTTATCGCAGGTGCTTGCGGTGAAACTTGGACAGCGGGGGGTCAGAGTTAATACCATTGCCTGTGGACCTTTTGAAAGTAAAATGATGGAGGAGACTCTTAAGAATGTACCCTCCCCCCCGACAGACAGCACGTGGCCCTGCCGTATGTTGATACATCTGATTACTTTGCGTTCGTATGTTGGATATTTTTGTTCGCGTGGGATGGCGACTGATGGTAGCATGGCGAGATGATTAAACAGAGTGTCCCACTGGGGAGAATCGGTAAGAAAACTGATATTGCCGGGACCTGTTTGTTTCTTGCTTCGGAAGCAGGGGATTATGTCAATGGCGGTAATGTCCCCTCCCACTTCTTACGACTGCATAGTATATCTCAAATTATACTGATTCATAGCAACGATTGTTGTAGACGGCGGCTCGGTCCTTAATTCTGGCTCAAAACTTTAGTCTGTAGACTAAACATGGATGAAAGTTCTCAGATGGAGTATTATCATAGGTGGAATAGGTAGGACATTCAGCGTTTGTACGTATATAGTCACCTCCCAACCATAACTTCATCAAAAATCTCACAAGAACTCAGATACACATCCACAACACAAAGAAACATAGTACATCACCACCCCACCTCCTTCCTCCAAACCCCACACGCACCAACCAACTCTCTCACCGGAGAACATACAACATAATAAAAATACTTCTTTTATTCAGCTAGAAAATTTTATAAAAACGAGAGATAACAGTCAGTCTCCTAACATAACAATCTGAGTCTATCACACCACAAGCACCTACACAACACCAAACACATCCACAACTTAAAAGTCACGCAGGCGGGCCAAAACCTAGCCAAAAAGTGCCTCTATGCAGGGAGTTGTCTATTGAGTGCCTAGTTTTGCGGCAAGGTTCTGTTTCAAGCGCCTTTCGATGGCGTCCATGAATTCGCGGGTGACGACCCAGGATTCGCGGTCTGTGCGGCCGCAGGAGAGGGCGAGGTCCTGTGCTCGTCAGTCGTGATCGGAGGGGGGGTGGGTGGGGGACAAGGGGGGAGGGGGGGGGGGACGGAAAGTGTAAGAAACGGTGGGTGGGGAGGGGTTCGGGTACCTTTGTCATGATCGCGTCTTTGTCGACGGTGTCGATGCAGGCTTGTTCGACTGCTTGGGCGAAGACGATGAGTTCTTGGTTGTTGTCTAGTTTACCTCTGTGTTCAAGACCCCGAGTCCACGCAAAGATCCTATCAATCAACACCTATCCCACACAACCAACTCAGAAAGCACATGTCACCAAACCTCCAACAACCACCTTCAAGTCCCAAACGACACAACAAGCGAAATAAGAAACCACTTTCAAGTGCAGTGGGGGTTTTGGGGAGGCTTACGAAGCAATGGGATTAGTCGAAGTCTCCTTCCCCTTCTGATGTTCCCTATAATGTCTCGTGACCGTCCCGTGCGCCGCCTCCGCCTCGATGGTCTTGCCGTCGGGGGCAATCAGAACCGATGTCATAAGGCCGAGGGAGCCGTAGCCCTGGGCGAGGATATCGGACTGGACGTCGCCGTCGTAGTTTTTGCAAGCCCAGACGAAACCGCCGGACGATTTAAGGGCCTGGGCGACCATGTCGTCGATGAGACGGTGTTCGTACCAGATGCCTTTGGCGTCGAATTGGGATTTGTAGTCCCTGCACGAAGGTTAGTGTCATATAACACAAAAGCATAAGGAATCAACTGCAAGTGCGGAATGATATACTTGATGGGATGTTTGGGAGAATATTGGACGGGACTATGGGACGAGGGGGGAAGAAGGTATGGTATGCGGGAGGGATATTACTTTTCGTAGATTTCTTGGAAGATGTCTTTGAAACGGCCGTCGTAGCGTTTGAGGATGGTGTTCTTGGTGGACATGTACAAAGGCCAACCCCGTTGGAGGGCGAATTGGAAACTGCTGTGTGCGAATCCGGTGATGGATTCGTCGGTGTTGTACATGGCAAGACCTACTCCTCCGGCCTGCAATTAGAAGTGTTCATAAACATGAAACGTGACAAGATCAATAAACGTGGTCAAAAAAGATGAAACAGGACAGGATCAATCAGGGATGAGTGAGAGATCATGATAAGCAGAATGATCAAGTGGAAGTGCAGCTATGCACGGATAGGGAATGAAGATTACCTCGAAATCGTAGACAGTCCATCGAGTGGCTTCGGCACCGCTTTCAGGGGTGAAGACGATCTCGAACTTGCCCTTTTCTTTAACGACGAAGTCTGTGCTGCGGTATTGATCTCCGAAAGCATGACGGCCAATGACGATGGACTGTTTCCAGCCTGGGACGAGCCTGGGGATTCTGGGGATGACAATTGGTTCACGGAAGACGGTGCCGTTGAGGATGTTTCGGATCGTTCCGTTTGGTGATCTCCACATTTCCTTGAGGTTGAATTCTGCTGTCAGATATGTAATGTTGTGAGGACAGACCTTTGACGCGGGCCTCGTCGGGGGTGATGGTGGCACACTTGATGCCGACGTTGTACTTCTGGATCGCATGGGCGGCATCGATGGTGACCTGATCGTTGGTGGCATCGCGGTTCTCCATGCCCAGATCGTAGTATTTGATATCAATGTCCAAGAACGGGAAGATAAGCTGTTTCTTGATCATTTCCCAGATGACTCTGGTCTGTTCGTCGCCATCGAGCTCGACGACGGGATTGTCGACCTTGATCTTCTTTTCCACTACGTGTCAATTGCTGCAGGGATCAGACTGGGAGTACCGGACATGGCGATGCGCGAGGTAAAAAAGTTTCTGTGGGGGACACCGACAAAGTTTGCGCTGGAGCGAGGGCTGAGAGTGCGGCGGGCGAGCTGTGTACGGAAGAAGCTCAGAGGGGCGCTTGACATGCAAGCGCTGTGCGGGAGAGCGGGCGAAGAGGAACAGGGGCTAGCGGCACTGTTGCTGCTGTTGCTGCTGCTGCTGGAGCGAGAGATTCGGGAAAATGATCGTTGCGGGATGGCGGTGTGGTGTAGGGTTATAGCGGCGGAGCCTGCCGTAGTGGGTCCGCTTCTGCTGCTGTTGCTGCTGGCAAATAATAAGCCGCAGGAAATGGGGGCCTTCCGCCGCGGCAGGCCTCGCGCGCCCCGACTCACACAGCCAGACACCGTCCATGCCTGACAAATCTGTGCCATACACAACAAATCAATCTACCGGGGATTCCCTGCAGTGTGTGACGCTCGGCAAATCACAGCCAGGCCGTCCCAGCCCTACTACGCCGTCCACCACTTATATACACCGCCATCGGGTCAACGGAACACCTCGGAATTCTCGGCAGCCGCACGAGTCACGGATATCCGGGGAAGCACAGTTGCAGATAGATAACCGTATATACATTCTCCTCGAGACATTGGCATATGGACAGACATGGGATATTCCAATTCATGGGCATTAACCCGGACACATGTGAAATGATAAGCGCTGACGCTTTATTTTATAACGAATACACCTCTACAACAAAACAATCTCTAAGATAGATGCCTACGATAGAATAAGCTCACCCTCATTCATCTCATGTTGTGTCTGCCACGCAAGCCATGCCTCAACCCCATCCTAACAAAGAAAACAAAAATCTTAACCGCGGCCCAGAACAAAACTAGAATACAGACAAACCCAACAACCGCGGCTGTTTCCACTCCGCCCGTCTGTCGCCGACACGACGACTTGCGCAATGAAGTCGCCGAACTGTTGGCACCGCTAATCATCCCACTTACTCCTCTCGAAATATCCGGTAATGAAATTACTCTCTCCACAGTCACGTCCTCCAGCACCTCCTTCCGTCTTCTGGTCACCACCGATTCCCCGGCCACCACGGAGTCTCCCGTCACCAAAGTACTCCCCGCACCGCTTCCGCCTCCATCTCCAGTTACCAAAGTAAATGTCTTCACCGCCTTGACAGGTGGATCGTCCTAAAAATCCATCCCATCGTCAGGGGAGGCCGTCCCATCAGGATCGACTTCGAATTCCGCTCGCCGTGTAAAGAAGATATGTGGAGGGGAACAAGTACCCAGCGCCCGTTTCATAGCGACATCGCAGAACTCGCTGATCCCAACTTGGAAACTGGCATTCACCCACCCGAATCCTTCACGTGCAACACCCTCAAAATCACTTCCTTGATTCCCATACTCGGCATCAACCCGATGAGCAGGGTTGTTATGAGTGACATTGTACTTCTCCACGACGACGCCATTGAAGTCCACGAATGATTTCAGGATAGTATAGAGCCAGCGGTACGCCAGATTTTGTGCTTCCTCGACGTATCCGTAGCGGCGTAATCCGTACCATGCAAGCATTTGGTGGGGTGCCCAGCCAGTGGGATAATCCCATTGACGATTAGGTGCATCGAGAGAAACGTTCCCGCAGCTTGCTTCCGTTCCAGCGACCAGTCCTCCCACAAATGTGAATTTCGGGAGAGCCCGTTCGACCATCTTGGCTGCTTGCAGGGGAGTAGCGATGCCCGCCCACAACGCCCAGAACGTCGTCGCCGACTCGTAGGTGTGTTGTTCTTTCTTGAGACAGTTATAGTCAAAGTACATCCCCTTCTCTTCGTTCCAGAGATACTTGTCGACCAACTTCCTTCTGCGTTGAGCACGGCGATCCCACGCCGACGACGTCTCCGCCTCCCGTTGACCCGGTATCATCAACGAATCATTGAATAATTTACGGATAGTGGCCGAAATGTCCGTCTCGTACTTGTACAACAGAGTGTTCAAGTCGACCGTAGCGAGGTCCGCACAAACCCCTTCAAATCGGTAGGTAGTATCATGTCCTGACTCCCTGACCGCTCGATCATGCATAAAGTAGATATCGAGATCCGGTTCATGGACTTTCTTATCGTTATAGGCGATTTGGAATTCCTCGAACGTCATGCCGTATTTGTCGGCGTATGGCTGGAGAAGGTGGTGGAAATGACTCGCTTCGGTTTCGGGAGGGATGCCGACACCGTCGGGACGGTAACGTGTTAGACCGGTAATGGGGTCTCGTCGTGGACCATCACGGAGGGTCCAGACGGTACGATACTCCTTGATTGCTGCGATAATAGCGCGGCGGATAAAGTCCAGGGCATCCGGCTCGTGTTTGATTTTCTCGTACACTTGGAGGGCCATATCGGTCAGGAAGGGTGGTTGTGAGCGACATAAATAATAGGACCGATTGGCGTTGAGGATTTTCCCATAATGCTACAATTAGTCAGATCCAAAATCGAGGCGTACCTTTATTTCGAAGATGAAGTTCTCGACCATGCCCCTGGCGAGGTCCACCTTTCCATCCACTAAAAGTCCCAATGTCTCGAAGTAAGAATCCCATCCGTACATCTCATTGAATCGTCCACCGGGAACAACGAAAGGGTATCCTCGCAGGGTCATCCGTCCGGTATGGTCCTGCACTCGTTCCATAGCCAATGCCAGTAGTCCAGGCTTATCATTGACACTCTTGACCCATTCCGGCGTAATCTTCTCAGGCAACCATTCCACCATCAGATTCAAATGTGGCCGTTCCTTTGCAGTCCGCACATAATACTCATATTGCTCGTGTTCGCCATGGGGGATGTAAATACGAGGTTGTTGATTCTTCGTTCGGTTCTTGGGATCCGCAGCGATAATTTCGAGTCCCGCAGCATCGATACGGCGTGTCAACCTGTCCCAAAATGATTTCCTGATGAGCCGTGTTAGACGGGCCACTGGATTCTCGTTCAACCGTGCTTCGTCGAGGATGATCCGTTCGCGGCCATAGTCCTTGGCGAGCGTGAGTTCTTGGAGCAGATTCGACAACATGTATGTTCCCGAGATGCCGAATTTTCGAATCCCATTGCTACGTGCGGTGCCCAGACGGAGGATTTTCGGACCGACATCTTCGATGGTGATTTGCTTGTTGTCGTCGGTGTCTATAGTTAGTTAGTCACGAACCGGAGGTTGATTACCTTCACTTGATAAGAGCGCTGACAATGTTTCTTCAACATCGATAACAAATTTTCGTGGCAGAGCTCCAGTCACATCGACTCCTATCACAGTCAGCTTTGTTATGATGGGGATAGTACCATGTGATGCTCGTCTCCTTAGTCGTCCCTTGTCGGTATTTGTTCGCACGGCATTTGCTTGTTGATGTTGATAGTCGGTGGCTAGGCCGGCCTGTCTGGTCAGTGACGAAAAAGACGGATAGCATACGGAAGAGAGCGTCCTTGTCCTATGGACACTTCGTCCGACGCTGGCGTCAGTTTGGCCACCGTAGTAGATATGGGCCTCGGCGTAGGGATCCGTTGGGCCTATTGTGGGCGATAACGCTCCCCGGGCGGTCTTCTGCATAGATAACTAACGATTGTGCGCGGATGGAGCAGTCAGTCGACGGTGTGTATAAATATGGGAGAGTGGCGAGGTTGAGAACGATTGCGGGATGTGGTGGGTCGTCTGTGATGAGCGAAGTGTTTGTGACGAAGGATTTAATAGAAGAGGCCTGTGTGCGTAGCGTTGACGGGATTGACGGTGACGCTGGTGCTGGTGCGTCGGTGGATTGTGTGTGTGTGTGTGTGTGTGCGTGCGTGTGGATGGTCGTCGAGGATTAATTTAGCACTGATTGCCTGACAAATGAGATAGATTCAAGCGAAGGGGGTCGACTTTCTCACCCCTTTTTGGCCCAGTCGCCAGTGAAACGTACGTTTATATATGTCTGTGTTGCCTCAGCAAGAAGAACACCGCTCTCGTGCAAAGTGGCGTTCTAGCCGTCGGTTAAATGAAAATGGCCACGCAAAAAGAAAATCAGCTCTCAACGTTCAGTGGCCGATGTTTCTTCGCCGCTCGCGGATTCGTCGCTACGTGACCAATCACCACAAACAAACAGCCTAATCTCGCAGACGCCCAGAAACAACTTAAATCGGTCGAGCAGGCAACGGTCCTTATCCCGACGACCGCAATGCAACAACAGCAGTGACTGATGAGGCGCAAGTGCTGGGAAGACGGAGTGAAACCGGTTCGGTTGGGTTGGGGCTGATATGCGGACTTTGACGCAACTCCGTCGTCGGCTGCAGGCAGTATTTATCCTGGGGCGGAACCCCGGCCGTGTCACAGAGCCACTTATACCGATATCCCACTGCTGGAAGTTTCTAACCACTCGGTCCGTCACCACAGACAACGGAATTCTAAATTTAACTTCTCACGCCGCGTCTATCCGCCTCCCAGCCGTCGTTTAACATTTCATATCCCGGATCGTATTTCCTCTGCTACTCTGTCCAACTACATACAGCAGGACCCCTTTCCCTGGGAAGGTTAACTTTTGAGCGCAAACATGGGGGGATTCCGGGGAACGTGGGGGTTATTTCCTCTCTCAATCCGGTTTCGCCAAGGATTAGCATTGCCCCTTTCGCATATCACGCGCAATTTCCGATCGGGTCAGCTGGTCCATCGAGACTTGAACGCACGGACATTCCATCCCGCCCCCATCATTGCGAATTCTTTGAGTCAATTGGCAACGGATTGCGAACATTGTCGCCTTCAATTAATATGTGAGTACAATTGACATATTAACTTTGCACGCCTTCCTAATTTAAAGTCTAATCGACACAGCCACCATCAATTTCTCAATGCACCATGCACAGACAAACAGAAGATTTATGTACGTCAGGAGATGATGTACGTATTATTCCATCCAGACGAACGGACACGCACAAGCATGCACGACGAATCCTGCCAGGACCCGCGTCAGGGACTAAACTTCTCGAAATCACGACACTGGGCAATCGTCCATTTTTTGTTGGGGGTGTTGATAATGGCGTCGCACAGACTTCCCTCGTGATCCATATGCATCAAACCACACCAAAAACAACCCCACGGCCCCACCCCGTGGGGTCGCCTGCATCGGGATCGACCACCCCCTCCTACGGAATGGGTTTAATAAAGAGGGCAGCACAGTATCACAAAGACAGCCGCGGCTTCGAAACCTGTATTGAAAGACAGAAGGTTGTGTATAAGGTTACCCCCACGGGAGGCCCGATCGAGTCATGGCGTGGCCAGGACATTGCGAAGTTTCGATGATGCGATTTCGCGGGGGGGAATCTTTGCTGCCGACATGGACATGCAGCCTCGAGGGACCTGGATGCAAAACACGGATACTCCTGGCTGTCTCGGCTGAATGTACTGTCCTGCAGTCCTGCATAATCAGCAGCTTTTTCGATAATCAAGTCCCTTTCCGGAACCCTGCAGCTGCACAATACCATATCCGACAACAGGGGAGTCCCCCCAACAGCGCGATAACCAGCATAAAACGAATTAAAGTCTTTGATATCACGAATCGAATACATCGGTACTCCATTCCGGATAACACTCGCTCGAAAATTGGTCTGCATGCATGCATGCATATGCATAATCGCCCCTGATTCAGAGCCTCGAAACGTGCTCGATATCACCAAATCTAGGAGACAGCACGCGATTATCGGCTTGCAATGGAAAGACTTTCCTATCTACCTATCTATATACATATGGTATGTACAAGTTTACTGATCATGATTATTCTGGACTACCAAGGAATTCCGCCATACCTGAAGCTATGTATTCCTGAAACGCAGATTCCGAAAGGAGCACTCGGCCTGGATAATCGAGATCGGGGAGGAGGTATTCGCCGTTCATGAATCGGTCTGTTCCAGTCCATATTACGGAGTAGAATCGAGGGGGG
>Ga0302325_10029953_pt1 | contig 11232 bp, 11 predicted proteins | sample Palsa_T0_2_FD_201948 | JGI IMG/M metagenome (GOLD analysis project Ga0302325, IMG submission 201948) | Peat permafrost microbial communities from Stordalen Mire near Abisko, Sweden - Palsa_T0_2 | ecosystem: Environmental > Terrestrial > Soil > Palsa > Peat permafrost | place: Sweden: Abisko...
ACGGTACTGCTGATCGGCGACGTCGCGCTCGCGCACGACATCGGCGGCCTGCTGGCCGCCGGGCGGCTGGGCTTGAAGCTAACGATCGTCCTGCTCGACAACGGCGGCGGCGGGATCTTCGACTTCCTTCCCATCTCCCGGACGGAGATGGCCCGCGGAGCCGGCGCCGAGGGCGCGGGGCCCGGAGGCGGCGATATCTACACCCGCCACATCGCCACTCCCACCGGGCTCGACTTCGCCAGGGCGGCCTCGCTGTACGGGCTCTCACACGAGCGTGTCGCCGACGTTCACGGCTTTCGCGCGGCGCTCGAGCGCGCACTCGCGCATGAGCACTCGAGCATCATCGAAGTCCGTGGTGAGCGCGCCGCGAATGTGGCGCTGCATGCACGCATGTGGGACGCGGTGTCGCGAGCGATCAGCCCGTCAACAGGGGCAGCAACGCCGCCAGCTTGACCTCCGTCTCGGCGAGCTCGCGCTGCGCCTGCGAGTCCCGCACGATGCCGTTTCCCGCATAGCAGCGCGCCACGTTGCCGCGCAGCAGCGCGCAGCGCAGCGCGACACAGAATTCTCCGTCTCCTGTCGCATCGGTCCAGCCGACGGGACCCGAATACCAGCCCCGGTCGAGGCCCTCGAGCGCCGGGATCAGCGGCGCGGCGACGCGCAGAGGCTCGCCTCCGACGGCGGGTGTCGGGTGCATCAGCCCGGCCAGCTCGAGCGCATCCATGGGCTCGGCGAGCTGCGCGCGGATCGGCGTGGCCAGATGCTGAATGTTGGCGATCTTGACAAGCGTCGGCTCGGGTGCCGCCGCCACCCACACCGCGTGCGGTCGCAGGATACGCTCGATCCGTCGCGCGACGATCGCGTGCTCCTCGCCGTAGCTCCGATCGCGCAGCAGCTGCTCCCCGAGGTGGTCATCCACCGCCGGGTCCGCACTTCGGCGCGTGGAGCCGGCCAGCGCCAGCGTGCTCACGCGGTGGCCCTCGCGGCGCACCAGCAGCTCTGGGCTGGCGGCCACGAGCGTGGCGTCGCCGCGTCCCACGCAGAACACGAAGCAGGATGGGAACTCCTCCCGCAGCACCCCGAACACGGCCGCCGGGTCATAGGCGCTCGGCGCATGAACCTGCACTTCGCGGGCCAGCACCACCTTCTCGAGCTTCCCGGCCGCGATCATCTCAACAGCCCGCGCCACGGCCGCCTCGTAGTGCTCCGGAGGCATCGTGCTGGCAAGCTGGAAGCGCCCGGCCGGCGCGGGGTCGAGCAGCGCCAGCCCGCGCTCGCCGAGCTCACCGAGCCGCACGCTCAAACGCGCAAACAGCTCCTCCGCGGTGTCATCGGGCGATGCCAGCGCGGTGAGCGTGAGCCGTACGATCGATTCGCCGTCTTGCTCGCCCCGTCTGAGGAGCACCTCGGGCACGGTCAGCGAAGCCGGCTCATAACCGGCCCAGTGCGGCGAGGAGCCGCCGTCGGGCGAGAACGCGAAGCCGCCCACCGCCACCGGTGCGCCCCCGCCCGGATCCCCAGGGGAGTCGGCCACCGCCGCAGCCGACAGCGTTCGCCAGCGCTCGGCGACCGTCTCGAAACGCCCGGCACCGGACGCGCGCAGGCCGATCGCCCGCCCCAGCCCGGCCAGCGCGGCTCGCCCCCGATCGGGCTGCTCGAATACGAACCACTCCTCGCCCGCCCTGCGCGAGGCGCAGACGACGGCCGAGGGATCCACGTCTGAAGGCAGCGGCAGCGAGATCGTCGCGAGCGTCTCCGAGCCGCTGCGCCGTGCACTGCGAACCGCAAGCTCGAGCCGCGCGGCGAGCTGCTCCTGCTGTGAATGCGTTAGCTCGAACGGCGAGCGTGAGGCCGTTTCGAGCACCGCCTAGGTCTCGCTGCGCCCCCGCGAGATCGCGATCTCGCCCGTGCGCATCATCTCGATCAGCCCGAACGGGCGGACCATGCCCTCAAACGCCTCGATCTTCTCGGTCGTGCCGGTCACCTCGATGATCACAGCGCGCTTGGTCACATCCACGACCTTGCCCCGGAAGATCTCGGCGATCTGCATCAGCTCGCCGCGCTGCACGCCGTCAGCGGCGACCTTGAACAGCGCCAGCTCGCGCGCGACCGTGTCCGCCGGCTCGAGATCGCGGATCTTCAGCACGTTGATCAGCTTGTGCAGCTGCTTGGTCACCTGGTCGATCGGGTGAAGCGCTCCGTCGACCGTCAGCGTGACGCGCGAGATCTGCTCGTCGTCGGTGGGCCCGACGGTGAGTGTGTCGATGTTGAAGCCACGCCTGGCGAACAGCCCGGCGATCCGCGTGAGCACGCCCGACTTGTTTTCGACGAGGATCGAAAGCACGTGCTTGCGGCCCGTGCGCATGCTCGTCGCCGCCTCGAGCTCCTCGAGGCTGAGCGGTGCCTTGGTGCCGGGTTCACCCATGACCGGGCTCACCCCACCATCTCGCGCGCGGCCTGGCCGGCCGGGATCATCGGGTAGGTGTTCTCCTCGCGGGTCACGCGCACGTCCACCACGACCGGCCCATCGGTCGCGATCGCGCGCTTCATGTCCTCGACCAGCGTGGCCTTGTCCTCGAAGCGCATGCCCGTCGCGCCGTAGGCCTCAGCCAGCTTCACGAAGTCGGGGAACTCACCCGTCTCGACGTGGCTGTATTTGCCGTCCCAGAACAGCTCCTGCCACTGGCGGACCATTCCCAGAAAGCCGTTGTTCATGATGAACACCTTGATCGGGATCTCGTTCTGCGCGCAGGTCGCGAGCTCCTGCGCGTTCATCTGCACCGAGCCGTCGCCGGCGATGCAGCACACGACCCGCTCGGGACAGCCGATCGCGGCTCCCATCGCCGCCGGCAGCCCGAACCCCATGGTGCCGAGGCCGCCCGAGTTGATCCACCGGCGCGGCTCCGGGAAGTCGTAGTACTGCGCGGCCCACATCTGATGCTGGCCGACGTCGCTCGTCACGATCGCCTCACCGTTCGTCGCTTCATAGAGCGCCTGGACCATGAACTGCGGCTTGATCTCCGAGTCGCTCGAGTCCTCATAGCCGAGTGGATACTTCTCGCGCCAGCCCTCGATCCGAGTCCACCAGGCGGAAAGCCGTGCGGGGTCGGCGCCGATCGCGCGGTACTCGATCAGGAGCTTTGCGAGCACGTGCTTGGCGTCGCCCACGATCGGGATGTGCGCGGGCACGTTCTTTGAGATCTCGGCCGGGTCGACGTCGATGTGGATGAACTTCGCCCGCGGCGCGAACTCCGAGAGCTTGCCCGTGATGCGGTCGTCGAAGCGCGCGCCCACGGCGCAGATCAGGTCGGCCTCGTCCATCGCGTAGTTCGCGGCCCTCGTGCCGTGCATTCCCAACATCCCCAGCCACTGCTCGTGCGGCGCCGGAAACGCGCCCAGGCCCATCAGCGTGCAGGTGACGGGAAAGCGGTCGGAGGTGGCGAACTCCGTCAGCTCCTCGGAGGCGTTCGCGTTGACCACGCCGCCGCCCGCGTAGATCACCGGGCGCTGTGCGGCCGCGAGCGCCTTGGCGGCCTGGCGGATCTGCTTCTGGTTGCCCTCCACGCGGGGCTGATAGCCGGGCAGACGCACGTCGGTCACCGGCTCATAGTCGATCTCGGCGCGCGAAAGGTCCTGGGGGATGTCGATCAGCACGGGTCCCGGGCGCCCCGTGCGCGCGATGTGGAACGCCTCGTGGATCGCCCTGGGAATCTCCTGGGGGTGCTGGATCATGAAGGAGTGCTTGACCACCGGCATCGAGATGCCGATCGTGTCGGCCTCCTGAAAGCCGTCGGTGCCGAGCAGTTCTGTGCGCACCTGCCCGGTGATGAACACCACCGGCACGGAGTCCATCATCGCGTCGCAGATCGGCGTGATCAAATTCGTCGCGCCAGGTCCCGAGGTCGCGAACGCAACGCCGACTTTGCCGGTGGCCTTGGCGTAGCCCTCGGCGGCATGGCCGCCGCCGGCCTCGTGCCTGACGAGAATGTGACGGATGCCGCCGTTGACGAAAGCGTCGTAGGTGGGCAGGTTGGCGCCGCCGGGCAGGCCGAAGACGACGTCCACGCCCTCTGCCTTCAGACATTCCATTACGGCATCAACCGCTCGCATGTTGCCGAGCTCCTTTCCTTGACATCTGGTGCGACAGTCCCCCGAACTGCTGCGGAAAAGCCCAGTGTACCAGTGGGTTTACACTCGCTCCGAAGCGCTCAGGAGGACCCGATCGCGACGCCGATGGCCAGCACGATCACGCCTCCGACCGTCACCACCAGCAGCGAGGAGCGCATCGAGACATGCAGGAAGCGCTTGCGCAGCCAGGCGATCAGAAACAGCTCGACAGCGACCACGGCACCGGCCACGGCCAGCGCCTTGTTGACGTCCGAGATGAAGAACGGCAGGGTGTGAAAGATGCCTCCAAGCGTGGTCATTCCGCCGGTGATGGCACCGCGCACGAGCGATGAGCCGCGGCCGGTCTGCTCGCCCGTGTCCGAGAGAGCCTCCGACCAGCCCATGCTCACGCCGGCGCCGAGCGCGGTCGCGAAGCCGACCAGCAGCGCGGTGTGCGAATTGGAGGCGATCGCCGCGGCGAAGATCGGCGCGAGCGAGGAGACGGTGCCGTCGATCATGCCGACAAGCGCCGGCTGCACCACGCGCAGCACGAAGTCGGGCTCGTCCTTGAAGCCCCAGCGACGCAGCAGCTTGGCTGTCAGCGAGTCCGCCGGCGGGGGTGCCGTCTCTACCTGGATATTCATGGCCGTGCTCGACAGCCTAGGCCAAGAAACGGCTTAGGGCAGCCAAAATCGAGTTAGGGAACCCTTACTGCGAGGGGGTGATCGGAGCCCGTTTCCAGGACTCGGGAGCGACCGCAACATCGGGAAAATCGAGCTCCGTTCCACAGCGTGTGCAGAGCGCGTCGTAGATCTTCGTCACGCGCCCGCAGTTCGGGCAGGTGCGGCGCAGCTCGTCGCGCTCGGAGCGGCAGACGATCGCCGCCAGCAGCCCGATGAACGGGACGAGCCCCGAGATCAGGAACCACAGCACGAACGAGTTGCCCTTTGCCCTGGCAACCAGGCCGCCCGTGATACCGAAGCAGACCGCGATGATTACGTAGGGCATGGCGCGCCTAGAAGAGGACGCGGTACGCCCAGATGAGCGCCACGACAGCGAGGATCAGCAGAACCGGGCCCGCGATCGCGAGCGCGATACCGATCACGATCTTCAGGATCACATAGGCCGCGAGCAGCAATATGAGGCCCGCCAGCACGGTCTTTCCGACCGAGCGCGACGGGGCCTGGGGGGGTAACTCATTCATCGTTTGACCACACTAGACAGTAGTGCGGCCGGACAGGAATTGCTACCCCTGCCCGGCCGCACCCGCTGACGCCGGCCGAGGGAAGCCGGCAATCGGTGTGGGACAGCTGGCTACGCCTGGCCCAGCCTGCCGAGCTCGCGAGCGTTCCTTACCGTTGCGAGATCGACCCCGTTGATACCGGGACGCCTACCGACACTCGCCAGTTGGTAGCGCCGGATCCGCGGTCCTTGGCTAGGGCCATCCACCGACTCCTGAGGCAGGAGGAGAAACCGCCTCGGAGATGAAAGGTTCGCGCTGAGTACTGCCCTGTTCATGGACACCATATTGGCGCTCCGGGTGCCTGATGCCTTTGGCCCAGAGTCCAAAATGTCGGACCGACGCGTCTTCAGGGTGAAAACGGCATGCCGAGCTGCTCGTGGATCAGGCGCGCGACCTCGGTGCCCTCGGCGCGTCCCTTGGTCTCACGCATCACGTATCCGACGATCGGCCCGATCGCCTTCGCGTTTCCCTCACGCACACGCTCGGCAGCATCGGCGTTGGCCTGCAGCGCCGCTTTGACGACCTCGGCCAGCTCGTCCTGCCCGTCCATCGCGGCGAGGCCCTCAGCCTGCACGATTGCCATCGGGTCGCTGCCTCCCTTGGCCACGAGCGTGTCCAGCACCTGCCGTCCCGCCCCGACGCTCACCCGCTTTTCGCCGAGCATGCCGACTAGCGCCGCCAGAGCACCCGGCTGCACGAGCGAGGCCGCCGGGTCCTCGCCGTCGGTCAGCCGGCCCACGAGCTCGCCCACTATCCAGTTGGCAAGCATCTGCGCCTGCGGAGCTGGCTCGGTGCCCGCGGCGAGCGCCAGCTCGAAATAGTCGCCCAGCTCGCCGCGGAACGCGAGCTGCTGCGCGCTGTCGGCCGTCAACCCGATCTCCTGAAAGCGCCGCGCTCGATCGGCCGGCAGCTCGGACATGGCGGCGCGGGCGGCGTCGAGCATGTCCTCGTCGATGGCGACGGGGATCAGGTCCGGCTCGGGGAAGTAGCGGTAGTCGTGGGCCTCCTCCTTGGAGCGCAGCGACGTGATAGCGCCGGAGTCCGGGTCAAAGTGCAGGGTCTCCTGGAGGATCTGCCCGCCCTCGGAGAGGATCTTCTGCTGGCGCGCGATCTCCGCGCGAATGCCGCGTTCGATGAAGCGGAAGGAGTTCATGTTCTTGAGCTCCGTCTTCGTCCCCAGCCCGCTCGTGCCCGCTGGGCGCAGCGAGATGTTCGCGTCGCAGCGCAGCGATCCCTCCTCCATGTTCACGTCTGAGACACCCAGCTGGCGCAGCGTCGTGCGCAGCAGCTTCAGCCACTCGCTCGCCTGCTCTGCGGAGCGCAGATCGGGCTCGGTGACTATCTCTGCCAGCGGCGTGCCGCCGCGGTTGAAGTCCACGATGCTCGCGTCGGAGCCATGGATGCGCCCGCTTGAGCCGACGTGCGTCAGCTTGGCGGCGTCCTCCTCCAGGTGCACGCGATGGATGCGCACGTCTCCCAGCGCTCCTCCCAGACACAGCGGCTCGTCGTACTGGGAGATCTGGTAGCCCTTCGGCAGGTCCGGGTAGAAGTAGTTCTTGCGGTGGAAGATCGATCGCGGCGCGAGCTCTGAGCCGAGTGCCAGCCCAATCATCAGGCCGAAGTGCACGGCACCGGCGTTCGCCACGGGCAGGCTTCCCGGCAGCCCCAGACAGACCGCGCAGGTGCGCGTGTTCGGCGGCTCGCCAAACGACAGCTCACAGCCGCAGAACATCTTCGTTGCAGTCGCCAACTGCACATGGATCTCAAGGCCAATGACCGGCTCGTAGGCGTCAGGCACGGGCCGGCGCTCCATCGAAGCCGATCGCCTGCTCGAGCGCGTGGGCGGCGTCGAGCAGGCGGTTCTCGCTGAACGCGGGCCCGGCGATCTGCAGACCCACGGGCAGGCCCTCGCTCAGCCCGCAGGGGATCGAGATCGCCGGTATCCCCGCCAGCGACATCGGCACCGTGCAGTAGTCGTTCAGATACATCTCAAGCGGCTCTGAGGTCTTCTCACCGAGCCTGAATGCGACGCTCGGAGACGTTGGTGTCACGATCAGATCGACCCCTTCGAAGGCCGCCCTGAAATCCTCGGCGATCTTCGTACGCACGCGCTGGGCACGCCCGTAGTAGGCGTCGTAGTAGCCCGAGGAGAGCGCGTAGGTGCCGAGCATGATCCGCCGCTTGACCTCCGGGCCGAAGCCGTCGTGGCGCGTGCGCGTGTACATGTCGAGCAGATCGCTCGCGTCCTGCGCGCGCAGGCCGTAGCGCACGCCGTCAAAGCGCGCCAGGTTCGAGGAGGCCTCGGCGGGCGCCAGCACGTAGTAGGCCGACAGCGCATGCGGGGCGTGCGGAAGGCGCACCGTCTGCACCTCCGCGCCGAGCTCCTGCGCACGCGCGAGCGCCGCCTGGAAGGCCTCCAGCACGCCCGGCTCGATCCCCTCGCCGCTCAGCTCCTCGGGCACGCCCAGGCGGATGCCGTCCAGGCGCTCTGCGCTCGGCAGCTGGATCTCCTCGGGAAACTCGAGCGAGGTCGCGTCGCACGGGTCGCGCCCGACCATGTGGCGCAGCATCAGCGCCGCGTCGCTGACGTCGCGCGTGAGCGGCCCCGCCTGATCCAGCGAGGAGGCAAACGCGATCATGCCGTAGCGCGAAACGGACCCATAGGTCGGTTTCAATCCGACGATCCCGCACAGCGCCGCCGGCTGGCGGATCGAGCCCCCGGTGTCGGTGCCCAGTGCCCAGGGGGCGAGTCCGGCGGCGACGGCGGCCGCGCTCCCGCCGGAGGAGCCACCCGGCACGCGCTCGCGATCCCACGGGTTGCGGACCACGCCGAACGCCGAGTTCTCGTTGGATGAGCCCATCGCGAACTCGTCCTGGTTGGTCTTCGCGAGCAGCCTCGCGCCCGATTCCCTCAGCCGCGAGACGACGGTCGCGGTGTATGGCGGCTCGTAACCCTCGAGAATGCGCGAGCCCGACTGGCTGGGCACCCCCGCAGTGCAGAAGAGATCCTTGACCGCCAACGGCACGCCGTGAAAGGGTGCCGGTGCATCGTCCTCGGGCGCCTCCGCGGCGACCCAGGTAAAGCAGTTGAGCCCGTCTTCCCCGGCCGCTCGGTCGGCGGCGGCACGCAGCCGGTAGGCCTCGAACAGCTCGCCCGCGGACAGCTCGCCCCCGGCGATCGCGCCGGCCGCGGCGGTGGCCGACAGCTCGAAAACGTCAGTCGTGCTCATGCTTGAGGGCTGGGGACCAGAAATCCGTCGCCGTCGACCGCCGGCGCCTGTGCCAGCGCGAGCTCGCGCGGCAGGCTCGGGCGCGGCACGTCGGGCCGCAGTCCACCGGTGACCTCGATCACGTGGGAGGTCGGAGCGACGTCGTCGAGGTCGAGCTCCGAGATCCTCGCGATGTGGTCGAGCACGGCCGAGAGCTCGCGCGCCATCGGCTCGATTTCCTCCTCGGCCAACGCGAGCCGCGCCAGGCGGGCCACGTGCAGAATCTCCTCACGATCGATCACGGTGGCGCTGATTCTATGGAGGCCCGGCGCGCACCGCAGAAGCCGGGCTCAGCTCTGTCCAGGCGGTGGCTGCGCCGGTGGCAGCGCCGGCTCATACAGCGACGGTCTTTCATCGCGCATCGATTGCCATGCGCCCGCGAGGATCAGCACGGCTCCCGCGAAGGCCAGCCATGCGCCCGCGCACAGCGAGCCGGCGTGATCGGGTCGCTCGAGCAGCCTCACGATCGCGGCGACCACCGCAATCAGCCCGAGCAGCACGCACCACACCCCGGCGGACACTGGCAGCGCCGTGCTGTGCTCGGTGATGGTGGCGAGAAACAGCGCGAGCGCGCCTGCGGCGGCCAAGATCAGGAGGACAACAGCCGGCCCGAACGTGCTCCACGCGTCTCGATTGCCCGACGGGGTCTGATACCACGGCTCGAACAGCGACACGATCACGCACACAGCCCCGGCGAGCGCGATCAGCTCGCCGGCACGGGCCCGCCTGAGGCTGATCCGCACCTCAGCCCTCGATCCTCGCCTGGAGCCTGGCCGCCTGCAGCGTGTTGCGAAGAAGCAATGCGATCGTCATCGGGCCAACGCCGCCGGGCACGGGGGTGATCGCCGAGGCGATGCCCGCCACGCCCGTGAAGTCCACGTCGCCGACCAGACCGCTCGAATTGCCGGCCTCCTCGGGCGTCAGCCGGCTCATGCCGACGTCGATCACGACGGCTCCCGGTTTGACGAAGTCCCGCTCGATCAACCGCGGGCGCCCGACCGCAGCGATCAGCACCTCCGCGCGCGAGCAGACCTCGCGCAGGTCACGGGTGCGCGAATGGCAGGTGGTCACCGTCGAATTCTCTGAAAGCAGTAGCTGCGCCATCGGCTTGCCGAAAAGGTTCGAGCGTCCCACCACGACGGCCTCCGTGCCCTCCAGCTGCACGCCGGTGTCGGCCAGCAGCTCCATCACGCCGAGCGGCGTGCACGGCCGCATGCCCGGGCGCCCGAGCGACAGCAGCCCGGCGTTGACCGGCGTCAGCCCGTCCACGTCCTTGCGCGGGTCGATCATCGCCGTGAGCGCGGGCCCGTCCAGGTGATCGGGCACGGGCAATTGCAGCAGCACGCCGTTGACAGCGCGATCCGCGTTGAGCCGGTCGAGCTCCTCGGCAACCTCCTGGAAGGACGCTTTCGCGCTGAGGCGCCGGTCGAATGGCACCATCCCCACCTCGAGGCAGGCGCGCTGCTTGCCTCCGACGTAAACCGTGGAGGCTGGGTCTTCGCCGACGAGCACGGTCGCAAGGCCCGGCGGGCTCCCGGCGCGCTGGGTGAACTCCTCGACCTCGCTCGCGACCTCGCCGCGCACGCGCGCGGCGATCGCCTTGCCGTCGATGATCCTGGCGCTCACCGGGCGGATGCTAGAGAATTCGGGCCGCGACCTGCCGGCGCGCGTCAGCGGTGGCTCACGGGCGCGTACTCGGCCATCAGCTTGCGCTCGGATCCGTCACCGGCGAAGCGCACGACGATCACCCCGTCGGGCTCAAGCGCGGTGACCACGCCCTCGCCGAACGCCGCGTGCACCACGTCCTCGCCGAGGCGAAACGCGCGCGCGCCCGACCCCGTGCCCGCCGAGTTTGCTGCCCAGGCCGAAGAGGCCGCGTCGCGCACGGCCACGCCCCCCGCCACGCTCGAGCCGCCCCTGCGGGCCTGAATCCCCCCCATGCTCTGTCCGGCTCCCCAGCGCGCCGGCTCGCGGGGCTCCTCGAGCAGCTCCGCGGGGATCTCATCGAGGAAGCGGCTGCGCATGCCGTTGGTCTGGGCGCCGAACACGGCACGCCTGCGCGCGTAGGTCAGATACAGCTGGCGCATCGCTCGCGTCACGCCGACGTAGAACAGGCGGCGCTCCTCCTCGAGCTCACCCTCGTCGATTGCGCGTGAATGGGGAAACACGCCGTCCTCGCAGCCGGCGATGAACACGATCGGGTACTCAAGGCCCTTGGCGTTGTGAAGCGTCATCAGCGTCACGAGGCCCTCGTCGTCGCTGCGCGAGTCGGCGTCGGCGACGAGCGCGATCTCCTGCAGGAACACGTCGAGCGTGCCCTGTCCCTCGGAGGCGCCCGCGTCGAACTCGCGCGCCACCTCGACCAGCTGCTCGAGGTTCTCGATGCGCCCCTGCGCCTCGATCGTCCTGTCCGCCTCAAGCGCCTCCAGATAGCCGCTCTGCGAGAGCACCGCATCGAGCAGGTCCGCCACGGGAATCGAGCCGTCCGCCGCCTGAGACTCGGCCTCACGGTCGCCCTCGCCCTGCGTCACGTCGGGCTCGAGGCCTGCCTGCCCGCGCAGTTCTTCCATGGTGCTCATGAAACGGCCGAGCGCCTTGATGGCGGCCGCACCA
>Ga0302325_10029955_pt1 | contig 11232 bp, 14 predicted proteins | sample Palsa_T0_2_FD_201948 | JGI IMG/M metagenome (GOLD analysis project Ga0302325, IMG submission 201948) | Peat permafrost microbial communities from Stordalen Mire near Abisko, Sweden - Palsa_T0_2 | ecosystem: Environmental > Terrestrial > Soil > Palsa > Peat permafrost | place: Sweden: Abisko...
GCGCCAGGCGCGTTGGGATCGCGACCGAAGGCGCAGAGTTTGCAATGTGCCACGCAAACGTTGGTGGGATTGATGTGGCGATTGACGTTGAAGTAGCAGACGTTACCGTGGCGCTGCTCGCGAACGTAGTTGGCAAGCCAGCCAAGCGCCAAAAGGTCGGGCGTGCGGTAGAGCGCCAGACCGTCGGCAGCGTCCAGCCGCTGGCCGGCCAGCACTTTCGCTGCAATCGGTTCGAGCCGCTGGTCGTCAATCACCAAATTGTGCGCTGGATTCGACATCAGGCTTGTGTGTCTCTCCGTACTCTTGTGCGTCTGCGGGCGTTCATCGCTACCTGCGCGCGACCGCTACCGCCGCGCCCCAGAACAGCAAGAACAACAAACTAATATAGCCGTTCACGGTGAAAAACGCAGCATTGAGGCGGCGCAGGTCGTTGGCGCGCACCAGGGAATGCTCGTAGGCGAGTAGCGCGGCCACCACGGCGACGCCCACCCAAGCAGGCCAGGGCAGCGCGAAGCTCGCGGCGAGCCAGACCAGCAGCGCCACCGTGACCACGTGCATGGCTCGCGCAATCCACAGCGAACGCGCGATCCCGAAGCGCTTGGGAATCGAATACAGGCCGGCCGCGCGGTCAAAGTCGATATCCTGGCAGGCGTAGAGCACATCGAAGCCGCCGACCCAGAGCGTCACCGCAGCGCAAAGGATCAGCATGCGCGCGTCCAGCGAACCGGCGACGGCGATCCAAGCAGCAGCGGGCGAAATCCCCAGGCAAAAGCCAAGGACCAGATGCGACAAAATGGTAAAGCGCTTGGTATACGAGTAGAGAAACAAGATCGCAAGCGCCACGGGAGACAGCTCGAACGCCAGGCGATTGAGCTGCCATGCCGCGAGCACCAACACAGCCGAACTGGCCAAGGTAAAAGCCCAAGCAAAGCCCATCGAAAGCGCGCCCGTGGGCAAAGCGCGGCCGGCTGTGCGCGGATTGGCGCGGTCGTAGTCGACGTCGGCAATGCGGTTCATGCTCATGGCGGCCGAGCGCGCGCCAACCATAGCGATCACGATCCAGAAAATTTGCCGCAGAGTAGGCCAGCCGGGCTCGTCCCGTAGCGTGCGGCAAGCAGCGCTCCCGTGAGCGCAAAGGGCAGCGCAAAAATGGAGTGCTCAAATTTGATCATTTCGAGCACAGTGCGGATGCGGCGGGCACTCATGTGGTTCGGTACAGGACGTACGTGAAGCGGCCATGCAGCCAGGCTTCTCCGGTGGCTGCATCGTGCCGGCTGTCGGTTGATTCATCGAGCTCGTGAACACAATCGCCGCCGAGCCGGCCCACCTCCTGCGCCAGCCGCTCTCCGGCTTGGGCGATCAAGTCCTGGTAGCAGCGCTCCCGCAGCTCATCGCGATGAGCCACGGTTCCTGGCACGCGTTCGCTTGCCACTTCGAGTACATACTCGCCCATCGGCTGCGCATCGAGCGGAGGCAGGTCGCGATGCCAATAAACGGTGCAGCCGCCATGCACAGTCGTAGCGGGTTTCGGCGCAGCGGAGGGTCTCACGAACCTATTCTACAGCACATCTATTTTTTCACATCGATCATCGATCGTTCCTGGCGGCCCAGCGCGGCAAGGTCATCAGGGCCATCGAAGCTAGCTTTCACACGAGGTGAGACAACGTGAGCGAAACAACCACGGTCTTGGCACAGGTTAACCTATCAAAGAGACGATGTCCTCCACAGTATCGATCTTCTCTTCGTCGAATCCGATATCGGCGAAGTCCACGCCAAATCTGTCTTCGAGGAAAACAACTATTTCGACGGCGTCTATCGACTGCAATCGACCGCTCGCAAGCACAGAGTCCGCATCGGAGAAGGGTTGCGTATCTCCTTTACGAGCGAGTAAGTTCTGTAGAAACTCCCGAACCGCAAGTTTTGGTTCCATCGCGTCCTAAAAATCCCTCCTAAGAAACAAGGTTGAAGATATGAGCCAAGAAACGGAAATGCTCCTGTATGGGTGGTGACGTGGAGCCATAATCGAACACGCGCAAGATGCAAAAGAAGCCGGCAACACAAATCGATGGAACAAGCTGCCCTCGGAACCAACCGGACTTTTCCTGCGGTTCTCTTAGTTGTGAGATCCCAATCCCGATTGCCAGGACAATCGTGTAGAACATGAAGACATTGAACCCAGCCAATGTCTTCCAAAAACCGAATTTCTCTATGTCACCCATCTGAAGGAAAAAGTGAAAGAACATGTTTCCCAAACAGGCAGCGGCGAAGGTCGCGGCGAACAAACGCAAGCGCGGCCAGCGCTTGAAGTAGCGCATGAACGTTGGGTAGAAAAAGAAATCCACTAGGAGCTCTTTAAAATAATAGAGATAACGATTCCAGAATTCAGCGACGGACCGCGACCGCAGAGGGCGGTACGTGTTCCTCAATGCCAGGAAACCTGCCATCCGACAGCATGCAACAATCCGGTGTCCCAGTACCGAAACCCGGAGAAGATTCTCGAGGAACTCCGAAATCAGGCTAGCCAAGCCAGTGAACCACGGAAACGGGACCCGAGGCACGCTGAACGCAAGCATCTCCGGATAAGTTGGAATTCCTAAGTATCCATGCACGATCCGTACCAAGACTTTCAACAAAACACTTAGCACGAACGACCACACAAGCAGCTTTGCACCCTTGATTTGGGCAATGGCGAGTTGTTCCGAGTCCTTCGACTCAATGCGACGGAGATATCTGGCGCCTTTGAGGCACGGTAACGGTGGGTACAGCGATACCTGCATCCAAAACGGCTCGTACGTCCCTAGTTGTAAAGCGAAATCGTCACGGCCCTTTGAAGTGCAATCGAGCAAGGAATAACCGATGAACCAAATATATAAGCTCAGAATTGTCAAGAATTGCCAAAGCTCAAAGTGAATTCGTCCGCCGCTCGGAAGATAGCTGACGACTAACACGGAGACTCCAAAGCCCCCGAGAAAGCTCACAATGGGTCGACGGCCAAACCATGAATGTGGGAATCGAATTGCCGCGTCGAACATCAGGCCGGCAAATATCAAAACCAAGGCTGTATCGATCAGTTGCGAGGGCGTGGCAACGCGCCATGAAATCACAAAGGGCCAAAGGAGTGCACCAAATGTGAGCAGAATTCGGCGGTATGCCGGGAGCGCCGTGGTGAGGACCAGAAGTGTGAGAAGTGGAAGCCAATACGGATTCGAATAAAACCCGACACCGAAGATGGCAATCAGCGCAAGCTTGCCGGGAACGGTCTGGGCAAAAGAAACTACGGAGGGGTAGGTTTCGAACCGCGGGATGAGGCGCAGGTCCTTTGGGAAGCGCAGGCGCCAGGGGGTAATCGCACCGAACCCAGCATCAGCGCCTGCACTCATCAGGCACCGCTCTCGGAGAGCAGAGATGTCAGCGCCTTGCGATCAATTTTCCCGCTCGTGCTGAGCGGCAGTCTCTCAACGAGACGAATCTGGCTTGGGACCATATATTGGGGGACACGACGTTTCATTCCCTCCCGCAATTCTGAAACGGAAAGGTTCGTGCCGCTGATAAATGCCACGATGCCCTGAGCCGAGCCGTCGGCTATGGGCCAAGCGATGGCGGCTACCAGGTCCGTTCCGCAAATCCCTCGAAGATTGGCTTCCACATCTTCCAGTTCCACCCTAAAACCTAAAACCTTCACTTGATTGTCGACGCGACCGAGATGGTGAAACGCGCACGAGTCATCCTGGTAGGCTAGATCTCCTGTCAGATACCACACCCTGCCCCCGATGGTGGGAAATCTCGCCGCAGTTTTTTGCGCATCCTTGAAATAACCCCGAGAGACCTGTTGGCCTGAAAGGGCCAGCTCGCCCTTTTCTCCCGCTTTCAAAAACCGATTCGAAGAGTCGATGATTCCAGCTAGCGTGCCATCAAAAGGTTTGCCGATAGCAATGATTCCGCGTTCCTTCGTCAGATTCGGCCGCTCCGAATATTGTTGGGCCAGACAAGCCACGGTCGCTTCCGTGGGGCCATAGAGGTTGTCAATAATGCTGTTGGGCGCAGAGTTCCGCCACGCCTCCGCAGAGCTTAACGGCAGCGACTCGCCGCAAAAAGCGGAATAGCGCAGTGTCGGAAACGCACCGCGCTCTAGCATTTTCATCTTTTGCATGAACGCTACCGTAGAGGGAACGGAAAACCACACGGTGAGTTCTCTTTCCTGGATGAAGCGGGCCGGTCCCATGAGCTGGCTGCGCGGAACGACCTGAAGTGCGGCGCCTGAACTCCAGGCCATGAACATGTCGAACACGGAAAGGTCAAAGGTAAGGTCAAACGTCTGTGAAATACGATCGTGCGCGCCGAATGGAAACCGATCCCGCATCGCCGTGAGAAAGTGATGAACATTGCCGACCGAAATCATGACTCCCTTAGGCGATCCTGTGGTCCCGGATGTGAACATGATATAAGCGAGATGATCTTCGTTGAGATCCTTCGGAAGATGATGCTGATCTGATCGGATTAGAGCGTCGAATCCTCTGACCAGTAGCGCAGATTCAGGTGGACAGAAAGAGAGGTGGCTTTGCCCATTTGAAGCCAGAATGTGCCTGGGGCCGGCGGCCAGCACCTGATTGGAGAGAACTTTCAAACCCCGGTCGTCAACGATTAAGGCATCCAACTCGGTGGCTTCAAGTACCTGGATGAGTCGGGCTGCCGGCCAGTCGGGGTTGAGAGGCACGTACGCCGCGCCCGCCCAACAGGTACCCAAAATCCCGGCATACGCCTCGAAGCTGCGGGACGCCAAGATTCCAACGCGTTGAACATTATCCGCAGACCTCTCTCTCAGCCATGTTGCGACACCCTCTACAACCGCAAGTAACTCACCATAGCTGAAATCGCGTTTATCCACCGACAGCGCCAGCCGCCCAGGATTGCGTGTCGCGTTTCTATAGAAGGGGAGCGCGAGATTAAAGTTCATCTTTGAATTCGGTTAGGAAGCATCACCAAATAAACTACTACAGATAAACTTCTTATGGCACCGCTGGTTTTGGAAAAAATGAAGCCCCTGCTAGGAAAACGACCAGGTTCGCGCGCCTGCGAACGCGGGCGCTCCCCAGAGCATGACCGGCAAGGCGAATGCCAAATCCTTTTGGGTGAAAACAGGGAGTTTTCAGCCGAAGCGTCTACGAGAATGTGCAAACTCTTGACACATCCGTGGTAATAGTTTGCGTAAAAAGGAAGTTTCCCACAGGGCCGAGACCTCGCCACGATCGTGCGGCGCTAGGGAGCATTTGACAAGAGAAGTTGACTCACTTGAGCGGAAACGCGCAGGCGGATGCGGCGCGCATAGCTCAACGTCCACATCAGAGTGACGATCGTCAGCGTGCCGAGCAGGATCATGGGACGCGGCAGTAACAGCGAGAGAAAGCAGGCCAAGTAGATCGGGAGTTTGCCTATCGGTTCGAGCTCGCCCTGCGCGGTGTCCTCGCCAATCATAGGGACGAGCGTTGTCGCGCGCAGGGATGCTTCCGCGGAGGCTTCCAGTGCGTCAGCTTCTTTGCGCCGCTGCGAATCGGGCCTGCATCTCCCTAGTCAAATGTGGCACGATGCCAACCATGCGCTCGATCAGCATCAACTGGCCGCGGTGGTGCATCTCGTGTTCCTTTACGGAAAGAATCATCTCGAACCGACTCTTCGAGGAAGGCTGCGCTCCCCCCGGCATCTCTACTCTCTCCGCGAGGAAAGCGTCGCTGAGCCCTTCCACCCAACCAGTCCATTTCTCTCCGGAGGTGCTGAGCAATTCAAGCGTTTGATCCTTGCTCCGCTGGACCTTTTCCTCTGCCCCCAGACGCTGCATCAGCGCTTGAAAGTCAAAGCCGGCAAGCGAGGTCCGCGCTTCCTGGGCATGGATCTGGTATTGAAAGCCGTAGGCTAGCGAAATGTGCGCGAGCAGTTCTCCGACTGAGCGCGTACCGGTGGCTGCTCGAAAGCTGTACTTTTCTTCCGGAAAGTCTTGGGCAATCGTAATCGTATTTTTACGCACAGTGCGAAAGCTCTGCGCTAATTCCTTGGATCCGTAGCAATTCAATTGGTTTCTCCTTGAGTTGGTAACGCGATGGTGCCCAAGTGTAGCACGCTCGTTCGCCCAAGTGCGCATCCGTCAGGCCAATTGACAGCCGGGTTGGCCGAAAACTACACTAGCTCGGAGGGGTCCGCCCTGCTCCGAAAGTCTCGGTTCCGCGTTGGGAGGTATCACCCATGAGGAATAAGCTGCTGGCCTTGGGAATTCTAGCTGCAGGTCTTCTGCTGACTTCCGGCCCGGCGATGGCGCATCACGCCTGGGGCGGCTACGACATGGTGAACGAAACCACCGTGAAGGGAACCATCACCAACTTCGATTGGGCCAACCCGCACGTGTGGATGAGTTTCGACGTGAAAGACACCAACGGCAAAGTGGCGCACTGGGACGCGGGCGGCCCGAGCCCGAGCCGCATGGAAGGTACCGGCTGGAACAAGGACACCCTCAAGCCAGGAGATCAGATCGTTGCCACCGGCCACAAGATCAAGGACGGCACCAACAAGCTGCGCCTCGACAAAGTAGTGCTGCCCGACGGTCGTTCGCTGGTCTGCTACGCCGCCCCCGGCGCCTAGCACCGTTTGGCCCAGCTTTCCATTCCTCCGGGAACCACAATCACAGTATTGTCGCCATGCGGAGCGTAGCCTCGGGTGCGTTATACTTGAGGCTACTTGGGGGCTTGAGGAGCGACACTTTGACTGAGCGGCAAAAGACGCACGCAGTGAAGGTGGGGCGGGTGACGGTCGGCGGCGGCGCGCCCATCGTGGTCCAGTCGATGACGAATACGGACACCGCCGACGTCGAATCGACGGCGCGCCAGTGCGTCGAGCTCGCAGCGGCTGGGTCCGAGCTGGTGCGCATCACAGTGAACGTGCCCGAAGCGGCGGCAGCTGTACCCGAAATCAAAAAGCGCATGCTGGACGCCGGTTGCGAGGCGCCGCTGATCGGCGACTTTCATTACAACGGCCACGTCTTGCTGACCAAGTATCCGGCCGCGGCGGCGGCTCTCGACAAGTACCGCATCAATCCAGGAAACGTGGGCGCAGGCAAGCGGCGCGATGAGCAGTTCGCGACCATATGCGCGGTCGCGCGCGATCACGGCAAGCCGGTGCGCATAGGCGTCAATGGCGGTTCGCTGAACCAGGAACTGGTTATGCGCAAGATGCAGGAAAACACCGATCGGATCCTCGGACTGACTTCGGAAGAGATCATCAACGAGTGCATGGTGCTCTCCGGCGTGGAATCGACCGAGCTGGCTTTGCAATGCGGGCTGCGCGAAGACCAAATCATCATCTCCTGCAAGGTTTCGCGGCCGCTGCACCTGATTTCTGTCTATCGCGAGCTAGCCAAGCGCACGCGCCAGCCCTTGCATCTGGGCTTGACCGAAGCGGGGATGGGCATGAAGGGCGCGATCTATTCCTCGGCGGCTATGGGCATTTTGCTCAACGAGGGCATCGGAGACACGATTCGCATCTCGCTCACGCCGCGCCCCGGCGGCGACCGCCGCGAAGAAGTTTACGCCTGCTGCGAATTGCTGCAGGCACTGGGGCTGAGGTCATTCCTGCCAAGCGTGACCGCGTGCCCAGGCTGCGGCCGAACGACCAGCACCACATTCCAACAGCTCGCCGAGAGCATCCAGGGCTACGTGCGCGACAAAATGCCTGAATGGAAGCTGCAGTACGAGGGCGTCGAGAACATGACGCTGGCCGTGATGGGCTGCATCGTCAACGGCCCGGGCGAATCCCGCGCCGCAAACATCGGCATCAGCTTGCCGGGCACGGGCGAGACGCCCACCTGCCCCGTGTATATCGATGGCCAGCACTTCACAACCCTGCGCGGAACCTACGACGAGCTAGCGTCATCGTTCCAGACGCTCGTAGACGATTACGTCATCACCAAATATGCCCGCCGCGAGCCCGAACCGGCCGGCGCCGCGGGCGCCCACCTCTAGGTCGCTCCCCCTAGGAATGCCACTCTCCAGATTGGCGCTTAGAAAAACGGCAGCGAAGGTAGGGCTTCGCCACAGGGCTGCCAGAAGCGGCCGTGCGGCCATGATAGAATCCGGCTTCGGGCACCCTCATGAAAATCACGCGAGAAGATGTAGCGAGAGTCGCCGAACTAGCGCATCTGGACCTGAGCGAGACGGAGCTCGCGACGATTTCGCGCCAGCTCGATTCCATCCTGACCTACGTCGAAAAACTCAACGAACTCAACACCGACGACGTGGAACCGATGGCCCAAGTCGTCCCGCCACGGTCCACAACAGATGGCCAATCGGCGGGCACTCCGCTGCGCGAAGACACGATCGAGCCATGCACCGTAATCGGTGAAGTGCTCGCTGGCGCGCCAGACCCCGATCCGCCATATTTCCGCGTTCCGAAAGTGATCGAGCGATGACCAGCGCCAGCCCCCTCGGAAACGGTGCCACCTGGACAATTCCCTCGGTGCGCGAGGCGCTGCTGGCCAAGCGCATCTCGGCGCGCGAGCTCGTGAGCGACTTCCTCGCGCGCATCGAAAAGCGCAACCCCGAGCTAAACGCATTCCTCGCCCTCTCGCCCGAGCGCGCTTACGCGCAGGCCGACCGCCTCGACGCAAGCATCGCGGCCAAGGAGAAGCTGCCTTCGCTGGCAGGCTTACCGCTCGCCGTGAAGGACGTACTCAGTACCCACGGCGTGCCGACCACCTGTGCGTCGCGAATGCTCGAGGGCTATCGTCCGCCGTACGACGCCACGGCGATCGAACGCCTCGAGAGCGCCGGCGCCATGGTGCTTGGCAAGACGAATTGCGACGAATTCGCCATGGGCGGCTCGAACGAGAATTCGGCGTACGGCCCGGTGCGCAACCCCGTGGCCCTCGACCGCGTGCCGGGCGGATCAAGCGGCGGCTCGGCTGCGGCCGTAGCGGCAGGCCTGGCCGTCGTAGCGCTAGGCACCGACACGGGCGGCTCCATCCGCCAGCCAGGCGCGTTCTGCGGCATCCCGGGGCTCATGCCGACATACGGACGCGTTTCCCGTTACGGGCTGATCGCTTTTGCCTCATCGCTCGACCGCATCGGGCCGTTCGCACGAACCGTTCGCGATGCCGCGGAAGTGCTTGCCGTGATCGCCGGCCGCGACCCCAAGGATTCGACTTCCGCCGAAGCGCCGGTGCCCGACTACGTCGCAAAATTGGACGAGCCGGTGAAGGGTCTGCGCATCGGTGTGCCCACCGATTATTTTGGCAAGGGGCTCGACGACGGCGTGCGTGCAAAGGTAGAAGCAGGGATCGCGCTGCTCGAGCGGTTAGGTTGCGAGCGCGTGCCCTTGCGCATGCCGCACACCGACTATGCTGTCGCCACCTACTACCTGATCGCCACAGCGGAAGCCAGCTCCAACCTGGCCCGCTACGACGGGGTGCGCTACGGCTTGCGCGTGCCGGGAACGACCCTCATGGAGATGTACCGCAACACGAGAGGGCGAGGCTTCGGTCCGGAGGTGAAGCGCCGAATCATGCTAGGCACCTACGCTCTCTCGGCCGGGTACTATGACGCTTATTACTTGAAGGCTCAGAAGGTTCGTGCGCTCATCGCCCGGGATTTCGCCGAAGCCTTCCGTCAGGCGGACGTCATTGTTACTCCCACCTCTCCCGTGGTTCCGTTTCGCCTGGGTGAGCGCGTGGCTGACCCGCTAGCCATGTATTTGGCCGACATTTACACGGTGACCGGCTCGCTGGCAGGCGTGCCGGGGATCTCCGTGCCTTCCGGAAAGACCGCCGAGGGACTTCCCGTGGGCCTGCAAATCTTCGGCCCGGCATTCGCGGAAGATCGAATACTGCGATTGGCACACGCGTTCGAGCAAGCCGGCGGCGCTCACGTTTAAAGTTAATCGGCAATCTCGCCGCACTCTAGCGTAAGCTCGCCGGTCTCGCTTTGGGCCGGTCCAGAAAACCATATTCACAATTTGGCAAATTAGTGCAGCAAAGGTACGCACCCAAACGTCGCTTAAAAAACCCAGCCATTCTCTCTCGTCTCATAAGTCCTTTTTCCTCCGCAAGCTCACTTGCTCAAGTTAATCGACGGTTACATAGGTCTAGAACGGAAGCACTATTGCTCCCGGAGCATCGCGGTTTGTAGAATTTTATCAACCTCGACACTTCGCGCGAGGTGGAGCAACCATGAGCATCACTGTTCGGTCGAACCAAAAAGTTTTCACCGAAGAGGAAGTCTCTGGCCTCACGGGAATTTGCGTCGATCATCTCAGAACCCTGGCGCGCAGCAAGCATCTAGGCTTTCTTGGGCGCACCGCGCAGGCAGCCGCCGAGGCCGCTGGCGCCGCTGGTGGCCAGGCAGAGAAATGGCTCTTTACAAACTCTGACCTAATGGTTGTAGTAGTGCTACAACCCCGGTGCGAACACTGAAGTTCCTTGTCCGGGTTACACACGGCAGTTTCATGCGCCAGCTCTAGCCGCGAGCGGACGATTCCTTTACCAGGTCCTTGTCCTCGGCTGTTCCCCCTCAGCTATTCCAAATGGATCGCGGATTGCGCCGCCATGCCGCCGGAGCTATGCTGGTGGGAGCGCGGGCAACCCCGGCTCGCAAGCCTGCGTCGTCTATGACGTGGGCCCTACTAGCCCATACCGGGGCGATCCGAGCGTGATTATGGGGCGACAAGGCTCAGGCCGGCTGTTGGTGTCACCGCTGCTCCTGGCAGCCGCCGGGTTGGTTTCTTTTGCGGTCTCTCCGCACTTGCGCGCGCGGGCTGATTCGGCTCGTCAGCAGCCGTCCTCGCAGGCGTCGGCCGATCCGGCTGGCAAACCGCTAAGCGGGCCGGGAAGCATCCCCGTGACGCTGCCCAAGGGCAAAAAACTAATCCTCAAGGACGGAAGCTTCCAGCTCGTGCGCGAATACACCCGCCAGGGCGATCGCGTGCGCTACTGGAGCGTGGAGCGTTCGGCTTGGGAGGAAATCCCCGCGTCGCTCGTCGATTGGGACGCCACGCAGAAAGCGGAAGCGGAGCAGCAGGCCAGCGACAAGGAGCTGGTGCAAAAGATCAAAACCAGCCAACTCAAAGCGCTCACGGCGGGCATCGATTCCGACCGAAGCCTGGAAATTCGCCCCGGCGTGATTCTCCCCGACGAAGCCGGTCTGTACATGCTTGACGGCCTCAAGGTGTCAACCATGGAACAGGACTTGGCCGTTTCCC
>Ga0302325_10029956_pt1 | contig 11232 bp, 10 predicted proteins | sample Palsa_T0_2_FD_201948 | JGI IMG/M metagenome (GOLD analysis project Ga0302325, IMG submission 201948) | Peat permafrost microbial communities from Stordalen Mire near Abisko, Sweden - Palsa_T0_2 | ecosystem: Environmental > Terrestrial > Soil > Palsa > Peat permafrost | place: Sweden: Abisko...
TCCGCCACCCTCTCTATCTCGGCTTCATCCTCGCCTTCTGGGCGGCGCCACGGATGAGCCTGGGCCATCTCTTCTTCGCCGTGGCGACGACCGGCTATATCCTGATCGGCATCTGGTTCGAGGAGCGTGACCTCGTCGCCCAATTCGGCGACCGCTATCTTCGCTATCGTCAGACCGCCGGTATGCTGCTGCCCAGGCTTCGGTCCCCGGCCATCGCTCGGGCGCCTCGTGAGACGCAAGTCTGATCAACCAGATTCAGGGAGACCCGCGGTGCCGGAACAGCTCACCTATCAAGGTCTTTTGGAGGCGTCGCGGCGCGCGAACTGGCGCGTCGACGACATCATCGGCGGCGAAAAGAAGCTCGATTTCACCAAATGCTTCCTGCCGGAGACCTTCGTCAGGGCCGGGTCGCTGGAATTTCTCGCCTCCGGCGAACGCCTGCTGCTCAATCACATCCGCTCGCGCGGTTACCTGGCGATGTTCGAGCTGCTCGAGCAGGTGATCGTGCCATTCATGTCCGACCAGGCTAGGGATGAGCCTGACGACGCGCCCTATCGCGCCCCCGCCCTGCGCAATCTCGTCCGCGAGGAGACCAAGCACCGCGAACTCTTCCGGCGCTTCCTGGCGGAGTTCGATGAGGGCTTCGGCGTCGAATGCGGATTCATCGGTCCGGCCCCGGACATCGTCGGCGCCTTTCTCGCGCACAGCGACATGGGGGTCACCCTGGCCGTGCTCGCCCTCGAGTGGATGTCGCAGGACCACTATGTCGCCAGCGTCAAGGACGACCGGTCGCTCGACCCGCAGTTCAAGAGCCTCCTGAAGCACCACTGGGAGGAAGAGTTGCAGCACGCGAGGCTGGATGAGCTCTTGTTGAAATCCATGGCCGCCGGCAGCGCGCCGCCCGAGATCGACCGCGCCGTCGACGAGTTCTTCGCCATCGGCGCCTTGCTTGACGCGGGGCTACGGGGACAGGCCCAGCTGGACTTGCAGGCGTTCCAGCGCGCCGCCGGGCGCACCTTGGCCCCGGCCGAGCAGGAAGCGTTCCTGCGCGGGCAGCATCAGGCGCTCCGCTGGACCTTCCTCGGGACGACGATGCGCAACGCCAATTTCCTGGATGTGGTCGAGTGCCTTGGCGCCGCCGCTCGCGAGCGTCTGGAAGCGGCCGCGGGCGCCTTCGCGATCAACTGATTTCGGGGACGCGAGCCTAAGGCGTCTCAGAATTGACCTCGCTCATGCTCTTGGTGGTGTCATCCTGGAAGATGACCTGGCCCGTACCGGCGTCGACGACGAAATAGCCGCACTTGGCGAAGCCTTCCTTGGTGAGAATATTGAGCATGCCCTCGGCGAACGTCTGGTCAGGCGTGCCATTTGTGGTCGCGGTCAGCGGCACACTGGATATGGTCACGAAGATACCGCCCTTGATCGCCCAGAAGACGACGTTGCGGGCCGGAAACGTGGTTTGCGGCCGGTGGACTGCCGCGGCGGCCGAACGGCCTTGTGAGGCCGAGTGGCCCTGTGAGGCGGCGAGCGCGCCGCTGAACCCAAGAGATGCGGAAACGACGGCGGCGAAGCCGATCAGTAGTCTGCTCTTCATGGTCAATTCCCCTGCCTGAGCACGGGAGCATGAAGAGAGTGTTCGAATCTGGCAATTGCGCACATTGGCGCACCTGCTGGGATTTCGGGGACAGTTTACTTAATTCCTGGACGGGGATGCGTATCGAGCCCCAACGGCGGGCGTGGAATTGAGTAAACTGTCCCCGAAATTCGGAGCCACGCTGGGTCGGCGACTATTCCACCGCCTTCAGGATGGTCTCGACGGCGGCCATGCGGGCGCGCACGTCGGACAGGTTGGCCTCCATGGCGGCCAGGCTGGTCGCGATCTGCGACTGAGCCGCCGAGGCGCTTTCCGCGAGCTGACGATAGGCGTCGTCGTTGGCCAGTCGCGCCCTCGCCTGCTGGACGGTCGCGTGGGAGCGCATTCCGAAGACGATCAGGATCGTCGCCAACGGCAGCACCAGGGTCAACAGGTAGAAGATTGCGGTCATGGGGATCCCCTAGGTCTCGGGTTTGGCGGTGAGGGTCTTGGCCGCCTCGGCGACAGCCGCCGGCGTGAGGTGAAAGGCGAATTCGGTGACTTCGAAATAGTTGAGCGCCTTGCCGTCCTGGGACAGCTCCAGCTTGCTGGTCACCAGGCCGGCGTCCTCCAGCTTCTGCAGATGCAGATGCAGCAGGGGCCGGCTGATGCCGATCTCGCGCGCCAGCCGGCTGACATAGTTGCGACCGCCGCCGGCAAGCGCCGCGACGACCCGCATACGGTGCGGATTGGCCAAGGCGGCCAGGGTCGCCAGGAGCTGGTCGCCTTCCGTCGTGGCGCCGACATGCGATTTCATATGTCAGAAATATCTGACGCATGTCAGAGAATCAATCGATTATTTCACGCCGACTCGAGCGCCGCCGCCCGCTACCTCCCAAGGATTCCGAGACGCCGGAAACCGGACCTTCCGAAGTTCGGCGGTGGGTGCGGGCTGTGTAAAAACACCATCGCGCCGAATTCCATCGCAAGATTCCCCCGCGAAACACCCCGACATGTTTGATCTTTGCCTCGGGCGTCCGTCGGCACGCCTAATTTCTCAAAAATATATCAGTACTCGTCGACAATTTCGAGTTTTCTTTACATAGCCTCGGCGGGAAGCGGACGTTGTCGAATCTTGCGACCTCCCCCCTCCTCGGTCGCCGGGCTGTCACGGCACATGCCGGTCTTCGTCGATGGCGACGCTAGCCTGGTCGCGGATGCCCGGACCCGAAGCGTCACTTCCCGTCGACCGAGAAGGCGAGCAGCACGTTCGACGTCGTGCCGCCGAGCGAGCCGAGATAGCCCGACATCACATAGAGCATGCCGCCCGCGACCACCGGTCCCGGCCCGTCGATGTTGCCGCCCGCCCGAGGCCCGCCGTTGACCGTGGCGAACGTCCGCGCGCCAGTGTCGATCGCCCAGACGACGCGTCCGTCATTCGCCGAATAGGCCCTGAGGCGCCCGTTCAGATCGCCGGCGAAAACCAGGCCTGGGACCGCAGTCGGCGCGGCCGAGATTCCGTTCAGACAGGGCGAGCCCTTCGTCCAGCCACAGGCGAGGTGCGGAGACGGGGCGAACCACAGCCGACGCCCGGTCGCCGGGTCGATGGCGAAGAGGCCGGGCTTGCCGGGCGGCGAGGGCATGAAGGCGTCGGCGTTGCCCACAAAGAGGCGCCGCCCGTCGCTCGCCAAGCCGAACATGACGCCACCCAGCGAGCCGCCGGCGCCAAGCCTGGTCTGCCAGAGCACGTGTCCGGTCGCCGGGTCGAGGCCGTAGGCGATCCCGGATTTCTGCCCGGCGACGAGGATATCCGCGCCGCTTGGCAGCGTGAGCAGGACCGGCGAGGCGCCGAAGTCGAAGTCGTGGCCGAGCGGCTTGGGGCAGTTGGCCATCGCCGCCTTCTCGCAGCCGCTGAGGTAGTTGTCGCCCGGGGTCACCTGCGAGCGCCACTTCACGGCGCCGGTGGCAAGATCCATGGCGACGATGGCGTCCGACCCGTCCGCCTCGACGTCGGTGTAGGAGTCGCCGGTCGCGACGTAGATAAGGCCGCGCTTCGCGTCGATCGTCGGGGCCGACCAGATCGCCGCTCCCGCGGGGCCCATCATCGGAGCGCCGGCGGTGTTTGGGTGCGACGGCGCCGGCGGGGCGCTAATGGCATGGGACTTCCAGAGCACCTTGCCGGTCGCCGCATCGAGCGCGACGACCGCGCCCTGGAAGGTGCAGCACCTATAACTCGCCCCACCAGCCGCCACCTCCTCCGTCGATGAGGTCGGCTGGTAGACCCGGCCGCCCCAGATCACCGGCGCGCCGCTGAGGATCGCGGTTGGATGATCCTCGATCCGCTGTTTCCAGATCAGCTTGCCGCTGACCGCGTCGAGCGCGATCTCGTGGCTGGCGGCGCCGGGGAGGAAATCGCCGAATACGGCGGCGTAGCCGCTCGGCGCGGCCGCCAGCCGCCCGATGCTGATCGTGGTTCGGACGGGCGCGCCATTGTCGAAGCGCCACCTCAGGCACCCGGTCTTGGCGTCGAGCGCGTAGATCCGCGCGCCGTAGCCGGCCAGGAACACGCGCCCGCCGACGATCGTCGGCTGGCCATACTTGCCCGCCGCGAAGGCGAACGACCACTTGACCTTCAGCCGGCTCGCCTCGGCCGCGGTGAATCCGGGGGCCGGCTGATAGCGCCAGTTGGCGGCGTTGCGGCCCCAGCCATTCCAGTCAGCGGTCCGGATCGCGAACCGATCGGGGTCGGCGCACCTGGGCGGATCGGGCGGTTGCGCCGACGGGGCGGCCGAAGCCACCGCCCTCGCGCCGGCGCCGTCGGCGGAGGGCGCGAGATAGGCCGAGACAGCGCCGACCTCGGCGTCGCCGAGGCCCTCGGCCATGGGCCGCATCGAGCCGTTCTTCAGCTCGTTGTAGATCTCAAGAAGACCGAGATCGGCGAGGTGCGCGCGGTCAGGGGCGCGGCCGACCGCCGGCTCATGACAGCTCGCGCAACGGGCCTTGAAGATCGCCTCGCCTGGATGGCCGGGCGGAAGCGTGGGCGGCGTGGGTGGCGGCCCGACCCGGGCGGCGGCGATCGTCAGGGCCGCGAAAACAGGCGCCGCGGTCAGTGCGGCCAGGCCGCGGCGGGAAGGTCGCATTGGTCATTCTCCGACGATATCCGGGCTGGGGCCTTGCCATGAGCGCACCATCGGACGCCGGGAGGACCAAGTGAATTCGCGGTAATCGCCGCTCGAAAGGCGGACGCTGGGAAAATCGTATCGGGATCGAGCAAGGCCGTCGGCCTCCCACCCGGTCGATGACCGGCGAATCTGACCTCCGGCGCCGCCGCGTCAGTGGGCGTAGACTTCCTCGATGACATGGCTGCGGGTTTCGACGCGGACGTAGTTGCCGTCGTCGTCGCGGTACCAGCGGTAGCCGGCGCCGGGATCACGCAGGTGGACGACGCCCCAATCGGTGACGGCATAGTGGTCACCCCAGTAGCGCTCCGGCCAGAGCTGGCCAGCGGCCCAACGGGCCAGTTCATGGTGGTAGGCGCGTTTCTGGTCCTGATATTGCGCCTTGCTGGCGTCGTACTGATCCTTCTGATCCTGGTACTGCGCCTGTTTGGCCTGGTAGTCGGCCTGGGCCTGATCGTTGGCCGTCTGGGCCAGCGCCGCCGTCGCCAACAGGCTCGCCGCGGCGCCAAGGGCCAGGATTGTCATCTTCATGCTCGAATCTCCATCTGTGTGAGGGTTCAACGCTCGAGCCGCCGCCCGGTTCAAAGGAGACTCGCATCACCGACGGCCGCGGCGAACCGTTTGTCTCGGCGATTTCTCCGACCAGCGCGGCCGCCGTGGTCTTCAAGAGCGCGGGAATTGACGACCAACACAGCCGCTGGCGTTGCTCAACCCCACCGCCTCCGCGAAGCGGGCGAGGGCTATCGCTCCTCGAAGACGCCGCGGGCGGCGTGGACGACGGCGCCGGCGCGGGTGTCGACCAGCAGCAGATCGGGGCCATGGCGCACCCAGCGCTGACCCGGGGCCGGGCGCGGCAGGCCGAGGGACGCATAGTCGGGGTAGGCGTAGGCTCTGGTCAGGAACATGGCGGGAAGGACGGCGCCGACCGCCCACCGCCGATAGGCCCGGCCCGGAGGATAGGCGAATGGCGGGGCGTACACGCCGTAGTAGGCGCGGCCGCGGTAGTAGAACGCGTGTCCGGTCGGCGCTCCATAGGCCTGGCGCCGGGCGGGGGGGCTGGCGCCGGGCGCGCCCCCCTCCGTCACGGCGCCATCGGGGGGCGCGAAACCGCTGTTGGGACCACGTACGGCCGAGCCGCCGGGGCCGCTGATGACGTCGCCGTTGGGGCCCCGCGGCGCCATGCCGTAGGGGCCGCTGGGGATCAGGCCGCCCTTCGGGGGTGGCGTGACGATCGACTGCGCCTCGCTCCCCGTCAGCGGCGCCAGGGCCGCGGCGACCGCGACGAGGAAAGCCAGTCGGACCGGGATGTTCATTGCATGATCCCGCTGAACGTCGCGTCTTACTGCCTGGAAACCGTCGCCGGTGAAGGTTATTGGGTGTTCGGCGACGGCGCCCAGGTTCGGAATCTACTCACCGGGGGTTCAGTCCGAGGCGGACAGTCCGGCGCATGGCGCCCGCGCGGGCGTCCACCCTCAGCTGCGCCCGCGACATGGACGCGTGCGGGCCGCTAGGGCGACGCGCCGGGAGCGGCCCTTCCCAAGGGCAGAGTTGGGTTCTTGGACACCCGCCTGCCAGGTCAACCCCACCGTTTCGCCTGGCGGGCGCCCAAGAAACCTCAAGGAACGTTGTCGCCAGCCTGCCGCCCGTATCGAGACCTTCGACCGAAAGCCTCGCCGACGGACCGTTGCGATACAAGTATCAGGTGTTGACCGCCAGGGCGCTCGACCTTCACTTTGCCGGCGGGGCGGCTGGCGGCAGCGCGAAGTCGAGCAAGGCGTCGGCCGCGGCGAATGGGACGCTCAGGTGGGTCTGCCCCTCGAACACTCTCGAGGCGACAACATAGCCCGGCGCGCCCTTGATGCCCGACAGCCGGTCCGCCAGGGCCGACGCATTGCCGACCATCATGAAGTCGTCGGGCTTGGGCTGCTCCCGGGCGCCCACGCCGATGAAGATGCGAGGCGCGACGTTCCCGGCCGCCACCTGGCCGGCGAAGGCCGCCTCGTCCTTCAGCACCACGCGGCTGTCCCACCAGATCGACGGGCTGAGCGCCAGCCAGGTCTGGAAAGCGTCGGGGTGGGTGAACAGCGCGTGCAGGACGAAGAGACCGCCCAGCGAATGGCCAAACAGCATCGACCGCGCGGGGTTCACGGAGGTGGCGGCGGCGACGCGCGGCTCGATCTCGGTCAGGATCACTTTCAGGAACCGGTCGGCGCCGGCGTAGGTCGGCGACATCCCGGTCATGGCCTGGGTTTGGGCGCTGTCCGCCGCAGTCCCTGGTGTCGGGGTGAGATCGTAATCCCGGCGCACCAGGGCCACCCGCATATCGTCCTGGGCGTCGGGGTAGCCGATCCCGACCACCACCGCGGGTTCCAGCTCCTGGCCGATGGTCCGCAAGCGGGCGGCCATCGAAAAGGTCCCGAAATAGGTGTCGCCGTCGAGGACGTAGAGCACCGGATAGCCGGCCTTGGGCGGCGGGGCGAAGGGGATGGCGATCTGGATGCGGTAGGAGTGACCATCCACCGCCGATGTGAAGTCGATCTGGCGCGACATGGCGATGGTCGCGGCGGCGACGCTGGCGGGGCCCGTGTTCGCCCGGGCGTCGGCGGCCGGCGCGGGCTGAGCCCCGGCGGTGGCGTGGCCAAGGCAAGACAGCAGCGCCGCCAAGAGGAACAGTCTCATGTTTGGTGACCCCTGACCGAAGATTCCGCCGCCGGCCTGGCGCCGCCGGGCGCGGCGAGATTACCCCGACCAGGGTGAATAGCGAGTCCGGGAGCCGCCGCCGCGTCCGGGACCAACTCCGCCGACGCCTTCATCGGCCTCGGGGACCCACCCGGAAACGGCCTTTCCGAACCTCCGAGTCGGGTGGATTGCGGTCGAAATTCCACCAGCCGCCACGGATTGAACCTTCGGGCGGAACGCCGCAATATTGCGCGCCATGGGCCTTGTCACCGAGACATTCGAATACGACGGTGGTCGACAGGTCACGGTGTACCTTCCGTCGGGTGCGCCGCGGGCCGTGGTGTTCGCCGGTGACGGTCAGCTGATCTCGCAATGGGGAGAGTTTGTCGCGGCGGCGGGCGCGCCGGCCACGATGATTGTCGGCGTCCACCGGGCGGCGGATGAGACGCCGCGTCTCCACGAATACTCGCCCGGCTTCGATCCTGAACGGTTCGCCGCCCACGAGAGATTCTTCATCGAGGAGGTCCGTGAATGGACGCGGTCGCGTTTCGGGGTCGAGCCGCCCAGAGAACGTACCGCGGTGTTCGGCGTTTCGGCCGGTGGGGAGCTGGCGCTCGCCATCGGGCTTCGGCGCCCTGACCTCTACGGCGCCGTCTTTTGCGCCTCGCCAGGCGCGGGCTACCGACCGCCCGGCGTGATGCCAAGTCCGCTTCCGCGCGTGTACCTCGTCGCCGGAACTCTGGAGCCCTTCTTTCACGAAAACGCCACCCGGTGGGCGGAGGCGCTGCGCGACGCGGGGGCGGACGTCGTGATGACCGAACGGGACGGCTCGCACGGCGACGCGTTCTGGCGAGCCGAGCTCCCGCTCATGGTGGCCTGGGCGTTCGGGCGATGAAGCCGTACGTTAGCGAAGTCTCCGAGAGGCAGCGTCCGCCATGGGGCGATGGATTAAACTGAGCGACGCGCCGCAAGCTGAACACGACCGCGCGGGCCACGTCGCGGCTCGAGGGGGCAAGCCAGCCCTTGATCGAGGGCTCGGACTTTCGCGGCTTCAAGCACCGGGATAGCCACCTTGCCGCGCACACCGGCGCGCGGGCCGCTCCGCGTGACCACGGTCGGGCCCGCTGCCCGCGAACATCAGGACGCGGGCCTGGACAATGCGATCATATCTGGCAAACTGACGCTCCAGACGGGCGGATGGTCCGTGTATCTGGGGAGTGTCGGTGAATACAGTTTAAATACGCCGTAACGGAGAATATAAGCACAGTGTCCGGAAGTTGATGGTTAGCGGTAAATTCAAACACGCCGCCGCCCTTTCGGGCCTGCTGTCCATCGCGGCGGCGGCGCCGGGCCACGCCGCCGTCATCATCTGGATCGGCCCCGTCTTCGACGGGAGCTGGGACGACCGGGCCAGCTGGAGCGTCGCCGGCGGCGGCGAAAAGGTCCCCGGGCGGACCGACACGGCGACAATCGAAAAGCCGGCGGTCGTCGTTTACGATTCCGCGGGTACAACCTCGGTGGGAGCGCTGGCCGTCACCAACGGCTCGGGACTCACGCTGTCGGCGGGGCGCTTTCGCGCCATCCACGGCCTCACCCTGGGCGGCCGGGGCGCGGCGACCCCGATCGGGGCGCTCCGCCTGTCGGGCGGCGCGCTCGCCGGCACCAACGTTTACGGCGCCGGCAAGGTGTTGCTGGGCGCGGGCGGGAGCCTCCTGGAAAACGACACCTTCGCCGACGGGCTGACGATCGACGCGCGAGGCGGGAGCGGGACGATCGGCGGCTCGCTGAGCTTCACGACGCCCGGGACCATCTTCCTGAACGAGGCCTCGAAGCTGGCCATCGGCCGGAACGCATCGCCGCAGACCGTCTCGAACGCCATCTGGGAAACCGTCGACGGCGACGAGCAGGTCGCCGTGAGCCTGGCGAACGGCTCGACGACCGTGTTCGAGGGCAACAACTTCCGAACGGCGCCGCAAACGGTGGGGGTTGGGCTGCCGTCGCTTCTCTTCCAGAGCGGCGAGGGGAAAGCGCGAAACCAGATCATCTTTCAGGGTCAGAACCTTGTGACCTCGCTCGAGGCGGTGGGAGAAGGCCAGACCGCGGGCGTGGTCCAATTCGTGGCGAACAACATCCGGATCCACGACAACGCCACGTTCGCGGTCCCGCCGGGCGCGAGCGTCATATTCTCGACCCCGCCGAACGGCGACGCCCGCGACGGGTTCGTCAATGTCGGCAGGATCCTGGGAAACCTCGGCAAAGTCACGATCAATGCGCAGAATTTTCTCAATCAGGGCGCCATCGCCGTGGACTCGCTCGAACTCATCGCCGGAAAGGCGATCAACGCCGGGAGCATCGCCGTGGGCAAGATCCTGCAGGTCTTCAGCCAGGGCGCCAACCCGAGCTTCGTGAACGAAAAGACCTTGTCCTTCAACGCCTTTTCCGACGGCGACTTCCAGGGCGGCGTGCTCAACAAGGGGACGTTCGACGTCGGCACGGCAGCCGTCGTCACCTTCGGCCAAGGCTACGAACAGACGTCGGGCGTCCTGCGCACGGCCAAGGGCGCGGAGGCGCGCGCTCCGGGCGGGAGCGTGGTCCTGAAGGGTGGCCTCATAGAGGGGGATGGCGAGGTCGGCCCGCTCATCCAGCAGGGCGGCGTCGTCAAGCCCGGGAACTCGCCCGGAACGCTCACCGTCGACGGCGACTATCAGCAGGACGGCGGCGTCCTGCGGATCGACGTCGCGGGTCCCGCGGCGATGGACTATGGGCAGCTGCTGGTCGCGGGACAGACGAGCCTGGCCGGGCGGATCGATCTCGACCTGCTCGGTGGCTTCACACCGACCGCGGGCGAGACGTTCACGATCCTGTCGTCGCAAGGCGGCCTGGGCGGCGTGTTCGCCGACGCGCCGATCCGCGCCGGACGCGACTATGGGGTCCTCGACCAGGACGGCTACCGCTGGAAGACGACCTATGTCGAGCCGGCGCAAGGGGCCGGAGCGGTCACTCTGAGCGTCCTGGGCGCGGCCCCGGCGCCCGAGCCTCAGTCCTGGACCCTGTTCGGCGCCGGCGCGCTGGCCCTGGGCGCCGCCCTGCGCAGTCGGGCGAGAGCGCGTCGCGGAAGAGCGGGAACCGGCATTCCGGTCGCAACGCCTGAAGCGTGACGCTCAGACCAGCCCGCTCGGCGGCATGGCCGCGCGCGCCGCGCCACGGCGTCAATCCGGCGCGTAGGCCTCGAAGTCCGGTTCGTAGGCGCGTTCGGGGTCGGCGCGCACGCGACGGTCGAGGCGGGTGACGTCGTCGCCGACCAGGATGCGCCAGCGTTCGGCCTTCACCCCGTCGAGGATGATGGTCGCCGCGCGGCTGGCGGTGGTCGGGGCCATCTGCTCGAACCGCTTGACGAATTCCTTCTCCGCGGCCTCCAGCGCCGCATCGTCCATCGCCTCGGCGCCTTCGACGCCGAACCACTTCATGCGCTCGCGCATCTTCGCGCGATCGGCGTCGGTCAGCGGGCCGTCGCCCGACAGCACCCGGCGCGAGTTGAGCCCGATCGGCGTGCCCACTCCGCCCGGCATGACGATCGACGCCTTGATGTGCGGCGCATGGTTGCGAAGGTCGGTCACCAGCGCCTCGGTGAAGCCCTTCACGGCGAACTTCGCGGCGCTGTAGGCGGTGTGCGACACGCCCGGCATCAGCGCGGCCCAGAAGCCGTTGGCGCTGGAGGTGTTGACGATGTGGCCCTCGTCGGCCCGCATCAGCATCGGCAGGAACGCCCGGCACGAGTAGTAGACGCCGAACCAGCAGATC
>Ga0302325_10029957_pt1 | contig 11231 bp, 13 predicted proteins | sample Palsa_T0_2_FD_201948 | JGI IMG/M metagenome (GOLD analysis project Ga0302325, IMG submission 201948) | Peat permafrost microbial communities from Stordalen Mire near Abisko, Sweden - Palsa_T0_2 | ecosystem: Environmental > Terrestrial > Soil > Palsa > Peat permafrost | place: Sweden: Abisko...
CACGCGGGAGCACCGACACCCGGTGAGTATCGGAGATCGGCGCGTCCGGCGTCAAGGTGGGCTCCCGACCGGGTGGACGGGAGCAGGCGGGCCCACCTTAGCGCCGGTGCCGATCAGGTCCAGGGCATCGACGAACGTACGGCCCAGTAGGCCTGCGGATCGACCGCCAGGCCGGCGAACCTGTCGTCATCGGATTCGGCGGCGGCCTCCCGCGCCCTCAGGTTGGATGCCAGTTGCGAGACGGTGGCGGCTCCCGAGAGGACCACGTCGGCCCAGGGCCGGGCCAGCGCGGCAGCCAGCGCGGTCACATCGGGCTGATCGCCGAGTACCGGGAAGAGACCCGGGGTGGCCAGGCGACCGTTGGCCAGGGCCTCCTTGACGAGGACCGTCCAACCGGCCGCCTTCGCCTCGGCCAGCGCCGGGCCCGCCGACGGCTCGAGCAGGTTCCACGTGGCCTGGACGGCGGAGAACAGCGGCCTCCCCTCCACCTCGATGGTGAGGGCCCGGCGCAGCGTCTCCGACTGTCGTGGCCCGCTCACGCTGATCCCGATCGGCACCCCCAGGCCGGCCAGCCGGCGGTGCACCTCCGCGTCGTCCAGGATGCCCGACTCCAACGTGGCCGAGTGCACCTGATAGAGGCGCAACCAGGGTCCGAGCCGGGCCTCGGTCTCCGGCCATTGGCGTTCCAGGGCCGCGGCGGAGTGGTCCTTCACCTCGGGAGTCTCCGCGTCCACCCTCCAGTTCGCGGTGTAGGTGTAGCCCCATTTGGAGGAGACGGTGACGTCGTCGGGATCGATGGCCCGACTGGCCAGCCAGTCGGACAGGAACTGCTCGGCCCGGCCGTAGGAGCGGGCGGCGTCGAACCATCGGACACCGGCGGCCCAGGCCGCATCGCAGACCTCGGCACAGCGCCGCTCGAGCTCCTCCACCGACCGGTCCGGTCCGAGGTCCGCTCCGTGGGTGACGGTCAGGTAGCCCGGGCGACCCAGCGCGGCCAGACCGAGGCCGATGACCGTCAAGGCCTGGCCCCCTCAGTGGAAGCCATGGTGCGGCTCGCGCTGACCGCGGGCGCTGCGCTGCTCACCGGACCGTCGTCGCGGGCTCAGTCGGCGCGGGTCTGTCCGGGTCCGACCCCGGTGTGTCGGGTCCCCGGGGGATCGATGGCGAACGGCGCGCTCGTACCCCACCCGTCGAGGTACACGAACTCCTCCAACGGACGCCGGCGCACGGGTCCGTGCTTCCCCTTCGGCCGTCCCAGGGTGATCGAGGCGGCGACGAACACCTCGTCCGGAATGCCCAAGAGCTCGCGGAGCTCGGCGTCGACGAAGAGGTTCCAGCTGGTCATCACGCCGCCGTAGCCGAGGGCGCGCGCCGCCAACAGCAGGTTCTGACAGGCCGGATAGATCGATGCGCCGTCCACCGGGGTCGGGTCGCGGTGGCGGACCAGGCAGGGCAGGATCAGCACCGGCACCGTGTCCAGGTTGTCGACGTAGTCCTGCATGGTCCGGGCCAGGGTGGCTTTGGGCGAGTGGGTGTCGGCTCCGGAGCCCTGGTCGTAGCCGTCGGTACGCCGCTTGGTGTTCCACGCGGCGCGGGCCGCCGCCCCGATCAGGCCCTTGGCGACCACCGCGTTGGGTCCGTCCACCAGGATGATGAAACGGAACGGTTGGCGGTTCGACCCGCTGGGGGCACGGGTGGCGGCGAACAGGATGTCGCGCAGCACGTGGTCGGGCACCGGCTCGGGGCGGTAACGGCGGATGGCCCGGGTGCTGCACAGACCCTCGAGCAGCCCGACGGTGTCGGCACCCAGGGCCGGGTCGGCATCCACGGCGTCATCGGCTTCCGTGGATGGGGACGGGCTGGAGTCGGGGCTGCCGGTCACACTTCGCTCCCTTGTTGTGGTGCCGCGGTCCTCGGGCGGTGCCGGACCGAGGATGTCCGGAATGGACGCCAGTGTAGGGAGGCACGGACCGCGGCGGCGACGGCCCCCCGGCTGACGGTCCGCGGGTGGTCCGGTTCGCGGACGAAGGCGGCGCACCGTCCGGGCCCCCGGCAGCGCCCCGAAATCGGAATAGGGTACGGCACCGGTCGGCGCCACCACCGCACGGATCCAGCCGGGTCGGCCGCCGACGGCGGGTTGAGGAGGCAGTGATGACGGGGATCGATCTACTGGTGGACGCCTTCGAGCGGGTCCGCGACGCCGTGCATCCGGCGGTGAACGGACTCACCCCCGACGAGCTGGCCTTCCGGGTCGACGCCGAGTCCAACTCCATCGCCTGGCTGGTGTGGCATCTCACCCGCATCCAGGACGACCACATCGCCGGGCTGGACGGGGGCCAACAGGTGTGGATGGCCGGTGGTTGGGCCGACCGGTTCGCCCTGCCCCTCGAGGTCAGCGATACCGGCTACGGCCATGATCCGGATGCCGTCGCCGCGGTCAGGGCCGATGCCGCCTCTCTGCTCGGCTACTACGAGGACGTGCACGACCGGACGCTCGGGTACGTACGATCCCTCTCCGAGGCGGATCTGACCCGGGTGGTCGACCGCAACTGGGACCCTCCGGTGACGGTGAGCGTTCGGCTGGTGAGCGTGATCGCCGATGACCTGCAACACGTGGGTCAGGCCGCCTACGTGCGGGGGATCCTGCAGCGGCGGTGAGCTGCCACCGACCCCCGGGACGCCGGCGGACCTGACGTCGGCCGGACCGGGTCGCGACCGCGGTCAGGCCGCCAGGTCCAGGGACGCGGCCCGGGCGATGGACGCCTGGCGCACCTTGTGGGCCACCGAGGGGGATATGCGCATCATCGACTGGAACTCGCCCGCCGAGCTCACCAGCACACCGAGGTCGGTGGCCGCGGTGACCGTGGCGGCGCGGCGGGTGCCCGCCAGCAGTTCGACCTCACCCAGGAACTCGCCCCGGCCCAGGTCGGCCACGGTGGCCACCCCGGCATCGGTCTCCCTCGAGACCCGTGCGGTGCCACTTCCGATGATGATGAACTCCCTGGCCGGGCTTCCTTCGCTCATCAAGACCCGATCCTGCTTGAGCTGGAGGAAGGTGGTCAGCGAGTCGAGCTGGCGCAGCTCCGACCGTGTGCAGTCGGAGAACAGTTCGAGTTCGGCGATGCGAACCGGCAGGGCCGTGTCCATGGTGGGCTCCTCGGGTGACAGGCGGGGGATCCGCCTCTGTGCATCAATGGTAGCGGCTCAATCTGCATAACGCATCAATAGTTCAGCAACTATCTGATACACAGATAGGCAGGATCAGACCGGGCGGTTGGAGCGGCGGCGACGGAGGCCCTGGTCGTCCGGTCGGGCACCGCTGTCCGTCATCCGCATTCGCGTAGCATCGATCGGGAACCGCATGACGAACGCCTCATCCACCCGATCTGGGGCCCGACCGGTCGCCATCCTGCTCCGCCGGTTCTGGCCCGCAATCCGGGTGCTGGTGGCGGTGGCGATCCTGGCCGCCACCTTGTGGGCCCTCAGCTCCCACACCAGCGAGCTGTCGGGCGTCACCGGGGCCTTCGATCGGCTGAACTGGTGGTGGGTGTGGCCGGCCGTGGTGGCCGAGATGGCGTCCTTCTTCTGCTTTGCCGGGCTGCAGCGGTCGCTGCTGACCAGCGGTGGGCTGAAGCCACCGGAGTGGACGCTGGTCAAGATGACCTTTGCCTCCCAGGCCATCGCCAACTCCCTGCCTGGCGGCAATGCCGTCTCCGCCGTGTACGGGTTCCGGTGGTTCCGGAGATTCGGGGCGGACGACACGCTGGCCGCCTGGGCGATGGTCGGCACGCTCATCGCCTCGCTGCTCTCGCTCTCGCTCATCGCCACGGCCGGCCTGGCCATCGCCACCAGCGCCGGGGCCTCGCTGGACCTGATTCCCGTCCTCATCGGAGTGCTGGTGACCACGGCGGCGGTAGGGGCGCTCTTCTTGTACGAGCGACCGGTGCTGTTCCTCCTCCCCTACGCCCTCCGGCTGTCCCACACCGTCGTCCACCGTCCCCGGACCGACGTCGACGCCGAGGTCGATCGGATCAGCGGTTGGATCAGCTCCCTCCGTCTCAGCTGGCGACAGGTCGTCGCCGTCGTCCTGTGGGGAGCCGCGAACTGGCTGTTCGACTGCGCGTGCTTCGCCATGATGTTCCCGGCCATCCATTCGCCCATTCCGTGGGACGGCCTCCTGCTCGCCTACGGTGCCGGCCAGTTGGCGGCCGCCCTCCCCATCACCCCGGGCGGGTTGGGGGTCGTCGAGGGGAGCATCACCATCGCCCTGGTGGCCTTCGGCGGCGCCCAGGTGGCCACCGTCGACGCGGTGCTGCTGTATCGGCTCATCAGCTTCTGGCTCATATTGGTCATCGGCTGGGCCCTGGTGGGCGAACTGGCTCTGGAGGTGCGGCGAGGGCGCTGGAGCCGCCGCGCCCTGGCCTCGCCCGTCGAGGCCGGGCCGAGCCCGGTCGACCCATCCGCACCGGTTTCCGGCGCCGGGATCGAGCAGATGATGGAGTCGGGAAGTTGACCGGTCGGACGGCACGCCGGCGGCCACCACGGCCGAGGTCGCGGCACCTGCCTCCCTGGTTCTGGTGCTCGCTGGCCGCGCTCTGCCTCGTCGGCTGCACTTCGGCCCGCAGCAGCTTGGGCACATCCGACAGTGGGTGTTTCGTGGTACTGCCGACCGCGGTCAGCGCGGTCAGCTCGGCCGGACCCCGGGCCACCCTGCTCGGGGTCCGCTCGGTCTCCCTGGCGACGCTGCACCGACAGGATCCGGCGCTGTCCGGTGCGATCAGGCCGGACCGGCCCGGGGGCGAGCAGGTCTGCCTGGTCGCCTTCCGCGGTGCATTCCGAGCCACGTCGGTGGCCAAACCGTACGGCCTCGACTCGGGTCCGGTGGCGGTGGCGGTAGTGCAGGCGTCGCCCGAACGACTGCTCGGAACGTACATCGCCGACCGGGTCCCGCTGAAGTTCGGCCATTCCCATATCGGATGACCGAGGCGACGCCGGTCGCCCGCCGAAGTTGCGGGTGGTGCGGGTCTGGACCATCCTGAGGGACGGTGGGCGCCCAGATCGAACAGGAGAAGAGGTTGGCGGCGGAGGCGGCGGCGGCGTTGGTCGAATCGGGCATGCGGGTCGGCCTCGGTACCGGGTCCACCGTGGCCTATCTGGTCCCCGCGCTGGCCGAGCGGCATCTCGACCTACGGTGCGTGGCCACCTCCCCCCACACCGAGGCGTCGGCGCGGGCGCTCGGGATCGCCGTCGGGCCGTTCACCGTGGACCGTCTCGACCTCGCCATCGACGGCGCCGATCAGGTCAGCTCGGAGGGATGGTTGGTGAAGGGCGGGGGTGCCGCCCTCACCCGCGAGAAGTTGGTGGCGGTGACCGCGGACCGGTTCGTGGTGATCGCCGACTCGAGCAAGCCGGTCGAGACGCTCCATCCCCCGGTTCCGTTGGAGTTGCTCGCCTTCGGGCTCGAGTCGACCTTGGCCAGGTTGAAGCACGCCCGCCTACGGGACGTGCCCCCGAGCCCCGACGGGGGAGTGATCGCCGACTACACCGGCCCGATCGACCGGCCCGCGGACCTGGCCGCGTGGTTGGAGGCGACCCCCGGGGTGGTGGAGCACGGCCTGTTCCCCCCCGAGTTGGTCACGACCGTGCTGATCGGTCGGGGCAACTCGGTCGAGGCCATCGAGATGGGCTGAGCCGCCGATCGATCAGGCGGCCGGTTGCTCTCGGCTGCCGGTGGCCGTCAGGACGACGACGACGAGATCGAGAGCAGGTCGACCGACCGGGTTCCCCGCTTTTCGATGCCGTCCTGGAGCCTCGACTGGATGGAGACGTCCCGGCCCGCCGACTCCTGGCGGAGGGCACCGACCGTGCAGTTGGCCTTGCCCCCGAGAGTCGTGAACGGATCGTAGTGAAAGTGGTTCATGGCGTTCAGGTGGGTGATGCGGTCGACGTCGTGGTCGGTGAGCCCGTGCAGGCTCTTGGCCAGGGTCTCGGGGGCGGTCGGCCAGGTCGAGTCGGAGTGGGGGTAGTCGCACTCCCACATGACGTTGTCCATGTCGAGGTACTCCCGGCTGGCCAGGCCGAACTGGTCGTCGATGAAGCAGGTGAGCACGTGCTTGTTGAACACCTGGCTCGGCAACTCGTCCCCGAACTCCTGTCCCGTCCAGGCGTGATGACGGTCGTAGTTGTAGTCGACCCGCTCGAGGAAGTAGGGCACCCAGCCGATGCCGCCTTCGGACAGCGCCACCTTGAGGTCGGGGAACTTGCGCAGCACCGGCGACCAGACCAGGTCGGCCGCGGCCTGCACGATGTTCATCGGGGTCAGGGTGATCAGGCAGTCGATCGGGGCATCGGGGGAGGTGATGACGATGTCCGACGACGAGCCGATGTGCATGCAGACCACCACGGCCTCATCGCTGCACGCCTGCCAGAACGGGTCCCAGTAGTCCGAGTGGATGCTCGGCCAGCCCAGCTTGGACGGGTTCTCGGAGAAGGTGACCGCGTGGGCCCCCTTGGCTGCGGTCCGGCGCACCTCGCCCGCCAGGACCTGGGGATCCCAGATGGCCGGGAGCGGGCAGGGGATGAAACGACCCGGATGGGTCCCGCACCACTCGTCGATATGCCAGTCGTTGTAGGCCTGCACCATGGCGAGGGCCACGTCCTTGTCCTCGGTCCGGGCGAAGAGCTGACCGCAGAACTGGGGGAAGGAGGGGAAGCACAAGGAGCCGAGGAGCCCGTTGGCGTTCATGTCCGCCACCCGCTCGTCGATGTCGTAGCAACCGGGCCGCAGCTGGTCGAACGAGGTGGGCTCGAGGCCGTACTCCTCGCGGGGCCGACCGGCCACCGCGTTGAGGGCCACATTGGGGAGCACCTGTCCCTCGTAGAGCCAGGCGTTGGTGCCGTCGTCGTTGGTGATGAATTTCGGGGCCAGGTCGACGTACTTGGCCGGCAGGCGTCCGGCGAACAGGTTGGGTGGCTCCACTACGTGGTCATCGACGCTCACCATGACCATGTCTTCGATCTGCATTGCGCTACTCCCTCTCCTTGTCCCTACCCGAAGCGTACCGGGACCCCGGGGTCGGCGTCGTCGCACCCGGCATTCGGGCTGTTCAAAGCGTCCCGCCGGGCGAGGCGGCCCGGACGGAGCCGATCTCGCGCCAGGGCCGGGCGATGGGTGGGAGATCGGGGTCTTCGGCGTCCCGTCGGGAGCGTTACCATGGGGGCACGCCCAAAGGAGGACCGATGAGCGACCTTCGACAGCTCAAAAAGCAGACCAGTGCGCTGCTGGACGGACTGGGGACCGGCCCGGACGAAGTGGCCGAATCGCTGGAGGCCGCCGGGGTGCATGGCGTGCCGAAGGACAATCGCAGCTGCGCGGTCGCCGTGTATGTCAGCGCCTTGATGGGGTCCGACCCGCGAATCCGCTCGGTGCGGGTCGGGCACTGTTCCCTGCTGATCGACACGGTCTCCGCCGCCGAGGCCCGACCGGCCGGGCGCCTGCAGGTGCAGCTCCCGAAACCGGTGCGGCAGTTCGTGGCCGCCTTCGACGCCCGCCGCTATCCCACCATCACCCGCCAACCCCCGGTCGAGGGCCGGGCCACGAAGGCCGGCGCCCGATGAACCGCGGTCCGAACGGGCTCGGTCCGGAGCCAGGTCCGGGTGACGACATGATCGATGAGGCCGGCCGGGAGTCGTTCCCGGCCAGCGACCCGCCGGCGACATGGTCGGGCGTGGACCCGCGGGACCTCGAGGTGGGCCCCGCCGACGACCGCCGCTGACCTCCGATCAGGACAGCGACTCGTCGAGCTCGCCGAGCGAGCGGATCAGGTCGAGGTTGGTCGAGTAGTCGACCGGGCAGGCGATGACGGAGACCGTCTCGGCCGCCAACGCGGTCCGCAGAGTCGGAAGGAGTTGATCGGCGGCCTCGATCCGGTAGCCCACCGCTCCGAAGCTCTCGGCGTAGGCGACGAAGTCGGGATTGCCGAACGTGGTGTCCACGTCGTGGCCCAGCTCGAGGTCCATCTTCCAGCTGATCAGTCCGTAGGCGTCGTCGACCCAGATCAGGATGACCATGTGGATGTGCTCGCGCAGGGCGGTCTCGATCTCCTGGGAGTTCATGAGGAAGGCACCGTCTCCGGTCGCCACCAGTACCTTGGCCTCGGGCCGGGCGATCTTGGCCCCGATCGCCCCGGGCAGGGACCACGCCATGGTCGACAAGCCGTTGGAGATGAGGCAGGTGTTGGGGGCGTAGGTGGGGTAGAGCCGGGCCATCCACATCTTGAGTGCGCCGGTGTCGACCAGCACGATGTCGTTGCGGTCGAGGGCCGCCCGGGTGTCGGCCACGATCCGGGCCGGCGCCATCGGGAACCGGCCATCGGCCCGACCCCGCTCGAGCTCATCGGTCAACAGGCCGCGGATCCGTTGGTCGTTCTCCTGGTAGCCGTACCGGCGATCCACTGCCGCGGCCAGCGAGTCGAGGCTGCGGCCGATGTCGGACTGCAGGCCGACGGCGACGTTGTAGTGGCGGTCCACTTCGGCCGGAAACCGGTGGATGTGGATGATCTGCTTGTCGCCGGCCGGATTGATCCGGACGGGGTCGAACTCCTGGAGCTCGTAACCGACGCTGACGATCACGTCGGCCCGGTCGAACCCGAAGTTGACGTAGTCGTGACGCATGAAGCCGACGGCTCCGAGGGCGTGGGGCACTTCGTCGGACAGGACCCCCTTGCCGTGGAAGGTGGTGGCCACGGGCACGTCGAGCGCCTCGGCGAAGCGGAGCAGGCTCGGTCCGGCGCCGGCCCGGGTGGCGCCGTGACCGGCCAGGACGATGGGGTTCACCGCGCCGCGCAGGATCGATGCGGCCCGCTCCACCTGCAGGGCCGACGGCTCGTCCGGCCTCGGGATGTTGACGGGCAGGGGGGTGGCATCGGCCGGGGCCGTGGCGGTCTCGACGTCCTCGGGCACGGCCAGGTACACGGCGCCGGGCCGCTCGGTCTGGGCCAACTTGAACGCCTTGCGGACCATCTCGGGCACGGCGCCGGGTGTGGCGATGAGCGCCGACCACTTGGTCACCGGCGCGAACATCGACACCAGGTCGACCCCCTGGTGGGACTCCTTGAAGCTTCGATTCATGCCCACCTGCGCGGACAGGGCGATCAACGGGGTCGAATTGGTGCCGGCGTCGGCGGTGCCGAGGAGCAGGTTGATGGCCCCGGGGCCGAGCGTCGCCGAGCACACCCCGGCCTGACCGGTGAGTCGCCCGTAGGTCTCGGCCATGAACGATGCGCCCTGCTCGTGGCGCACGAGCACGTAGCGGATCGACGAGCGGGACAGCGCGTCGACGAAGTGGATGTTCTCCTCGCCGGGGATGCCGAAGACGTGGGTGACCCCCTCGTTCTCCAGGCATCGGACCATCAGCTCCGCGGTGCTCGGGGACGTTTCAGGCACGCCACGCACTGTAGAGGAATGCCGGCGGGCGAACCGTCCTGGCGATAAGCCGGGTCGGCGTCAGACGTCGGTCATGGAGGTCTCGGTGATGCCGAGGACCCGGAGGGTCCGACCCAGTCCGAGGAATGCCGACAGGCAGATGGTGAGGTCGAGGATCTCCGGATCGGAGAACGACACCCGCAGGCGTTCCATGAAGGCGTCGTCGATGCTCAGGTGGTCCAAGGCGAACCGCTCGGCGTACTCCATGGCCAGACGTTCCTCGGGGCTGAAGCTCCCGCCACCGTCGTGGACCCCGACGTGCCCGTAGAAGTCCTCGGTGAGGCCCTGCGCCCTGACCTTGTCGGCCCGGAAGGCCAGGCAGACCGTGCAGTCGTTCAATTGGGCGATCCGCATCCGGGCCGCCTCCCGGACCCGGACGTCGAGGATGCTCTGGTTGTACGCCGCGTCGACCAGCCGATTGACCGCAGCGCCCATCTCCGGTCGGAGCGACCACAGCTGCACGGCGTCGCCGCCGGCTCCGGCCGGAATGTCGAGTCGCGCCATGTCGGAACTATAGGTCTGCCGGGGCCTGAGCACCGGGGCCGGCGGCCGGCGGGCCGTCGGCCGCCAACATCTAACATCTCCGCGATGCGGGACATCCGGGAGGTCCGGTCCGACCTCGAGTCGATGGTGGCCCTGCTGGACGCGGCCGGCTCGCTCGAAGAGCCGAACGAGGACATCGTGGGTCTCACCATCCTGCATCACGGCCTCCAGTGCGCCGACGTGCTCCGGCGGAGCGACCCGGAGGATCTCGAGCTCCAACTGGCCGGGCTGCTGCACGACGTGGGGCACGTGCTGGCGCCGGGCTGTGAGGATGCCCACGGCGAGGTGGGGGCGGCCTACGTCCGTCGGGTACTCGGCGACCGGGTCGCCGCTCTCATCGCAGCCCATGTCCCGGCCAAGCGCTATCTGGTCACCACCGAGGACTCCTACCGCACGAGGCTCTCGACCGGCAGCACCCGCACGTTGGCCGTCCAGGGCGACGCCATGGCCGATGCCGAGCTGGCCGCCTTCCGCTCCCATCGGTACGCCGAGACCGCGGTGCGGCTGCGCCGGGCCGACGACCAGGCCAAGGACCCGACGGCCATCGTGCCCGACCTGGCCGCCTGGCTCCCGGTGTTGGAGCGGATGGCCGGATGAGCCCGGTCGGCACCGCCGGGGCCGGTCGGTGAGGGCCCTCTTCCTGGTGCTGGACGGGGTGTCCCCCCGGCACGTGGAGGCGGAGGTGATGCCGGTCCTGCGGTCGCACGCCGAGGCGGGTGGCTGGTGCCGCCAGGGGGCGATCGGCGTGATGCCGTCGTCGACGTATCCGAATCACGCCACGTTCGTGACCGGGGTGGCACCGGAGCGCCACGGCATCCTGGCCAACGAGATCCCCACCGACCGGGGAGTGGTTCCGTCCTGGGAACTGGGGCCGTCCGTCCCGACCCTCTTCGATGCCATGCGGGCCGGCCACCGGTCGAGCGCCGCCGTCTTCGGGGACCACCACCTGGTCGGGGTCACCGGTGCGGGCGCCGCCGACTCGGTCTGGCCGGGGGCCGACCCGGACGCCGCCATCGCCCGGGACATCCTCGGGTACGCCAAGGATCGGGAGACGGCCGCGGTGGTGGTCCGGGCCGTTGCCGACGGTGCCGAGCTGGTGGTGGCCCAGTTCAACGAGCCGGACACCGCGGCACACGTCTTCGGCCCCGACAGCCCGGAGGCGCGGCACCGGTACGCCCGGGCCGACGCGTACCTGGGCACGATCG
>Ga0302325_10029959_pt1 | contig 11230 bp, 7 predicted proteins | sample Palsa_T0_2_FD_201948 | JGI IMG/M metagenome (GOLD analysis project Ga0302325, IMG submission 201948) | Peat permafrost microbial communities from Stordalen Mire near Abisko, Sweden - Palsa_T0_2 | ecosystem: Environmental > Terrestrial > Soil > Palsa > Peat permafrost | place: Sweden: Abisko...
TCACTGCCTGCCGCTTGGCGACCTCTCCGACGAGCACCTCGCCGTTCTTGGCGAAGGCCACGACGGACGGCGTGGTCCGCGAGCCCTCCGCGTTCGCGATGACCGCGGGCTCGCCGCCCTCGAGAACCGCGACGACGGAGTTGGTCGTCCCCAGGTCGATCCCTACCGCTCGTGCCATGATTGAGTCCTTGTGTGTGTCGGCGTGGTTAAGTTGAGTCCCAGCGACGCAAGTTTGCCACGCTACGGTTGTCCTTGCAAATGACTTGAGTCTAACTCAGTCAACTTTACGGAGCCCCGCAGCATTCCCGTCCTGCCGGGCTGCTTCCGGCCTCAGCCCCGGCCGCAGTCCCAGCCTCAGCGCGAACCGGTCCGGTGCGCCGGACAGCACGCCGCCGGCCGGGTCGTCGTCGCCATCGCGGCGCACCACGTCGGCCTGGGGATGCAGGATGTCGCTGACCACCAGCGCGGCAAGCAGCACGACCGCGGCGAACCTGGCCAGCACGGCAGCGAAGTACAGCCCGGTCCCGATGCCGCCGGCAGAGTCGTGCCCGGTGATGATCGTGATCAGGTAGGCCCAGATCGCGAAGAAGTAGCCGACCTCCGCGGCCTGCCAGAGCACATAGGCGCCCAGCCGTGGCCGGGCCAGCACCACCAGCGGCGCCAGCCAGATCACGTACTGCGGCGACCACACCTTGTTGAAGAGCAGGAATGCGGCGATGACCAGGAAGTACAGCTGCGGCAGGCGGGGGCGGCGCGGCGCGGCGAGGGCGAGCGCGGCGATCGCCGCGCAGGCGATCGCGAACAGCAGGAGTGACACCGCGTTGAGGGTGCCCAGCGGCATGCTGCCCACGCCGGGCCAGTGCTCGGTCTCGAAGAAATACCAGATGGATCCCCAGTCAGCGCCCCGGCTCGCATTGAACCGGTAGAAGGTGGACCAGCCTGCCGGGGCGACGATGGCCACCGGCAGGTTGACGGCGAGCCAGGCTGCCGTCGCTGACCCGGCCGTCACCCAGAAGGCCCGGAGCCGGCCGGCCCGCAGGCAGAGCAGGAACAACGGGCCGAGCAGGAACACCGGGTAGAACTTGGTGGCTACGGCCAGGCCGAGCAGCACGCCGGCCAGCACGCCGCGGCGGCCCGCCCACGCGGCCATGCCCAGCATGGCCAGGCTCATCGCGATCAGGTCCCAGTTGATGAACGCCGCCAGGATCAGCGCCGGCGACAGCGCCACCAGCAGCGCCGTCCATCTGCGGGCCGGGCCGGCCAGATACGCCGTCGCCAGCACGGCCGCCACCGCGAAGATCGTGAGCAGGACCACGGTCACGTCGTAGAACTCGCGGCCCCTGGTGAACGCGTCGCTGATCGGGGCGACCAGCCAGCCGGCCGCCTGCATCGCCGCGCCGATCATTACCGGGTACTCGACGTGGTGGCCGAGGTAGGGGACCTTGCCCGCCGACAGGCCCTCGGTGAAGTACAGCGGATAGATGTCGGTGTAGCAGTGCGCCTGGTATTGCTCGATGCCGATGTTCCAGGCACCCGCCCGGCATGCCTCCTTGCTGAGAAACGCCAGCGCGCTGCCGGCCAGGCTCGCGGTCACCAGCACGGTTACCGAGCCGGCCAGCAGCGCCAGGCGGCCTCGCCTGGCGAGCCGGGCGGCGGCATCCCTGCCGCGCTTCAGCGGCCGTGCCACCTCACGATCCGTCATCGGGTGCCAGTTCCTGGGATCCGTGTGCCTGTGCCCGGGTCAACATGTGCCCGGTAAGATCTGTGCCCTGGGAAAATCCGTGCCCTGGGAAAGAGGCCCCCAGGCCGGCTACCAGCGCCAGGCAAGGGTATCCATCACCTCCGGGTAGCGGGTCCGGATCGCGGCGTACGCTGGCCCCGGCGCCGTGCCCGGCGCCGACTGGCCCGACGCCGCACCGGGAGGTCCCTCGTGGCCCTGCGCATCATCATCGGACTGGCCCTGACGGTGATCGCGTTCGCGTTCGCGGGCCGCCGGCTGTGGTGGCTGCGGCGCCTGGCCGGGACCGGCCAGCCCGCGCCTGAGCGCTTCGAGTCGCTCAGGGAGCACCCGGGCCGGGGAGCGGAAACGCAGCTCACCGAGGTGATCGGCCAGCGCAAGCTGCTCCAGTGGTCGGTGCCGGGCGCCGCGCACGCGTTCACTTTCTGGGGATTCATCGTCCTGCTGCTGACCATCATCGAGGCCTACGGGGATCTGTTCCGCAAGACCTTCGCGATTCCCGGCATCGGGCACTGGGCATGGGTCGGGTTCGGCGAGGACCTCTTCGCCGTGGCGGTGCTGGCCGGCATCGCCACCTTCGCGGTGATCCGGCTGCGCGCCGATCCGAAGCGGGAGGGCCGCCGGTCCCGGTTCGCCGGGTCGCACACCGGCGCCGCGTGGTTCGTGCTGCTGATGATCTTCCTCGTGATCGCGACGCTGCTGCTGTACCGCGGCGCGCAGATCAACACGGGGGACTTCCCTTACCCCCACGGCGCGTTCGCCTCGCAGGTCGTCGGGCACTGGCTGCACCCGCTGGGCCGCGGCGTCAACGGCGGAATCGAGACGGCCGGCCTCCTCGCCCAGCTCGCCGTGGTGCTCGGCTTCGCCGTGTTCGTCACCTACTCCAAGCACCTGCACATCGGCCTCGCCCCGCTGAACGTGCTCTTCTCCCGGCGCCCGGACGGACTGCGCGCCCTGCAGCCGATGCGCTCCGGCGGCAAGCTGCTCGACTTCGAGGAGGCCGATCCTGACACCGACATCTTCGGCCGCGGCAAGATCGAGGATTTCACCTGGAAAGGGATGCTCGACATGGCCACCTGCACCGAGTGCGGGCGCTGCCAGTCGCAGTGCCCGGCCTGGGCGACGGGCAAGCCGCTTTCCCCGAAGATGCTCATCATGGACCTGCGCGACCACGCGCTCGCAAAGGCGCCGTACCTGCTGGCCGATTCGGCACTGGCGCGGGATCAGCTGCCGGAATCCGTTAAAAAGGAAGCAGAACGCCCTCTTGTCGGTGACTCGGCTTCGCACGGCGTCATCGACCCGGACGTGCTCTGGTCCTGCACCAACTGCGGGGCCTGCGTGCAGGAGTGCCCGGTCGACATCGAGCACATCGACCACATCACCGACATGCGCAGGCACCAGGTGCTGATCGAGTCCGCCTTCCCGCCGGAGGCCGCCTCGATGCTGAAGAACCTGGAGAACAAAGGCAACCCGTGGGGCATGGGCGAGATGCAGCGGCTGGAGTGGACCGCCGGCCTCGGCTTCGACGTGCCCGTCGTGGACGGCCCGATCGGCGACGACGTGGAGTACCTGTTCTGGGTCGGCTGCGCGGGCGCGCTGGAGGACCGGGCGAGGAAGACCACCCGGGCGATCGCCGAGCTGCTGCACACCGCGGGGGTGAGCTTCGCCATCCTCGGGCCGGCCGAGACGTGCACCGGCGACCCGGCCCGCCGGATGGGCAACGAGTTCGTGTTCAGCATGCTCGCGCAGCAGAACATCGAGACGCTGAACGACGCGGGCGTCCGCAAGATCGTCGCGAGCTGCCCGCACTGCTTCAACGCCATCGCGAACGAGTACCCGCAGCTAGGCGGCAACTACGAGGTCATGCACCACACCCAGCTGCTGGCCCGGCTGGTCGCCGACGGCAGGCTGACCCCGGTGACGCCTGTCGAGGAGAAGATCACCTACCACGACCCGTGCTTCCTCGGCAGGCACAACAAGGTGTTCACCGCGCCCCGGGAGATCATGGAGAAGGTGCCGGGTGTCCGGGCGCAGGAAATGCACCGGTGCAAGGAACGCGGGTTCTGCTGCGGCGCGGGCGGCGCCAGGATGTGGATGGAAGAGCGGATCGGCAAGCGGATCAACACCGAGCGGATCGACGAGGCGCTCGGCACCGACCCGGACACGATCTCGACGGGATGCCCGTACTGCATGGTCATGCTCGGTGACGCGATCAGCGCCAAGAAGAGTTCCGGCGAGGCGAAGGAGTCGCTGGAGGTGGTGGACGTCGCCCAGCTGCTGGTCCGGTCGGTGCGGCCGGCCGCTGCCTCGGCTGCTCCCGCTGGCCCTGCCGATTCCGCTGGCCCCGTCGACCCTGCGGGTCCTGGCGCCGGCTGAGCGCGGCTGGCATCGCGTGGAGTCCCGGCGCGCCGAGTCGTTCAGCGACGGCGTCTTCGCCGTCGCGATCACCGTGCTGGTGTTCGACCTGCTGCCGGTCGCCCGGGGCTCCCGCTCGTCGAGCCAGCTGAGTCACGCGCTGTCGGCCGCCTGGCCGCAGTACGCCGCCTACGCGATCAGCTTTCTCACCATCGGCATCATGTGGATGAACCACCACGCGCTGTTCGCGCAGCTCTCCCGGGTGGACCGGCCGCTGCTGGTGCTCAACCTGTTCCTGCTGATGGGCGTGGTGGCGATACCGTTCCCGACTGCCCTGGTGGCCGAGCACCTGACCGGCGGGCTCCGGGCGGGCGGCTCGATCGCCGCGGTGATCTACGGCCTTGTCATGATCGTGATCTCGATCGGCTACTCCGCGATGTGGCTGTACCTGCAAGCCCACCGGGAGCGGCTCGGCGCGCCGCCGCCCGCCCGCTCGCCCCGCGGAGCGAGCCTGAGATTCAGCGCGGGCCTGGCCGGCTACGTGGTCGCGACGGTGCTCGCTGCGCTCGGCTCCGCGATAGCAGCGCTCGCCCTGTACGGCGCGATCGCCGTCTATTACCTGTTCGACCACCTGCCAGATCCGACCGGTGCCGCCGCAGATGCGGCCGCCGCGAGCGACCCGGCGGTCGCCGGCGACACTCCGCCATGATCGCGCAAGTAAAGGTGATCGACGATTCCCCGGGCATTACGCCCGGGGAATCGTCCGGATCAGTGGATTAGGTTGTGTCCATGTGATGCCGACGACCACGCGGGCTGGGCCGGGGGCACCCGGCCCCTCGTGGACTATTGCCACGCTGTTGGCATCGTCAACGATGCCATTCTCGTTGCTGCCTTGCCACTCGCTCCCGAAGGCCGGCTCGTTTACTCCACTGGGATAGATCGGCGTGAGCGTTGCCGGATATTGCGTCTCCGAGACCGACGCGCCGAGCCCGTCGTAGGCGGCGGACAGGGTGTAGGTCGTGGGACTGCCCTCGTTGTAGGTGTGCGATGGACTCCAGCCCACTCGGGTATATGTATACCCGTTACCGCACCAGCAGTAGTTCCCATACAGCAGGACCAGGGGTTCACTGAGGTATACGCCACTTTCGTAGCCGCTGCTGCCTGATGTTTCCACCTGGTTGTTGAGGTAGTACGCGCCTGGCTTCGACTCGAGATAGGACTGTTGCAGGCACGCCTGACCCCAAATTATGTTATAGGGAGCTCCGCCGTACGTAGTGGTGCAGGCCGAGTTGAAGATATCGGGCGTCAGGAACTTCGGGGCAGCCTGCACATGCGCGGCGGCCGGGAGGCGGTCCCCCAGCGACAGCGTTATCTTCACCGCCTCGGCTTTGGACATTCCGGCGCCCAGGGCATCCCAGTACACCGACCTGCCGGACCGCGCGTACTGCTGAGGGCTCGCCGCGGCCGCGGACGGAGGGGCGGTCCACGCCCTTAGGGAATCCCTGCCCGTGATGGCGAGCGATACCCGGGACCCGGGCCGGCCGGCGGACTTCACCTCCGCGCCGTTCGCTTTCCACGTGGTCGACACGTCCCCTCCCGGGAGGGATACCGCGTGTGCCAGGGTCATCGGCGCGCTGCCGGCGGCCAGGACCATGGGGGACGCCACGGCGGGCGCAGCCACCGCGATCCCGGCCGGAGCCACGAGCAGGGCGGCCGCGGCGACCGCCGAGCCCGCAAGGCTAACCACGCCGGCCCTCCTGGATCGGTGCATAAAATTCGAACGGATCAAACGCATGATCGGCTCCTTGAACTGCTCAGTCCCTCTTCAGCGAGATACAGCCAAGGATCAGGCCAGCGGGCAGCCAGGGCCAGGCAGTCTGACCGGCAACCTCACCGGCATTTCCGGGTAAGTTCCGGTTAGCCCCGGAAAGGCTCACCTCGGGGGATCGGGTCATGGCTGATGACCGCCGAGATCTGGAGGGGCTAGGGATGACCGCAGAGGGCGCGGTGTTCGGTGCACGACTGGGTGCCTACCGCCGGTCGTGCGGGCTGTCCCAGGCGGAACTGGCGGAGCGCTCAGGCCTGAGCGTCCGCGCGATTAGCAACCTTGAACGCGGCCGTACCAGGTGGCCGCACCCGGCGTCGATCCATCGCCTGGCCGATGCGCTGGAACTGCCCGCGGAGGCACGCGCGGAGTTCGCCGCCGCCGCCGGGCGGCGGCTGCGTAGTGCCGCGGCCAGCCCGGTGAGCACGACTCCGGTGCAGCGGCTGCCTCAGGCGAGTGAAGAGCGGGTCGTACCGCGGCAGCTGCCGGGTCCGGTGCGGCTGTTCACCGGCCGTCAGAGTGAGCTGGCGGCGCTGACCGGGCTGCTAGACGACGCTGGCGCCGACGGCCCGGCGGCGATGGTGATCTCGGCGATCGGCGGGACGGCCGGTGTCGGGAAGACGGCGCTGGCGGTGCACTGGGCGCATCGGGCTGCCAGGCAGTTCCCTGACGGCCAGCTATATGTCGACCTGCGCGGCTACGATCCCTGCGCCCCGCCCATGTCGGCAGGTGATGCGCTGGCCGGTTTCCTGCGTGCCCTGGGCGTCTCCGGTCAGGACATTCCCGGCGGCGCGGACGAGCGCGCTGCGGCCTACCGCAGTCTGCTCTCCGGACGGCGGGTCCTGGTGGTGCTGGACAACGCGCGCCATGCGCAGCAAGTCCGGCCGCTGCTGCCCGGCAGTCCCACCTGCGTGACGTTGGTGACCAGCCGGGATGCACTCGCCGGACTGGCAGCCGGTGATGGGGCTGTGCAGCTGGAGGTAGGTCTGCTACCGCTGCCCGAGGCAGTCAGCCTGCTACGTGAGCTGATCGGCAGCCGGGTGGATGATGACGGCGATGCCGCGGTGCGGCTGGCCCTGCAGTGCGGTCGGCTGCCGCTGGCGCTCCGGGTGGCCGCCGAGCTGGCTGTGACCCGCCGCGGCGTTGCGCTGGCGGATCTGACCGCTGAGCTGGCTGACCTGCAGCACCGGCTGGACGTGCTGGAAACCGACGGGGACGAGCGGACCACAGTGCGGGCAGTGCTGTCCTGGTCCTACCAGGCGCTGAGCGGGGATGTTGCCCGGCTTTTCCGCCTTGTCGGCCTGCACCCCGGCCCCGACCTCGACGGATACGCCGCCGCCTCGCTGAGCCGGACCACCCTGCAACGGGCCGGCCGGCTGCTGGACCAGCTGGCCCGCGCCCACCTGATCCAGCCCACGGCGCCGGGCCGGTACGGCATGCATGACCTGCTGCGCAGCTACGCCCGCGAACTCGCCACCACCGACAGCGCGGACGAGCGCGGGCCCGCGCTGACTGGGCTGTTTGACTATTACCTGCGCGCCGCGGCGACTTCGATGGATACCGCATTTCCCGCCGAGCGCACCCGCCGTCCCGCCGTCCTTCCGGCCTGCACGCCGCTCCCGGCCCTCGCCGACGTGACAGCGGCATTGACCTGGCTGGCCGCCGAAAGGCCAAGCCTGGTCGCGGTCACCGTGCACGCAGCCGAGCACGGCTGGCCGGACCACGCGACCCGGTTGTCCGCCACCTTGTTCCGCTACCTCGACACCGAGTGCCTCTACCCAGAGGCCATCACCATCCACGGGCACGCCCGCCAGGCAGCCCGCCGCACCGGCGACCAGAAGGCCGAGGCCGACGCGCTGAACAGCCTGGGGGTCATCGACCTGCGGCAAGGCCGGCACCAGCAGGCTGCAGGCAATTTCATTCGCGCCCTGGCCTTGTTCCGCGCGGCCGGTGACCCGCTGGGCGAGGCCCGCGCGCTCGGCAACCTCGGCTTCGTCGGCTTCCTGCAGGGCCAGATCCATCAGGCCGGTGATCACATTCGGCAGTCGCTGGCCCTATTCCGTCAGATCGGCGACGAAGCCGGGGAAGCGCGTATGCTCACCAACCTCGGCTACGTCGACCTGAGGCAGGGCCGCTACCAGCAGGCCGTCGAGCACCTGCGCCGGTCGCTGGCCCTATGCGGTGACATTCACGACCCGGGCGGCCAGGCCCGCGCGCTCGGCACTCTGGGCGAGGTCAGCCTGCGGCAGGGCCACTATCGGCAGGCCGCGGGCCAGGTACATCAGGCGCTGGCCCTGTTCCGCTCGATCGGTGATCAGATCAGCGAGGCCGACGCGCTGGCCTGCCTCGGGATGATCGACCTGCGGCAGGGCCGCTACCAGCAGGCGGCCGGCCACCTGGATCTCGCCCGCGCCCTCAGCCGGGAACACGGTGACTTGTCCAGTCAGGCGAACACGATCAACGTCCTGGGCGAGCTGCTGCTCGCCACCGGGCACCACGCCGACGCGCGCACCCAGCATGCCGAGGCGCTCAGCCTGGCCGTCCAGGCGGGCGAGAAGTACGAGCAGGCCCACGCTCACGCTGGGCTGGCCGGCGCCTACCGGGCCAGCGGCGAGTTCGCCGAAGCCCGGCGTCACCAGCAGCAAGCCCTCACCCTCTACACCTACCTCGGCGCGCCCGAAGCCGATCGGATCCGCAGCCAGCTCGCTGACGAAGACAACCACGTCGCTTCGGCTTAATTTCCGGGCTAAACGCCGCCCGCGATGGCAGCCGCGGGTCAGGGCGCGGCGCGGGCGGGCAGCCAGATGCGCACCCGCGTGCCGCGGCCCGGCCACGACTCAAGGACCGCCTGGCCGCCGTGCGCGCGGGCGATCGCCTGCACGATGGACAGGCCAAGCCCGCTGCCTCCGCCGCCGTCGCCGCCGCGCCCGCCGTCGCGCCCGCCGGGACCACTGGCGGGACCGCTGGCGCCGGGGCCGTCACCGCGTGCGCTGGGGCTGCCATCGCCGTACTGCTCGCCCTCGTCAGTGTTGTTGTCCTGCTGCGCCGTGTTGTCCTGCTGCGCCGCGCGGTGGAACCGGTCGAAGGCCCTGGCGGCGTCCGCGCCTGACATGCCGGGACCGGCGTCGGCCACCTCGATCAGCACTCCGCCGCTCACCTCGCCGAGCCTGACGGCTACCGGCGTGTCCGGTGGCGTGTGGGCCCGCACGTTTCCCAGCAGGTTCGCGAGCACCTGGCGGATCCGCGGCTCGTCCACCACCGCGACGAGCCGCGGCGGCGCCTCGGCGTGCACCGGCCGCCCGGGCTCCACCGCGATCGCATCGGCGACGGCATCGCGCACCACGCCAGCCAGATCGGTCTCGGTCAGGTCCAGCGACGAGGTGCGGTCCAGCCTGGCCAGCTCGAGCAGTTCGGCGACCAGCGTGCTCATCCGCTGCGCCTCCTGCTCGATCCTGCGCATCGCGCTGGGCAGCTGACCGGGGCCGAGGGCGCCCTGCCGGTAGAGCTCCGCGTAGCCGCGGATAGTGGTCAGCGGCGTACGGAGCTCGTGGGACGCGTCGGCGGCGAACTCGCGCACCTTCTGCTCCGAGCGCAGCCGCGCGCCGAATGCCTGCTGGATCCTGTCCAGCATCGTGTTGATCGCCGATCCGAGCCTGCCCACCTCGGTCCGGTCGCCCGCCTCCGGCATCCGCGCGTTGAGGTCGCCCCTGGAGGTGATGTCGTCGGCCGTGCTGGCCATCCGGTCCAGCGGTTCAAGCCCCCGGCCGATCAGCCATTCGCCGCCGATCGCGAGCAGCGCGATCAGCGCGCCGCCGGTGATCAGCTCGGCGACGATAACTCCGCCCACCGCGCTGCCGACAGCGCCGACGGGGCGCGCCACCACCAGCAGGATGTGGCCGGGGGGGAGCGCGATTCCGGTGCCGATGAGCCGGCGTGCGGGGATCAGCCTGGCCACGGCGCGGAGCTTCTCGCCGTTGCCAACCGTGATGGTGGCCGGCTGGTGGGCGAACTGCGCCTCATACTGGCCAACGCTCAGCCGGCCGAGAACCTGCTGCAGATCGGTGGCGAGCTGGCTTGGCGTGAGCACGCTGACGCTGCCGGTGCGAAGAGCGACCACCTCGGCGATGTAGCCGCCCGTGTTGGCCTGCAGCTGCACCGGGCTGTGCGTGGCAGCGGCCTGGAGGTCCGCATCGAACTGGCCGCCCAGCCGCCTGCTCAGCACGGCGGCACTGACCAGGCCCATGATCAGCAGGAACATGGTGGTGACGCTGATCAGCAGCACGAGCATGCGGGCGCGCAGCGACAGCCGCCGCTGGCGATTCATCCCGGCCGGCCGGGATGTTCCCGTTCAGGGGGCCGGAGGCTGTACCCGACGCCGCGCTGCGTGTGAATCAGCGGCGGCCCGAGCGGGTCGAGCTTGCGGCGCAGGTAGCTGACGTAGGTCTCGACGATCTGGGACTCCCCGGCGTAGTCCCAGCCCCACACGTTCTCCAGCAGTTGCGCCCTGGTGAGAACGCGGCCCTGGTGCCGCATGAGGTAGGCCAGCAGCCGGAACTCCGTCGGCGACAGCTCGACCGGGACGCCGCCGCGGCGTACCATCCAGCGTGCCTCGTCGAGCTCCAGGTCACCGGCGCGCACCAGGTCAGCGTCATCGGGCTGGCCGCCGCCGGCGCCGCTGGTCCGCGCGGTGCGCCGGAGCACGGCGCGGACCCTGGCCGCCAGCGCCTCCACGGAGAACGGCTTGGTGACGTAGTCGTCGCCGCCGATCGCCAGCCCGGTGACCGTGTCCGATGAGGTGTCCCGCGCGGTCAGGAAGATCACCGGCACTTCATTGCCGCCGGCCCGCAGCCGGCGGCAGACCTCGAAGCCGTCCATGTCCGGTAGCAGCACGTCGAGCACGATCAGGTCGGGCTGGCTGGCCTCCACCTGGCGGAGCGCGTCCTTGCCGTTGACCGCGGTGCTCACCGAGCAGCCGTGGAACTTCAGCGCGACCTGGACAAGCTCGCGGATGTTCGGCTCGTCGTCCACGACGAGCACCCGGGGAATACGGTCGTCAGCTGGCATGGGTATCTGACTCATTGTCGCCTAAGGAACGCACCGCAACGGCTATGACGCGTCGGGGCGGCGCGACGCATCGGGGCGGCGCGACGCGTGACGAGGCTACCCGCGGAGGCGGTCATGCGTGCGCCCGGGGCCGCTGAGCGCGGCCCCGGGCAGCGGTGCCTGCAGGTACGGATCCGGCCTGCCCCCTCAGGAGCCGGCAGTGGAACTCCCGGATGCCGGGCTCCCGGATGCCGGGCTCCCGGATGCCG
>Ga0302325_10029960_pt1 | contig 11230 bp, 8 predicted proteins | sample Palsa_T0_2_FD_201948 | JGI IMG/M metagenome (GOLD analysis project Ga0302325, IMG submission 201948) | Peat permafrost microbial communities from Stordalen Mire near Abisko, Sweden - Palsa_T0_2 | ecosystem: Environmental > Terrestrial > Soil > Palsa > Peat permafrost | place: Sweden: Abisko...
CGGTGTCGAGCGTGACCTCAATGTCGTCGTCGATGGCCACGGTGGCTCCCGACAACCCGTCGCCGCGCCAGAACGGTTCGTCGTAGAGGGCGACCATCTTCAACTCGGTGCCGGCCGGCACCTGGTGCACCAACAGCGCATGGTCAGCCGGCAGTACCGGGTCGAACCGGATGCCGGCCGCAAGGCAGCGCGGCAGGGCCAGGACGACACGCCGGGCCGACACGGTGCAGGCCGCCTCCGCACCTGCGCCCGTCACCACCACCCGGTCGTTCGTCGCACGCACTCGCGTCACCGGGGTCCCCAGCACCACGGCATCGCCGAGCTGCGCCGCCATGGCATCGGGGATCTGCCCCACCCCGCCGACGAACTGCGCGTCCTGGTACCCCCCGGCGATGTTCATCAGCGACTCCACACCCCCCGACGAGTGCACCAGGAAGAGCCAGTTGAGGAACGACACCTCGGCCAGGTCGGCGGCGAAGCAGGCCCGCACGGTGGCCTCGATCAGGTCGCGGGCCAGCCGGGTCGGCACGTGCACTGCGCTGAGCCAGGCCCGCACCGACAGCGCGTCCCAGTCGGCCGCTTTGGGCGCCTCCCACGGTGCATCGACGGGAACCTTCTCGGCCATGGCGTTCATGCGTGCGATGGCCCGGGCTGCGCTCAGCAGCGCCACCGGGCTCACCCGCGGGATGTCGCCGCGGTAACGGCGGACCTTCCCGCCCGTGGCCAACACGTTGTCGCCGGCGACGAATGTCTTGAAGGTGGCGACGCCCATCTCCTCGGCCAGCGCGTACATGCGGTCGTGGTGCGGGCCGACGAAACAGGCCCCCATGTCGACCGGTACCCCGCCGCCGCTGGTCTTTGTCCAGACACGCCCCCCGACGCGCCCACGCGCCTCGAGCACCACCACCGAGCGCCCGGCCTGGCTCAGGCGGCGGGCCGCCGTGAGGCCGGCCAATCCCGCACCGACGACACAGACGTCCGCCTCCAGCGTGGCCGCTTCGGCGATCGTGACCATGGCCCCTCCTCCGTCCGCTCGAAGCTAACATGCGTGCTGCCCGCATGTACATGTCCGAGGAGGTGGCGCGGTGAGCACGACGACAGCGGCCGGCACGCCACGCGAGACCCAGGTGGCCCGCTCCGCCCGCACCCGGGGCGCCCTCCTCAGGGCAGCGCGGGACCTCTTCGCCGAGAAGGGTTTCGCCGCCACCGGACGCGAGGAGATCGCCGAGCGGGCCGGCGTGACCCGCGGCGCGCTCTACCACCACTACGCCTCGAAGACCGAGCTCGCCGCCGCCGTGGTCGAGCAGATCGAGGGCGAACTGGTGGAACGGGTGGTGGCGGCTGCGCTCGGGGGTTCGGGGGTGCGGGACCAGCTGCACCGTGGGTGCCGCGCCTACATGGATGCCTGCGCCGAGCCCACCATGGCCCGGATCCTGGCCGATGCCCCGGCCGTGCTCGGGATCGAGGCCTGCCGTGCCCTCGATGCCGTTTCCTGCGCCCCTCTGCTGGCGGACGTCTTCACCCGGGCCGAGGACGAGCACATCGCGGTGCCCGGTGATCCGGAGGTGGCCGCCGCCCTGCTGCTGGGCTTCCTCAACGAGGCGGCAGGACTCATCGCCGGCGCACCGGCGGACCAGGGCCTGCGGCGCCGGGTCGGCGACACGGTGGACGAGTTCATCACGCGGCTCTTCGTGTGACTCGTTGAGCGGAGCCGGCGCAGGTGGGAGGATCGTGGCGGACCGACGTCCGGTCAGCGGTGGGGGTTGCCCCGCGCCAGCGCAGTCGAGGAGTGCCATGTCCGAATTCGTCATGACCATTGCCGGGGAAGCCGTTCCGACGGAGGACACGTTCGGGGTGCGCAACCCCGCCAGCGGCGAAGTCTTCGCCCAGGCGCCCGAGTGCACACGCCAGCAGCTCGATGCTGCCTTCGACGCCGCGGCCAAGGCGGCGCGCGACTGGAAGGCGGACGAGGCGGCCCGGCGCGCCACCCTCCTCCGGGTGGCCGACGTGCTGATGGCCGCCACGGCAGACCTCGCGCCGGTGTTGACCGCCGAGCAGGGCAAGCCGCTGAGTGACGCCGGCATCGAGGTCTTCGCCTCGGCCATCTGGTGCCAGTACTTCGCCAACCTGGACATGCCGACCCAGGTGATCCAGGACGACGACACGGCCCACGTGGAGCTGGCGCGGCGGCCGCTCGGTGTCGTGGCCGCCATCACGCCGTGGAACTTCCCACTGACCCTGGCCTTCTGGAAGATCGCGCCGGCACTCCTGGCCGGCAACACGCTCGTGCTCAAGCCCTCGCCGTACACCCCGCTGTCCACGCTGAAGGTCGGCGAGATCCTGAAGGACGTCTTTCCCCCGGGCGTGGTCAACATCGTCAGCGGCGGCGACGACCTCGGCGCCTTCATGACGACGCACCCCGTGCCGCGCAAGATCAGCTTCACCGGCTCGGTCGAGACCGGCAAGAAGGTCGCAATGTCGGCGGCCCCGGACCTCAAGCGCGTCACCCTCGAGCTCGGGGGCAACGACCCGGCCATCGTGCTCGACGACGCGGACCCGGCGGAAGTGGCAACGGCGATCTTCGCCGGCGCGTTCAACAACAACGGGCAGGTCTGCTCCGCCATCAAGCGCGTCTACGTTCCCGAGGCCCTCTACGACGACGTGGTCGAGGGCCTGGCGGCGCACGCCCGTACCATCAAGGTCGGCGAGGGCACCGAGGACGGCGTGAAGCTGGGACCGATCAACAACGAGCCCCAGTACGAGCGGGTCAAGGAGCTCGTGGCGGACGCGCTGTCCCACGGCGCCACTGCGGTGACCGGCGGCAAGGCGATGGACCGGCCGGGGTACTTCTTCGAGCCGACCATCCTCACCGGCTTGTCCGACGGGACGCGCATCGTCGACGAGGAGCAGTTCGGTCCGGCCCTGCCGGTCGTCCCCTACCGGGACCTGGGCGACGCCATCGACCGGGCCAACGCAACCCATTTCGGGCTCTCGGGGTCGGTCTGGGGTGCCGACACCGACCGCGCCTCGGAGGTGGCTGCTCAGCTGGAGTGCGGCACGGCGTGGGTCAACACGCACCTTGCGCTGGCTCCGCAGCAGCCCTTCGGTGGCTTCAAGTGGAGCGGCATCGGCGTGGAGAACGGGCCGTGGGGACTGGCCGAGTTCTCTGAGTTCCAGGTCGTGCACCGCTCGAAGGCGGCCAACGGTCTGAACGCCAACACCGCGATGCTGTTGTCGTAATGTCGCCGACCAGCGGGTGCCGGAACCCCGGTGCCCGGTGGGGGCGACCGTCCCTGTGATCAGGTCGTCGTCGTGGTCGACGTTGCGGCCGCGTGATCGACTTTGAGGTCCTGCACAATCTGCTTGACGTCGGCTCGCCCTTTTTCGAGCGCGCCGGTGGCCGTCTGATCCGAGGACCTGGACGCGGTCAGCAGCGCGTTGTCGGCATTCCACTGCGCCGGCGTGAAGGCCAGCACCGTGGCGGCGAGGCCATTGGTCGCGTTGGTCGCACTACTGATCTGGCCGTTCAGGTCGTCGATGAGGGGCTGCAACACGGCCTGGTTGCCGGGATTCACCTTGGCCTGCGCCTTGGACGCATCCGCCGTGAGGTTCGGGATGGCGGAGGTCGCGGCGTGGTCGGCGTCGGCGGCGATGTGGGCAGTGGGCAGCACCAGCCTGTAGACCCGATACGCGCTGAAGATCGTGCCGAAGTCGTGGGCGGCCTGTTCCAACGTGCCGTCCCCCTGAATCGTCTGGTTCAGCTGCTGCAGCGGTGCGATGTCGGTGCCGAGGTACGAGACCAGTGTGGCCTGGCTGGCACCGAGTCCCTTGGCCGCGTTGACCTTGGCGATGGCCGCGTTGAGGTCGTTGACCCGATCCGTGATGTCGGTGGTCGCCTTCGTCTTGATGCCCGCCAGGGTCGCCGGGACGGCGCTGGCGCCGCTGTTGCCCGAGGATCCCGGGGTGGCGCCGCCCGCCGTGCCGGCCACGGCGCCGAGCGTGGCCCCCGAGGCCAGGGCGACGGCGCCGAGCCGAGTCAATCGGGTGCGTGCGTGCGACATGCGTGCTCCTCTCGTCCGTGCCTCCGTTGTGTCGGGTGCCGGTGCAGGCAATGCGCCCGTGCAGGCAATGGTGAGCAGTCCCCATGAACGTGGTGTTCGGCAATCGTCATGGTTCTGTAAGGGGATCCCGTATTCCGGCAATTCGGGGTGCCGGAGATGGAAGGCTAGGAATGTGGGCGCAGAAAGCGGGACCGTGGTCGTCGTGGAGGACGATCCGCACATTGCCGACCTGGTGGACCTCTACCTGCGTCGAGAGGGCTTCCGTGTGCTCCTGGCGGGCGATGGCGAAAAGGGCTTGGAGATCTTCCGCCAGGAGGACCCCTGCATCGTCATCCTCGACGTCGGACTCCCGGGCGCCCGCGACGGGTTCGACGTCTGCCGGGCCATCCGCGCCGGGAGCTCGGTGCCCGTCCTCTTCCTCACGGCCCGTGACGACGAGGTGGACCGCATCCTCGGACTGGAGATGGGCGCCGACGATTACCTGGTCAAGCCGTTCTCACCCCGCGAGCTGGTGGCACGGGTGCGCGCCATTCTGCGGCGGACGAGGGAAGGCCCGGCACCTCAGGACGTGTTCGCCCTGGGCGATCTCGAGGTCGACCAGCGCCGACGCGAGGCACGACGGGGCGGTGAGGTCGTCGCGCTCACCACGCGCGAGTTCGATCTGCTCGCGTTCCTGGCCAACAACGGGGGCCTGGCGCTCTCGCGCCAGCAACTCCTCGACGGCGTCTGGGGCACCGATTGGTACGGCGACGAGCGGACGGTCGACGTCCACGTGGCCCAGCTCCGCAAGAAGCTCGGATCCGATCTCCCCCTGGCCACCGTCTGGGGCATCGGCTACCGGTTCGGCTGACCCATGCGGCGCCGCCTCATGCTGGTCATGGTCGGCCTTGTCGCGGTGGTGCTGGTCATCGCCGGAGCGGGCAGCCTGATCCTGACCCGCAACGCGGCGCGCAACCAGGCGCAACAACAGCTGGTTTCAGAGGCCGAGTCGCTCACGTCGTCCAAGGCCGCCACGCAGCATCTCAACGTCCTGGCCGCCATCCGCAAGACGCTCAAGCTCGAAGATGCCGACCTCATCACCATCACGGCCCCCGGCAATGTCGTCACGGCCCTCCCCGAGGGTCTCACCGCACAGGACATCGACGTGGCGGGACTCCAATCGGGGCAGGCCAGCTCGGGCCGCCGGGGCAACCTCGTCTACGCCGTGGCGCCGGTCACGCTCACGGAGGCGGAACGGGTGAACCTCGCCAAGGCGGCGCATCGTCCGCACCGCGTCTTCCGTGGCACCCTGGCGGTTCTCCTGACGCGCGACGTCGGAGACCTCGGGCCGAGCTGGGGGTACTTCATCGTCGCCGGGGGAGCGGCGTTGCTGGTGGCCGCGCTGGTGGCCTGGCAGATGTCTCGCCGGATGGCGCGCCCTCTCGTCGAGGCCATGGAGGCCACGGGCCGCATCGCGGCGGGTGACCTCGACAGCCGCATCCCCGTCCGGCCGGGCGACTACCCCGAGTTCGCCTCCTTGGCGGGTTCGATCAACGGTATGGCCCAGAGCCTGCAGGACGGCCGCGCCCGGGAGCGTCATCTTCTCTTGTCAGTGTCGCACGACCTGCGCACTCCGCTCACGTCCATCCGTGGCTTCGCCGAGGCCATTCAGGACGGGGCGATCGAGGACAACGCCAAAGCGGCTGACGTGATCATCGCCGAGTCGCGACGGCTCGAGCGCCTCGTCGGCGACCTGCTCGACCTCACGAAGCTCGAGGCGCGGCAGATGTCGATCGCCATCCGTCCGACCGACATCGCAGAGGTGGTCACCACGACAGCAGAAGGGTTCCTCCCTGCCTTGGCGAAGTGCGGGCTCGCCCTGGTGCTGCAGGTTCCCGGCCACGACGGGATGCCCGCGTCGTCACCTCCCCGTCCGGTGGCGGCCGACCCCGACCGGCTGGCCCAGATGTTGGCCAATCTGCTCGAGAATTCCATGACGTTCGCCCGCACGACGGTGACGGTGACCGTGGCCGAGGACCACGCGTCCGGGCAGAGCGTCATCACCGTCGACGACGACGGGCCCGGCATCGCGCCCGGCGACCTGCAGCGGGTGTTCGAACGCTTCTACAGGGCGGACCGTGGGCCGAACCGCCAGATGGGTTCGGGGCTCGGCCTGGCGATCGTGGCCGAGCTGGCGCTGGCCATGGGCGGCACCGTGCGAGCCGATTCACCACTCAACGCCGACGGTGGGTCCCGTTTCGTGGTGACCCTGCGCCAGTGGCAGGCCGCGGCACCCCTCCCGCCAATGGGCTGACCCCTCGCTGCGTTCAACGGAGCGGATGGGCCGAGGTGGCCGTCGACGAAACGTTCGCGGTGTGCGCACTCCCAGAGGTGACCGACACGACGGATCCCGTAGCCGTTGCCGGCACGGAGATGAGGACGAGGGCGTGGTAGGTGGCGGCGTACGACCCGATGCCGACCAACGCGGCCACGGCCAGCGCCCCGAAAAGCTTGGTGCGCCGAAGGCGCCTGGAGGTCAAGCGCCCCGGGCGCGACGCGACTGATCGCTCCTCGCCGGAGATGCCCACCACAAAGGTGTCCACAAGGCAATTTCGGAAGAAACGAGCCGCGCCTTGAGGGGCGCCCGCCTGCCCGTATGCGCCGACCGGGCTGACTGCGTGCCCGGGGCCACCGTGCCCGGGCAGTGGTCACGGCACTTTTCCAGAGGCACCGACGGCACCGCGGGGCCGATCATCGGTGGAGGCACCGAGGCGTTGAGTTCGACCGTCTGCGACCGCGGCCCGGTTGCCCGACCCGGTGTGGGCTTCTTCGGGCCGGCGTCGATATGGCAAGCTTCCGACCCGTTGCCGACCCGGAGGGAGGGGCGCACCCATCGTGACGAACGCACCGAGGACGACACGCCGGACCATGCCGGCGGCCGCATGATGGGCGTACTCAGCGGCGCCGAGCAGGCGCAGTGGGAAGAGGACGGGTGGTGCCTCGTTCACGGCCTGTTGCCCCCCGAGACCATTGCCGCCGCCCAGGCGGTGCTGCCCAGGCTGGTCCCGACAGCGGAGGAGTTCGCGGACAACGTGGAACCCGCACGCAACGAGCCGTTCCTAGTCGATTCACACCGCGTGATGCCCCGGTTTCCCTTCGAGGACGGCGTCCTCAACGACATCGTCGTGCATCATCGGATCATCGATCTCGCCGAGCAATTGCTCGGCCTCGCCGACACCGACCTCCGGCTCTACCAGGCCATGCTGAGCGCCAAGTACGGCGAGGGTGCGCTCAGCGACGAGCAGCTCCTGCACGTCGACTTCGGGAACCACACCCTCGTGGTGCCCCGTCACGAGCCCGGCTACCAGCAGCTGGAGATGTTCGTCTACTTGAGCGACGTGACACCCGACACGGGAGCAACCAGGGTGGTGTCGCGCCGCCTCACTCCCGACATTCAGGTGGAGCGGACCTATCTCAGCCAGACGGACTACGCCGCGCTGTACGCGGCGGAGGTCCCTGCCTCGGGGCCGGCCGGGTCGATCCTGGCCTACCGCCCCGACGTCTACCACCGCGGGGTCCGGATGACGGAGCCCCGGTCGGCGCGGTTCATGGTGCACGTGTCGTACAAACCGGCCGTCACCGACTGGCTGGGGTCGCACGGATTGCCAGGCGCCGCCGAGGACATGTCGTGGTACCGGTTCGTGCAGCACGCCGATGAACGTCAGCTGACCGTGCTCGGGTTCCCGCCACCCGGTCATCCCTACTGGACCGCGCAGACGCTGACCGGGGTCGCTGCCCGCTACCCCATGCTCGATCTCTCGCCATGGCGGGACGCCGCCGTGGGCAACGTGGGCACGGAGGCATGACTCCAGGCGACCGGCCATGGTGGAAGACGGCGTTGCTCTACCAGATCTATCCGCGCTCCTTCGCCGACAGCAACGCAGACGGCGTCGGCGACATCCCAGGCATCATCGATCACCTCGACTATCTGGCATGGCTCGGCGTGGACGGCGTCTGGCTCTCGCCAGTCACCGTTTCCCCCAATGCCGATTGGGGCTATGACGTCTCCGACTTCTGTGCCATCGCGCCCGAATTCGGAACGATGGACGATTTCGACCGACTGGTCGCCGAGGCAGGCACGCGTGGCATACGCGTCCTCATGGACATAGTGCCGAACCACACCAGCGAACAGCACCCGTGGTTCGTCGACGCGCGCTCGTCGCGCACGTCGGCCCACAGGGACTGGTACGTCTGGGCGGACGGCAAGGAAGATGGCGCGCTGCCGAACAACTGGGTCAGCAGCTTCGGCGGTCCGGGCTGGACCCTCGACGAGACGACCGGTCAGTACTACTTCCACAATCACCTGCAGGAGCAGCCCGACCTCAACTGGTGGAACGAGGACGTGCGTGCCACGTTCGACGGCATCTTCCGGTTCTGGTCCGACCGGGGCGTCGCCGGGTTCCGCATTGACGTCGCCAATGTCATCATCAAGGATGCCGAGCTGCGCGACAATCCACCGGCTACCGAGGACGACGATTTCGAGACGCAGATGTTCGGGCAACGCAGCGTGTACAACGCCAACCGGCCCGAGGTGCACGAAGTCATCCGGCGCTGGCGCCGCCTGGCTGATGACTATGACGAGCCCAGGCTCCTGATCGGTGAGACGCCGGTCCCGGTGGACAAGCTGGTGGAATTCTACGGCAACGGGTCCGACGAGCTGGGGCTTGCCTTCAACTTCAACTTCATCAGCGCGCCCTTCCGCGCGCCCGAGATGCGGGCCATCGTCGAGGAGACCGAGGCGGCACTCCCACCGGGGGCCTGGCCGGCCTGGACGGGGTCCAACCACGACATGTTCCGCTTCCCCACCCGCTGGGCCGAGGACGATCCGGCCAGGGTCCGTCTGGCGCTCCTCATGCTGTTGTCCCTGCGCGGCACCCCAGTGCTCTACGAGGGCGACGAAATCGGCATGTCGAACGTCGCGCTGGCCCAGGAGGACCTACGCGACCCGCTCGGGGTGCGCTTCTACCCGTACTACGAGGGCCGCGACGCCGGCCGCACGCCCATGCAGTGGAGCGATCGCCCGGGGGGCGGTTTTACCGATGCCGACCGGCCGTGGCTGCCGCTGGGCGACCTCGCCGCTGCCAATGTGCTGGCGCAACGGGACGACCCTGACTCTCTTCTCACCCTCTGCCGCGACCTGATCGCCTTCCGGCGAAGCCATCCCGCGTTCAGCGCCGGGGACACCGCGTCACTGGTGACGCCCGAGAATGCTTGGGCGTGGACGCGTGCCGACCGCCACGTGGTCGCGCTCAACATATCGCCGGAGGAACTGGTCGTTTCCGCCCCGCCCGGCACCATTCAGATCTGCACCGACAGAAGCCGCGACCTCGAGATCGTTCCCGGTGACCTCCGCCTGGCACCTTTCGAAGGGTTGATCCTCGAGCACCCATAGCGTGGCTCGGGCGCCTGCACCACAACGAAGGAGAGGACTGCATGGAGCGTCTCATCGACAAGGTCGCGATCGTCACCGGGGGCGGCGGGGGTATCGGCGGGGCGACCGCACGCGCCCTTTCCAGGGAGGGCGCCTCGGTCCTGGTCGTGGACATCGACCGGGCGGCAGCCGAGCGCGTGTGCGAGGGGATCGCGGACAATGGCGGGAGCGCGCTGGCCTTCCAAGCCGATCTTTCCGACGAAGCCCAGGTCGTCGCCACCATAGGAGCAGCCACTTCGCACTTCGGTCGCCTCGATGTGCTGCACAACAACGCTGCGTTGACCGACTCGGCCTTCCTGAGCCGGGACACCGCGGTCACTGACCTCGCCCTCGACGTCTGGGATCGCACCATGGAGGTCAACCTCCGGAGCCAGATGCTCACCTGCAAGCACGCTGTCCCGGAGATGGTGCGCACCGGCGGCGGTTCCATCATCAACATGTCGTCGGGCGCGTCGCTCAAAGGCGACCGCACCCGCACGGCCTACGGGGTCTCCAAGGCGGGGGTCAACGCGCTCACCATGTACGTGGCGACGAGTCATGGGAAGAAGGGCATCCGGGTCAACACGATTCTCCCCGGTCTCATCATCACCGACGCCGTACGTGCGCATCTGGACGACAACATGGTGGCCGGCCTCGGGAAGGCCGTGCTGACGCCGTCGGTGGGCCAGCCCGACGACATCGCGGACGTCGTCGTCTTCTTGGCCTCCGACGAGTCGCGTTACATCACGGGGCAGATGATTGCAGTGGACGGCGGCATGTCAGCCCACGTCGGGCTCGGGGGAGACGGCTGAACGGAGCCGGCTGAACGGAGAGGGCCGAACGGAGGCGGCTGAGAGGAGCAGCGCCCGCGGTTCGGGGTCGAACCAGGTGAATGCGATCCCCTCACCGGCGCGACCATCGGCGTCGACGCTGCGGGATCACCACCTGCGGACGCTGGTACAGGTCCGAGCCGTCGCTCTCAGGGTTTCGTTGGGGCGGTCGGCGTGGTTCGACCGGTCCAGAACGCAGATGGCGACGCGGACCGGACCAGGGTGTCGGCGGAGCGGTGAGTCGATCAGCGAGACGGTAGGCGATGGACTCGTAGTTGACCCGCCACCCGCGGAAATCGGGCCATGCCTGTTCGGCTGTGCGCTCGGCCTCAAAGCCCACACGTTCCAGCATCTGGACAGCGTTCGCGAACTCTTCGTAGGTCAGCTGAATGGGGCCCTCGGGGCTCGGGTCGGGGTCGACCGTCCACCCCAAGGTCAGAGCGATGCGCTGCAGCAGGGTGAACCCCATGCGGAGGCAGAGCCTGGCCTTCGACGAAGCCGTGCTGGGGGCGAGGGCAAGGTGCATCGCGGCCCCGTCGAGCACGGCCAGCAACCCGAGCAGCCAGGAGAACCAGGGTTCGGGTGAGCGGAAGAGGAGAAGGATGGGATAGGTCGTATGGCTCTCGGCCACATCGGCAGCCCACTCCTCCCAGGACGCATAGAGATCAGGCAAGGTATCGGTGATGCCGACGAGCTGATGACGGGCGAGGAGCTCGGGCCCCCAAGCCGGAGTGCCGGCTCGGCTCTCCAGCAGTGAGACGAGACCCTCCCGGCGACTGAAGGCCCCGTACAGCGCGGGGAGATAGGCAATCTGCAGCGCGACGATCACAACCCAGATCGCGCCAACCGCGATGTCGATTCCAGTGTCGGCAGACCCGCCAATATGGACC
>Ga0302325_10029961_pt1 | contig 11230 bp, 9 predicted proteins | sample Palsa_T0_2_FD_201948 | JGI IMG/M metagenome (GOLD analysis project Ga0302325, IMG submission 201948) | Peat permafrost microbial communities from Stordalen Mire near Abisko, Sweden - Palsa_T0_2 | ecosystem: Environmental > Terrestrial > Soil > Palsa > Peat permafrost | place: Sweden: Abisko...
AGAAGGAAGGAATTGAGTTCCTGAATACGTTTGACGTAGCGAGGGAGCTGCTGGCGTGAGGAGAAACTTCCCCTAGAACTCTAGCATCTATCGACAAAGAGGGCATATACCCAAACACATTCAATCCACATTTTCTAATTTGAGGAATTTATTGAAAGCCCCTTTCTACGGCTCTTTCTTCGTCATTTTCATAACTCGAAGATCTTGGGAGAAGGTATCTACCTAGGTACTTCAATAAGGGGTGTGGTCACGTGCACGTCGTGTTGTCTCGCTTGGTGTTGCTCTTTCCTCATGCTCGTTCTCTTGCTTTAGATCTCTCAAATCCAAACCCCTCGCCTCGATAAGAGGCCTGTTTAAAACCTTGGACCTCGCAACCCTTCGACTTGCAAGCATCATAGACGGACAACGAAACCAACCTTAGGGAGCAGCACCCGCGCCTCCCACCTTGCTCCCTGCTCACTATCATCAAGCTCCATGGAAGACCATTGTTGCTTCACACAGTATTATTTTTTGAGGTCCTTTGTGCAGTGAGTCGGACGGATCGGACATTTTAGATTCCGTTTCGTTTGTTGACATCGGCGGAAACAGTGACAACGCAAACATCAGGCGATTAAAATGGTCTTAAGCTTAGGAACTCTTTGTTTGGTGAACAAGCATTACCAAAGGAAATAGCTAAAGGCGAAGTGAGAGGTCGAGGTCAAAAATGCGGTGACAGATGAACTGTAGTCCTAGTAGAAGCCCTCCGAATGCTCTATGGCTGGTCTATGGTGTGAAAGAAAGCCTGGAGGACCTCTGAAGGAGAGAGAGAGATATATATAGAGAGAGATTCAGGTATGGAAGATTTTCATGAGCATCGAATGCGTGTGCTGAAACTTCGGGGGCTTGAAGACGATGAAACATTCAATCAGGACATTACCAGTATCCGCAATAAAGCTTGCCAACACAGCAAGATTGACCGAATCTGTTATGCTGAAATCGTTAGGAAAATGCAGGGCATTCCGAGTCTCCTGCGAGAGCGATTGTTACAAAAGGCTACATCTGGGCAACACCAGGCCCACACCTCCGAAAATCAATGCTACTCGCCCCAGCAAGGCAAATCTCTGACCAGTTTTTGTGGTATCTTGCGAAACCACGGCACAGAAATCTTCCTGAGAAACTCTGACAACAAAACAAAACTTGACAACAAGAGAAAGCAGCTGAAGCATCATGTAGGAATGAACATTGCTAGGACTTTTCGTTTTGCCCTCGTAAGAATAACACTGGCAATGAGACTTCTCTCAACCCTAACCCTAAGAAAATCTTATCCACGGAAGTCTGAAGAACGGATCTATGAGAGGATTTTGGATGATGTTGTGGGGAGGAAGAAGGAGGAGGATTCTGGGGGAGCTGGGAATATATAGGCGCGGGCCAGAAGTTCGATTAGGGTGAACAATACCAAGGTCTGCGTCACGCACGTCATCAACGTGACTTCAGCCTTGCCGTGTCCAGAGGTGAATTGATTATCGTACTCCTATCAGAGTTTGCACCATCTAGTATGCCGTGACGTGTCTCTTTGAAGGAAAGAGAGGTTTTATATAGGTGCAAATACCCGGCTCCAAGTTCTTGGGATTCTAGTGTATCTTCCGTATTTCTGAGAGTAGAACAGCCTTCCTGAATGGTGCTTCTCACGTGACATAAAGTAAAACTTTAGGAAGGTCTATGCTACAAAAGGGCAATCGCCTAGGAGCTGGTAGATGACTCAGGCAGATTCCTGACTTCCAAATCTGTAAGGATATGATTCCGTACGTATATATTGCCGGATTATTCGAGAGGCGATACTCCAGACCTTGAACGACGATCAGCAAGATTATTACACAGCACGGTTTGAGCATACAGACCGAGGAAATAAAGATCCCCATTTGGAACGACATCCTATGGTGTTATATAAGCTGGGCAAGGATTGTGTGCAAGTCTTAGTGCTCTGCAAGTGGTGAGCATGAATCGTGTAGAGATGATGACAACCACAGCGATTCTGATAATGAAAGTGAAATTGACAACAAAACTTCTCCTCCTGGAAAAAGTTAAATTGGATCTATAGTATGCTATTTTAAACTTTTACAAAATGCGTGAAGGGGAGCTTTTTGGGGTGTTTTCAGAGGTGTAAAGTGGTGCATCTTCTCAACATGCCAGGTTCTGAACTGTTGGTCCAAATGCTTGAGTTTCTGGAGCTGTATAGAACCATGCACTGCATTTGTCACAACACTTCCATATAAATACTGGTTACATTTTCCGTTCTTACTCAAAAAGTTGAAAGTAGTGGTAGAGCCCCCTCCTTGCTGGAGTATAAAGCTCGAGCTGTGTATTTCCAAATCCCACTGCAGGTTGCAACAGGAATGAAGTGGTACACTGTGGCAGTGATATTCTAGGCCAACACCTACCGTTCATCTTCACAGTCTTTGTAAAGAATACCTCCTCCCATTCACATTTGTCCCTGGACATGAAATCTACCCACTTGGTCAACACAAAGCTTCTTTCTTAGTAATTAGACGAGAATCGCTGTCAGTTCTTGTCCGCCGTCAGCGCACCGTCCGTTATCAGTAATCAACCAGTCAGGGACTTGAAACGACTAAAGGAGAGGATATGTAAAGAGGTACAGTGCTCTACCCAATCTTGCTTCAGATTCAAACGAGATGCCTCTCGGTAAACACATGCCCTTAAGCAAATTCAAAAGGTAGTATGTAAACAGAACCACAAAAGCATGTGCTCCTCACGTGATTGCTAACGACCGACTTCTCCGAAAAACTCTTCGCCAAAATTTTCTGAAGCGCACCCCGGAAATAGCAAGCCAACTAGGCATGTCCACGCCGCCGTCAAATCAGAAGCTTTTTTGGTCCCTCTTAGCTGCATGCAGCCAACTCTATCGAGACATGCCTGTTGGACGCCTTAAAAGATCTTCCTCTTAGTGTGCTCTTCGTCACCGCCTCGACTTTTGGAGGGAAGGTGATGCGGTGAGACGATGATTCAGCCACCAGTTTCAACTCCTATTAGACTCGTAATACGGAGATTGTTTGGCTGGTGAGGAGAGAGGTGGCGCGAGTTGCTTATGCCCTTTTGTCGGTGTGGTCACTGTGGTGAAGTATTTTCGGCTTCTTCGGCTTCATGATTGCGGGGAGGATTTTGAGTTTGGCGGGACGGTTGTCCAGTTGAGCTAGCTACGATCACCGCGGTTTGATAACGGCCGAGCTGAATGGTGAAACATGTGCGCGACCGGAGAGCAGCAGCTGCTTAAGCTATGTCGTAGAAGCTGGAAGCTGTGATAACTTCATCTACCATCCACTGAAAATGGTTGCCCGCACACCCTTGATCGGGAGTCGCTGGATGAAGGCTTTTCAAGTGCCGGCACGGAAAACTGCAGGGTGGTTTGTGCTCCACTAAGGTTATCAAGGCAAGCAGCGGCAGGGGCACAACAATATCTCCGCACGCCGTCGTGAATCGTGATAGGGAGTTTGGACGCAAGAGTGGGAAGAGGGCGCGTTTGCTTACCTGTATCTTGAGGCAATGATCGACGACGCAACCTTATTGCGAATAGGTGTGTATCACGGGGCATTGCGCGCCGAGAGGAACGCTGGAGATTGGAGAGGAACTCCCATCCGTTTCTGACTTTAGAAGTTGAGGTAGGTTCAAGGTTAAATTGGGAGGAGGTGGTGAGTGGAGAAGCTGCTATTTCTGCTGGTCAACCGCGAATTAGATTTGTCAATGAATGTGAGGCGGACCGTCTACTTCTCGGCGAAAGAAGCAAATGATGGACTCCACTCTTGAAATGGAGATCCTAGACCTTAAAAGGTTGGGTAAGGCGTGCGAAACCATACTGTATGTATACTTCGTAAATGAATACCTATGATATGTGCGCTTAGGTAATTGTTGTGCTGACTTGTCTCTGGGCAGCCTAGTCGCACAGTTGCAGGCGGGACTCGGAGTAAAGCTCGCATCATCGCACGATAGCTGATGCTGTGCGTTGTGTTGTGTGCATGCGGAGGGGTGTTGATGTTGCATCGAGGCAATCTCAGAAGGAAAGCCAGTTGAAGCCACCCGCTTAGTCCCACACAAATGCAAGATGCTGAAAAGATGGCCTGACGGGGAAAATAAAGCTGGCTTGAACTGGGCAGAAGCAGGCTAGTCCAGCCATTGCTACCTTAGACCTTTAGCGCGTGCTCAGACGTTGGTGAAAATCCTTGAAAAATGCTTTTTAGAGTTCTTTCATAGCCAGTCAAGCGTCAGCTGTTTGGGACTCTATCGGTCATCCGCGGCTCGAAGTGGAGCACGGCCCGCTGAAAGCAAAACCCCCCATCGCCTTCCACAGGCACTCGCGCAACACTGCCGTAGCGACTACCGTAGTCTACCGAATTCATGAGCGAAAACAAGCAACAACCATCCAACTTCCATCCCTCGAAATCCACTTCAGCAATCCACCTCCAAAACAACAAAGTCCTCTCGACCGCCACCACCACCACAGACACGAATGACGCTCCAGCGACCCCATACACCGCGATATTAGGGCCAACAATCACCGCTGCAATTGCTGTGCGAGAGACCGGTCGCCCTCATTGTCCGGGCTGAGGTGCGGTGCGCAATAGCTCTCGCTCGCTGACTCGGAAGTCGCTCTGGGTCAGCGCAGCCGCATGCCACCTCGAGGCACCTCCGGTTCCAAGCGACAGCAGGGTGGTGCGAACCAGCGAGACACTCGGCATGAGAATGGCCTCGTAGGACCGGGCAAGAGGATCACGAAGCAGAAGAGCAATGGTCACCTCAACGGGCATGCCAAGGCTTCCGACAGCAGCTCCTCTACACCCCCTCTGCCTGCTACCCCTCCAGCGACGAACGGACATTCGCGACATTCAGCCCTCCCAGACCATTCCAATGATTCCAAGATGCCAGGACACACTTTGAGGCGGTCGTCGGTCAGTGGGTACTCGGACTCGTCCCTCTCAGAGGCGTACCACAATGCTCCCGGTAGCCCTGTCTCCAATGGGCACCACCGCGAGATCGACGTAAACTCTGTCAAGAAATCCCATCCTCCGGGTCCTCTAGAGCAACTCTCGACTGTTCTGCAATCCCTGCCGCTGCAAGACACCATTGCCATTCTCATCGTCCTCCTCCAAATCCCTCCCACCTTCCTGTCAATCGTCCACCTGCTCTTTGCTACCTTGACCTTTGTTCCTCCATCCTCGACCTCTTTTTCTGCGCTGAACTTCCCGGACATCCTTAATGGCTCTCTGGGTACACCTTCCATAGCCACTATCTTCTTCGTGGATGCGCTAGTCCTGCTAGTATGGCTCTTTTTATGGAGTCCACTGCAGGATATTGCGTTGGACTTAGCACAGATGGTAATTGCAATAACTTTGGGAGGTGGGGTGAGTGGGAGAGAGGCTGGAGTAAGGAGTGTTTTATGGTGTTTTGGTATCATTGGGCTGTCGCATTTCTCTCGGAACGGGTCTGCCAAACCAACTGGCCTCCGGGCCATCATTTCCTCGTCGAGTGGATTACTTGCATCTCCCGATCCAGATGATCCGCTCGAGCCGATGTCTCAGAATTCGAATAAAAAGCATGGTTTAGTTCGCAGCATTTTAGCAATACACATTCTAACACAAGGCGTGGTACGGTACATACGGGATTGGTATGTCAGGAGGGAAAAGCGGGATAGTACAGCATCTTTAGGAGACCCGGAGGCAGGAAAGGCGTCGGTCGATGCCAATAACGATTCGACAACGAGTACGCATGCACCAGACACAGATTCATCCGCTTCTTTACCAGTCACCAATGCAGTGACTACAAAGAAGAAGAAGAAGCAAAGTGCGCAAGTTCGTATACAGCAGCCATTATGGGCAGCGTTAGCAAGCACGAAAATTGTCATGGTGAAGGAGTACGAGACCTCACACACAGCCGCCGAGTCTGCCGGCACAAATGCAACAGACATCAACAATCTTGGGGATGCCCCTTTCCACAGCGAAGCGGATCGAATCTGGATAACTTATGTTGGATCAGATGAGGTGTGCTTCAGCACAAGTTTCTTCCCTACTCTCACGCCGCCAGAGACCGAGGAGAATACAGATGGCTCGGGTATTGATGAAAGAAAGCCGTTCTTCGTACGGGTCAACAAGACGGATTGGCATGCTACAAGAATCAACGCTACAACTGATCCTGACCAGCCTGCTGGCCAGGACACCAGGTGGAGCGGGGAAATCTTTGGTCTTGCTCCTTTGTCCAATTACGAGTGCGATTTCATCAGTACTGTCGACCATTCTGTTCTCTTTTCTACGAGCGTTCGAACACTTCGTTCTCCCACCACCGATACAGCAGCCGGCCCATCACCCAATCCTCAAGGCAGACCTAACTCTCCCATTACAACCCTCAAGACCTCCATTGCTTCCGCAAAAGTCAAGCTCGACGACGAGAAAACTCGCCAGAAGGCCCAACGCAAGGAGCAGCGTGCCAAGCTCAATTCCGCTCGCAAGGATATCGAAAAGCTCAGCAGCAGCATTGCTAGCGCTGGTGGCAGCGACGATAGGCAAAAAAACAAGATCATCCAGAATAATCATCAAACGAGACAAGCCGACGAAGCATGCGTTGCTTTGGAAGCTGAGATTGCCGAGTTGAGAAATATTCCGTCTGATGACACCTCACGCCATTCGTCCTCCCATTCCGAGTTCAAGGCTCAACGTAGGTTGCACAAGCAGAAGCAGGAGGAATTCAATGCTGCCAAACTCGCTGCTGACGAGGAGGTCCAAGCTCTCAAGGAAGAAATATCGTCTCTGCAGCAGAAGCATGAAAGATACGAAAGTCGCATCACTCTACTCAACGAGCGACGTGACCGTATCACGGATGCAAATGCCAAGGGTCTGGATGAAGTTCAACGCAAGGACCGAGAACGCCAAGCAAAGCGTGAGGAACGGAACAAGATCAACAGTTTCTACACCAGCCGTCTCGTCCTCCTCCAAGACAACATCAGCCAAGGCACCGCTGCTCTGACCTCATTGACTGCCGCCATCGAAGCCGTCCAGCAAGCAATGTATGCTGACAGTCCATCCACCTCGTCCCAGAACCTCAGCGCCCCCTTCGGCGATACAATCCCCGAGAACAGCGGCCTACCTCCCTATACGTGGAACCCTCCCGCAGCAGGTCTGTACGCAACCAGCGGCTACGCGCCTATGCTCGGCCTCTCATCTACCCCTCAAGGCCACCGCACCACCCGCGGTCGCAGCTCCAGCATGCTGAGCAACGTCTCCGGCTTCACACAATCGAGCGGCGAGGGCCCGTCTGGCTTTGGTCCTATCGGCAAAGGCAGCGTCTGGGAAGACGCCAGGGAGGAGCGCAAGGCGAGTAGTGGGAGTGGGAGCAGTGCTGGGGATCCGAAGAGCCCGACTGTGGGGAATGGGAGGCTTGTGCCGAGCCCATGGTGATGAGATGTGTTTTTGCTGCTTGCTTCGATTAGGCAATGAGATTTTGTTTGACTTATCCTGATCACGATTCCTGTGATGTGTGCCTTCACCCCTGGCAGATTTTCAGTTCTCGTTGAGGAGCCGAAATTCTCACGTGACCTTGCTCCCTCAACCCACTAGCTACGCTACCTATATTATAGATCATTTCCCCCTTCATTGCACCTTGACATCCTTAATTGTACCTTGACATCATCTTCAACCTCCGGAGTAGTTTATAAGTTACTCGAATAGCTTCATGTTTGTAATTACTTACGTAAATAGCTACCTTACGTCTCCACGTCACGTGATCTGCCTGGTTATCCCTAACCTCTCCTTCCCGTATTCTAAGAATCATTCTTCAAAAATATATAAAGTATAACCAGATACCTCGGCTTATATAATAAGTAAGAATTATTATTATACTTTAAATATTAAAGTAAAGCATTAAAGGACTTATATTTAAGGTTTAATTTTAGCGATCTTTGATTTAGCTGTACAGCGCTTAGCTACCTGTGTGTTGATTTATATTGGATTGAAAGTGTGGTATAAATTGATAGAGCTTGTGAGGATACAACAAGGGGAGTGTGGCTGAGGGATAGTAGTTGGTGTGATCTTACTTTTGAAGTAGTTACCGTATCATTTGTAAAAGTTTGTGGAGTTGTAAGACGGGGAATGATGGGAAGGATGGATGGGAGTGTCTATCTAGGAAATGTGAAGTGAGCAGATGAAGAGTGTTGTCAATGAGTGTTTTGTTGTCATGTGTTATGGGTTTTCAGACGAGGTAGTGACAGTGAATTGTTGTACGCATTTGCAAGCAGGAAGCTTTATTTGGAATGGAAGGAGAAGATAGGAGGGATGTGGATTACTAAGCAACATGGTGTCTTTTTATGTGGAACAGACGTCTTGGTTGTAAGTGAGGCTGTACAGGTGCGAAGAGGGAGGAGGATACTATATTGGTAAAATGACAAAGTTAGATTATATAGTAGTGTAGAGGCAATGGAACTTAAGAAGGAGAAGTGATCACGTGCCTCGTTATTTTGCGATGTGAATGAGCTTGATTTACTGAGGAACAAGACTTTATAGTGGGGTAAAGTGAAGTTAGGAAGAGCTTTTGGAGGTATTTCAAGTGAATTGTAAATCGATGTTTGGTATAGCTCCCTGGCTAGGAATATAGTGGCCTTGACCAACAGGGTAAAGGTGAAGAACAGTAGGATTTGCAGCAACACTATTAAGAGAGGACTTCTTCAGCTCTTTTTCTTTTACAGTTGACTTGAACGCTTGGCACTTGCTAAATGGACAAGAGTCCCTCGATGGTCGGGGTATGAACTACATATGCAGCTGTATACCCACTCTTCACCGGCCCTCGATTCCGACCCCACCTAACCTCGACCTTCAAGTCCCAAACCTTTGACCCCGCTATATATTGCTAACAGGAAATCGAGAACGGCTGGATCTTTGTTGCATGTCGGGTTTTCGCCCCCAAGGGAAATATGATATATCATAGGAAGAAAGGAGAAGGAGCTGAAGGAGGAAGTACGAGGACACGGGAACAGGTTCAGCAGGTGGTGTGGTGTACGAGACCCCTGTATTTTAAGCGAGGGTTGGTGGCTTTTGGCGCGTCCAGCCCGTCGCGTCATCCGAGATTCAATTTACGCGTCGGACTTCAACAACTTCAATCCTCGACCACGTTCACAATCCAACAACCAGCAATTGAGCACTCGAATCCAGAAGCCAGGAATTGAAGGACAGGACGGAAGGATTGGAGCACAGAGGGGTAGAAGGGAACAGCAACCATGATCCGACAAGACTTCTCCCGCATTGACGCGAAGCGCAAGCACACCGACCACCGCAAGAAACAATTCGCGACTCCTCAGTATGCAGCTCTGCAATACGACACACGATTGAACTTCTATTCCATCCATCCAACCGCCGACATCACGCTCGAACAATTCGAACAATGGGCCATCGACCGTTTACGCGTCCTCGCCGAACTGGAAGCTTGTTCGTTCAGGAATAAGACCCCACAGGAGACGGCGGCATATATGAAGCCGCTGCTTGATAAGTATCTCCCGTTGAGCGGAACGAGTAGTGGGAGTAGCAAGTTGCAGGAGGAGAGGATGAAGGATCATTACTCCCATTTCATTCTGAGACTTGCGTTTGCGAGTACGGAGGATTTGAGGCGGAGGTTTAGTCGAGTGGAGAGTATGCTTTTTCGGTTACGGTTTATGGAGAATGATATCAAAGAGAGGCAGCTGTTTGTGGAGGGATTGAATTTGGAATGGGATATTGTTGGGAAGGAGGAGAAGATGAGATGGAGTGAGGAGTTGAGGGCTGCGGCTGGGGGGCCACTGGTTTTGAGAAATGTGGAGGAGGAGAGTTGGTTTAAGGTTGATTGGGAACGTGTGCCGGAGTTGGTGGAGGGGAGAAGGGTGTTCTTGAGGGGTGGGAAGGCGTATGTTCCGGGACGGGAGCAGATGAGTATGGTTGTTGCGGAGTTTACCAAACGACTTGACAAGGCTCTTGAGGTAACCCCCTCTTTTCTCCATATCCCAAAGTTCCTGCTAATAGTTGGTGCTTGAAAGATGACATCCCGTGCCCTTCCCCGCCTCGACGAAGACGACCGTCTCACACCAATCCTCGCCCACCTCTCAAACAACTTCACAACTCCCGATGCGTCTTATTCATCCTCATCAACATCCCTCCCTGGCGCGGATATCTCCGCCCGCAACATCGACACCCTCTCCTCCAGCTTTCCCCTTTGCATGCAAAATCTTCACCGCTCGCTCCGCCGAGATGCACATCTAAAACACTACGGCCGTCTCCAATACACCCTCTTCCTCAAAGGCATCGGACTAAACCTCGAAGAATGTCTTGTTTTCTGGCGCTCAGCATTCTCAAAAATCACAGATGATACCTTTAACAAGGAATACCGATACAATGTCCGCCATGCGTACGGAGATGTGGGCGGTGACAGTAACAGGAGAGGAAATGGATATAGTCCATTCAGTTGTCAAAAGATCTTGACGGAACATCCACCTGGACCTGGGGAAAGTCACGGGTGTCCATATCGCCACTTCTCGATAGATAATTTGACAGCGCTGTTGCAGGCTGTGGGGGTTAAGGATCATGAGGTGCTGAGGGGGGTTAAAGAAGATAAAGAAAAGATGAAGTTTCATATGGCTTGTAATCGGTATGTATTTCTCCGCTCTGTTATTATTCTCTTGCTTGCATTCCCTGCGCTTGAACTTAAACGCTGACGGTATGAAGGGTTTTCGAATACGCACACAAGCAAGAAATCAAGAAGGTTAAAGAAGACGGCACATGGGGTGCTGCAGAGCTCGAGACGATCGTGCATCCGAATGAGTATTTCAAGCGTAGCTACTTGCTCAAAAACCTCGGGAAGAAAGAGCCTGCATCCGAGGAGGGGGAGAAGGCGGATGTGAAGATGGAGGATTAGTTCGGTTATTTGAAGGCTGGGGAGGGAAGGGGAAACGGCGTTTTGGCGTCGTACAGGTAATGATCGATGTCTGTCTGGATTATGGGTGCATGGTAGATACAATTTCATAAGAAGACAATACATATTGTCGAGGCAAGCCAAGGGCGTCATGAAGTCGATGCTTACTTTCACATTCGAGTACTTCATAAGTCCTTAGACGCGCAAGCGCGCCTCGTTATTCCTTCGCCTCTTATTCCGAAATTCCCACTCCGTATTTAACATACTGAAGCTTCTTCTGACTTGATTGAATTATTCATTCGAATGCAGAACTGTGCATTGT
>Ga0302325_10029963_pt1 | contig 11230 bp, 10 predicted proteins | sample Palsa_T0_2_FD_201948 | JGI IMG/M metagenome (GOLD analysis project Ga0302325, IMG submission 201948) | Peat permafrost microbial communities from Stordalen Mire near Abisko, Sweden - Palsa_T0_2 | ecosystem: Environmental > Terrestrial > Soil > Palsa > Peat permafrost | place: Sweden: Abisko...
CATCGCCACGTCTTTAGAAGTGACTCAGAGATAGTAACCTGAGAAGCGAGGTCCGAAGGAGCTCTTTCGTCTTCAAGCAAGAAAGGATGTCGGGGAATACGATGGATGAGTATAGGATGGAGGCTGGAGAAGAGCCACTTGACGATTTGGGACCTCGAAAAAGAGCGACCTCAAAGAATATTTAATCCATCATCCTTGATTTGAATCAGAACCCATCACATGATAACATGTTTCGGCCGAACTTCCTATCCTTCTCCATTGCCCCCCATTTCTCGGAAGGTGGTTATTTGATAACTGCTCCCCAAAACTGCCAGTACAAGTTGCTTGAAGTATTGCCAACTTCCATCTCCTGACAACACTAAAACAAGTTCATTAGGACCGGCAATTATCCTAGAGGTCATCATGGACAAAAGTTTTTTTTGCTTCCGCATTTTTAAGAGACTGTATTCGAAAGTTTCTTCAGACAGCACCCCAAAGCTCGAAATCAAAACAACCTTCATCAACCGAAGGTGCCGTTCAAAGGATAAGAGCTCAATAAAAAGTAGAATCCAAAATTGCGGAGTAAATTTTGGACTGTACTAGGTACTTTTAACTTCTTAGGTCACCGGTTGGCGGCTAAGTTTCAGCACAGGGGAAAGCTCAGTTCAGCACAACGTGATTATATATCCAGAGCCTTATTCTGACATTCTACCATTCTCGGTCCATAGCTTCCCGACGGGACTCCAAACAGTCAGCCCGTATTGAGTATTCTTCAAGAATGGCTCGAATAGGTGTCAAGTGGACCGTTTGAGCTCCTGAGCCGGTCCACTTCTTGAAAGAAACCAGATGGACGAACTACTCAGTACATACAGACAGTAATCTCCCCTAACTTTGCCGACCCAGTCAAGAGCAACAGTGACACTATCAAACCATAGATTCCCAGAACTTCAGCAAAGATAAGCATCATCATCATCCCTACAAACGCCCTGGGCTGTTGTCCCGAGGCCCTCACCCCCGCATCTCCAACAATGCCGATTGTGAACCCCGCGCTCAAACAACTCAGCCCCACTGTCAATCCGGCTCCTAACTGCATGAAGTTTGTGTGTAACGCCGTCTTCTCTTTGAGTGTGGCAGAAATCATCACAGCTACCACGAGGCCGTAAATGGATAGAATTCCAGCGAGAATTGGCGGCATCAAGTCTAGTGATCGAGGTGATTAGAAGGGGTTGTCTGCCCTGTGGATGGAAGCACTTACTTCTGACCATCATGTCCGGCCTCATCACGCTGACTGCTGAGATTCCGATGCCAGACTTTGCGATACCATATGCAGCTCCCATGCTGGAGAGAATCATGGCCATGCTGCATCCCATAGCTCCAAAGAAGGACTGTTTAATTTGTCAGGGCTTGCGCGTTTGTGAAGGAGGTAGGGGTTCGAACTGCATAAACAGGACTAACAGCATCAACAGCAGTTAGCAAGAGTATAAGAGGCACATTAGGAGAACTGATATACCATCTGCCTTGATATATGAAATCCATCCTGGCTTTGTAAAATGATCTTATAACCGGAGTTTGATTGTTTGATAGGGGGATAATATCGGGGGAGATGGTTCAAGGCCGGAACAAGACAGAGAAACAGAAATTTTGGAGATTGAGTTGAATGTTGTAAGGTTGGAAATTGAAGTCGAGGTCAAAGTAAGAAAGGTACCAGAAATGGGTGCCTTGCTAGCGAGCTACTGGCTCTCGCTCTCGCAGCCTTTCCACCGTCTTACATCCGTAACGAGTACTCTGCATTGTCAAGCACGCCCACTCACCAGCAAACGGACTTGAGAGTTAATCGCTTGTACTTCTACAGGGCATCTGTACTTTTAGGCAACCGCATTTAAAGTTTGATGATTGGGTGCTAATTTGAAGTACCTGTATCTTATCGGGGCTACGATTAAAAGAATAGATGCACTTGTCAGCTTCTCTATGGCAGGCTGAGCTTCCACATCCAAGCCATCTCGAATAACAGCAAATAGGACTCTAGTCACGTGTCGAACACGTGATATTTATAGCAAGTATTGAGATGAGTTCTCCCGTACTTGGATCGGTGATGATTTGAAGTCAATGAGTCTTATGCTTTTTATGAAGTACTATGAAAGCTACTTGATCTCTTTTTTTTGTCCTGCCTCTGTCTAGACGAGCCATATCGCGAGAGAGCGGCTGACCAAGATCTGGTCGCAGTGGATTGACAAATACCTAGGAGAAATTTGGAAGATACAAAAGAGCAGAAGCCTCCCCACAAAACTTTTAGGGGTGTGAAGAAGATAGTACAGCTGCCAAAGTCATGTTTTGACTTGCAGGTCGTGTTGTTGAGAAAGAAACTCTTGAAGAGTACAAACCTCACACTTAGTAGGCTGAACATGTTTTCGGATTCCAAAACTTGGAAGTCAGTCATCGAGAGTCTTTGAAAACGAACAATCGCATTTAATACCGAAAGAAAACTGCAGACGCACTGGCCAAATGGAATACTGGAAAGCATAAGGCGGGAGCCCCAGTTTCTTGGCACTCTGCACATCATTTCAAGGGTCCCGACGGCAGATAATATCGAAAATCTCCGCTGTAGAGCTAGAATCTGGAGACGAGCTATCGCTCCGGCATCTCTGGCAAGAGTTCAACCATCCTCCATTTCGACATCAGACGGATGCCCAATTCAAAAGGCCATCTTCTTTCAAACACAGCAGCTCCATTAGCCCTGGATATATACTCCTCCTTGCCACCTTACATCTAAGTTCCAAGCCATTCGAACCTCAAGCATGTGTGAAGAAGAGCCGAGTGGTGATTAGGTCATGATATCGGACTTAGTCCTACCAGTAAGAACAGGAGCTTGGATTCCGAGTCGTAGGCTTGCAGCTTGAGGACAGCAACCGATTATAAATAGTGCAAAACATCTATTTTGACAAGATGTGGGAAAGAGGGTTTCGAAGAAACACTGCCATGTTTTATTATTTGCATCTCTCCGTGAAGAAGCAGAAGTAGGGCAATACGCCCAACCCAGAATTCTGATACAAAGCGAGGGGTTGATTGAACCAGCCAGGCTTTGCCTGAACAAGCTTAGCGGCAAGGGTCAAACAGCGCAAAACACTCTCTTGGCGTTGACCGAGACAAAGAACATCATGCTTCTGTATTTCTAACTCAGACTGCACACCGCTGGCATCCCATTCCAACCTCTGCGATGAGGCCATTGTCTCCCTCCGCAACTGCACACGAGATTACTGTTCAAAGGAATTCCAATGCTGACGTACCCGAAGAGTGAGATTTGGCCTTAGTAGTAATTTGAGCTTACGTAGTAGGGCTCCTTGCTGGGGCATCTTGCCCGTCCGAACTCTCCACCGCTCCACCGCTCCACTGTCCACCTCATCTCAAGCCAACGCGGCGAGTTCCTGGGCGTCAAACCGCGTTGCGAAACTTCACATTGTCCAATGGCGAGTGTCTTGGAGGAGTGCTGCACGAGAAAGACCGTTTCACACTGGCGATGGACGTCGACAACCGGTTCCCGTACAGTATCAGACGGGGATGGACTGTAGCCGTGTTTCAAAGTTCGCCTGAGCCTGGTGGCGCAGGCCTTTCCCTTCATGCTCCAACGTTTCTCAGTCTGATCCGCACCAGTGGCCACGCTCCTCAATGCTCTGGAAATAGCATCCCCCATTCCAAATGCCCCTGGGATGGGACCAAGCGCACACCAGAATAATCCGCGATGCGGATTACCGGTGACCGCTGCTGAGGCGTCGTACACGCCAGCAGCGGAGCGCCAGTCCTGTGGGTGTTGGTGGTGCTGGGCGGGGCAGTCTGCTGCGTCGTCTGAGGCCGCGTCACTTTGCGGACAAGGTTGAGAATTGAGCCAAGACATACAAAGGTCTTTCTCCCGATGCAGCATATGTCTCGTCAATTTCACCCCAAGGATCTTCGATCTTTGTTCTTGGCCTCTATACTTGCAATTGCAATTGCACTTCATTTCTTTCCGTTGTTTTCAACATCTCGCCACATCTCGAACGCTCGTCTGTAACCTTCTCGCTACCTACCTATAGCTCCCGGACGCCACTCCCATACTACATCTGCAGCCTTACGGATCTAAAAATTAGTACTCGACTCAATCCGATTTGACGGCTCTGCACAAGTATACACTCTTGAACTAATCCGGAATTGTTCAAGTCTCTCCTGACTCCGTCCTTCCGGTCCTCTCTTCAATAATCGTCATTCATTGCGCCTTGCATGAGGTGTCACCACAAAGTCCTCTTTCAGTTATACCTTTGGTGACTTGCTAGCTGCCGAGTTGCCAGGGGGATTGGTTGTCGGCGCCATCTGGCTCGTCAAGTGGAAATTAGATTCAAGAGACTCCCGTTGAAGAAGGGGTTTGGTTGAAGGCTTGCTTTGGAGGATACGCATACCAATATGAAGGTTTTCTCGACGTTTGCCCTCGCGGCCAGTTTATTATCAACATCCTCAGGCGCACTCTATTTGCAAAGAAGAACGGATGGACCACCTAAGGTAGTTGGATTCCCTGTTCAAAGAAAGAATGTTCCAAATCCTCTACTGAGGGATCGACTACGGAGGAGGACGAGCACAGTTCAAGCATCGTTACAAAATGAGGTATGGACCAGAATTCCAGATAGTAAGCGAGATGCTGATGAGAGCTAGGAAACGTTATACTTTGCAAATGGCACATTAGGAACTCCAGCACAAAGTTTGCGATTACATCTAGATACTGGCAGTAGTGATCTTTGGGTGAACACACCAACCTCAGTATTATGTAAATCAAGAGGCAGCCCCTGTGCGTCGACAGGCACATACTCTGCCAATTTATCTTCCACATATTCATACATTGCCAGCGATTTCAACATCTCGTACGTGGATGGATCAGGAGCGTCCGGCGACTACGTCTCGGACACTTTTACGATTGGAGGAACGAGTCTAAGCAACTTGCAATTTGGAATTGGTTATTCGAGTTCGTCGAATGAAGGGATTTTAGGGATTGGGTATCAAATCAATGAGGTTCAAGTTGGGAAAGCGGGAAAAGCTGCTTACAACAATCTACCAGCCCAACTAGTTGCTGACGGAGTCATTCAATCAAACGCCTTCAGCTTGTGGCTCAACGACCTAGATGCGAGCACTGGCAGCATTTTATTCGGTGGAATCGACACCGAGAAATTTGAGGGCACATTGGCAACACTTCCCATCCAGAAAGAGTACGGCTACTATGCAGAGTTTCTGATCACACTTACTGGGGTCAGTCTTGGCAACACGGTCATCGCAAGCAATCAAGCACAAGCTGTTCTCCTGGACTCGGGTAGCTCTCTTACCTACCTACCCGACTCCATAACAGCGGCAATCTATGAGCAAGTATCTGCACAATATTCGTCATCAGACGGCGCAGCCTTCGTGCCTTGCTCCCTAGCCTCGAACACTACTACCTTGGACTTCACATTTTCATCCCCAACGATTTCAATCCCAATGAACGAGCTCGTCATTCCGGCAACCTCGTCCAACGGTAGACCACTTGTCGAAGCTGATGGCACCAAGATATGTCTCTTCGGTATTGCACCAGCCGGATCAAGCACACCAGTGATGGGAGATACCTTCATCCGAAGTGCATACCTCGTCTACGATCTGGCCAACAACGAGATCTCGATTGCGCAAACCAAGTTCAACACCACGGCTACGAACGTTGTGGAAATTACCACCGGCTCATCAGCTGTACCAGATGCAACTGCTGTTGCAAATTCTGTGGCTGCATCAGCAGGAACCGGATCAAACAACGTTGCTAATGGAATTGGAACGTCCACCTCGAAAGGAGCAGCGCAAAAGACAGCAGCTCCTGTCCGTCTCGGTGCGATGGCTGCTGTTGGTGCGGGGATGTTTTACGCGGCGATATAAATATGAGAGGAAGAGAGTCATGAATTATTTTTGAGAGCGATATTTTAGACAAGCATTCTGAGCGTTGCATGGTATGGCGTTTTGGGAAAAGGAGAGGAAAGGTACTGGGGACCTGGATGCATATCTGTTCTGCATACCCCACGCATTAGATGGCGTTCTCCCAAATATCTGTAGACATCTATGTATAGTCATACATGTCAGAATATGCAATGAAAGAAGAAATCAAGAACATGGTCAGTCATCTTACGGTGTTTTAGTGAGGCAGGACTTGCAAGCAAAATTTTACGGTCCAAGTGGAGTGTGGCAAGGCTGAAATGAGTCAAGCGAGCAGAAAAACGGAGCCCTAGCCCACAAGCAAGGCACCTTCTATAATCAAATAAGCACTATTCCTTCACTCAATTCGTTGAGAACAAGCCCGGGTGTAAGTTCAATCTTCACCAGTATCCAACCCGTCCTGTTCTAACATCTTTTCAGAGCTCAATCGGTAGAGCGTGTGGCTCTTAATTCTAAGAGAATACCTCAAGGTCGTGGGTTCGAGCCCCACCTCGGGCTCAATTCCCGAGGTTCCCAGTAATGGGAGCACTCATCAATTTTATTTTTTTGCAATTTTCTTCCACCTTTTATTTTTTTGGCCAAATTTCATTCAAGGGGATTGATTCAGCAAGGGCAGCCGAGCCGAAATTTTGGTACCGAGATACTCATCAACTGGGTTGCGTACCTTACGCTTAACTATTATTCTATATTATCTGAGCTCTCAAGACTTTCTTGCTTCAAGTTCTACAGCAGAATTAACTCACACAGTGATTTTTTTTCTAGGTCTAACCTTGACACTGATATACTCTCCCCAAACAATACTTACTTACCATAGCCTCCCAGACAGCCTATCTCCGAGGAGGTCTGCCTCTCCTCATTGCAATCAGCCACCACAAAGCCCCAAAGGCCATTCCGCCCAGATGATCTGCATGGCCAAAAGTAGGCATCCAAAGAGGAGGATCCTGCATTCCGCCAACACTGATCCCCACCGTCAAGGCAGCTCCGATCCACATCGGCATTGGCACGAAGAGGAACCCCACTGTCCCATTTGGCATCCAACACGCCGTGGCAGCAAAAACGCCCAGCACTCCTCCAGAAGCTCCCAGGCCTCCATGATTCCACTGCTCCCTCCTCATCCACATATAGTTCTGCAACAAGCCTCCCGCAACCACAGACCCGAAATAGAGCACCAGAAATGACGGAGTACCGAAACACGACACGATCGTTCGTCCAAAGCCCCAAAGACCGAGCATATTGAATGCAAGATGCGGCAGGCTTGAATGCATGAACGCCGAGGTGACAATAGTATAGTACCGACCCTCTTTCATATTCCGCACCGAATGGATGAAATTATCGTTCAGCCACATCTGCTTTGCTATTGCTTCGGACGAAGGAGTTGTTCTGAGACTACTGCTGACGTAGCTGTTGTATATAAACATGCCTATACATGCTCCCACTAATCCTCCCACGACGATGTTCGGTGAGTTGAAGGATCGCGAGGGTCGTGGAGGGGCAGATGGTGGGGTATGTGTGTCGACTTCATCGTACTTTTGGGGCTTTTGCTGCGCCCTTACTCGTGTAACACGTTGTTCTTTACGTCTCGCGATGCTCGTACTGAAGGGTCTTCGTAGTTGTTGGAGTGCTGGCTTGTAGACCCGTTGATTGAGCTGCGGAGTGTTAGTACATATTGCTCTGCTTTGGGGGTTTCTTACAAGGCGTCTTGCCACTGGCTGCAACTGGAATCGTTGCAGACAGCCCAGCCTAGAAGTCTGCCACAAGAAGCTCATCTTTTTGGGGAATGGTTACGTGTCCATGGAGCCTTACTTTTGAAGGCAGTGAGATTGGTTGTCCCCTTGTGTAACCTGATAGCTCACCATGAAGCGAACATCAATCACCAGAATCCATATGGGCCATAGATCAATGGCTGCAAACACAAGCCGTGTTGAGAGTCCTGTTTTAATTGACTGGAAGGAAAGAAGTCGAGGAAGTTTACCATTTCTTTTGGTTCAAGGTTAGCTATACTGAGCACGGACCTCAGCAATGTCAGATGTCATTGGTCCATGAGCAGTTAGAACGACAATCTCCTCGCAAATCTTCCAAACTACTTCCGTAAAAGCATAGAATCTCCAAGACTGTATATCTAGCTTTTTAAAGGAGATACCTCCACAAAGAGTGACTGACCTCAGAGGGTTCCAATTACTGTATCGTTATGTGAATTGGTGACTTCGCAGGAAAGATTATAAAGCCACTTCAGAAGTCACATCCGAGGGCCAGAGGTGATTTGTTTTTTGGAATTTGTTTGTATTACTGAAGCTGGCTGGCTTGTCTGACGAATTAAATATTTGTACAATGTTCCCCTTCCCTTTGAAGCTTCCCCATGCATACTTCCACTGTTGGCGACCAGCTTCAGCATGAAAAAGTCAGATTCCACATCCCCAGGCACAGGAGCCCCCACTTCACCACCCATCGATCGATCTTAAGATTACAACATGAGCCAGCCAGCAACAGAGAAAAAGCATCGTAGGTAGCAATTCCCAGACCTTTCATCCCCGAGAGATGGAGGAGTCCAGCATCGCAGACAAATGCATAACGCAAATGCAACGCATCTTCATGCACCTCCTCGCATGCAAGCAAGCAGATCAGGCTATGAGCCAAAGAAAAAGGAAAGATTATTGACACAAAAGCTTTTAGTCCTTGCCCTTCGCCGGGCTCGATGCCGGAGCGAGGGCAAATCCCACCAGCCGAAGGAAATTTCGTAGAAAAGCAACCGGTCTCCCGCACACCATCCGAAATATGCGCAGGAAGAGAATAAGGAAATCTGATGGTCGAATGTAGTCTATTGGTCGAGGTCGAGGTATCATTGTAAACAGAGAAGAAACTTTTAAGACAGGTTTTAGAAAGGCCCCGCCGCAAATGCAAGATTAGCCCGCCGGTCTATGCACAGAGATTAGGTTGCTTCTGAAGACACTTTTGTGTATGTGATCGGATGCTCATGACTCGTTCTCTTTCTTGTCGTCTGACTTCTCCGCGGGAGTAACCTTAGACAGAGCGGGAGAAACTGAAGTTGAGGGGGGAGAGGCTGGATGTTCCGAGTCGCCAGATCCTAATCCTGCAAGAAGACTATGAAAAGTTAGATTGAGATCACTGAACAGAAAGTTTCTTGAGGACTTACCTAAATGCATTTGCGGAAGTGGCTGATTCCTTTTCCTTTTGTTGCGGGGGTGTGCCTGTTCTTGATGAAGCTCCAGAATCTTCGCCGGTCCTGCTCAAAGAACCACCTGGGCCCATCTTGCGACCGCTGTTACTTCGAGATGAAAACATTGATGTTGGACCAAAGGACATTTGTTGGCTTGCTGCGCGGCTTGTACCCTTGTTGGTAAGACGGCGGAGATCGTCCATCCCAACGGTGTTCTTTTGGTAGTCAGGAGGTGGTTGATTGCCGCCGTATTGGTTTGAATAGTTTCGTGAATCGCCACGGCCCATTGGCATTCGTCCGCTACCGCCACCACCACCGCGTGGGCCTCGAGCATTTTCGGCAGCCTTCTGAGCAGCAGCTGCTTCAGCCTAGTGACAAAATTAGTACTCATTCCAAAAATCGTCCTTTTCTCTGGAGTAACCATACCTCAGCTCGAACCTCCTCCAACGTCTTTGGACCTTTATTGTCCTCCTTCGACTGCCATCGCTTCTTTCTCAGGTCAACGATATCCATAAGCATGAATCTCAGACGGCTGGGAAGCTCTGGAGTATCGATCATAGATTGAATGCGAGTGAAGTAGACATCCATCATGGGCTTGCCCTTTTCGGTACTGTCCAAGTTGGCACCGATAGTCTTGAGAAGCTTCGTCAATGATTCAATTTCAGCTTCATCAGGGATACCGGTATAGTCCACAAGTTTCTTCACACACTCGTGCATGATACGTTCCGTCAGCATGCTAAGCTTGTAAAGCTCACCAATGAATTGAACAAGACCAAGACCACGGCGCTTAGCGGCAGCAGCAATGTAGTACTCGTCGGAGAGCATGACAGCCTCTGGAGTGTTTCCCTCACCAGGCTCACCTTCTGGCTTGTCGGGCAGATCCATCTTCCAACCACGTTCGAATTCTTCTTGACATCTGTTGAGAAGGTACTTCCGGAATAGATTACCACCTGAGACGATATTGCCATTCTTGTCGGTAATGCTTTCATCTTTGATCTCAGGGCTCATTGTCTCTAACATGCGCTTGCAGAATCTGGCATACATCGAAGCCCAGTGTGCCTCATCAGTAGCCTTCTCGAAGGTGAGTTGAATGACTTGTCTTAGGGTGCGTCCATCAGCTTCATCCTTGGACTGAGCCGCAATGGCCAGGATCTGATCGGCAATCTTGTCAAACTTCTCAGGAGTCATCTTGTTCAGCGCCGCCTTCACCTTTCGTTGAACTTGGTCAGGTTCCATGTGTCCAGAAGCGCCCGAGGCACCGGGAGTAGGACCAGCTGCACCAGTGGCTGATTGAGATTGGCCGACGCTGCGTGGCTTCCATCCCGTTGCAGATACTTGGATAGGTTTGAGCTCCATACCAGCAGTAAGAGGCATTGTCTTTGCGGCTTGAGCCTCGGCCTTGGGATTTGATTGGAAGTTATCTCTCTTGCTCCCACCAGAGCGTCTGCTTTGTTGACGTGGAGAAGGCATGCTGTTCATGTTTGAATTTGATGAAGATCGAGCCATTGTGCTGCCACCTGGGAAGCCTGCACCACCTGGTCGATTGAAGGATCCTAGCTGGGCCATTGGAGGTCTTGGCACTGCGCCCATCGACATGGCATATCGTTGATCAGATGTTGTTCCTGCCGGAAGTGTCTTTCCCAAACTGACAAAAGCACCCATGGCAGAAGCTCCGATTGGTCTAGCGGAATTTGATCTCGAAGATCCAGGCCCCATTCCTCCAGGCGTTCGCGAGGATCCGGAGCGTGCTGAACCACCGTCACCATCACCAATAAGAGCCTTAATTTGAGAGGCAAATTCCATGGACGGCTTCTCAACAAAGACCTTCTGGAATTGGAGTAAGAACTCCTTGTCATATTTGAAGCTCTTGCCCTTCGTCGTGACTGCACTGTTCAGTGCTGGGTTAGGAGAGCTGATATTGGGCGGATAAATCGAAGAGTTGAGCACTGTCAAGAAGCGAGCGGACTTGAGTGACTGAAGAGCAGCACTTGGTTGCGGAGGCTCGATAGGCTGGGTGTTGATTTGCAAAAGGTTGAGTGCAGCGGGCTTGCCACGCTTTTCGCTCTGGTTGACCTTTGATGGAGGAGGGCCCATAGAATAATCAGAAGC
>Ga0302325_10029965_pt1 | contig 11230 bp, 7 predicted proteins | sample Palsa_T0_2_FD_201948 | JGI IMG/M metagenome (GOLD analysis project Ga0302325, IMG submission 201948) | Peat permafrost microbial communities from Stordalen Mire near Abisko, Sweden - Palsa_T0_2 | ecosystem: Environmental > Terrestrial > Soil > Palsa > Peat permafrost | place: Sweden: Abisko...
CTGCAGTTGAGCCGATCCGACGTCCTGGGGCCTGCCGGTTACTACCCATTACAGTGGAATCAAAGCTTCGCCAGAAGTCCTGAAATCCACGCCGAAGGCAATTTCTCGCTCGTGCTTCTGCCCAGAATAGTTAGAGTGGACAGTATTCAAACGTCCCCAAAAATATGGACTTGACCTATCCCGTGGAGCGACCGCCGTCAACTGGTGGTCTACAATTGCAGTTACGCCGAACTCGATCGAACAAACGGGGTGAGGAGAGTATATGCACAAGCGTAGCCGATTTTTGGGCGCCACACTTTTGAGTCTCGCGGCGATCACGTTCGCCCGAACTCTTAACATTCCACGATTGGAAGCGTTACACGGCTCCGATATCGTCCAGCTTACGGCTTGCGGGGGTCTATTTGCTGTCGGCCTGGTCGGCCTGCTTGGCGCACTCAGGCTTCCGGCTGATTGACCGACCCCATTGTGTCTGAGCCGATCTGACCCCGCAGCCTGTCTCGCGCCTCTCATCGGGCTCTGGCCTTCAGAACGTCCTCAGGCTGCAGTGAGCAGGGAAGCTGGAATGATCGACCGCGACGACTAGGACGATCTCACCGCCACCACTGCGGCCCGACGCGCTTTGTATACATTCAACGTGGCGGATTACTGCGTCCTCCACCAAAGCTGGATTTCGCGAAAACGCGCTCACACCGGAATCAGCGTCGCGCCGGAGATTCGCCGCCTCATGCGGTTGATCGGCACCGTCACCGCTGAAGAGATCCGGAACCGCTTCGAATTCCTATCTGCGTGGCGTTAGCCGTAAATGCGAACTTGCGATCACTCCAGTCCATCAGGCACCTGGACGATAGTCACCATCCTCATTGATTGGAGCGTCCAGGCCGGGAGGTCAGCCCCACCGTTATCGCCACTCACTCGATGCCGTATCCCATCCTTGCAATCCGCCCCCGCGTCTCCGCATCCAGCCCATCGATAAAACTTCTAAATCGTGGCACCTTCTCGCGAACGGCCAGATAGCCGTACGGTTTGCTTCTGGGAGGACCGATGCGCGAACTGTTGCCATTCAAATCGAGCGATATGAGCTCAGCGACCTTGGAAAACTCCTTAAGCGGGTCGGTCACGCAGTCTTCCAGCCGGAGCGCGAGCGGGGCCGCCTGGAGATGCAGTTCGGTCTCCTCGACATATTCCGCGAAGGAGAGAAATCGCGGCCCCGGCGACGCCGCGAAGAACTCCGGATCGCCTTGGGCGAGAAACTGAAAGTCAGAGAAATTGCGTTCCAGCTCAGCGCAGAGATCGTCCACGTTCGGGTAGACCTCCGAAATGCCGGAGATCGCGCGATTGTCGTGCAGGAATGACCGCCACCAGACCCAATTCGTCAACAGAGAATCGAGCGGATGGCGATAGATGAATATCGAATTGGCGAATTGCGAGCGGACTGCCTGCAGGATGCTGCGCATCGCCGCCGGTGGTTCCTGTAACCGGCAAAGGTGCTTCATGGTGGCGTGGCCACTGTATATCATCGGTGTCGGACCGGGATGCAAGCGGATAGTATCGCGGAAGTACTTGACCCTTTCCCCAAGGTTGTTGATCAGCAATTCATTAATATAGCGGCGTCCGGTTCCGAATAGTCCGATGATGTAAGTGGTCCTATGTTGGCCGCCGGCGCCATTGGCGTGCCGCTTCTCCGACAGAGCTATTCTTCCTTCGAGGGCAACCACATTCATGGAAAGGTTCTCCAGGTCAGTCCAATTCCTGGAGAATTGCTCAGCCAAATTCACGGAAACGCGATCTACCGCGCTCACGAGCTCTTCGAGCGATCGCGTAACCGAAGCATCGAACTCCTGCATTGGCCGGGTATACCACCCCAGCATGCGGGCGATCGTTTTTTTCGTAAGCTGGAGCGCACGGTTATGCCATCCGGACGGCCGGGGGTTAATCACCCCGATGGCGTTCCTGAGCCTCTCCAGGTCGGACGCGATGCGGTGTAGTGCGTGGGAGTCGCAGAGGCGCCAGCCCTCCGCGGTCTCACGGGCCAAACCGGTCCGCTTCAAATGATGGAGAATCGCTGCAACGGCGTCTGTCGGCCGTGATTCCGTTACCCGTTGGACCAGCAGCGCGGCGATGTTCCGGGTAGTGCGCGGCAGATCCGTCCTGACGAACTCCAGGAGGCAGATTGCCCGGGCCACCCGACCGGACATTCCCGGATACTCGTCGTGCCATTCGAAGCGACGGCCAATCTCCCGCACGTCGCTCTGCTTGTGCGGCGCGATATATCCTTTCAGCATTTCGTAGATCCGGTCGATGCTTACCAGCTCTCCCACCGGCTGCTGCGCCAGACCGGTCCGGCTCGACACAAGCATCTCGAAGGTTTGCTTGACGACAGTACTATCGCCTCCGCTCTCACCCGGCGCATCGGTCGGGGAGCGAAGCCCGGTCAGGATGTCGACGGAAAGATCGATCAGATGCGGAAGGTATGGATAAAATCGGACGAACTGATCCTCATCGAACGCGACGCGGCGAGAGCATCCTTCCAATTTGGCGTCATCCATCAAGGACTTACCGTGTTCTCGAAACAGGCGCCGGAGAACCGCTTCCTGACTCGCCTTCTTGAGGAGCACATGGCGGGCAGCGGCCTCGCGGATGTCCGCTGGAGACCTGTTGTTTTGGTGGAAAAACTCCTCCAAAGGTCTGGACGCCTCTCTGTCCAGAAGGTCGGCGATTCTGGTCATGGGTATGATTCGCGGAACCGGAGCGCGAGTTCTGAAACTCGTACGCCTTGCAGGCGTTGACCTCAGTATACCTTGCGGGCTTGCGTGGCTTCGGCCTCAGCGGTCGTCGTCGTCGATTTTGCAGTCCGGGCGATGCGGAATTTTGGGATAGCGGACGTTCCACCCTTTTGCCGCATGCCACAGAAAGCGGTTGACCTCATTTTCCGGCGCAGCGTCAGCATGCACGAAGTCCATTTTCAGCGATGCCAGGGCGGCTCTGCGCTCTTTACCCTTTAAAGAGCTGGCCGGCGGATTGATTCGCGCTAAAGGTGTGATGTTTGGCAGAGCCAGGTATGGCGTCATGTCCGGCGCAGTTTGAAATATCGATTCCATGGGGAGGGCCGCCGCATCGAATTTATTCATCGGCTGCAGGCCCAGCAGATCCTCTATCGTGCGGACCAGACTCGTCTGGTTGTAGGAAGTGGAATCCACCGCGCCGCGCCGGGCATAGGGGCTGGCTACCAGGCAAAGGGTCCGATGGCCATCCACGTGGTCGACGCCGTTCTGCGCGTCGTCCTCAGTCACCAGCACCGCGCTGCTCGACCAATATGGGCTGGTGGAAATCGCTTGCACAATCTGGCCCAGAGCGAGATCGTTATCCGCTACCATATCGGCCGGCGCCGGATAATTCGGAGTGATGCCCGCCGTGTGGTCCGACGGCAGCCAGATGATTACCAGGTTCGGCATCTGGCCCGCGGCAACATATCGCTGGAACTTGTCGAGGAAAATGCGCGCCCGAAACTGGTCGGGCACATTCAGCGCGAACGAAGGGTAGTCCGGCTCGATGATGGCGTTGACCGGCGCTACCGGGCTGTGACTGGGAGTGGCATACTGCATCGTCGTGGCCTGTGCGTCAGCCAGGTAATCCGCCCAGGATTGCGAGTAAGCGGCGGCTGCCTGAGTAAACTCGCCGAAAATTTTCACGCTCAGTCCGTTGCCGAGGGCATTGTCCCAGATGAAACCGGTGGACGCAAAAGCCAGCGGATCGTCTCCGGTATATGGGTAGCTGCGCGGCCAGGCGGCCCCGTGCGAGCGCTCGATGTAGTCCGTAGCCATCGCTTGAGTGATCCACTGGTGACCCTCCGCGCTCACCGCGCCGGTGGCGTAGAAATTGTCCAGGGTCACGAATTTCGATGCCAGCAGATGATGGTTCGGCGTGACCTGCGCTCCGTAGGTGGCCAGCTCCGGGGCGCCGTTGCCGCGCCCAAGGTCGCCCAGAATCTGATCGTAAGTACGGTTTTCCTTGATGATCAGGAATACGTGGCGAATTCCAAGGTCTTTGAGGTGGGCAGGCGAGCCGGGCGGCGAAGGTTTGCCGACATACAAGTTGTTCAAGGACGATACGCGGCCTGGTCCGGCCATTTCGTCCACGGTAAACCGGTCCCAGGTGCCAAGCCGCGCCGCGACACTGTAAGGAGAACTGCCCGCACGCGATCCCACGCCCTTGGCATTGGCGACGAAGATCGTGCTCTTCCCGGCTTGCGGACTGACGGCCAGGGCTACCGGGTACCAGTCGGTCGGTGCGGACGTCTTCACTTGATAAATGCCGTCAATTAGCGCCAGCGCGACCACGCTGTTGTTTCCGGCACAGGCAACGTAAATCCGGCTTCCGTCCGCGTTAAATGCCAGCGCGGTTGGGCTGCTGCCTGCATAGCCTTGCGGATATGCCGTGATGGCGGTGCTCCCGGTGACCGTCAGATTACCCGTATCCACAAAAGAAACCGAGTCGCTGTTGGCGTTGGCCACCGCCAGTATGGCGCCGTCGGGACGCATCCGGATAGCTCCCGGGTGCAGGCCGACCGCGACCTCGCCGGTTACTTGAAAGGAAGCCAGGGAAATGGCGGAAACCGTACCGCTCGCCGCGATGCCGCGGCTATCCACCACCACCGGTGTCCCGGCGGAAGAAGCCGTGAGATCGGTCGAAGTCGCGACACGCCCGCCCCAGTTGGATACGAATAGATTATCGCCGGCGGGGCCCACTGCCAGCCCCACTGGAGCAACACCGGCCGCGATGGCGCCGGTCACCGACATCTGTCCCAGATCGATTCGGGCCACTTGATTGGTGCTGTTCAGCGCCACGTATAGGTAATTCCGGACCGGATCGAATGCCAGGCCGCAGGGTATCGGATCCGGTACCGTCACAGTGGAAAGCGGCGAGCCCGCAGCCACTCCGAAAATGCTTACCCCGGTCTTGTTTGATGCCGCTAGAGTCTGGCCGTCCGCGCTGAAGACCAGGCCGCCATAGGTAGCAGCGCCCGGTAGCTCCACGGTACGCGTCAGCGAACCTGCAGGCGTGTACAGCAGGACCTTATCGGAGACCAATAGCGCCACTATTTTGCCGTCAGGGCTGACGGCGAGATCGGAAGGGCTGCCGGGGAATTCGACCCTGGATCCGATCGGTTGCAGGAATTGATTGCTTGGCACCAGGTATCCGCCACTCCAGGCAGGCCCTACCTGCATGGCGGCGAACAGTGAAGCCCACAAGGCAACCGCCATTCGGACTATGCTGGCGAGCTGGTCAGCGGAGATCAACGACGCAGTAATCAAATCGAACAACCCTCTATGCCGGAGGCGAACCTGATGGTTTTCCGGCGCAATGCATTTCGAATCAACGGGTTAAGAAACCGGGTCCGTCCAGTGAGAGGGGTGCTCCGCAAATATCTGAGCGCGAGCAAGGACACCCCACGAGATCGAAGAGGCCGAAACGACCCCACCATCGCCCGACGCGGCGTTTACGTGCAATGGTGAAAAACTATACAGTTGGTATAGCTCTAAAGTACCATTTCTCGCGAGTTCCGTGTTCGTCTTTTCAATACTGACGACAGATTTTCCGGGCAGTCTACACCATTCCAAGACTGTCGGCGGGCTGTGGCTGATGCTTCAGAATGGCGGCGTCGCTTTAGAGCACGAGGAATTCATCGTTACGACAGGCGGAGAAATGCGGGCCGTTCTTTCATAATGTCGGATATGCCCGTATCCGTCGCACGGGTTTCGATTTAATCGAGTTGAAGGAACTCTAAATGCCGTTCTTGCGGGATCTCGTGTGCCCAGCGGTAAAGCGCGCGGAGTTCCCAGAGCAAGGCCTGCCTCCTCATCGAGAGAATATGGCGCACTCCGCCCCCTCCGGTCGCGGCTCAGTATCGGCACGTTGCGTTTCCGAGCCGTGACCGAAGGGAGCGGAGTGCGTGATGCCAAAAATTCCTCCCCACCCCTACACTATGGCGCGACGCGACCTCAGAGTTCGGAAGCATTCTCTCGCACGCCCCCCAAAGCGGGTTCTGGATCGGACTGAACGAATCGACGGAGCCCTATTATCCTCGTGGGGGCGAAGACGGAAGCCGGCAAATGCCGTGAAATGCCTCAAACCACCGCCCCCTGCAATCCCGGCTTATTCTGACGAGCCGTAAACGTTGGATAACACATAACCTCACCTTTCCGTTTTGATATCCTAAATCTGCGATGAACTACGAGGTTGGCGATCGTGTCGGCGATTATCAGGTCGTCGAACGTATCGGCGCGGGGGGAATGGGGGCGGTCTACAAGGTCCGCAATCTCATCACCGACCGCCTTGACGCCATGAAGGTGCTGCTGCCAGATTTGCGGCAGGCGGCCGATCTGGCGGAGCGCTTCAGCCGTGAGATCAAAGTGCACGCCAGCCTGGTGCACCCCAACATCGCGGCCCTTCACACTGCCATGCGCCTGGAGAACCAGCTTCTCATGATCATGGAGTTAGTGGAAGGCACCAGCCTGTCGACGCGCTTGCGACAGGGGCCGATCCAGTGCCAGGAGAGCGTCAACTACATCTGCCAGGTGCTTTCCGCCCTGAGCTACGCCCACGAACGCGGCATCATTCACCGCGATATCAAGCCGGCCAACATCATGGTGACGCCGAACCGGATCGTCAAACTGATGGATTTCGGAATCGCCGCCACCACCGGCCCGGGGAACTTGCAAAACCGCCTCACGGCAGCCGGCATGGCACTGGGATCGGTGCACTATATGTCGCCCGAACAGGTAAAAGCCGGCGCGCCCGATGCCCGCTCCGATCTATACTCGCTGGGCATCACGTTCTACGAAATGGTCACCGGCCAGTGCCCCATCCGCGGAAACAGCGAGTATGAGATTATGGCCGCGCACCTCGCGCTGGCGCCGCCCTCGCCCATTGAGCTGAATCCATTTCTTCCGCCGGCGGTGGCAGCCATCATCCAGAAGTCCATCCAGAAACGGCCGGACGATCGTTTCCAAACCGCGGCGGAATTCCGTGCCAGCCTCGAGGCGCTGACCGCCGGAGCAATTCCGACTACGGTTCAGCCAGTAATGAGGACCGGGTCGCAGCCGGAAATGCCGCGTGCCGCCACACCCCCGTCGGGCACGTCTCTCATCAATCCCGCCATTATTGAAGCGACTGTCAAAGACCTGGCAGCTTACATCGGACCGATGGCGAAGATCATCGTCAATCGGGCAGCCAAGCAGGCGCAGAATCCCAAACAGCTCTACGAGACGGTTGCGCAGGAGATATCGTCGATCGCCGACCGGACGAAGTTTCTGGCGAAACGCGGCGCGTGAACTTTCGAGACATAATGTCTCCGGGCCGGTCCGGAAATCATCGATTCCACACGAAGTCGCGGAGGTTGGGGATATCGTGTCCCGATTTACTCGCCCTCAAGCATCTTCATCGCCTTGGCCATGCTGATGCGCATGCGGTCGAACGAGCCGGCCAGCACGGAAATTTCATCCTTTCCATGCACCGGAAACTGGGCGTCGTCGAGTTCGCCCTTGCTGATGCGGTCAGCCATCGCCGATAGCTGCGAGACCGGGCGTACCACAATAATGATGAGAGCAAGGTCCACCGCCAGTAGCGTGATGAACGCCACCAGGCACATGTCTAACAGCAAATTACGGAACGCGCTGTCGGCCATGCGGGTGGGCAGCGAGGCCGGCACGGAGACGATCTGCGCGCCTACCACCTCATTCGGCTGCCATCCGAAACCGTTATTGCTGCCGTAAATGGCGATCATCGCAGGGGGCGCGGCGGCGGCCGTGGAGTGGCATTCGAGGCACGGCGGAGCGGCGACAAGCGGGTGAGCCAGATACCATGACGTACCGTTGACCGTGTCGCGCGAGGCAACTTTGCTCTTGATGTTCGGATTGTCGCGGAAATAGCGAATCACATCGGATTCCCAATCGGCTGGGCGGTCGCGCGGATTGGTGGGATTCAGCGTCGCTTCCTTGTAGCTGTACTCGGGATACTTCTTCCGCAAATAATTGAACCCTTCGGTGGCGGCATAGGCGGGCACCGTCTGCGGATGAAACGTCTTGTCGGTTTTTTCTCCGGTGAGCAGAGGCTTGATCTGCGCGGTGGTGTAGGTGCGCATGGAGAGCGCGGTTTCCATCATCAATTCGGCATTTTGAATCACCTCATCGGTGGCGTTCTTTTGCAAGACACCGTGGGCTATATAGGCCGAGACGGCGAATCCGATTCCGAAGACAATGACAAACACCAGGGTGAATTTAGCGACGAGCTTCATAGTTTTCCCGAAGAGTGCGGCAGCCGCCAGCATACAGATTTGCGAGATTTTTGTAAAGCCTCAAAGTGGCCAGGAAACACGGTTTCCGGCATCGAGGATGCAGGGCTAACCTTGGATTATGGGGAATTCGCGCAGTGCCGCATTCGTGGTTTTATCGCTCGCTGCGGGATTCAATCCGGCGGTGGCCCAGGAGGCCCGCACACTGCAACGCCCACGTTCCGAACGGGCGCGAAGATGGTGCTGGTTCCAGTCGTCGTAAGAGACCGTGAGGGACGAGCGGTAGCTGACCTCACGAAGGAAAGTTTTCAGATCTCGGATAAAGGGAAGCCGCAGGAAATCGCGTCCTTCTCGGTGGAGCGCGGTGAGGCCGCTGGCGCGCCATCGGCAACACCTCCGTCGCAATTCATCGTATATTTCATGGACGACGTTTCCCTCCATGATTTCAGTACGGTGATGGCCGTTCGCGAAGCAGCGCTGCACCAGGCGGCGAGCCTCCGGCCAGGCGACCGCGTTGCCGTCTTTTCGAGCTCCTGCAGGCTGGCGCAGGATTTCACCGACGAATCGCGGAGTTTGAGGGTCAGTGTCTGCTGCTTTCCGGCGATGAAATTGCCATCGCGAATCGGACCATGGACGGCCTCAGCCAAAAGTCGCCCGAAACGCTCCAGTCCTCATTTGCCTTGAGTCCGGGAACTTACCTGGTGCGACTGGTGGTCCGCAGCGCAGCCGGCCAGGCGATGACCGAAGTGAGCTCGCAGGTGGAGGTGCGCTAGACGAACGCCAGACGCGCCCCGGCACTTCGCCCGCGTCACGGTAAACTGATCCTCATGACCGGACGACCGCGCGAAGGCGATGCCGCGCCTTATTATTCTCTTTACGTTGACCAGGTGGTTGGGGACGATCCCGTGGCCGTAATGGAAAGCCAGTTGGAGGAATCGCTGGGCCTATTGGCCGGCATTTCCGAGGAAGCTTCGCTGCACCGCTACGCGCCCGACAAGTGGAGCATCCGCCAATTGTTGAACCATATCACCGACACCGAACGGGCGTTTGCCTTCCGCGCCCTCTGGTTCTCCCGCGGGTTCACTACTCCCCTGCCAAGCTACGATCAGAACATCGCGGCAGCGGGCGCCGCGGCCGATAACATCCCATGGAGCGCGCACGTGGAGGAATTCCGCGCGGTGCGGCAATCGACCATCTCGTTGTTCCACAATATGCCCGCGGAAGGCTGGACGCGCTCCGGGATCGCAAGCGACAATCACGTCACCGTGCTCGCCCTGGCCTTCATTACTGCCGGGCATGTGGCCCATCACGTGAAGATTCTACGGGAACGATACTTATAAGGTGGGGCGGACGCCCACGTCCGCTGGCCGACCCCCTGGTCGGCCTCTTTGCGTTCGTAAGCCCCTGCGTCGGTAGCGACGGCGTGGCGGGGGCGTCCCGCGCGGACCGGCATAGGCGTTAATATACAGCGCTCGCTGACCGAACTGACTCAACCCAATGTAGGCGGCATGTATTGGGTTTCCAACATCGCCTACCTCGTGCCGCCTATTTTAAGGCCTATGGCGCGGACCGGTGCCAACTACCCGTACCAGCTACTTTGCTCTTCCCGAACGTTTCTGGTACGTTGGGTGCGATGCCTCTGCTAGAGCCGGTCATTTGGGCGAAAGGTACCGTTCTCAATCCGCAACATCTCCAAATCCAAGACCGGTTCCTGGTAGATTCGCTGCAGTTTCAGCTACAGGCGCTGAACTTCCGGCCATGGGGCTTCCGGCGTCTGCGCATCGACCAGGCGGCTCTCGCTACCGGCACCATTACCATCTCGGAAGCCTCCGGCATCTTCGCCGACGGTCTGCTATTCGACATTCCGGAATCCGACGCCGCCCCCTCGCCTCGACCGATTGGCGACCGGTTCGGGCCCGATCAGGACACTCTCGGCGTCTTTCTTGGCATCCCGCACTATCGCGAGCAGGGTCTGAATGTCGCTAACGGAATGCGCGATGTGGAAGCCCGCTACCACGCCGAAGTAGCCATGATGCGCGACGACAATACCGGGCTGTCGGAACGGCCGGTGATGATGGCGCGCAAGAATTTTCGCCTGCTGGTGGAAGGCGAGAGCCAGGAAGGCATGTCGGTAATGCAGGTGGGCAACGTCCGCAAGACGCCGGCCAATGTGTTTCAGATGGACCCCCATTTCGTGGCCCCGATGCTCGACCTGAGCGGCAGCGATTATCTGCTGTCGATCGCCCGCCGCCTGGTGGAAATTCTGTCCGCCAAAAGCAGCACGCTTTCCAGTTCGCGGCGCCAGAAGAACCAGAGCCTGGCCGATTTCACGGCCTCCGACATCGCGCAATTCTGGCTGCTTTATACCATCAACACCGCCTTCCCCACCATCAGCCACTTATTCGAAACGCGCGGCGGACATCCGGAGGCGCTGTATTCCGCCATGCTCCAGCTGGCCGGGTCGCTGACCACGTTTTCGCAGAAGATTCATCCGCGCGACCTGCCGGCCTACAACCACGAGAATCTCGGCATGTGCTTCACCGATCTCGACGAGAAGCTGCGCTTCCTGCTGGAAACGGTGGTGCCGAGCAACTTCGTTTCCCTGCCGCTGAAACAGGTATCGCCGAACATTTATGCCACTTCCCTCGACAAGGAAGAATACCTGCGCAATACCCGCATGTATCTGGCGATGTGCGCGGACGCCAGCCAGGCGGACGTGATCGGGCGCGCTCCGAACCTCATCAAGATCTGCTCCGGCGACCACATCGAACTGTTAGTGCAAAGAGCGTTAGCAGGCGTGCCGCTGATCTATTCGGTAAGTCCGCCGAGCGCCATTCCGCTGAAGCTGAATTACCAATATTTCAGCTTGAGCCAAAGCGGCGGACCGTGGGAGACCATCGTGCGCGCGCGCAATCTCGCGGCGTATGTACCGGGCGAGTT
>Ga0302325_10029967_pt1 | contig 11229 bp, 10 predicted proteins | sample Palsa_T0_2_FD_201948 | JGI IMG/M metagenome (GOLD analysis project Ga0302325, IMG submission 201948) | Peat permafrost microbial communities from Stordalen Mire near Abisko, Sweden - Palsa_T0_2 | ecosystem: Environmental > Terrestrial > Soil > Palsa > Peat permafrost | place: Sweden: Abisko...
CAGGTATCGCCGCGCGAGCGCTCGGCCTGGTAGTCGTCCCAGTAATCGTTCCAGGCGATGTCGACGTTGCGGGCAATACGGTGGACGAGCCAGCGGGCCACGTCGAAGGAAACAGTGTCTTGCATGTTGGTGCCCGCGATGCCGGAAGTTTCGAAATCGTCGAAGGGCGAGAGGTCGGCGTTCGCGGTGCGAAGATTTTCGACCCTCCGATGAAACTCGATTAGAAGACGTTCGAGGCGCGGCACATGGGAGGGCGCATGCGGGAAGGCGCGGAGAAAGAGCAGGCATTCGTGGAAGCGGATGAGTTGGTGGGGATCATTCAGCGGGAGCGTGGAGAGTTGGGCGAGGAGTTTGGCGATGAGGGTGGCGTGGCCTGCGTCGAAGCCATTCTTTGCGGCTTCGAGTTGGGTGAGGAGCTGGTTGGGAAGTTGGGTTGGGTGTGGAGGAACGGGTGGCATAGGCGGCGAGATAGTGTAACGCGAGTGGGAAGGCGAGTGGGGAAGTCCAGCGCACGGACGGTTACAAGGATGGTCGTTCAGGGTGGATCTCGCAAAGGCGGCTTGTTCAGCAAGTTGTCAGGAGAGATGGAGCGACAGTGTGGGCCCGGGCTTCGCCCTGCTTGGACAGCCGAGGCGGCTGTTCCACGCCTGTGATTTAAAACGCGAACGCCAGGCAAAGGGGATTTCGTTGCCTGGCGGTCCGCGGTCCTCGGGCGGTGCGCTCCGGTTTAGAGCTTCGCCGCGAGGTGTGGTGCAACCCGATTAGTCGCCGTAGCCGCAAGTGCAAAGGCCCTTGCCGCTGCCATCCAACTGAATGGCATAGCATTCGGCCTGCAGACGCTTGACTTCGGCGGAGCTGAGCGTGGCATCTTGCGAGGCCGTCTCAGTGATCGCCCAATCGCCGTACGTGCCTGTTACACCGTATGGATAAGCGTTCTGGATGTGAGTCATCCAAGCGCGCAGTCCGGCAATCGGAGCCAGGCTGCTCGGATAATACGGGCACCAGGTGCCCTTGGCTGCGGTGGAAACAACTTTGATCGCGCCGGTGTTCAGAACCACACCCGTCAGCGGGTTGTAGGTCAGGTCGTGGTTCACCGACAGGGTACGCAGACTATCCGGGCTGAGCGGGCAGCTGCAGCACTCGGAAAGTTCCTGGTACGAGTCAAAAACGTAAATGTTGGCGCACAGTTCGCCACCTGACGTGCCGGGGTTGATGATGCGGAAGGTGCCATCGGGAGCGCTGACGGTGACGTCGGCGCTGCCGGCTTCGTCGGCGACGAAGTTGGCGCCGGAGAAATAATCTACTTTCAGAGTGTCCGGAGCAGGAGCGGTTTGCGCCGCGGCATACGCGACGCTAAGGGCAAAGCACACTACGAGCATGGTGATCTTGAACTTCATTTTGTCCTCCTAAGGATATGGGCCGCCAAGCTGGGGAGGGATGGCTGGGCTTGCTACAGAGCGTGGTTACTTTACCTTGAATCTGGCAAGATTCAAGGCCCCATGTGTATTAATCCAATTTCACTAATGCAGCCAAACCAGGCCTCCAGAGCGGCGTTTGGGGCGATGTAGGAAGAAACTTGCAGCCTGGAACGACGCATGGCGGTGACGCCAGGCGAGTCAGGAGAAGCCTTTTTTCTTCCATACGTCCCAGTCGGAACGGACGGCCTCAAGCATGGCTTCGGCGGCGCGATGCAGCCACTTCCCTTTTTGCGTGTCGATGTGGCGGAGGATCAATTTGCGAGCCGAGGGAGTACCGAGATGAATGTTGGCGGTTTCCCATCCCATGGCCTGGAGCAGGTGAAGTTCGGTACCCGGGGCGGTCAGGGAAGCGAGTTCGATGCGAGAGCAGTCGGGGGCGATGCGGCGGACGATCCAGCGTCCGCGCAGCTGGACAAAATGGTCGGGACAGCGGACGGCGCGGTTGATGATGGTCTGGTAAAGGATTTCGGCGGGACGCGTGGGATCGTGAGCCCAGGAGGAGGCGGAAGGGAGAAGAGCCTTGGCTTCGCGGGCGATGCGTCCGCCGTGCCAGTCGGCGATGGCGACGTAGCGGGCATGGCCGAGACTGCCGAGTCCGGCGACCCGACGGGCGAGACGGTAGGGTATGCCCGGCTCGGGCATGAGATGTTCGAGGGCATCGACGGCGCTGACAGGAGTTTGGGTTTTGAGGGTAGGGAGTGCGTCGATTCTCTGCCAGAAGCGGACGGGATCGCGGAGCTCGCCTTGCGCGATGAGTCGGAGCCAGGTGTGATTTTCGCCGAGGACGAAAGGCCGTCCTTTCTGACGCAGGCTGTCGCGATAGCCGTCAAGGACTGCATCGCAGATGTCGCTGCGTTTGACGGGGAGGCTTCCGACTTCGGCGGCGAGGTGGGCGCTGACGGCGAGGCGAACCAGATCGATGGTATAGGCCATGGGCCAGGCTTCATCGAAATCGTTGACACCCCAGATGAGGCGGCCTTCGATGTCGCGCCAGGTGCCGAAGTTCTCGATATGAAGGTCGCCGACGGCGAGCACGCGCGGGGCCTTGGCGAGATCGGAACATACCTGTGGCCATAGTTGCGCCCAGCGGTAATAAGTGGCACGAAAGAACATGAAGACGTTGGCCTTCATGGCGGAGTGTTTGAGACGTAGATCCTTGCGATCGATGTTGGTGCGCTTGGCCATCCAGTCTTCGAACTGGCGTGTGGCCTTAACGACGTTCATGCGGGCAACGATAGCGGCGGGGAGAGCGGGAAGTCAAATTGCGGAGCCTGCCAGCGATCAGCTGTCAGCTTCTCGGCTTCGGTTTCTGCAGGCCCCGCGGCCGCGCTTTCATGCCGCGTTGTATCTGGGTTGGACTTGGATCGATTCAGCGAGGGCGGGAGACCAAGAAAAGGATCCTGATCATGATGAGGAGACCGGGCGAAGGCCACAATCGGGGCGCTCGGACGCATAGGATTTGGCATGGCTTGCAACTCGCCCATCGACTCGAGGCTTAGCTCCTGGAGGAGCGGGCAGAGTTCGGGGAGCAACGCTCCATAAAGCCGCCAAAGCAGCAACCTGGGCAAACATTCGAAAGTGAAGGCAGAGCTAACGTAGAGGATCAGGGCGAATCCAGGTTCGCCTTCCAGTCCGCGATCTGTTGGCCAATGTCAGCGAAAGCGGGTCGAGCTGCGCTCGACCGGGCAGCCGAGGCGGCCGTGCCCACGCGAGCCCCAGAAGAACAGAGAGAGCCTGTGTGTTGGGCTCGACACAGTGCGGGCAATTATCCATGGCTTGCGCTGCGCCCGATTCCTGTAAGTCCTTCGTTTTCAGCTCACCGAAAGTTGGTGGTCGTTCTGCATGGGATAGGACCGGGAGGGCGTTATGCAAATGGCGATCACATTCATCACGGTGGTAGCTGGTCTGATTTTTTCCTTGGCGGTGGCGGTACTGGCCGAGGAACTGATTTTCGGGCAGGTGTTCCGACTATTTTTTGTTCGCCCTTCGAGGTTGCAAGCTGAGCGGCAAACGGTAGCGGTGAAAACCGGGCAAGGGCGCTGAGGCGCACAAGGAGAACGACGATGCTGGCACTGAAGTATTTGCTGATGATGGGCGGCCTGGGAATGATTTTCGCGGCTGTGTCCATTCTCACTTATGATTTGTATCGCGAAATGTTGTACCGGCGAGCGCTGGAAACGCCGGGAGGTGCCGCCAGCGCGGCGCCGGTGGCGGTGCGGTGGAGGACTTCGCTGGCGTTGTTGCTGCTGGCCTGGGGTCCAATGCTGATCGCCTTCAGCATTGTGGTGGTGCCGAGCGGGATGGCGGGCGTGCGAGTAAGCCAGATGAATGGAACGGTGCCGGGAACGCTTTATCCTGGGGCTCACCTGGTGATGCCGCTGATCGAGGACGTCACGCTGTTCGACACGCGCGATCAGATCTTTACGACCGGGATCGGGGAGGATGGAAAAGCGGCGGCCGCCAGCGTCTCGACGAAAGCGCAGCTGTTGGAGGTGCAGGCGAAAGAAGGGCTGACGCTGGGGTTGGCGATCACGGTGCGATACCGGCTGGATCCGAAGAGGCTAGATTACATTCAGGGAAATCTGCCGCGTCCGGTGGAAAAAGAAATCGTGCCACCCACGGTGGCAAGTGTGTGGCGGGAAATCGTTCCCAACTACACGGTGCGGGATGTTTTTTCCGCGAAGCGTGAGGAGGTGCGGCAGCGGGCAGCGGGATTGATCACGCAGAAACTGGCGGCGGATGGAATTGTGGTGAAAGAGGTGATGCTGCGGGATATCCAGTTGCCGCCGGAATATGCGAAGGGACTTGAGGAGCTGCTGCTGAAGGAGCAGGAGAACGACCGCATGGGCGTGGAGACGGAGTTGAAGGGTAAAGAAGTGCGAATTGCCGAATTGGAAGCCGAGGCGACGAAGGTGCAGCAAATCAAACAGGCGGAGGGCCAGGCCGAAGTACGCGTGCTGCAGGCCAAGGGCGAAGCGGACGCGATGCAATACACGCTGCCGTTGAAGCAGAAGCAGATCGAGCAGAGCCGGTTGGAGGCGCAGGCGCGGAAGGAAGCGACAATTCAGAATGCGGAAGCGGAAGCTCAAGCCAAGGTCATCGACAGCAAAGCGGAGGGAGAGCGGCGGAAGTTGCTGGCGGAGGCGGAAGCGGGTCGCATCCGGGTGACGGCGGCGGCGGATGCGGAGCGAATGAAGGGCGAGGCGGCGGTGTTGAAAGAGAATCCGCTGCTGATTAATAAGATTGTAGCGGAGCGGCTCTCGGATAAGCTGCAGATCATGATGGTGCCGGCGGATGGGAAATTCTTCTTCGCCAATGATGTGCTGCGGAGTATGAGCGTGGCCAATCAGAGCGGGCAAGCGGAGCAGAGATAGCGGCAGGGGTGAGTGGTTGGTGGCCGGGGCCGGCGAGGGGCGGTGCGATGCGTTCAACCCGATGTCTTAAAGCTGGAATGAATTTGTTTCTCTTTCTCCTGCTCTGGTGCAGCCTGGTCGGAAGTGCTTCGGCAGGGGAGTGGATGGGACCCTCACAACTACTTGCGCGGAAGATTGTGGCGGTGACCGGCCCCGGAGCGGTCGCGGTTACGGTGGAGAACCGGTCATCTTTGGCGAAGCAGGATGTGGATGCCGTCGGCGGACTGGTGCGGACGGAACTGGAAGCGCTGGGAGCGCGCCCGGCAACGCTGGAGCAGGCGGCGGCAGCGGTGGCGGTGACGCTCTCGGAGAATCCCCAATTCTATGTATGGGTGGCGGAGATTCGTCAGGGTGCTCGGGAAGCCTCGGTGGTGATGGTGTCTATCGCTCGTGGGGATGAATCTGGATTCGAGCGCGAAGCGATGCCGCTCGGTCTTCGCAGGATCCCGCTATGGGCGCAGGAAGATCGCATCCTGGACGTGCTGGTGATCGAAGAAGACACTGCGCCCCGGCAGATCGCGGTGCTCGATGGCGACAAGGTTGCGATCTATCGGCTAAAGAATGGAAAGTGGCAGCCGGAACAGAGTCTGGGGATTACGCACGGGCGGCCGTGGCCGCAGGATTTGCGGGGACGCGTCCTGGCGGCGGGGACGAAGGATCATTTGCTGGAGGTTTTTCTGCCCGGCGTCTTCTGCCAGAGCACAAGCAGTTTGCCGCTGGCATTGAACTGCCGGGAGAGTGATGATCCGTGGCCTCTGGCGGTGAAGAGCGCGAACGGTTTTGCTCCGAGCGGCGCGGCGACGGCGATACCACCCCTGGGCGGGTTTTACTCAGCGACACGCAACTTTTTTACCGGGGCATTGACGCCGGGAGTGGGGAAGCTGACGACGGTAGACAAGTTTTATTCGGCCGCTCCGCTTCCCCGCGAGAGCTATGTGCTGTGGTTATTCGCGGCGACCGACGGAGAGATGCACCTGGTGGATGGAGTTACGGACCAGGTGGCGAAGCTGGGCTGGGGAAGCGATGTTGCGAGCTTAAAGAGCGCGTGCGGAGCAGGCCGGCAGGTGCTGGCAACGAGCGCTGCTCAACATGGCGCCGGCAATGATACGGATTCCGTGCGAGCTTATGAGATCGTGGATCGTGATCCCGTGCCGGTGAGTACAGCGCTGGATTTTTCCGGTGAAGTTACGGCGTTATGGACGGAGGCCAAGGGAGAGAGCGCGATCGCCATCGTACGCAACCGGGAGACAGGAGATTATGAAGCGTTTCGGCTGGCCGTGGATTGTAGCCGTTAGCGTGCTCGTGGCGCGGTCGGCGAGGGCGGAGACGCGGCCGCAGTATGGCGGAACACTGCACGTCGCGATACGCGAAGCGCCGGCGTCCATCGATCCATCGCCGGGAACAGGCAACGGGCCGGAGGCAGATTCATTCGCGGGGAGGAGTGTGCTCGGGTTGATCTTTGAAACGCTGGTCACGATCGATGACCGGGGCAGAATTCATTCGGGATTGGCGACCGATTGGCAGGCTGCGGCGGGCAACCAGCGCTGGCAATTCCGGCTGCGGCGAGGGGTGAAGTTTCACGACGGATCGGCGCTGACAGCCGAGGTTGCAGCATCTTCACTGAGGACGGCGAATCCATCGTGGAAAATATTTGCCGAGGGGGATTCGGTGATCGTGGAACGGGACACGGCCGATCCCAGTTTGCCGGCTGAGCTTGGGCTGCTGCGCAACAGCATCGTGAAAAGAAACAGCGGCGGAAAGCTGAGCGGCACCGGGCCGTTTCATATTGAAGACTGGCAAGCTGGAAAGAAGCTGACAGTTGGGGCCGAGGAGAATCACTGGCGCGGGCGGCCGTTTGTGGATCGGATCGAAGTGGAGATGGGCCGGAACTTTCACGAACAACTGGTTGAACTGGAGATGGGGAAAGCTGACCTGGTGGAAGTGTCGCCCGAGCAATTGCATCGTGTAACGATGGAAGGGCGGCGGGTGAGCGGTTCCCAGCCAATGGAACTGGTGGCGCTGGTGTTCGGCTCCGATGCTCAAACGGCAGAAGAAAAACTGTTGCGCGGCGCCCTAGCGCACAGCGTGGAGCGGGCTTCGATGCGAAGCGTGCTGCTGCAAGGCGCGGGACAGGAAGCTGCCACGATTTTGCCGAACTGGCTGAGCGGGTACGGATTTATATTTTCGAACGGGGCGAATCTAAGAGAGGCTCGCCGGGAACGCGAACAGGTTCACTCTGCACCTCGCTGGACGGTGGGATATGATGCCAACGATTCGATGGCACGCGTGCTGGTGGAGCGGGTTGCCTTGAACGCCAAGGATGCCGGCCTGATTCTGCAGCCAACGACGGGGAATGCGGACCTGCGACTGTTGCGGATTCCGCTGGCCTCGGCTGATCCCTGGATTGCGCTCGCGAACGTGGCGAGAACGCTGGGGATCGCGATGCCAAAAGTCAGCGGAACTTCAGTGGAAGATCTTTATGGCGCGGAGCGGGGACTTCTCGCGGGGGAGCGGTTGATCCCGCTTTTTCATCTTCCCGTGGATTGTGCTTCCTCGCCCGGACTGAGAGATTTCAGACCGGGAGCGGATGGAAGCTGGCGGCTGGCCGAGGTCTGGTTGGAAAAAGAAAAGCCATGAGGTTTCGCCGGAAACTGCTGACGGTGTTTGCCTTGACGGTGTTTGTTTCCGTGGCGATGGTGGCGTGGATCGTTTCAGAGGTGACGCGCCGAACGTTCGCCCGGAGCGACGATGAAAGAACGGCGGCGCTGGTGGCGCAATTTCGCCGCGAGTTCAACCGGCAGGGCGAAGAAGTGACAAAGAGGGTCGAGGCGATTGCCGCGTCGGAGGCGGTGAGCCGCATGGCATTCGCCCTGAGCCGCGCGCCGGGGGATCCGGGCCCTTATTTCGAGCTGGCGAGAACGACCGCGGAAAACAGTCAACTGGATTTCTTGGAGTTTGTAGAAAGCAACGGGAAGATTATTTCCTCGGCGCAATGGCAGGCTAAGTTTGGATATCCGGAGGAGAGCGTCGGTAATTTTGCGGCCGGTTTCGAGCCGGACGCCTTCTTGAAGCAGGAGCAACTGCAGGACGGAGTGGCACTCGGTTTGTTTGCTGTGCGTGCGGCGCGGCTAAGCGAGAAGCCGATCTATGTGGTGGGAGGGCGGCGTCTGGACAAGAATTTTCTTTCCAGACTGGATTTGCCGGCGGACATGCGGGCGCTCCTCTATCAGAATCGCGGGGCTCAGTTTTCGCCGGAATGGTTGATCGACCCTGCGACCTCGCCTGAGAAGACACATTCTTCGGAAAAGCTGGAACCGCTGGTCGACGCCGTACGACAGTATCGTCAGGATATGACGGCGGTGGTGGCGTGGTCTGCGAATCAGGCCGATGACGAGGTCTTTCATGCGATTCCGCTGGTGGGTGCGGGGAGCGGTTTGGAGGCAAACCAGGAGCGTCCCCTGCTGGCGATTCTGCTGATTGGAAACTCGCGGCGAACCTACGTCGAGTTGAAGCGCCACATCCGTTCGGCGGCTCTGCTGGTGGGCGGAGGAGGAATTGCGATGGCGATTCTGCTCAGCAGTTGGGCCGCGGCGCGGGTCACGCGGCCGGTGGAGCAGATGGTGCGTGCCGCGGGGGAAGTTGCCGCGGGCAACTGGAATGTCCGGGTGGAGGTAGTGGGGAAAGACGAACTCGCGCAACTGGCGGAATCCTTCAATCGAATGACATCCGAATTGCTCGGACAACAAGAGCGACTGGTGCAGGCGGAGCGGGTGGCGGCGTGGCGCGAGCTGGCGCGGCGTTTGGCGCATGAATTGAAGAATCCTCTTTTTCCGCTGCAACTGACGGTGGAGAATCTGGTACGCGCGCGACAGCAGAGTCCCGAGCAGTTCGAGGAGGTTTTCCGGGAAAGTTCGCAGACGTTGCTGGCGGAAATATCGAATCTGAAGGGCATCATTGGGCGCTTCAGCGAATTTTCGAAGATGCCTCAGCCGCAGCTGCAGCCAACCCAAGTGAACGACGTGATTCGCGGCGTGATGCAACTGTTTCAGGCACAACTTGAAGCTCCCGGGGGTGGGAAGATCGAATGCGAATTGCAGCTTGATCCGCTCCTCCAGCCATTGCTCGGGGATGCGGAGTTGCTGCACCGGGCTCTCTCCAATCTGGTGCTGAACGCGATGGAGGCAATGCCGCAGGGCGGAAGGTTGACTCTACGGACTCGCGGTGAAAGCGGCAAGGTGATGATAGAGGTTGCGGATGCGGGGTCGGGGATGACGAGCGAGGAGTGCGAGCGGATATTCACTCCTTATTACACGAGCAAGGCAGGCGGCACCGGCCTGGGATTGGCCATCGTGCAGTCGGTGGTAAGCGATCACGGCGGAAGGATTCGGGTTCAGAGCCAGCCGGGGCGAGGCACAACATTTGTGATCGAGTTGCCGCGTGAGATCCGCCCGGATGCACAACGCCGGGTTCAGTAACCGAAGATCAGGAGGATCGTTGCCGACGAAAGCTCATCTGCTGATTGTGGACGATGAAGCCAACACGCTGGCGTCGTTGTCGCGGGCCTTCCGGCTGGCCGGGCACGAGGCCAGCGTATGCGACAACGCGGCCAAGGCGGTCGAGCTGGCGAAGGCTCGGCACTTCGATTTGATTCTGTCGGATGTGGTGATGCCCGGGAAAGGGGGACTGGCGCTGTTGGAAGAATTGAAAGCGCAGGGTGTGACGGCGCCGGTCGTGATGATGTCCGGGCAGGCGGACATCGAAATGGCGGTGCGGGCGACGCGGCTGGGCGCGCTTGATTTTCTGGAGAAGCCGATTTCCACGGAAAAGCTCTTGCTGACGGTTGAGAACGCTCTGAGGCTGCAACGACTGGAGAGCGAAAACCGGCAACTCAAACAGCGGCTGGGGAAGCACGAAATTGTCTGGCAGGGTGCGGCAATGCAGCGCGTGATGGCGCAGGTGGGCCGCGTGGCGGCCAGCGAGACGCGAGTTTGCATCCTGGGCGAAACCGGGACCGGAAAGGAGCTGGTGGCGCGGACGATTCACGAACGCAGCGCGCGCTCCGGTGGATCGTTTGTGACGTTGAATTGTGCGGCGGTTCCGGCGGAGTTGATTGAGTCGGAACTTTTTGGGCACGAGAAGGGGTCGTTCACCGGAGCCGCCGGGAGGCACATCGGGAAATTCGAGCAGGCCGATCATGGAACGTTATTTCTGGATGAGATTGGGGACATGCCTCTTTCCATGCAGGCGAAGTTGCTGCGCGTGCTGGAGGAAGGAGAAGTCGAGCGCATTGGCGGCGATAAGCCGGTCCCTGTGGACGTGCGGGTTGTAGTGGCGACGCACCGCGACTTGGAAAGCCGAATGCGCGAAGAAAAATTCCGTCAGGATTTGTTTCATAGAATTTATGTATTTCCGCTGGTGCTGCCGCCATTGCGGGAGCGGCGCGAGGATATTCCGGCACTGGTCTCACATTTTGCGGCGCAGGTGAGTGCACACAACGGATGGAAGCCGGTTCCGTTTACAGCTGAAGCGATCGCCGCCCTGCAGGCGCACGCGTGGCCGGGCAATGTCCGGGAGTTGCGCAACGTGGTAGAGCGGTTGATGCTGCTGGCGACGGATGGTTCGGTAGATCTGGCGACCGTGGAAATTGCTCTGCCGAAAGTCGGGAATAGCGGAGTCGCAACTGGCTCGATATTTTCTTCCGGGGCGTTGTCTGATCGCGTGGATGCGTTTGAGCGGGAAGTGATTCTTGTGGAACTGAAGCGCAGCCATTCCAACGTGAGTTTGGCGGCGAAGTCGTTGGGGCTGGAGCGAAGCCATTTTTATAAGAAAGCGGAGCAGTTAGGAATCGATTTACGGGCGATGAGGCGGGAACAGGAATCGCAGTAGCCGGCTGCCAGCTTCGAATCGCGAAGCTTCCGGTCAACCCTCGAAAACGGCGTTGCAGGAGATTTTCTTGATCAGAACAACGGCTTTTTGGGTCGTCGGGATTATCTTCTTGGGTCGGTTGAGTTGTTTCGACGCTTTTGGCGGTGAACCGCCCACTCCTCCGACTTACGGGGTTCGAATGGAGCAGGCTTGGATTCCGATGACGGACGGAATCCGGCTGGCGGCGACCCTTTACAGGCCGGACGGCGCGAAAGCGGGCGAGAAGTTCCCTGCCCTGCTGGAGTATCTGCCATATCGCAAAGATGATGGCACCGCGGCAGGCGATTATCCCAAGCACGCGTATTTTGCGCGGCGTGGTTATGTGAGCGTGCGGGTGGACATTCGGGGATTTGGCGCGAGCGAGGGTGGGCCGCCGGAGCGGGAGTACTCCGAACAAGAGCAGGCGGATGGCG
>Ga0302325_10029969_pt1 | contig 11229 bp, 13 predicted proteins | sample Palsa_T0_2_FD_201948 | JGI IMG/M metagenome (GOLD analysis project Ga0302325, IMG submission 201948) | Peat permafrost microbial communities from Stordalen Mire near Abisko, Sweden - Palsa_T0_2 | ecosystem: Environmental > Terrestrial > Soil > Palsa > Peat permafrost | place: Sweden: Abisko...
GAAACGGCGCTTCAGCGACCGTTTCCTGATCGCCCAGTTCCAGTCTTTTGGTTTTGTCCACGGCCGTCAGACCCAAACCAGGGACATACTGATAAACCGCCGTATCCGTCACCTGCGGGCCATATTCCAGCGGCTGTCCGGCGAAATACTGCCATCTGATCCGGCCGTTGTCTTTGTCCAGGCAATAAAGCTGCCCGGCAAGTGTCGAGCAATAGCAGGAATGCCCGTCCACCGCGATCCCGGACGTGATTTTGCTTTGAGTATTGAACGCACTGTTGGTGAGCAGCGGCCAAAATGGGGATTTATCATCGAGACAGGCGCGAACGTTGCCGTCCTCGCTGCCGGAGTAGATAACGTTATCGGAAATGCCCACCGGCCCGTCCACCGAGCCGAAGGTCAAATAGGTCCATTGCACGGGATCGATCGCCTGCGTCACATCCACCTGCGCAAGACACCCCGTGTGAAAATCGAGTCCAACGTAGACATCATTCAGATTCCCCACGGCCTGGTTGGTGATGTTGTATTTGACATCGATGGACCTGACGAAGTTTCCGTCCCGGGTATACACTTCCAGCGTGTGGGCGGTGGGAAATACGATCCCGTCGGTAACCAGGGTCGGCGCGCCCTGCAGCAAGTTGTCGGGCGTTCCGATTTCATTGTTATAAAGCAAATCCCCGCTGTCCCCTTTGACGGCATGATCGTAATTCTCATTGGTCAGCACATGCACCGTGCCGTCCAGGAAGTAAATCCCCTTGACTGAATCCCCCGAGTGCAACGGCAACTGAACGTCCCATACCTTCACAAACGACGGCTGGGAGATGAGGACAAAAGCATCGCTGCCAGCCGGCGGCGCGGTTTGGCCGCAGCCACCGATCACCAAGCAGCACATCGCCAAGGCACCGGCCAAAAACAGGGGATGTCGGATCACGCGCTTCTCCTAAGGCATTGCAAGCAAAAGGCCCAGATGCCGCCACGGCCACGGGCCCGGTGGGATAGCACCGAAGCATAGCCGATCCACGTCTTTAGCGTCAAACTTCGATCCTCGAAACGTCACCTTTGCCGCAATAATCGCTTAAGATCGACGTTCCAAATGGATAGAGTTCGATCCCGGGAATTGCCATGCTCAATTCATTGCGAAACGCGGCGATTGCGATAACGGCGACGGCCGCGCTGGTATTTGCACTGCCCCGCCATGCGCGGGCGGACGCCACGTCGCGCCCGACGATTTCCGCCGGATCCGGCATGCGGCCCGGACCCGCGTACGTCATCCAGCGATTTAAGAAAGCGATCGCCCAGATCGATCTCACCGATGACGAGAAACCCAAGGTGAACGCGGTGTTCGACCAGGCCAACCAGCGCGGCCTGGATCTATCGCAGACCCTGGCGGACATGCAACCCCAGGATCGCTATCCGAAACTGGCCGCGTTCTCCAAAGAGATTCGCCAGGATTTGGCGGGCGTCCTCACCGACGACCAGATGAAAACGCTGGATCAGAAGCTGGGTTCGGACGGTGGCCAGCGGCCGGCGGCCCCGCAAAACGCCGGAGGAATGCTTGAGACCGTCCAGCAGGCGCTGGCCAAGCTCGATCTGTCCGACGATCAGAAACAGCAGGTGAAGGATTTGATTTCCTCCGCCCGGGAAAAATTTGCCGACATTCGCAAAAGCGCCGCCGCCGGCGCCGATGTTCAGCAGGAACTCCAGCAAGCCCGCAAGGACTTGCGCGACAAGTTGCAAACGATTCTTACTCCCGACCAGATGCAGACGTTCATGGCTTCCATGCAGCAATCCTTCCAACGCCGGGCCCACTCGAGCAGCGGCTCAGCGGATAGCCCCGCGGAAAATAAACCCGCCGATCTGCAATTCACCGGCCCCGCCGTCGGGTCTCCCGTGCCCGCCACGCCGATCCTCGAAGCCAACGGGCGCCTGTTTTCCCCGTCGCAATATAAGGGGCATGTTCTGGTCCTGGAATTCGGCACAATGTCCTGCCCGGTATTTCGCAGCCACGCTCAGGACATGGAAAAACTGAAATTCATCGAAGGCCCCCGGGCATTTTTCCTGATCGTCTACACCCGCGAGGCCTTCCCCGCCGGCGACAAGAACGTCGAACGCAACACACAGGAAGGCGTCTCCATTCCCCAGACCACGACCGTTGATGACCGAAAGGCCCAGGCGCTCGAAGCCCAGCGCGAGCTGCGGATCACTATCCCCATGGCAGTTGATCCCATGGACGATGCCGTCTCCAAAACCTACGGCGGTTTCCCCAACGGCGCCGTGGTCATCGGCAAAGACGGCGCCATCGCCGCCCGCCAGGAGTGGACTAATCCCGACACTCTGCGGCAAATGATCGACGATGCGTTCAATGCACAGGAATCGCCAGGGCATTAAGCAACCTCGCTCAGCCTTTCTTTGTTCGCAAACAAAAAAAGGCTGTATAATGTGAGCGAATGAGTATTGCACCGATTGCACAGCCCAAGCAGCATGTGACTACGACGCCTGGCGTGTGCGGCGGAAAGCCATGCGTGGCCGGAACGCGAGTTCGGGTATGGGATATCGCCGTCCGTGCACAGGCAGGCCAATCTCCCGATGAGCTTCTCACACAATTTCCCCATCTCACCCTATCCGATGTCCACGCGGCACTCGCCTACTACTACGATAACCGCCAAGCCATTGACGAGCAGGCAGCCGAGGATATTCGATTCGCCGATCAGTTTCGCCAGAGTGCCGGCCCCGGTCCGCTTGAAGAGAGGCTTCTGGATGAAGCCGCTCGTCCCAAGCCGACATCCGAGGCATGAAATTCCACACCGACGAACGCGTCTCTGAGGCAGTGGCGCTGGGACTTCGTCGTCGGGGTCTGGACGTGACCACGACACAACAGGCTGGACTAATTGGGGCCAGGGACGAGATGCAACTTTCATACTGCCGGCGCGAGGGGCGTGTGATGGTGAGCCATGACGCCGACATGCTTCGTTTCGCCGCTGCCGGCATTTCTCACGCCGGCATCGCGTATTGTCACAATCAAAGATACAAAACGGGCGAACTTATTTTGCGGCTTCTCGCGTTGTCCGGCCGCGTCGCCGCGGAAGACATGCAAAACCGGGTCGAATTCCTTTAATGGGAGCTCATCGGTCTTATCACCGCAGCCGCGTGTCGCTGTTTCCAATCCCGCGCAGTGCCAGATTGAGCGCATCCACGTTGCTCGCCAGCCGCTTCGCCTCGGCGACGTCGATAATCTGCTTCTGGAACAGCTCCGTCAGATGCTGGTCAAAGCTCTGGCATCCGGCTTCCTTGTTGCCGACCGTTCCCTTCAGCTTTTCATATTCGCCATCAAGGATATATTTCCGCACCAGCGGCGTCGCCTGCATGATCTCCACCACCGGAACGCGGCCCTTGCCATCGCGCCGCTTGGCCAGACGCTGGCAGATCACCGCCACCAGATTCAAACCCAACTGCGTCTGTTGAAGCTCCTTTTGATTGGCATCGAACAACGACACCATGCGCTCGATGGTCATCGCCGCATTGGTCGCGTGAACGGTCGTGAAAACCAGGTGTCCGGTATCCGCCGCCCGAAGCGCGGTGGACAATGAAAAGGTGTCGCGCATTTCGCCGATCAGGATCGTATCGGGGTCCTGACGCATCATCGAACGCAGCGCATATTCATAACTTTCGCTGTCCGTCCCGACTTCCACCTGGCTGACCAGGCTCTTGGCGTTTTCGTGTTGATATTCGATGGGGTCTTCAACCGTAATAATTCGCTCGCTGCGAGTGCGGTTGATTTTCCCGATGATGGCCGCCAATGTCGTCGATTTTCCGGACCCCGTGGTGCCCGAAACGATGACGATTCCGCGATGGTGGTCCGCCACCGCTTCCACCGACGGCGGAAGGTTCAGATCGTCGAACGCCGGAATCTTGGCGACGATTCGCCGCATGACCACCGCGAACTTCTGCCGGCTGTGGAAAATATTGGTGCGGAACCGCGCGGCCCCCGGCAGGATATACGCCACGTCCACCGCCCCCTTGTGGTCAAGCGCATGCCGTCGATCCTCGGGTTCGCCCTGCGCCGCGATGATCTGATCGACGTATTCCTTCATCGCCTCCGCCGTGGGCGGCGGGCAATCCAGAAAACGCGCCCGCCCATCCACGCGGATCATCGGAACGCTCGCTTCCTGCAAATGCAGGTCCGACCCCCCGATCTTCACGCACGTCTTGAGAAAATCGTGCAGCGAAAGCTTGCGCTCCTCCACATGAATCGCGGGCTGCGGCGTGTCGCGGTCAATATCGGCATTCTCGACAATCTGCCCGGTATGGCTGCTTTCAATCGACATAATGGATTTCCCTTCTCGCGAAACGAACTCGGTAGGCGAATTCCTTCAATTCTTCACTGCGATTCTTCACGCGAATTTTATTCCCCCCACCCTCTTTAGGCAACGAAAATTGATAAACTGCATCGCGTCGCCATGAAACCCACCACACTGATCCTTCGAGCCGCCGGCACCAACTGCGATGCGGAGGCCGCCCACGCATTCGAGCTGGCCGGAGCAAGAGCGCAATTCGTGCATATCAACCGCATTCTCGAATCCCCGGCCATCCTCGGCGATTGTCAGATCCTCGTTTTCCCCGGCGGCTTCAGCTACGGCGACGACATCGCCGCCGGCAAAATCCTCGCCAATCAGATCGTCCACCACCTCGGTGATGCCGTTCGCCGCTTCATCGACGCCGGCAAACCGGTCATCGGAATCTGCAACGGATTTCAGGTCCTGGTAAAGACCGACCTGCTTCCCGGCCCTCTCGCGGGCCAAACCGGACAAACCGCCACGCTGACCAGCAACGATTCCGGTCGATTTATCGACCGATGGGTGCATTTGCTGCCGGGGGAAAGCAAATGTATCTGGACCAGAGGCCTCGGACCGATCGACTTGCCGATTGCCCATGGAGAAGGAAAATTCGTGCCGGCGAGTGACGCCGTTCGCAAAGCGCTCCGCGATCAACGGCAGATCGCGCTAGTCTATGCGAGTGAAAATCCCAACGGATCGGTGGACGATATCGCCGGCGTTTGTGATTCGACCGGGCTGGTATTCGGCCTGATGCCGCATCCCGAGCGATATGTCGATCCCCAGCAGCATTACGCCTGGAGCAGCCGCGGCCCCCTGCCGGAGGAGGGTCAGGGCTTGCAGGTTTTCAGGAACGCGGTCGCGCACGTCGCCGAAGCCGTTGGCGCGGGCCTGTGAATTTTTCATGCCTGTCGCGCGCAGTGCTCCCAGAGCACTCTCCATTCCAATTGCTGCAATTGAACCGCGATCGGACGACGGACATCCGCTTCATCCGCGCCGACCGATTCCACGAAATCAACGAACGCATTCGGATTCCAGCCGTTGGCGACAATTCGAAGCAACGATTTATCCGCCGGCGCTCGATTGACCAGCGGCCCGACACTTCCGGCAAGCGTTGCGAGCACCGAATGCCCGGCCGCGCGGGCGTACCAGTATTTGCTGTTGGAGAAATCCCCTTCCCGGCGATGCATGATGGCGTGCCAGAACGAAAACGTCCGACCCGCGTCACTGTCCGGTGAGTTCTGAACGATCCGATGGCATTCCTCCAAACCATCATTCCAAAGCCACAGCCCCGCCAGCATCGCCTCAGCGTGCGCACCCGATTTTACAGGTGTCGCCAGCAACTGTTCCGACCTGACGCCTTGGAGCATCTCGCGCGACTCCGTCGGCGTCCCGCCTTCCACCACCAGCGCCTGATACGCGTTTGGATTGGCGTTGATGATCTTGCTGGCCAGCGATGACCCCGCGTCAATCATGACGGTATCTTAACCGCCGTCTGCCGGAAAATTCAGATCCGCGTCTTGATGCCGACCGCTCGCAACACACACCAGCCCTTCATCCCCTCAAAAATCTGGAAAAGACCACCCGCCAAAAGGCCCACGGCGATTGCGCCGACCCATGAAAAAATTTCAATCCTGAAATATGCGATTGCCGCGAGAATCAGCGCCGCCCCGCAACATGCCAACCCGCTGATAATCCTGGTCCGCCGCCCCCTCGCGTCGATGTTGCACTGCATGGGAAGAGTATAACTATATTTCAATTCGGCAACGCTCTTGCGTGGGTCAGTCGCCAGCACGGGACCGCGGCGGCCGCGCCGAGCATCGGGGCAATGAGATAAATCCAAAGGCTTGCCAGTGTTCCGCTCACGACGGCGGGAGCAAACGAGCGGGCTGGGTTCATTGATGCTCCGCAAATCGGGCCGGCAAACATCGCCTCCAGCGCAATCACGCCACCGATGGCCGTGCCGGCCATAACACCCACCTCCTTTGGACCGGTCGAAACGCTAAGAACCACAAACATAAGAAGCCATGTGGTGAGCCGAGCGGCGCCGTTGCTCCAAGATGGGCGTGATTTCCGAAGAGCAGCAGCAAACCGAAGCTCGCAAGAAACGCACCGATGGTTTGGCTGACCATGTATGGAATAACGCAGCGTCCGGGGAGCCGACCGGCGAGAAAGAACCCAGCAGTGACTGCGGGGTTTAAGTGAGCGCCTGACACGTCCCCCACCGCATAAATCATTGCCATGACGACCAGCCCGAACGTAAATGCAATCCCCACATGCGTGACGCTTCCGCCGGTCACGTCGTTGATGACGATGGCTCCGGTGCCGGCAAACACCAGCGCAAACGTGCCCATCAATTCGGCCGCGTATTTTCTCATCGGCAGGTCCCCTCAGCGAGACAAAACCCGTCCGGCAAAGTCTCGATGAACGAGCGGATTTCATCTCGCACCCGGCGGTAGTGACCAAGCGCCTCGACTTCTGTTGCCGCGGTCTTCGCAAGGCTCGGCGGGTCGTCAAAGCCGATGTGAACCACCTTCGTTTTCCCCAGAAAAACCGGGCACGCTTCATGAGCGCTGTCGCAGACTGTAACGACGTAATCGAAATGCACTTCGCGAAGTTCGTCGACATGTTTCGAGCATTGGCCGGTAATATCAGCCCCGGCCTCTTTCATCACCGCGACGGCGTTCCTATTCATCCCATGCGGTTCAATGCCTGCGGAATAAGCCTCAATGGCGTCGCTCTTCAAGCGCCTGGCCCATCCTTCGGCCATCTGACTGCGGCATGAGTTTCCGGTACAGAGAAATAGAACCTTGAGCTTGTCCATAAATTCCAAATATATTCGCGTACAAGGATATACTTGGGCAACAAAACATCAGTCGCAGCACTTCGCCGTGTTGCAACAGCTGTCGGCCCGCCGCTTCGCGTCCTTCGCAAGTTCCGGCAGGTCGGCAAAGCAGCACGAAAGACACTCCATCAACTTCTCATGGAACTGACTCCTGGCCGGCGCGAGTTTGTAATACATCCAAAGCCCCTCCTTGCGTGCCGTCACGAGACCCGCTCTTCGCAAATACGCCAGATGACGCGAAATTTTCGGTTGCGGGCTCCCCAGCACCCGCACGAGGTCGCATACGCAAAGCTCCCCAGGCCTGAGCAAGTTCAGGATGCGAAGCCGCGTTCGATCCGAAAACGCTCGGAAAAGGCTATCCACGCGGTTTTTGGGGGTGGTCAACTTCATTCGCTTAGGCGAATAGAGTGGATTATAGTCGCCTGGTCAATATTCAATTTGTTACGCCGATTTCCGCTCGCCGGGTGGCCCGACTTCCCGCATCCGCGCCACCTGCTGGCGGCCCAGGTCCACTTTGCTGATGTCGGGACGGAAAAACAGCGCGATCGTCCAATCCGCGACAATCCGAATCCGCTGGGCCCAGCGCGGCATCACCATCAAATAATAAGTCCGCCGAAACCACCACGCGAAAAAACCGCGAACGCGAATGCCCAGGATCGTCCCCAAGCCCTTGTAATGTCCGAGCGCGGCCATCAGCCCGAGCATCTTAAAATCAAACGGCGCCGGAGTTTGTTATCCATAGCCGCATAAAGATTGTCGGCTAAAGCCCCGGCCTGACGCATCGCGAACTGCGCAAGCTTGGGATACGGATGGCCCTGTGAATCGGGGACGGATGCGCAGTCGCCGGCCGCCCAGATTTCCGGCCGATCTTTGCAGCGCATCGTATTTTCCACCATGAGATGCCCGTGACGGTCCTTCGGCAGCGGCAGCTGCGCCACGACCGGAGCCGGTAGAATTCCCGCCGAAAGCACGATCGTTTCTGCTTCGATCACCTGATCCTTCAGATGAACCCGCCCGGGTTCGATGGATTGCACCGGAGCATCCGTCAGAATCCGCACCCCGATCCGCCGGGCGAGAATCCTCACCGCGTAATCGGCCAGCGTTTGCGGAACCTCCGGCATGATGCGCTCCCCGGCCTGGATCAGAAATAACCGCATTTCATCCCTGCGAACCCTCGGATAGTAACGAACGATCTCATCCATAAACGCCGTGACCTCGCCGAAAACCTCTGAGCCGACGAATCCACCCCCGATGACGGCAATCGCCAGCAATCGTCGCCGTATTGCCGGGTCGGTTTCAACGTCGGCGCGCTCGAGGCATTCGATGAGATGATTGCGCAGCACGATAACATCGGCCAATGTTTTGAACGGCAGGGCAAGGTCCGAGCCGGGGATTTGCCGCGTATTGGTGACTGCCCCCATGGCCAGGACCAGTTGATCGTAGGGCACCTCGTGTTCCTCGCCCTCTTCACCCCACACGGCCAGGACAACGCGGCGATCCAGATCAATTCGCTGAACGATCCCCTCAATAAACCGCGTTCGGCGCAGGAAGGCGCGAATGGATACCGAACAATGCCGCAACTCAAGAGTCCCCGAGCAGGCTTCGAACATCAGCGGGGTCATCAGAAGGAAATTGTCCCGGCTGACGAGCGTGATCTGCATTTCCGGCCGATTTTTGCAAAGACGCTCCAATCGCCGCGCGGTCAGCACACCGGCGAATCCGCCGCCGAGAATGACAATGCGCGTTGAATTTTCCATACGATTCCGATTTTCTATTTAGCGGCGGTGCGCAGCACTGCGATTCTCCATGATTGTAAAAACCAGCCCTATATTTCAATGAATTCCATACTCACCCCCGCCCGTTGGGCCGGCTGGTTTTCCGGCCGAACAAGCAAAGCATTCGCCCTCCCCAGCGTATACACATCCGCCGACCCAATCCATTTCAGCGGCGTCAGTGAATCCCCATCAAAAATCGCCGGCTGATAAAACGCGCGCGGCCCATTCGCTTCCAACGCCTCCGCGAGCAACGCAACGCGTTTCTTTTCCTCGACCGGCCCTCCCGCCATTCTCATGAGCAGGCGCGATACCAAACAGACCGTGCAAACAAACGCACTGACCGGATTTCCCGGCAAACCGAAGGCATATTTTCCCCCCGGCAATTCGGCGAAGACGAACGGCTTCCCCGGCTTGATCCGCAGCTTGGTGATCTTCAAATCCCCGCCAAGCCGCCGAAGAATCTCTGGAACAAAATCCCGCTCCCCCATGCTCATCCCACCCGTGACCAGCAGGACATCGTGCGACAATCCCAGCCTGATTTTTTCTTCGATCGCCCCCGGCTCATCGCGCACGATTCCCAGGTCAATCCCCCGGCAGGGAAACCGCCGCAGCAGCGCCATCAGCATCGCGTTGTTGCACGATCGAATCTGCGAGCCGGAGGGCGTCCGGTCCGGGGCGACCAGCTCATCGCCCGTGCCCAGCACCGCCACCGAAGGGGGCGAAAATATCGGAACGTTCACTACTCCGATGCTCGCCGCCGCCGCGATCTGCGCCGGTCCCAGCCGCATGCCGGATTGAAGCACGACCGATCCCCCCGCCGCATCGCTTCCCCGGCGAGCGATAAATCGACCGATCGCCGTTGTCTCCTGAATCATCACGCGATTCGATCCGCCAATTGTCCGCGTTGCCTCGACCGGCACAACCGCATCCGCGCCGGCCGGCAGCGGCGCTCCCGTCATGATGGCCATGGCTTGCCCCGGCTGCAAAACCGACGCAGCCGTCTCCCCCGCCGCCACCGTGCCGACCACCATCAGTTCGCACGGAACCTTCTCCACATCCTTCGCCCTGACGGCATAACCATCCATCAAGCTTTTATCAAAAGGGGGCGCATCGCGATCACTGCGCAAATCTTCCGCCAGAAATAAATCAAGACAATCTGCCAGCGGTATTCTCTTCGCGCGTGCCACAATCGCCGCCGCGTCAATGATCGCTTTCGCCTCTTCCACTTTAATGAGATTTGAAACTTCGGGGCCTGGCATGGTCGCCTGTCAATCGTCCACTACGGCGGCGGAAATGACAAATGACTTTTCATTTTTCATATAATCCCCTCATGCCAACCAGCCCGCCGCGCCGCATTTGGATTCCGCTCCTGGCGGCGGCGGTAATTGTGATGTTATACGCGGCGGCATCCTGGTCCAACCAGTTTGTCTACGACGACCATGAAGTGATCGAAAACCAGTATCCCATCGGGCATCTGAGCGATCTGGGCAGAATTTTCCGCGAGCCGCACTACCTCAATTTTCCGTATTATCGTCCGCTGACGCGCTCCACGTTCGCGCTGCAGATGTCCGGATGGGGTAGAAATCCGCGGGCGTATCACCTTTTCAACGCCCTTCTGGCCGGGATGGTGATGCTTGCAGCCTACGCGCTGCTCCGCAGGCCGATATTTGGATTAAGCGGATGGGCCGCCCTGCTCGCCGCGAGCTGGTTCGCGGTGCATCCGGCGATTTCTGAATGCGTCTACCCCGCCGCATCTGGACGCGAAACCCTCCTGCCGGCTCTCTTTATTATCCTGGCCACGTTCGCCTATCTGGGCCGCGGGCTTGCGTGGTTTTGCGTGGCCATGTTCTTGTTCATCGCCGCCCTGCTGTGCAAGGAGCAGGCCGCGGTCTTGCCGGGAATATTCGTGCTGGCGGATTTGCTGGGTTTGTCCGAACGTCCGCATTCTTTGGTCGCATGGATTCGCCGCTATCTGCCGATCGCGTGCATTTTCATTCTTTATTTCTTCGCCAGACACTTCATATTCGGACAATCGATGCTGCATTTCACGATCATGCAGCATCCGCTCGAGCCGCTGAAGTCGCTGCTCTACGGCCTGCAAACAGCGGTAACGCCCTACATGGCGCTTCGATACGAGCCGCCGTTTGAAACCTGGTTCGACTGGCGATTGAGCGTCATTTCATGCGCCGTCGCTCTCGCACTGGCCGCCATGGCCCTGTTCAGCAGCAAAGGCGTGCGGCACGCCGCGATCTTCTGGCTCGGGTGGTTTATCCTTCTGCAG
>Ga0302325_10029971_pt1 | contig 11228 bp, 8 predicted proteins | sample Palsa_T0_2_FD_201948 | JGI IMG/M metagenome (GOLD analysis project Ga0302325, IMG submission 201948) | Peat permafrost microbial communities from Stordalen Mire near Abisko, Sweden - Palsa_T0_2 | ecosystem: Environmental > Terrestrial > Soil > Palsa > Peat permafrost | place: Sweden: Abisko...
CCCATTGACCGGCCTCTACTACGTGATGACTGTGGAAGACTGTTCTATGTATCGCAAGGCGCACGATGGCGGCTACGGCTTCATCAATGATCCAGCAGATCCGGCGCACAAAGTCTTGCGCGCGTTATCGGTCGACAGCGGCAAGATCGTATGGGAGTTACCGCTGCTCGGACACCCGGAAATGAACTATTCCGGGGTTCTCAGCACGGCCAGCGGCCTGCTGTTTTTCGGGGAAAGCACCGGCGAGTTTGCTGCGCTGGATGCCAAGACTGGCAAGTACCTATGGCATTTCAATGCCAATCAGACCTGGAAGGCCTCACCGATGACCTACGAAGTCGACGGTCATCAATACATTGCGATTGCATCCGGACCCAACATTCTGTCGTTCACAACTGCCCATTGAAGATCTGAACTTGCAGTGAGGTTTGCGCCATGAAGGATCAGTACAACGTTCGAGGCATAGCAACGAAGAAGAGCACCCCGGATTTTTCGCGCCGGGACTTCCTGTACGGCTCTGCAGCGGGTGCCGCCGCATCGCTCGCGATGTGCAATCCCGCCCTGGCAGCAGCGCAATCGGTCGGCGTGAAGCAGGCCGATCTGCCCGACCTGACCATCAAAGAGGTCAAGGTGTATGTCACGGACATGACGAACATTCACCGCCTCAACGGTACCGAAACCGGTGAGCTCATCTCGGTCGTCACGCACAGTGGCATCGAGGGTAATTACACCATCGGCAATCGCAATCACACTGTGGGCTGGCTGGACTGGGCGAAGGCCACGTTGGTGGGCAAGAGCGTTACTGATCTGCTGCCGACCTTGGCCTCAACCAGCGGCATGAAAGGACCAGGCGGGTTCGATGCCTCGTCTTTTGGACGACAAGGCGCCGGGGGACGAACGCCGCCGGGTTTTGGCACGCAACCTCAGGGGCCCGGAGACGGACCGGCCTTCGGCGGCGCCGCCGTCGCCGGCTCCGCACTCCAGACCCATGGAGGCGGCTCATGGCCGAACTACTACATCGCCGCAGCGGACGTGTGCCTCTGGGACATTCTCGGCAAGGCGGTAAACCGGCCCATCTACAAGATCCTGCAGGGAGGGATCAATACCAGAGACCGCGTTATGGCCTACGCCAGTTCCAACCATCTGCCTGCCGTTGAGGATTACGTCCCGGACGCGCTGAAGGCCAAGGAGCTCGGCTACAAGGGCTACAAGATACATCCTGGCCGCGGTCAGCACCGTACCGGACCGGAAATCCCGACGTACATCGGACACATGGAGGAAATCCGCGAAATTCGCAAAGCGGTCGGTGACGAATTCGTCCTGATGCATGACCCGGTGCAGATGTACAACCGCTTCGAAGCCCTGACCGTCGGTCGACTGCTCGACGAGCTCGACTATCTGTGGTTCGAGGATCCTATCCGTACGATTGATGAGGAAGGTCTGATCGAGCTCGGGCAGAAGCTGCACTTGCCGATGCACGTGGGGGAGTTCCTCTACTCGATCGCCGATTACGCCGAGTACATCAAGCGCGATGCGCTCGGTGCGGTCCGATTGATCTCCGACAACGTCGGTGGCATATCCGGCTCGATGCGCGTGGGCCTGCTGGCCGACGCGCACGGCCTGGAGTGCGCGCCCCACAACTGGGGCAACGAGTACGACATGATGGTCGCGTTCCACCTCGAGCTGGCGCTACCCAGTGCCTACTGGTTCGAAGTGCCCCATCCGGTGGAGTACACGGACCGTCCTTACCTGAAGAACAAGTTTCGTATCGATAAGGACAGCTACATACTGGCGCCCACCGATCCGGGGCTGGGTCTGCCGATCGACCGCGCCGCGCTCGATAAGGTTACGAAGCAGATACTGCGTTAGCCGGTTCCAACGTCGGCGTCAGGTCCGCCGCATGGGCGGCCTGCCTCGAGCCCGCCACCGTGTGCTTTCGTCGCGACGCTACGGATGAGTCGCGTCGAACGCCTGACGCGTTCAGTAGGTCAAGCGGCCGCCTGAAGCGTCGAACACCGCACCGGTGGAAAAGCTGCACTCGCGACTAGCCAACCAGACAACAAGCGCCGCGATTTCCTCGACCGTACCAAAACGCCCCATCGGTATCTTGGACAACATGAAGTCGATGTGCGTCTGGCTCATCTGCTCGAAGATTGCGGTGCGCACGGCGGCCGGCGCGATCGCGTTGACCACGACGCCGGTTTGAGCCAGCTCCTTGCCGAGCGATTTGGTCAACGCGATGACAGCGCCCTTCGATGTCGAATAGGCGGAGGCGTTAGGGTTGCCCTCCTTGCCCGCCACGGAAGCGATATTGACGATTCGTCCATAGCGTTTGGAAACCATGTGCGGCACGACCGCGCGGTTGACGTAGAAAACGCCGTTGACATTGATATCCATGACCTCGCGCCAGGCTTCGGGCGGATAATCCACCAACGGCACGTTAGGCCCACTGATTCCGGCGCTGACAATCAGCACATCGATGGTGCCAAGGGATTGAATCGTCTGCGCGGTTGCGCGTGCAACTGCAGCTTCATCCGACTGGTCCATCACGAATTTGTGCGCGAATACGGAGCCAGCTGCGTCCAATCCTGGACCGGATATGTCCCAGCCGCTGACTTTGGCGCCCTCGGCTGCCATTCGCTGGGCGACAGCGAGGCCAATGCCCGAGGCTCCGCCCGTGACCACCGCCGTCTGGCCACGAAAGCGCCCGTCAAAGGCCGACATGTGTCCTTTCCTCGAAGACCATAATGGACGTTGATTGTCGCACGGGGATTACTGTATTCACTTTATTTCCCACTATCGCGCACGCTATCTCACAAAATGATACTAAGCGATGACCTAAGGAGCGTCAATGCGCCAGCGCGCACGCCGCGGGTGTTCGGTCGCTTATATACCACGCAGTGAATGCGAACTCACGGCTGATGCGATCTGCGATTCGTCCATCCCTGCCGGTAGCGCTCCCTGTCTAGCTCGGACTCGGTTGGTCTGGCGCTTGCTTGACCCATTTATAGATTCGCGCCGAATTCCTCCAAAAGTACTTCTCGGCCGCCTGTCTGGACTTGGCGGCGAAGAAGCGCTTCATGATTGCCACCTCCTCAGGGATCGTAGCAACACCATAGCTGTTGGGGTAGTCGGTCCCGAACATGACGCGATCTTCCCCGAATGCATCGAACAGATATTCGAGCCTGGCACGCAGAAACTCATAGTCCTTGACGATGACACCGTCTGCCACTCGCGGGTGATATACCTCTGTCAGCTTCACGAAAATGTTCGGGCGATCGGCCATCTCCTTCACCACCGCGTGATAATCCGTGTCATTGTCCGGATCGAAGGACGGAAGATGGTCCATGATGATCCGCAAATCGGGAATTGCGTCGGCCAGCAGCACATTGGCCCGCATCAGATCCATGGTCGGATTTGCGGTATCGAGCGCCAAGTCGGCCTGAGCCAGCAGCTTGAGGTTTGCAACCTGGTCGGACTGCAGAGCCACCTTCCCATTTTCGGCGCTGTAGAAGTGGCTGGCACGGATGGCGCGAAACAACGGATCCCGGTGAAAATGCGTGACGTAGCGTCCAAAGTCCGACTGTTCCGGATTCAGCGTCCCGCATACGCCGACCATGATGGGGTTCGCCCGGCATTCTTCCAGATACCAAAGGTTATCGTCGATGAGTGGACTCGACTCCACCACGATCGCACCGACGATTCCCGCCGGCTCGGCCAAAGCGCTGTACATCGAAGGGAGTGAAGGTTTGGACAGTGCCCGATATGCCTGGGACCCCATATAACCCGCGCCGAGCGGGCGCGTGTTATCGAACAGATGGATATGCGCATCGATGATGGGAATGTGATCGACGCTGGCCGATTGCGCCAGCGCACCGCGCGACGCAAACGCCAGCGCCGCCGCAGCGCCGGCGATGAATTCGCGGCGATCGCTGTCCTTCGGAAAATGCTCTGGCTGCTTCATGCTCGCTCCCTCCGGCTATCAATTCCTGTCATGCGCCAAATCGAATCATTAGTGGATTGTGCAGCTCGATTCGCCCGATTCAAAGAGCTTCAGATCGATCGCTGCCGCCATCTTGCTATACCCTGCGTCGTTGGGATGTAAATGATCACCACGCTGCAGCGTGGAGCTGACGCTTTCCGGGTGCACGGGATCGCGCAGCGCCGCATCGAAATCGATGACGCCATCGAACGCAGCGCTGCTGCGGATCCAGGTATTCACGGCCAGCCGCATCTGCTCGCCGTGAGCATCGAAGTAATGCGAGTCCTCGAATGGCGTCAGCGTGGCACCGATGATCGAAATGCAATGGGCGTGCGCCCTTGCAATCAGCTGCTTATAGGCCGCGATAATGTCGTCGGCTGTCACAGCTTCCTCCGGGCGCATCTGGCTATAGCCAATGTCATTGATACCCTCGAGCACGATCACCGTGCCGACTGCGGGGACGGACAGGACGTCTCTATCGAAGCGGGCCAGTGCATTCGCGCCCGGATTGTCGTGCAACAGTCGATTGCTGTTGATTCCGGCATCGACCAGCGACCAAGCGCGCGTACCGGGATTGCCGGCCAAGCGCTCCGCAAGCTGATCTGGCCAGCCTTTGAATGCGTTCGGTGTGCTGCCAAATCCCTCCGTGATGGAGTCGCCCAATGTGACCACGGCGCGGCGCGCGGCGGGCGATACGATGTCAACTTCGGAAACCAGCGCACCAGTGCGCTGAAGCTGTGCTCCCGACATGCGTTCTGCCGCGGTAAAGTTTCCGATGGACGACACGTAGGACTGTAATCGATGCGCAGGGGGCTTGGTGGCTTCCGGCAGGTATACGCTGACGGCCAACTGGCTAAGTGCTGGAATCGTCCACTCGACCGGATCGCTCAGCACAGGTGCGCCGGCCGGAACAACTGTACTGGATGCGCCTGAGAAGGTCACGACATGATCGGACCCGAGCAGACTCGCACCCTCTGGTCCGGCCAGCGCGACGTGCACCGATCCCAGCCGCATCGGCCGCTCGCCAAATTCATTGCTGATCCGAATCCTCACGCGCGTGGCGGGAGCCGAGATCCTGACAATCTGTCTTACCGTTACATTGTCGAAGTTCGGCGGTGCCGAGGGTGCGCCGCCGGGTACTGTCGCCGTTGAGGCGTTGGCAGGAACCGGGATCGTCGCGGAAGTGGATGGGAAACCCCAAGCTCCGACCCAGAGCTCTTGATCCGCAGCCTTTGCCATGCCGCTCAGAGAAAGCGCCGCGATCACGACAGGGCCAACAGATCTCCCTATGTGAAGCGGCCCGATGATAGACGCGCGGCTTGTCATAAATTATCAAGATGTAGTATACAGTCCCGAGAAATGCGATGAAGCGCGCTATATCGCCGTGCGCTTGCCTTACAACAACGATTGCTGAGAATGTGCACGAGGCTGTCTCATTCTTTAATCTTGCGATTTCGAGTGTGCAATGCGCTGAGACCCTCGCACTTATCGCAGTGGGTCGCCTCAAGCAACTGTCGAACCGGTAGTTTGCATTGCTGAGCGTTCGGCTGGTAACGGCAATGGGCTTGGCGCTGGCGAGCCCCGCGCTGGCGCAAAACGACGCCCAGCCTGAAACCTTGCAGGCCTCGCCACCCACGCCACCTTCGTCGCCGGCAAGCCCCCTGCCGACCGTCGTCGTCGTCGGGACTCGGATACTGAGTCCCGGTGTGTCGCCGAGCGGCACCAACGACTACGCCATTACCAGTGAGAATATTTCCGACATGCCGGCCGGGGACAACACGGCATTGACCGACGTGCTCTCGCAGATGCCGGGAGTCGGGATCGATCAGAATCAGCAGGTTCACATTCGCAATACTGAAGGCTCAGGATTTCAATACCAGATCGACGGCGTTCTGGTGCCGCTCGACATCAACACCAATCCGCCCTTCATCTCGATGATCAATCCGCTGTTCATCAAGCGCTTTGATCTGCTCGATGGGATTCTTCCTGCGCACTACAGCTACGCCGCCGGGGGCGTCGTGGATATCCAGACCAAGGACGGCTGTGAGCAGCCGGGCGGGAGTGCCTCGATATTCGCTGGCCAGAGGGGCATGATTCAGCCGAGCGCCCAATACGCCGGCTGCGATGGGACATTCAGCTATTACGGCAGCGCGCTCTACACCCAGAGCGACCTGGCGTTCAGCTCCGCGACGCCCGGACCGACTCCAATACACGACTGGACGCACCAGGGTCAGGCCTTCGGGGTGCTTTCGTATGCGTTGGATGCGAACACCAAGCTCAAGCTGATTGTCTCCGCCGCCGTCAACGACAACGAGTTGCCCAACGTTCCCGGCCTGCCCCCGGAATTCACGTTGGCGAACGCGCCTGCAATCTCATCAGCGCAGGTCAACTCCTATCTCAATTTTCGCGACTACCTCGGCATTCTTTCCCTCACCGGATCCCCGACGCCTCAGCTCTCATATGAGCTTTCGTACACATTGCACAGCATCGCTCAACTCTACGAGCCCGATGATGCCGGCGAGCTCATCTACCAGGGTGTCGCCTCGCAGGCCACGCACCAGGACCTTGACAACACCCTGCAGGGTGACCTGAGCTACCGGACCGGAGCGCACAAGATCAGCACCGGATTCTACCTAGGCGCCTACCATGTGAAGGCCGATGGCAACTCGCTCGTGTTTCCGGCGGATGCGAGCGGCGCGCAGACCAGCGACGTTCCAATCCTCGTGGTCAACAATATCCAGTCTACGAACGTTCTATCCGGCATCTATATCAACGATCTCTGGCAGATCAGCCCGGCTTTCCGCAGCAACATTGGTTTGCGCTGGGATGACTTGACCGGATTTTCTCCGGGTAGTCAACTAAATCCCACCTTCAATCTTTCCTACATGCCGCTCGTGGATACGACCTTTCACGCCGGCATTGCGCGCTATTTCCAGGTTCCCAGCTTCGAAGGCATATCCCCTAGCGCCCCGACGGCCTTCGCGGGGACGACCGGCGCCGGCCCGCTCGGTACTACATTGCCGCTGACGGAACAAGATTGGGAGTGGGACGCCGGCGTCGTGCAGACCCTGAAGCCCGGATTGACGATTTCGGAGGACAATTTTTTTGAGAAGACCTGGCATTATCTCGACGCCGGACAATTCGGCGTGGTACCGATCTTCGCTCCCTTCAACTACGATCACGGCCAGATCTGGGGCACGGAAGTAGCGATCGACTACAGTGCAAGCAAGCTCTCGGCCTATGGAAATATTACGGTGGGGCGGAATATAGAGAAAGGCGTCGCCACCGGTCAGTTCAATTTCGACGAGCCCGGTGAGCTTCAATACATCGATTCTCACTATATTGTTCTCGATCACCAACCGCTGCTGACAATTACTACGGGACTGTCTTACGACTTCAACCGTTATAGGATTCTTGTGGATGGGATCTTCAACACCGGACTGCGCACGGGCTTCGCAAATCAGCAATCCCTGCCAGACGTATTCCAAGTCAACTTCGGCGTACGACGAAGCTTCCGGATCGGCGGCCATCAGATCAGCAATCAGCTGACCCTGTGGAATATCTTCGATCGCATAAACCTGATCCGACCTTCCGGGGGCCTGGGGGTCTTCCAATCCGCCTATGGTCCTCGGCTGACGATTTTTGATGCTCTGACTATCTCACTTTGAATGCGCTCTGCAGCGGCGCAATCGCTGGCCAAGCGCCATGGGCGCTACGTATATGGGCTGCATGGCTTGATGGCAGGTAAAGTCCGTAGTGCGGATTTGACGAAGGAAACGGAACATCGGAGAAACCCCCATGAATATACGATTTGCCGGTGCACTGCTGCTTGGTTCCGCGTTCCTGACAGTCACCTCAGGCGCGGCCATCGCGGCGGACACCAAGGCAGCTGCACCCGTCAATCCCCCAGCAGCAGCTTCCGAGACCTATGCGCCCGGCCTGGGCGATTTCATGACCGCGTATGTACAGCCGCACCACATCAAGCTCTGGCTCGCGGGGAGCGTGGGCAATTGGAGACTGGCGGCCTACGAGGCAGATGAGTTGGGTGAGACCTTCGACGATATCAGCAGCTATCAGGCCGTGTGGAAGAGCATACCTGTGGCCCGATTGGTAAAGGCGATGATCGAGCCCGCGCTAAAGAACGTGGCTGCGGCCATCACGGGCAAAAACGCGACAAACTTCAAGAGCGCTTATGCCAACCTCACCGCAGCCTGCAATTCCTGCCACCTGGCGACTCAGCATGAATTCGTTGAGATCAAGGTACCGACGACCGATCCCTTCTCCGACCAGAACTTTGCGGCAAGTCAACGCTAGTGCGGCATCCAACATATGATACACTTTTGTACCCGGGAGAAATGGGGAAAAGCGTTTGATCCCGACTATCTCGGGTGACCGATGCGACGCAGGTTTCCGGCTCTTGTGCCAGAGTCGCGACGAGCCATTGCCAGAGTATTAAATTCATATTATGGCTAAAGCAAGAGCGGCCCACCGCAACCCAAAGATCACCGCTGACCGCAATTCCGGGTCGACGCGTCTGGGCAGTCAAACGCTGTTTCGTGGTCTCGATGTCGTCGAAGTCGTGGCTGATGGTCCGGTCGCCCTCGCTGAGCTTGCCACGCGCTTGGGGCTTACGCGCAGCACGACGCACCGGCTCGCCTCCGCGCTGGTCGATCGCCACTATCTGGCCTTTGTTCCGGGCATCGGCTACAGCCTCGGATCCAAGCTTCTCGAGCTGGGCTACAAGGTTCGCGACGAGCTCGACCTGCGGCGCGTCTCCTCACCTCATCTCGAGCGCTTGGCGCTGATCACGGATGACACGGTGCATCTAGGGGTTCTTGATCACGGTCGCGTTCAGTATCTGGAGAAGATTCCGGGTCGGCGGCGCATCTCCATAAGCTCGCGCATCGGCGAGCTGCAGCCGGTTTGCTCCACTGGGCTTGGCAAGGCATTGGTGCTTGATCACGGCGAGGCGCACTGGGCGAATTTCTTTCGCGCCGAGAAAAACGTCCGCCAGCCGTTCTCTCAGGCTGAATGGATGGTCCGTATGCGCAATTATGCGCGCGTGGGTTACGCATTCGATCTGGAGGAGAACGAAGACCAAATCCGCTGTGTCGCCGCACCGATTAGGGATGTCGGTGGTCGAATCGTCGCCGCGATCAGCGTCTCGAGCGCCGCGCAATACATGAACGATCAGCGCATGCAAACGCTGTCGAAGGACGTGGTCGACACCGCACGGCGCATCAGCCACGACCTCGGTTGGAGCCGAGAGGAGCCTGAAGGTCATCTGCCGCCCCCGGGCCGCGAACCCGCCTCAGCCCAGAAACCACCGAGACAAATACGGCAGGTAAAAGTAGCGTTGGTGAAGCGGCGCGCACGCTCGTAACCGGCACCGCAACGGTCATAGGTCGGCCGGGGCCCGCTCGTGCCGCGGACGGCGTATCCCCGGCGGCCGCAAAGAGCCGAGCGCCCCAGTCAACCCGTGCTGGTAAAATATTTCATATATTACAATCTGGTTCCATCTGATGAGTGGTTGACAGCTACCGTTTGCTGCTTCATCAGGCAAGCACACGCAATCATCGATCCTACATTCCGTGCGAGCGCCAACCACTGGGACCCTCGGACATGAACGATTTCCTGTCGTCATCCCTCTCCGCTTCCTGATACCGAGATCAATATGAACTGCGCAAGGCATAGCCATTGGTACGGCGCACCTTCCGCCGCGGCCATGCTTCTTTGGGGGCTGCGGCTCTCAGTAGTCTGTCTCCTGGTCTCACCAGCCACTGCTCTGGAACGGCCGGACGTTACCTTCAAGGTTTTCCAGTTCCCGCCGGACATGATCCCGAGAATCGACGGTAATACCGATGATTGGGCGATGGTGCCGGATAGCTACGCCATCGGCATGGATCAACTCGAGGATACCGAGGCGCCGGGCGGACACGGGACCGAACGCGATCCGAAGGACCTCGACGTCAAGGTGAAGGTGGGCTGGGTCAAGGGATTGAACCGGCTTTACTTTCTCTATGAGGCGTACGACAACTACTGGGACTTCTCACGACTCGATCTGCATAACGATATCTTCGAAGTGGTTGTCGACGGCGACCTCTCCGGGGGTCCGTTGATCGATATCTATCACCGCGACGTGTGGACACCGGATGCCGTTGGCGCCCTGGCCAATATCGATCCGCGGATCTCCAGGTCCGACGCGTTCTTCTCGTATCAGGGCGCTCACGCGCAGAACTACCACATCTTCACCCCGGCGGGCGACAAGGACTGGGTCATGGCTTGGGGCTGCGCGCAGTACACCAAGGAATTACCCTACGCCAATCACGCGATCAAGTACGACTTCAAACCAGGCGAGTCCGGCAGACTGGTATTGGAGTTCTGGATTACGCCGTTCGACTATGCGGGTTGCGAAGGTCCGGAGCGAGCCGTCGAATCAAAGCTCACCGAGAACAAACTGATCGGCCTTTCCTGGGCGGTGATCGACTATGACGACGTGAACTCACCAAAACGCAAGTTCTGGAACCTCTCGCACAAGCAAACCTTCTTCGGTAATGCATCGCAGCTCGTGGGATTTCGCCTGATGCCGCTCGAGCCGCAGTTTCGCAAGCCCATTGATGCCCATTGGTCCTTCAAAATCCTCGATATGGACAACCGGACAGTGGCCTTCAAGGACGATTCTCAGGGTGAGATAACCTCCTGGAGATGGGATTTCGGCGACGGTATGAGTTCGACTGAAAGAAACCCGATCCATCAGTACAAGGAGACGCCGGGACGGCAGAGCAACTACACCGTAGTACTCTACGTGACCGGTCCGGCAGGTGAATCGCACCTGTCAAAAGTCTGGGACGTGCACATCCGAGGCTGAGTTCGCCATCGAGGCGCCGTTGCTCGAGCCCGTGCCCCGAATGTTACGGGGCCGTGCAACGCTGACCGACATGTATCATGTAGTGGGATACAGCGTCATTTCTGTGGAATGTCATTCCTCTAACAACGGCAATTCATGAGGTACGTCGGCCGTGGTATTTACGTTGACTTAATGCAACACGGGGACCGGCATTGCCGACCCTCGCGAATCGCACGCCGCAACTCTCGTGATGACGATTGAGGAGTGTAAATATAGGAAAGTAAGTGCAGAACTGCTTGTTTCACAGACCGTTCCGTGACGCCGCTTGAGGCGCTGGCAGCGAAAATCGCGGCAGCACGACCGCGCCGCGCGCGCCCAATTATGGGTGTTGCGAATATTCTG
>Ga0302325_10029974_pt1 | contig 11228 bp, 5 predicted proteins | sample Palsa_T0_2_FD_201948 | JGI IMG/M metagenome (GOLD analysis project Ga0302325, IMG submission 201948) | Peat permafrost microbial communities from Stordalen Mire near Abisko, Sweden - Palsa_T0_2 | ecosystem: Environmental > Terrestrial > Soil > Palsa > Peat permafrost | place: Sweden: Abisko...
ATGCCCGGCACCGGGCGCGGAACGGGCAGCGGGGCGCGGGCGGGGCGCGGCTCGCCGATCAGCTGCGGTTCGTCGGCGGTCTCGTCGAGCGGGGCCGGCACCGGCTCGGGAACCGGGCTGGGAACCCGCTCGGGGGGAGCGGCGCTGCCGCCGTCTCCTTCGCGAAGGGCGGCGAGCTCGGCCCGGTCGCGCGGCTGGGCATGGTAGAGCGATTCGCCGCCCATGAAGGCGACGGCGATCGGCACTGCCAGCAGCGCGGCCGGCAGCACCCACAGGCTCCTGGTCGTCTCGGCCGCGATGAGCGTGATCGCGACCGGCGCCCGGATCGCGGCGCCCAGGCAGGCGGCCATGCCGACGGCGGCCAGCAGGGCGGGGCTGGCCGGGGCGACGCCGATCCCGGCCAGCACCGCCAGCCGCCACAGCAGCGCCCCCATGGTCGCGCCGGCCACCATGCCGGGACCGAACACGCCGCCCGACCCGCCGGAGCCGACGGTCAGCGACGTGCCGACGATCTTCGCGAACGGCATCGCGATCAGGACGAGCAGCGACAGGCTCATTACCCGGTCCCCGCTGAACACGTACTGGATCGTGCCGTAGCCGGTGCCGAGCACGCCGGGGACGGCGAGGCCGAGGGCCCCGGCGAGCACGCCACCGGCGCCGACCCGCAGCGGGCGCCAGATCCGCAGCCTGCCGAACAGGCCCTCCGTCCAGTAGAAGGCCTTGGCGTAGCCCCTGGCCAGCAGCCCGCAGGCCGCCCCGAGCACCGGGAACAGCAGTAGCTGGGCGGACAGCGTCAGCCCCATGCCGGGCACGTGGCCGAACATCGGCGCGTAGCCGTACACCGCGCCGAACTCCGCGTAGGCCACGATCGAGGCGATGAGCGAGGGCACCAGCATGGCGAGCTCGCGGTCGCGGCGGAACAGCAACTCGACGCCGAGCATGGCGCCGCCAAGCGGCGCGCGGAAGATGGCGCCCACGCCGGCCGCCAGCCCGGCGGTGACCAGCGTGCGCGCGTCCCGGTAGTCGAGCCGCAGCAGCCGGGCGATCGCCGACGCGGTGGTGGCCGCCATCTGCGCGGTCGGCCCCTCGCTGCCGGCCGATCCGCCAGCTCCGATGGTGGCCGCCGAGGCGATCATCTTCACCGGCATCGCCCGCAGCCGCATGCCGGTCGGCGCGTTGTTGATCGCGCGGATCGCCACGTCGGTGCCGTGGCCCACCGTTTCCGGCGCGGTCCGGTACACCAGCACCGCCGCGGCGAACGCGACCGCGCCGGTGAGCAGCGGGATCAGCCACGGCCAGGAGAACCCGGATGCCACGTGGAAGCCGCCCGGCTGCGCGGCGAAGGTGGCGGGGTGATAGCCGGCCGAGCCGAGCAGCCAGCGGGTGGCCAGGTCGACGCAGAAGTAGAAGGCAATGGCCATCGCGCCAGACACCGCGCCGGTGCCCGCGCTGTAGACGATCCACACGGGCGCGGGCAGCAGGCCGGCCAGCCGGGCCTTGGTAGCGGTCAACGGCTCAGTCCCTCTCTCAGCGCGAGTGCCGCCCGGTAGTCCCGGTGGTCCGGGCCGAGCTGGGGGATCAGGGCGTCAAGGGCCGCCCGCGCCTCCGTGTGGCGGCCGTCGGCCGCGTCCGCACGGGCGAGCAGCAGGCGCGCCGACAGCGTAGCGGAGTCGTTGCGGCCGCGCTCGGCGGCGAGCCGGGCGACCGCCTCGGTGAGCAGGTACCGCGCCTCGATCAGCTCGCCGCGGTGACCCTGTCTTTCGAACCGGGTGATGAGCGCGGTGGCCAGCGCCGCCTGGCGCACCGGGAGTTCCCGGTCGTCGGGCCTGGTCTGGCCGATGGCCTCCCGCAGCGTTGCCACTGCCATCGCCAGGTCCTGCGCGGCACCGGTCGCGAGCGTCAGCTCAAGCCGCGCGTTACCCGCTCCGGCCAGGTACGATGCGAGCTCGTGGTCGGCGTCAGGCACCAGCGTCACCGCCACCTGGTAGGTGTCCGCGGCCTGCCGCAGGCCGTCCGCGTTGGCCGGGCGGGCCTCGGCAAGCAGCGCGGCCCCGAGCCCGGCGAACCTGGCGGCCAGCTCCCGGCGGCTCACCCGGGCCAGCCCCTGCGAGTCCCGCGGCGTGCAGTCGATCGCGCGCTGCATGGTGAGGATTGCCTGCTCAAGATCGGCCGGCCTGGTCTGCGGCGCGGCGTCGGCGCGCAGCCGCCACGCGGTGCTTTGCGCGGCGAGCAGCCTGGCCTGCTCGACCGGTGCCAGCTTCTCGTCCTCGGTCGCCGCCTGCAGCCAGGTCAGGGCTTCGCTGAGATCGCCGGCCGCCCCGCTGGCCTGGCCCCGGCGCAGCAGCAGCTCGCCGAGTGTCCCGACGGCACGGGTGCGCTCAGTGCCGCTGAACCCTGTCTTCCGGTACTGGGCGCCGCGCGGCGGCGGCAGCTCGACCGCTTCCCTGGCCGCCTCGATGGCCGCGTCCAGGTCCGCGGGCTCGCCGGCCCGCGCGTGGCGCAGCGCCAGCGTCTCGGCCAGCTCCCGCAGCAGGGTGCCGCGGGGCGGGGGGCCGTCCGCGGCCAGCGCCTGCCACAGCGCCGTCACCGCCTCGTCCAGGTCGGCCGTTTCCCCGGTTGCCAGGTACCGCAGCCGCAGCGCGGTGGCGAGCTCGTCGGGGGCACCACCCGAGTCCCTGAGCTTCCCGATCGCCTCGTCCAGGTCGGCCAGCTGCCCTAGCCGCTGGTAGCGGCGCATCAGCAGGCCGACCTGGTTGCCGTCAGGCTCCGCCGGCTCAACCGGCCCAGTGACCGTGGCCTCGGCGGGCGCCTCGCTGAACTGCCCGGTGATCCGCTCGATGACATGCCTGGCGATCTCCGCGAACGGCCTGCTCGCCATGGGCACCGTGCCAAGCTCCGTGAGCAGGGGGCCCGGCGACTCGCCCGACGGCGTGGCGAACGCCCCGAACTCGTCGGCGCCAAGGCCGAACCGCTTGGTCAAGTCCCTGGACACGGTGCTGAGCACCAGCCGCGCCTCCGACTGGCCAAGACCGTTGAGCAGCAGGTCGCGGACGCCCGGCGCGAACTCGTAGCGCCACTGCGCTTGCTCGCCTTGGCCGCCGGCCGCGCGCTGGGTGGTGACGATCCCGCCAAGCAGCACCTCGGCCAGGTGCGCGGGGCCGGTCCCGGGCAGCAGCGCCTGCTGTACATGCCGGACGACCGGGAGGTGCAGCGGCACCGCCGCCAGGTAGGAGGCAAGCCGCCTGGCCTCCGGGCTTGCCTGCTCGGCGAAGTGGCGCAGCCGTTCCGCGGCGGTGCTGGCGTCGTTGGCCGGCTGCGGCACGGAGACCGGCACCGGCGGCCCGGCGGCGGCCAGGGTCACCGCGCAGTCAAGCGCGGTCCCCGCCGGGCCGACGAGGAAGCCGGCCCAGCGGCCCAGCCAGTCCGGCTTGATCTCAAGCACGGGGACCGGCATGGGCGGGGGCCCGGACGCCAGCGTGCGGCGCAAGCGCGCCCGGCGCTCGTAGGGCACGAAGTTAAGCGCCGAGTTGGGCGCACCGGACCGGGTGGAGGTCAGCCGTCCGCGCACCGGGGCGAGGGCGGTGCGCGGCCACAGTTGCTGCGGTAGCGGCTGCAGGATCGCGACCGGGCCCGACGTGCCCCACCGCCGCAGCGCCTGCGCGATCGCACCGGAGTACCAGGCGGACCCGGCCCCGTCGGTGAGCAGCAGGGTCAGCTGGTGCCCGGCCGGGTCGCGCAGTTCCGCCGGGTCATGCAGCTCCGCGCGGTCGTGCTGCCCGCCGGCCGGGGCGTGGGCCGCGCGGCTGACCGCCAACGCCCCCGAGGGGGTGCTTCGCAGGTACCAGCGCTGCACGTCACGGAAGGCGCCAAGCCGGGTGAACAGCGCGGTCAGCTCGTCGGCGAGCTTAGCCCAGACGGGCATCGCGGGGCCGGTGTCCACCACCAGCACCAGCGAGAGCGGGCGGGCCTGGCCGACCTGGAAGACGGGAACCAGGCTGGCGGCCCGGGCGCTGGCATCGGCGGTGCCCGCCTCGTCAAGCACCGGGTGCCAGGCGTCCGGCGCTCGCGCCTTGAGCGGGCGCAGCGCGCGGAACAGGCCGAGGGTACCGGGCAGCGCGGTGCTGGCGGGCACGCGCACGGCGACGCCCGCAACCCCGGGCGCCGCGTCCCGCGGGCCGCCCGGCAGATGCAGTTCAAACCGGGGCTCGGCGCGATTGGCCTGCTGCCCGGGCGGCGGGCCAGCTAGCCCGCCGGGCAGCTGGGCCTCCTGCTGGTCAGCGCCTGCGGCCGGTCCCCGGGCGACCGCCGTTGGCGCCCCGGCCGCCGCCGAGTGGCCAGGCTCCGCCGGCGGGACCGCGATCCTGGCGAGCCAGAACGCCTCCGCGACCTCAAGCGGCGTGAGGTCGAGGCCCGATTGGTTCAAGAGGGTAGCGAAGCCTGCGCAATCCACACCGGCCGCCCAATCAAGCCGGACGGTCCAGGTGGCGCATGAGCAACTGCGCCAGCCGGGTACGGTCGTCGCCGTGCTCACGCGCGGCGAAGGAGGTCAGGTAGACGGCATTAAGTAGCTGGTCAGCAGCTAGGTCTCCGTCGCGCCTGCGGTTCACGAAGGCGTCAAGCAGGTCCTGGCTCTCGGCCGCCAGCTCGGGGCCGAGGTGGCTTTCCACGATGCCGGCCAGCTGCTCGGGACTCGGCATCGCCAGTTCGAGCCGCAGGCACCGGCGGAGGAAGGCGGGCGGGAACTCCCGTTCGCCGTTGCTGGTGAGCAGGACGAACGGGAAGGCGTGGCACATTACCTCGCCGTTCTGGACCGTGACCCGGTTCCCGTCCTCGGTCAGCACCGCTACCTCCGGCGATCGCTCCGCGATCCGTGCCAGCTCGGGCAGGCGGTAGGCCGGATATTCGAACAGGTTAAGCAGGTCATTGGGCAGATCGACGTCGCTCTTGTCAATCTCATCGATTAGCAGCACCCGGGGCTGGCTGAACGGGAGCAGCGCGGTGCCGAGCGGGCCAAGCCTGACGTAGTCGCCGATGCTGGAGTCCTGCCCGGTGACCGCGCGATCGTGCTCGCCGTCGCCGGAGTCGTCCCAGTCGATGCGCGGGCCCGTCACGCCGGGTCCGCCGGCGGCGCCGCGGTCCCCGCCGCTCAGGTTGACGTCCTGCAGCCGGCCGAGCGCATCGTAGGAGTACAGGCCCTCCGGCAGCGCCGACTTGCTGGTGATGGGCCAGCGGAGCACCGGGCCGAGTCCGAGCTCGTAGGCGACGGAGTAGGCGAGGGATGACTTGCCGGTCCCTGGCTTGCCGGTGACCAGCAGCGGGCGGCGCAGCTGCAGAGCCGCGTTGACCAGCTCCACCGCGCTGGGATCGGGGCGGTAGCTGCTGGCGATGCGCAGGTCGCCGAGCCTGCTGTGCGCGGAGCCGTCCGCCTCGGGCGGGATGGGCAGCACGGGGCCGCCGTGGAACGTCCGCCACGGCGGGGGTGGCGCCAGGCCGGCGATCCCGTCATGCGGTTCGCCGGTGCCGCGGTAGATCAGCCAGCTGCTCACTGTTGTATCGCCAATCCCCGTGGGTGAGGCCCTCGGTACGGATTGTCCCACAGCAGGGCAGCGTCCGCTAGCGTGCTGCCTGGCCGTGCGCGCAGCGCGCGCAGTTTCTCCGGTATGTCAAAGAGCGGTGTCTCGCAGATGTCGGTCATGGCTTGCCAGAACCGTATGCCCGCGCAGTAGCCGTCGCTTTCTTCTGCGGCACAGTTGTCCATCTCCCCGGCAGTCTTTTCTCTTACGGCAGTGCTGCCTTCCGCAGTACTGACTCCTGAGGCCCGCCCACCGTTACGGTCGTGCGGACCCGGGCATGGTGTCAGGCTCCACACCGCCACTGGCATTCCCGCGTACACGGCCGCGCCCAGGGCCGCGCCGTACCGGGCGGCCGGCCCGGGCAGGCCAAGGGCCGCGATGTCGTCGGCCCCCTCGAACCAGGCGTAAAGCTCCTCCTCGCCGCGCTGCTCCTCGCAGTCCAGCCAGTGCATCGGCGTCCGGTCGCCAGAGCTCAGCAGGTCCCAGCGCCGGCGGGCGTGGTTGCGGCTCTCCGCGTCGGTGAACCGTTCCAGGTCGCGGATCACGACCGGGTAGCGGATCCCGAGCCGGACGAAGCTGCGCGCGAACACCTGCCACCGGTGGATCGGCTCGTCGAAGAGCTCGGCTGGCAGCACGAACTCCACGATCACCGGGTCGCCGTCGAGCTCCCCGAGCACCGGGCCGAGCGCCGTCCTGAGCCTGGCTATCACCCCGTCGAGCGGCAGCGGGTCGTTCACCACGATCACCTGCTGGATATCGTCGCCGCCGCGGTACCGCCACAGCGTGAAGACATAGTGGTCGGGCGCGAGCGCGGACGGCATCAGCTGGATGACCGCGGACATCGGGTCGGCCGCCGAGGGCCTGGCCCGCTGGGTGCGCGGGCCTGCCCGGTAGCTGAGCAGCAGCCCGCGTGCGCCGTGCTGCTCGGCGACCGCGGTCGCCCAGTCGCGCAGCCCGGCTGCCAGCGCGGGGTCGCGGGCGGCGAGCCGCTCGGCCAAGACGATGACCGGGTGCAGCGTGTCGCGCTGGTAGAGCTGCTCGCACAGCCGGACCGCGACGTCCCGCAGGTGCGGCAGTTGCCCGGCGTCCGGGGTCAGGCCGGGGGCGGCGCAGTCGCGGTAGAGCGCGAGCGCCTCGGCGGGCGTGGTGTCGCGGGCCGCCGCGACCAGCCCGAGCAGTTCGGCCTCGGCTGCCGGGGACAGTACCCGCGCGGCCACCGGGGCAGCCGCGGGGCCGTGCGACTGGCTGGCCAGGTCCTGCTGCGCGCGGGTCCAGGCGGGGTTCGCGCCGTGGTACCGGTCGTGCGCGCGCAGCAGCTCGCGGACCGGCCCGGCCGGCAGTTCAGCCAGGCAGTTCACTGGCACGGCATACGAGTCGGTGGCCGGGTCGGCGAGCTTCGCGACCCCGCACACCTCGCCGCGGCCCAGGTCGAGCACTGGGCAGCCGGACATGCCGTCGCCGAACCGGTCGCCGGTCAGCCGCATCAGGTACGTGTACAACCCGGCGTAGCGAAGCTCCGCGCTCGGGAAATCGCCGGGCCTGCCGTCGAACGGCGCGCGCCTGCCGATCGCGAACATCGCGGCGCCCTCCCAGGGCGCCCGGCTTGCCAGCCGCACGCACGGGTGGGCGAGGCTCCGCGCCTCTGCCTCAGACAGCCGGATGATGGCCAGGTCAGGGCCCGGCCACAGGCCGCTGCCGGCGGGATCGTCCGGGTCAGGCGCGTCGCTGCGGCAGACGAGCTCGCCCGACCAGTGCCGGTTCCGCCAGGTGCCGCAGACCCGGTCGCCCGGCTCCCGCCCGACCACGTGCGCGCAGCTGAGGATGTACCCGGGGGCCACGAAGAAGCCGCTGCCGGCCGCCGCGTGCGGGCCGGGATCCAGCGCCTCGCGGCCTTTCCCGGTCGGCCGCGGGTCGTCGATCTGCACCAGGCAGTCGCGGAGCATCGCCCGCAGCGCGGTTGCGTTCATCCGGCTGCCGTCGGCCCGGCTGACTCGCCCCGCCAGGTCAGGTGCACGACGATACTCGAGGTACTGCCGACCTCGGCGAGGACGCCGACCACCTTCCCCGACTTCAGCGAAAACTCGATGCCGAAGTCGATGCTCACCTCGTCCGCATGGTGCTCGCTGACGGCCTCGCGCACCGTGCCGACCACCGCGCCCGCCAGCTTGGTCAGTTCCCCGGCGGCCAGGGCGCCGACGCGGTCGGTGAAGCCGGTGTCACGGGCACCCGTCTGGCCGCTGACCCGCGCCCAGACAATCTCGCCATCCGGCAGCCGAATTTGCGTGATCTCTGACATCGTTTCCAAACCTACTGCCATTTCCGGGGGATGAGCCCGATTTTATTTCACTGCCATAGCAAAGGCAGCCGCCCGCATATCGATGATCATCCCTTTGTGGTTGTCCCTAATGGCATAACGCGATACGCGCGCCGCTGAATCCCTGTTTTTCCACCTCCGGTGAGGGCACCCGTTTCTCTTAGTCGGCAAGGACGCGGAACCAGGGCATCAGGGCCTTCCTGATCTCGCTGACCACCACGATCGACAGCGCCACCGCCGCGCACAGCAGCCACTGGCCCTCGTCAAGCGAGGTGGTGCCGAGCACCGCCTGGCACGGCTGCACCAGGGTCGCCATGATGATCAGGAAGAACGACACCCCGCTGGTGATGATGAACGTCCGGTCGGCGAACGTGTGCAGCGAGAACGCCGACTCCCTGGCGTCCCGCGTCTCGATCGAGAAGAACAGGTTGAACAGCGAGAACAGCACCAGGCCGATGGTCCGCGCCTCGGTCAGCCCGTACGTCTGCTCCGCCCGGCCGACCACGCTGAGCGTGCCGGCCGCCATCACCAGCCCGACGACCCCGAGCCAGCCGAGCACCCGCGGCCCGAGGATGGCCGTCTCCGGTGAGCGGGGCGGCCGGGACATCAGCCCCTCGGCGGGGCTGCTGTAGCCGAGCCCGACGGACTGGATCGTCACGGTGGTGAAGGCGACCCACAGCACCTGGAACGGCGTCATCGGCTCGCCGTGCGCGATGTCGAAGATGCTGGCGCCGAGGAACGTGATGATGAAGCCGAACATGCACCCCATCTCGAACCTGATGTACCTGGCGAGGTTGTCGTAGAGACCGCGGCCGAGCTCCACCGCCTTGATGATCGAGGCGAAGTTGTCGTCGGCAAGCACCATCACCGCGGCCCGCTTGGCCACCTCGGTTCCGCTGCCCATGGCGATCCCGATGTCGGCCTGCTTCAGCGCGGGCGCGTCGTTGACACCGTCGCCGGTCATCGCGGTGACGTGCCCGCTGCGCCCGAGCAGGTTCACCAGCCGGACCTTGTGCTCGGGGGTGACGCGGGCGATCACCCCGGCGGTGGCGATCGCGGCGCACGCCTCGCCGTCGCTCATCGCGCCGAACTGCGCCCCGGTGAGCACGCTGCCCTCGATGCCGAGCTGGCGGGCGATCGCGGCGGCGGTGACCGCGTGGTCGCCGGTGATCATCCGCACCGCGATCCCGGCCGACTTGGCCTGCGCGACCGATGCCGCCGCGCCCGGGCGCGGCGGGTCGGTGATCCCCACAAGCGCGAGCAGTTCCAGCGAGTTCACCAGCGGCAGCAGGGGCGCCGAGGCGTCAAATTCGGCGGGGTCGAAGTCCCGCCGCGCGACGCCCATGACCCGCAGCCCGTCCTCCGCGAACCGCTGGTTGTCGGCCAGGTACTGGTCGCGGCGATGGTCGTTGAGCGGCAGCCGCCCCGCCTCCGGGTCGAGCACCGTGGCGGCCCGGGCGAGCAGCCGGTCGGGCGCCCCCTTGACGTAGCAGCGGATCACCGGCCGGCCAGCTTCGGAAGTCATCGCGTGGAAGGTGGCCATCAGCTTGTAGTCGGCGTCGAACGGCACCTCAGCCACCCGCGGGAACGCCTGCCTGGTGGACACCGCGTCGATGCCGCCCTTGGCGGCCAGCGCGACCAGGGCGCCCTCGGTCGGGTCGCCGATCAGCTCCCCGTCGTTGATCACCGCGTCCGAGGCGAGCACCATCGGCGTCAGGTACTCATCGAGCGCCAGGTCCGGTTGCCCGGCGACCCGGTTGATCCGCCCCTGGGTGGAGTAGCCCTTGCCCTCGATAGCGAACCGGTGCGTGGCGATGACCAGCTGCACCGCGGTCATCTGGTTGAGGGTGAGCGTGCCGGTCTTGTCGGTGCTGATCGCGGAGACCGAGCCGAGCGTCTCGGTCGAGGTGAGCTGCTTCATGATGGCGCCGCCGCTCGCCAGCGCCCGGGTGCCCCAGGCCAGGATCGTCGTCACCACGGTGGGCAGCTGCACCGGGACGGCGGCGACGGCGAACGCGACCGCCGCGTTGAACACCGCGTTGAAGGTATAGCCGCGGACCAGGTTGACGATCATCGACGCGATCAGCGCGATCCCCGCCAGCATCAGCATCTGCTTCGACAGCTTGTCAAGCTGCCTGGTGAGCGGTGTCTTGACGGTCGGCTGCGCCTGCAGCAGGCCGGAGATGCCGCCGATCTCGGTCGCCATCCCGGTCGCGGTCACCACGAACTCGCCGGTCCCGCGGGTCACCGAGGTGTTCATGTAGACCATGTCGGTCCGGTCGCCGAGCGGCACGCCCGCGTCGGACACCGAGCCGGTGCCCTTGGCGACTGGCACGCTTTCCCCGGTCAGCTCGGCCTCGGCGATCTCCAGCATGGCGGCCTGCACAAGCCGCCCGTCGGCGGGCACGATGTCGCCGGCCTCGACGGACACGATGTCGCCGGGGACCAGCTGCTCGGCCGGGATCTCCCTGAGCCGGCCGTCCCGCCGGACCCGGGCCGAGACGATCATTCTCTCCTCGAGCGCGCTGACGGCGGTCTCCGCCTTGCCCTCCTGCTGCAGCCCGAGGACCGCGTTGGCCAGCGTCAGCGCGATCAGCAGCAGCCCGGTGCCCAGCTGCCGCAGCGGAAAGCTGATCGCGCCCGCCCCCAGCAGCACCAGCTGCATGGGATCGCGGTACTGCCTGATGAACGCCTGCCACCGCGGCTCGGCCGTAGCGGCGGCCAGCTTGTTCGGCCCGAACCGCTCGATCCGGGCGGCGGCCTCCGCCGAGGTCAGCCCCTGCCGGACGCTCACCTCATGCGCCTGGAGCGCCTGCTCGACCCGCAGCGTATGCCAGGCGGGCCCGCCGTCCCGTTGCTGTGGGATCACCTCCGCCGCGTCAGTCACTCCGGTCTGCACGTGTCTCCCCCTTACCCGCCCCCAAGCAGGGCGCGGCCCGTTCCCGATAATCCCAGCCGTATGCGTTAGGTGATCATCAAGTTACCGTCAGTGTCCAACGATGCGCACAAGACAGCGGCCAACGCGCCGCCGCGGGCCAGTGGTCAGCCGCAAACAATCTCCGCTGGTAACGCCCAGGTCACGTGGTGGATACGGCCGCAAATACGACTGGTTGACCATCGCCGGGCGGCGTCAACTAGCTGCGTGATCACCATCACGGTCACGGCCTCCGCCGGAGCGTCCTCGACCCCCGTAAGCATCTGGTAATACTGAATCGCGCGCAAAGCGGTCTAGACCATTGCAACCCCCAAGTCGCGCATGGTCTGCTGCGATGCGGTACCGAACCATCCCAGTTCGTCGGCGGCAGAGGCGGGGTACACCCATGCCTTCTGCAAGGCCTCGC
>Ga0302325_10029976_pt1 | contig 11227 bp, 10 predicted proteins | sample Palsa_T0_2_FD_201948 | JGI IMG/M metagenome (GOLD analysis project Ga0302325, IMG submission 201948) | Peat permafrost microbial communities from Stordalen Mire near Abisko, Sweden - Palsa_T0_2 | ecosystem: Environmental > Terrestrial > Soil > Palsa > Peat permafrost | place: Sweden: Abisko...
ACATCGCCTCGTAGTCCAAGGTCGCGTCGGTGTCCTCGTAGTAGCCGGACGCCACACAGTCCCCCGGCGAGGTACAGGTCACCGCAGAGAAAGTCGCGTAACCGGTCGAACTCGCATTGCCAGGCAGCGTCACCTCCGTTGCCGGAGCCCACGACCCCTGCGACTCGACCGTAGCCATGGCGTGCACGTAGCCGCTGGTGTCCTCGTAATCCCCGAGGGCGACACAGTTGCCCGGGCTCGTGCAGCTCACCGCACGGAGGTCGGCGTGGGTCGTCGACGGGACAGTCGACGCGTTGCCCGGTAGCACGGGTTCGTTCAGCGCGCTCCAAGTCCCACTCGTTTCGGTCGCGACCATCGCCCTTGGAATGCCGAAAGCGTCGTAGTAGTCGCCGACGGCGGTGCAGTTTCCGACGCTCGTGCACGTAACGCCGTAGAGAAAGGCCGGCTCCTGGCCCGCAGTCGGCAGCGCCAGCTCGGTCGCGGCAGCCCACGCGCCGTTGGTCTCGGTCACGACCATCGCTTCCCGGTCTGAAATGCCGTTGGTCCCAAGGTAAGTGCCGACCGCAACGCAGTTACCGGCGCTCGTGCACGTAACGCCGTAGAGGGACGCATCCTGGCCGTTCGCCGTCGTATCCCAACCCGCCGGCAACGAGACCGTTTGTGCGGTCCCCCAGACACCGTCCGTCTCCGTGACATACAGCGCGAGGAAATCGGCTGTGCCGTTGGTGTCTTGGTACTGCCCCACCGCGACGCAGTTACCCAGGCTCGTGCACGCGACCGAATAGAGCGCGGCGGACTGGGGGAAGGTCGTGCTCGCGTCGTTCGGCAGCGTGAGCTTCTGCGCGACTCCCCACGATCCGTCGGACTCATTTACCGCCATCAGCTGGTCGATGCCGCTGCCATTCGCGTCGGCATAGGAGCCGACGGCGACACAGTTCCCCGGGCTCGTGCAGGCGACCCCGGACAGGCCGGCGTCCTGCGCTCCCGCAACCACCGTTGCACCCGACGGCGAAGTGATCTCGCTCGCCTGCGCCCAGACCGGGACCACATCGGGACCCGCAATCGTGGCGAGCGCGACGGCCGCAGACACGACTGCGATCACCACGACGGCGCCTGGGACTCCAAACCGCCGAAGCAGCGAGGCTGTACGGCTCGGTCGAAATGCCAGGGGCGCCATGCGAGGGTCGGGACCACACTAGATGATCTGACCCCACGCGGTTAGGCAAGTTCTTACGAGCGCAGAGCTGGATCGTCGGCTCAATGGTTGAGGGTGATTGCCGTGCAAGGATCAGCGCCACTCATCGGCGGCTCGCTGATTCGCTTCCGGCCCCCGGGCATGTCAGAACCCTAATCTGAGACCCCTGATCTGAGGCGCCCGGCGCACTCGTTCTTTCGCCGTCAGTGGTCGCGCGGTTCAGCGGCGCTGGGACTAGTACGGGACGCGAATCGTGGTAGCGTGGGCGCGCCGTCAGCGGGGGCACCAGGATACGGACCGGTGGCTGGCAGCGCTAGGCGTGTTAGCCAATGCGGGAGGGGCAGTCATGTTTGGGTTCAACCGACGCCTTGAGCACGACTCCGATCGGTCGTTGACGCCGCGCCGGCACCTGAGCCTCGCAAACGTCGCCGCGACGCTCGCACTCGCCGTCGCGCTTGCCGGAGGCAGCGCATATGCCGCCACCAAGATAATTATCACCAACAAGGACCAGATCAGCAAGAGCGTTATCAAGAAGCTCCACGACGCGACTGGGGCGACGGGCTCTCACGGCGCTCCCGGAGCCCAGGGGCCGCAGGGACCCCAGGGGCCTGCGGCCAGTTCGGTCGCCTGGGCGGAAGTGGCGGCCGACGGAACGATCGTGCAGCAGAGCGGCGGGATCACGATGACCCCCGGCAGCACCCCATCGGCGTCGGTGTACTGCCTGGATGTCCCGGTCACTGTTCACGTCGCCGTGGCCAGCCCCACCGACATCTCAACCGGCGCATCACCCTTCGCCGTGGCCATCGACAACGGGTCCGCGAATCTAGCCATCGCCATCGCCGAGAACGACTGCGCAGCGAGCACCAATATCGTCGTGCTCACGCAAGACGCGTCGGCCACCAGCGCCGCGGGCCCCTTCAACGTGCTCATCAACTGATGGCGCTCACGTCACGCGAGACCGGGAGGCAGTGATGTTGCGACCACCCCGGCGCCCGAAGCGCCACCGCGATCGCCCGCCAGGGCCGCGGCGGCGCGTCAGCTACGCAAATGTCGCCGCGACGCTCGCGCTGGTCATCGCGCTCGCCGGCGGCACCGCCTACGCCGCAAACAAGATCATCATCACCAAGACCTCGCAAATCAGCACGAGCGTGCGCAAAGCGCTCCACGGCGCAACCGGGCCAGCCGGCGCCCCAGGAACAGCAGGAGCAGCAGGAGCAGCAGGACCGGCCGGCGGCGAGTCCGCGTGGGCGGAGATAGCTTCGAACGGAGCGATCGTGCAGCAGAGTGGCGGGATCACGCTGACGCCTGGCAGCAGCCCGGGGGCGTCCGTGTACTGCCTGAATGTGCCGGGCACGATTCACCTCGCCGTGGCGAGCGCAGACCTCAGCACCCCGGGCGCCTCAGTCACCACCGAGATACTCGTCGATCCGGGGTCTGGATACCTCCAGGGCCTAATTGCCGCCGGGGTCTGCTCATCGAGCACGAACCTCGCCGTGGTCACCCTCAACGCCTCGGGCGCCGGGACCGCGGAGGCCTTCAACCTGATCATCAGCTAGCGCTGTCCACGCCGCCAGCACCGCCGGCCGGGCAGGTGGCCGACAGCGCTAAAAGCAAAGCAAACTTGGGAGGCAGTGATGTTTCGAGGAGACCGACGCCGGGAGCGCGACAGCGATCGCTCGTCAGCGCCGCGGCGGCGCATCAGCTACACGAACGTCACCGCGGTTCTCGCGCTTGCGATCGTCCTTGCCGGCGGCACGGCCTACGCAGCGAGCAAGATCATCATCACCAAGACCTCCCAGATCAGCACGAGCGTGCGCAAAGCGCTCCACGGCGCAACCGGGCCAGCCGGCGCCCCAGGAACAGCGGGAACAGCGGGAACAGCGGGAGCAGCGGGCGGTGCGGACGCCTGGGCCGAGGTCGCAGCGGATGGAACGATCACACAGCAGAGTGGCGGGATCACGAGCACGCCCGGCACCAGCCCTGTAGCGTACGTGTACTGCCTACACGTACCGGGCACCCCCCACGTCGCGGTCGCCACCCCGGACGGCAGCACGACCGTTACCGGAACCTTCGACGGGACGTACGATCCTGCCTCGCAGGAGTTGGATGCCGTCATCGTAGTCGGCCTCTGCGGGCCGACCACAAACGTCGCCGTGCTCACCAGCACCTACGGGGGCGCCGCCGCCGCGGAGCCCTTCAACCTCCTCGTCGACTAGCACCCGTCCCGCCACAACCCTGGCGGGCGCGTCAAGCAGCCGTTCGAGATAGGCGCGCAGGGTTACAGGCCTCGCCCGCGCTACCCGCGGCTCGGACTCTCGCTGCTGGGCGAAGAGCGCGCAAGCGAGGCCTCCCGTCCCGCGCTCCCTCCTCGTCCGCGCGGGTTCATGGCTTGTGGCGAGCATCGCCCTGGCTTTGCGGAAGACGCAGGGGAGCGTCGTGGCGTCAGTGTTAGCTTGCCTTGACGGTGGCGGTTCGGTTATGGCAGTGGCTGCCATGCGGGATCGTTTAGCTGGTGGTTCTCGCCGGGGTAGGCGAGAACCATTGGATGCGTTCCGTCAGCGTCGACGATACGGACACGATCCCCGTCCGCCGTCACGATCGAGGTCCCGTCTGGCGACCAGGCTAGGTCGATCAAGCCAAGGGAGGTGTAGGCCGTGTGAAGGCCGCTGCCGCCGGCGTTTACGACGACAGCGGCTTCCCCGGTCTTGCTGTGCGTTTCGGTGAAGGCGGCCTGTGTGCCATCCGGCGACCATGCGGCGAAGGCGATCGCCTTCTTGGACAGCACGTGGAGAGTCCTGCCAGTTGAGGCGACCGTCTCGACGAGGTTCCCGGAGGAGGTGTAAAACGCCGACACGAGAAAGCTCTCGCCGTCGGGCGCCCACGCGAACGACGTGATCAACCCTGGTTCGATCACCCGGCCAGCGGGATTCCTGACCCGGCCCGCCGACTGCTCACCCGAGCCGTCGGCGCCGATTGTTTCGATTCGGCCCGCCGCCGTCAGCAACGCCAGTCGGCTGCCATCCGCCGACCACGTGGGATCGAGGCCAGCGATCAGCTTCCGCGGCGATCGACCGTCGAGCCCCACAAGGTCAAGCGCGAAGGCATGGCCGCTCTGCCGCCAGTACGCAACCGTCGTCCCGTCGGGGGACACCACGCCGTCGAAGCTGATCGGCAGGTTCGCAGCGAGCAGCGTGCGCTGCGTACTCGCCACATCGACCGCGTAGAGATCGGTCCGGTTTCGGGCGGTCTCGTCATAGACGAGCGTCTTGCCGTCGGGCGTCCACTGAAGGTTGCCGATCGTGCCCGGCCCACTCACGACGATCGTCGAGTTCGCGCTCGTTGCAAGTCTGTCGCTCGGTATCAGCACGATCGCACTGAGCCCCACGGAGCTATCGGAGTCGACGACAGCGATCTCGCCGTTGCCTGCTGCGCCCGCGCTCGATACCGGCAGCAGGCCGGCAACGATCGCCGCGACCGCGATCAAGCCAGCGATCACGCTCGCAAAGCGCCGCGCACCGGAACGGCCAGACATCCTGCTCCCGTTTCCCCAACGCAACACGCGGCGCCAAGGCTCTCACATCGCTCCGATTAACGTCACAGAGTGGCCGCGCGCTGACGCCTTGCGCGTTTTGAGGCGTGTCAGTCGCTGTCGTTGGCGTGCGCGCTTCGCACGAGCGGTCACGCGTCGCCGCGTCAGAGCGACTCTGTGCTCCGGCCAGTTCCGAGCTGATCTGGACCCCCGGCTCGGACCATCAGGTCCGAGCCCGGATGTTCACGCCACCAGTCCAGCCTGGTCGTCGAGCAGCTGCTCCGGCTCGGCGAGCAGGGGGACGCTCGGCTCAACGCGGACTCGGGAACGAGCCGCCAGCTCATCTCACTGAACTCCGTGCGACGTCCGCCTTACCTGGGCAGCCGCTCGGCACCCGCCTTGCGATCGGCGAGGGGTTCGGGGCCGCGCCTTGAGCGTACGTGCCGACGTGAGCGCGCGTGACCGGAATAGCATCCGGTCGGCACATAACGTGCTCGCGTCAACAGCGGGTGGCTCGAATGGCCGCCGCTGGACGTCAAACGCCACACTGGGAGGCAGGGATGTTTAGGTCACACGGGCGCGAGAATCGCGCACCGGCACGGGGCAGGAGCAGAACTCGGACGCGACTCTTTCAGCAGCGCTGAAATGCTCCCTGCTCGCAGGAACCACCAGCCTCGTAGCTAACTTCTCGACCGCTCTCCCCTATAGCGTCGGTTCGTATGGGGAAGGGGATGCTATGAACACGGCGCAGGTGGGGTACACGACTACGGCGAGCACGACGCTCAGCTTCTCGTGTATCGGATCGAAAGGCGCCACGGACGTGTACGTGAGCAACCCGTCTATTAGTGCGATCCAGGTGGGGACGCTGCACTCGTAGGCACTGAGTATTGACTCACGCGCCTTCCGTGCGAGGTCAGCGGCCGGCAGCGTTGGGGCGAGCGCTAGCCGGTCGCGCCGAGCACGGCTGTGATACGAGCGGCCATCGTGCGCGCGAGGCCGATCGACGCCGGGTCGGCGGACCATCGCGACCCAAAGCGGTGAAATCACGTCCGCCTCGACTTGAGAGGATCGGATGCAGCAGATCCAGAGCGGCGGAGCGCTCGCCTCTGCGTACATGTACAGCCGCTGCCAGCGCTCAGCGGCAGACTCCGAGGTCTCGCGCGGGCGGCGTGGGGACGCCAAGTAACGGACACTTTGGAGGGGTCGGAAGATCCGGGACTTGATCGGCTACCACCCAGTGGTGAGCCGCTGGCAAGTCCCATAGGACGGTCCAAAAGTAACGATCGGCCTTGTACCAATCGCTATCCTTGAACCGGACACAAGCCTTGGTGACAAACAGGGCTGCGTAGCGGGCATTCACCGTAGAAACCACGATGCGCAGGCATGTTGTTGCAGCGAAGGGTACGTGTATGTCTTTCAGGATCGTGCGTTTCTCGGTCGTAGTCGCCGGTCGCTCCGCGACGGCCGGCGACGGAAGCGATACGACAACCGCGACGGTGAGCGCGAGTGCCGTCGCCAGTCGTGCGGCCGAGTTCCTGGCCATTCGCTGACCGCGCGTTGGCTGCATCCCCGCAGCACATTACCGAGCCTAGCTGTGCCGCAGGCTCGAACCGTTGGCGGCAGCCGCATCGCGCCTGACGCGGCCAACGGCCCCCGGTGTGTGTTTCCTGATGCGGCGGTTACCCGTCCCACGCGTTGTCCGACGCATCGGACGTGAGTGTGGCGGGCGTGCCGCACATGCAGTTCCCGACGCGACACCGACCCAACGCTGCGGCAGACTTCCGCGTTTCGCGGGTAGCAAGGATCTCGCGCCGACCTCGCTACAAGGCCGCATGGGACGACGACCAGGTGCGCGACGTGACCATCAGATCACTCCCGCTCGCGCCAGGCGATGCGGAAGGGTCGCGCCGGCGCGGGCCTGGCCTGTTGCTCGTCCGGACAGTCCCAAGGGTGTTTATCGGATTCGCGGGTAGCGGGTCCTGACCCACTACCCGTTGTTATGGTCGACCAGCCGTGGCGGTCAGCCGCCCGCTCTCGCCCTACCGGAGCGCCTCGCGCATGCTCTGGACGAGCACGGAACGCGCCGGCTCGGTATCGCTATGCGCCTGTTCACGCTGGTCCGAAGCAGAAGCGCTCACGTCGTCGACCGTTGGACCCGCCGTCCGATGCGCGCGTCGTGCGGACGCGGATCGCAGTTCTCGTTTCCGCGCGTTGCGCGTCTCTCGTCTGCTGCGCCGAGATGCTCGTGCCGGCGATCACGCCGCGGGCAATGCCTGTGGGCCGCGAGGGGGATCAGGTCGTGGCGACCAATGAGTCGTGTGCGCGGGTGGTTGGTTCGTCGGCACGAAGCAGAGTTGTGCTGAGGAAGATGAGATAGATGAGGGAGAGCACTGCCCCGAGCGCTTGGATTGGGCTGAGCGGTCCTGCGTCCGGCGCAAGGTAGTCAAAGCCGCCGACCAGCAGCACGCCGGCGGTCAGGATTCCAGCTCGTGCCGATGCTCGGGAGAGGAGTCCTACCGCGCTCAACCCGGCGACGCTCGCTGCGAGCAACACGGCGAAGAAGATCATTGCGGCCGTGTCGGCGGTCTGTGCACCGCGGAACAGGAGGTACACAATCTGGTTGTCGTGCAGTGCGTGAATCGAGCTGGCGTCAGCGGACGAGAGAATTGCGCCCAGGATCTTGGTGGCCGCGGTTACTGCGCCTGAGCAGAGCACGATCCGAGCTAGCACCTTTGGCGCGCCGCGTTCCATGATCAGCGTCGCGAGGGTGGCTGCGAGGAGAAGGACGGCGGCTGCGCCCGCAACGCTAACCGCGCTGTTGACGATGACATCCGCGCGATCGGACACCAACTTGGCTGTCAGCTCCGCTGGGGTCTTTGTGATGTCGGGTCCGGTGGTTTCGGTCACGGCAGTCGCGATGGCCGTCGCGACGAACGCGAACCCGGCCAGGGCAGCCCCTCGTTCAACTCGCATGTCAGCTCCTTCGTTGGTGGATGGCCCCTGCTCGGGGACAAGCATCACGAACGGAGAACTCAATTTCGTCGTGCGTGCGGAGGATTGGCGTCGGTCTGGATGCGGATGTCTCGCGGTTGATGCGATGTCCTACTTAGGTAGGACCCGAGTCGGCGTTTCGAAGGACGCGCGAGCCGTATGCGGGCGCTAGGTTGGGGCCGTGATGGCGTATAACCTGCCCGTAGCGCGAGTGTGGGTGCGTCACGCGTGGGTTTTCGACTGCGCTGCGGCGGCCGTGTTGACGGTTGGCGCGCTGTTGGATGCCGGTGTTGTCTCGGCACGTGGCCTCCCGGCGTTGGCCGTCGTCTCGTCGATCGTGTTGACGGTCTGCGTTGCCTGGAGCCGCAGCTACCGGGTCGGCGCAGCGTTGTGCGCCGGAACGGCGTTCGCGGCGTTCGAGCTTTCGAGCCACGGGGCGGGTGACGGCCTGTTCGACCTGGTCGCGATCGTGTGGATCTTCTACCTGCTCGGCCGTGACGAGCGCAACGGCGACCGCGTGCTGGGTGGAATCCTTGCGTGCGCGTATTGGGTGGCGGCCTGCGTCCTGGTCGGTTTAGGGATCCGCGGCAGCCCCTTGACCAACGCGTCATTCTGGGGCCTGAGTGGGATCCTGCCGCTCGCGCTTGCGCGCATGCTCGCAGCGCGCGACCGCTTGACGTCGAAGCTCGAGGTAACGGCTGCGGCTTTGCGGGAGGACCAGGGGTTGCATGCTGAGCTCGCGGCCGCCGAGGAGCGCGCCAAGCTGGCTCGGGAGCTGCATGATGTCGTCGCTCACTGCGTGAGCGTCATGGTCGTGCAGACCGGCGGCGCGCGGCGTATCGCCCGGGCCGACCCGGACCAGGCCCGCGACACGCTTCGTGTCGTGGAGCGGGCCGGGCGCGAGGCGCTCGTCGAGATCAGGCGGATCGTTGGCGTGCTCCGCCACGGCGACGGGAACCTTGGAGGAGCCGCAAGCCCAGGAATTGGACAGCTCTCCGTGCTGCTCGACAAGGCGGGCGCAGCCGGGCTACCGGTTGAGCTCCAGGTTGATCGACCGCGCGACGCACTTCCGCCTGGTCTTGATCTCGTGATCTATCGGATCGTCCAGGAGGCGCTCACGAACGTCATAAAGCACGCCGGGGCTTCGCAAGCCTGGGTATCGGTCAGGTTTGGGGCCAAAGACCTGGAACTCCGTGTCCTCGACAACGGAACTGGCGGTGAGCGCCACATCGCCCTCCGATCGGGGCATGGGTTGGTCGGCATGGCCGAGCGCGTCAGGCTATACGGCGGCGAGTTCCACGCCGCGCCAGCGGCGAGCGGAGGCTTCGAGGTGGTCGCGAGGATCCGGCTTGGCAAGAACGACTCCGCGCCTCAGACGATCGTTGGCGACCGTGCGACGGCTCGAGCAACACGGTTCCTGGCAGACGATCAGCCCGGTTTGCGGTGGCTTGATCCGCTGATCGCCATGATCTTCCTGGTAGCCCTCGAATTGACCGTGGTGACCAGCAGCGTCCACGGGGTGAGTCGGTTCCGAGACGTGACTGCGTTGGCTGGAATGGCGCTCGCGGGAGTCTGGCGGCGACGTTGGCCGCTGCCGTTCGTGATCGTGGTAGCAGCCCTTCTGTTGCCTCTAAGCGATCAGGTCTCGCCGCGGACCTCACCTGTCGCGGCAATCTACGTCGGCCTTATCCCCGCGTACACCGTCGCAGCGTGGGAGGAACGCCGCAACGCATGTCTCGGCCTGGCGGTACTCGCCGCTGCCGCTGCGCTCAACCAGATGATCTACCACCGTGTCGCGTTCATCAACTACGCGGGGCCGCTGTTCGTAATCTGTGCTGCATGGGTAACGGGCCGCGCTGTCCGGTCCCGCCGCGTCGCCGCAGCGACGCTCCGAAGAGCGACCGCGAGGCTCGCCGCCGAGCGGGACGATCGAGCCGAACTGGCAATCGCGAGTGAGCGCGCGCGGATCGCACGCGACGTTCACATCCTCGTTGCCAACAGCGTCGCTGCGATGGTCCTTCAGGCCGAGGCCGCACGGGCCCAGCTCAGCGCGGATCCCGCGGATCCCGCGGATCCGCCGAGCGTAGACCCCGCGATGCTTGCGATCCAATCGACCGGCCGCCAGGCTCTTGGCGAGATGCGAAGAATCCTGGGCGTCTTGCGTCACACACACGATCGCGGGACGCTGGCGCCGCAACCAGGGGTGGATCAGATCCACAGCATGATCCAGCTGATTCGCGATCGCGGCCACACAGTCGAGTTCACCGTCCGGGGCCAGCCCGGCGTGATCTCAGCTGGGGTTGACCTCGGCCTCTACCGCTTGCTCGAAGAGGCATTCGACAGCCTGCCGGCGCCCCCCGAGGGAAGCGTCGCGGTGGAGCTGCAGTTCAGCGACGACAGCATCGACCTGCAGATTGCCGCCAGCTGCCGAGAAGCAAGCGCATGGCCGACCGAGAGGATGCGACGGCGCATCGCGCTCTGCGAAGGCGAGCTTCTGGCCGCGCCACCGACGCCGTCCGGCCTCTTCGGTCTGACCGCACGCATGCCCCGCGGCCTACCGGAGTACGTCGGATGAGCGTGCGCGTGCTGATTGCCGACGACCAGCAGCTGATACGTGCCGGGTTCCGCACGATCCTCAGCACCGAACAGGACATCGAGGTTGTCGGGGAGGCGAGTACCGGCATGGAAGCCGTCGCATTCAGCCGCACGCTCCGACCCGACGTCGTGATGATGGACATCCGGATGCCCGACCTCGACGGCATCGAAGCGACCCGTCGGATCCTGGCCGACGATCACGAGCCGAAACCAAGCGTCGTGATCCTCACAACCTTCGACCTCGACGAGTACGTGTACGACGCCCTACGTGCAGGCGCCAGCGGATTCCTGCTCAAAGACGTCCCCGAGCACCAGCTGGCCAACTGCATCCGCACCATCGGAGCGGGCGATGCGCTGCTCGCGCCCAGCATCACCCGCCGCCTGATAGCAGAGTTCGCCACCAGCCGCCCCTCCCCACAAACGCAGGCTCAGCTCGCCGATCTAACACCCCGGGAACTTGAGGTGCTCCGGCTACTGGCGACTGGCATGAGCAACAGCGAGATCGCCAGCACGCTGATCCTCGGCGAGACCACGATCAAGACCCACGTCACCCGGATCCTGATGAAACTCGGCGTGCGCGACCGTGTCCAAGCAGTCGTCGTCGCCTACGAGACCGGACTTGCCACGCCGAAGCACCGACCACAAGCCTGATCCACACTGAGACGGCGTCATTGCTTTTCTTAGGGCCAACCCACAACTCACAAAAGCAGGGGCGTTCGTCGGCGGCGACACGCCCGCAAGGGACGACATCCGCTACTCCGCGGGACCGTCCCCGTCGCTCCCGCTTGGATACCGAATGCGGGCGCGCTCGAGGTCGGGCGCCAAAGTATTTCTTGTCGTCCAGAGCAGGCGCTGGGGAGATGTGTGCGGCACACCCCCGGTTGCGGCCGTCGCGGAGTATCAGCTCTTGCCAGCTG
>Ga0302325_10029977_pt1 | contig 11227 bp, 11 predicted proteins | sample Palsa_T0_2_FD_201948 | JGI IMG/M metagenome (GOLD analysis project Ga0302325, IMG submission 201948) | Peat permafrost microbial communities from Stordalen Mire near Abisko, Sweden - Palsa_T0_2 | ecosystem: Environmental > Terrestrial > Soil > Palsa > Peat permafrost | place: Sweden: Abisko...
GGTCTACCACTCCCGAGGCGGCGCCACCACCAGCGGTGTATTCGCCACCGATTCCACCAGCCCCGCCGTCCATCTGAAAATTTCCGGCAACTACCTCTTCTGCTTTAGCCCCAGAAACCTGATCGCCTACCGCGTCGATCCCCCCACCGAGCACTGGGAATCCTATTTCGATCCGACGAAGGCGACGAATTATCAGCAGGTGATTTTCGGCCGCGATTATCTGAGCCTCATCGACCGCCCGAGCCAGCCGCTGTCGGAAAGCAACCGCGCCGGCAACAAGGTGACGCTCAGCTTCTTCAACCGCGCCGTAAAAGGCCTCGGCCCCGACAAGGAAGGCGGCCTGCTCGTCTTCACGGTCGATGTGCCGGTGCTGGAAAACAATATAGCCATCCAGGCCATCGACGGCGGCATCGCGGTTTTCACGGGGCATTCAATCCAGCGATTGATGGGCGCGCGCGATTCACTACCGGGTGCGCCGCCGATTTGAAATAAATGCCGGAATTCACTAGATGCTTCGTGTTCTGAAGCACCGCGGCCTTTTGGCTTTCTTGCTGATCCTCCAATCGCGGACTATAATACTGCAGTTCATTTTATGTCATCACGCACAATCCCCAAGCCCGCAAAACCCGAGCCCCCTCTGCGGGAGCGGGTGCAGGATGTCATCAATCTGATTCGCCCGGCCGTTCAGGCGGATGGTGGGGATATCGAGTTGGTGGACGTCACCGGCGAGGGCGTCGTTCAGATTCGTTTTCACGGCGCCTGCCACGGTTGCCCCAGCAGCCACATGACTTTGCACTCGGGGATCGAGCGGAACCTTCGCGAGCGGATTCCGCAGGTGACGCAGGTTGTTCCCGTCCAATGACCGATGTCTTCCTCATGCAGGAGGCAATCGCCGAGGCGAGCAAAGCTTTGGCGCTTCAGGAAGTTCCCGTCGGCTGCGTGGTTCTGCACATTCCAACGGATGAGATCATCGGCCGAGGCCACAATCGCCGCGAGAGCGATGCCGATCCCACCGCGCACGCCGAGATCGTCGCGATGCGCCAGGCGGCCGCGGCGCTTGGAACCTGGCGGCTGCACGAATGCGCGATCGCCGTCACGCTGGAGCCCTGCCCCATGTGCGCCGGCGCGATCGTGGGCGCGCGGATGCGCCGCCTGATCTACGGCTGCGACGATCCCAAGGCCGGAGCGATCCGCACGCTGTACAAGATTTGTGATGATTCGCGATTGAATCACATCGTTGAAATTTCGGCGGGAATTTTAGCCGACGAATGCGCCGAGTTGCTCCGCGACTTTTTTCGTACGCAACGGGCCGCCGGCAAGAAATAAATCTCGCGACGAATTGTTTAGCTGCCCCGCTTGCGGGACGATTTCTTCACTGTGGCCACACCACCCCGAGATATCTATTTTCGCCTAGCCCATGCAAAATAATGTGCCAATGTCCCAAATCACTAAGATCCCCCGCACCCTGACTATCCTCCTCGGCGTCATCCTAATCCTCTGGACACTGGCCGTCTTTCTCCCCGCTCGCCATTTTCAATTCGTCAATTGGGATGATTACGACGAGGTGGTCCAGAACCCGCTTCTCCACCCGGCGTCGGCGGAGCATCTGGGAGACATCTGGTCGGGGCCCTATCTGCGGTTGTATGCCCCGCTGTCGTACAGCGCGTGGTGGCTCATCATGCAATTGCCGGATGCGGCCGGCGATCCCGGCCTCTTCCACCTGCTGAATATCCTGCTGCACCTTGCTTCCGTGGCTCTGGTGTTCTCAATCATACGAGTCTGCGTGAAATCACCCATGGCCGCCTTCGGCGGAGCCGCGATCTTCGCGCTGCATCCCGTGCAGGTGGAAAGCGTCGCGTGGGTATCAGAGATGAACAACTTGCTGGCGGCCATGCTCTCGCTGGCGGCGATCCGGATGTATCTTTCATATCGCGTCGCGGCGGACAAAGGCCGGTGGTGGAGATACGCCATTGCGTTGGCTCTGTATCTTCTTGCGCTCTTCGCCAAGCCGACCGCGGTGGTTGCGCCGCTGATCGCGGTGATTCTGGATTGGGGATTTCTGCGATCACGCTGGCAGCAAATTTTTATCGCGATGCTTCCGTGGTTTTGTCTGGCGGGGATATTCGCCTGGGTCACCCATCAATCGCAGGCATCGCCGGGGGCACGGTGGTTGGATCGCCCAATCATCGCGATGGATGCACTGGCATTTTACTGGGGGAAAATTCTCTGGCCGGTGGATATGACGATCGACTATGGCCGAACCCCGGCGCGGGTGCTCGGCGGAAATCTCTGGCCGGGCAATCTCGCCATCGTGGCCACCCTGGCGGTGATCCTGTGGCTGCTGTGGCGAACTCACCGTGGGATCGGGCTGGGAGCGATGGTGCTGCTGGCGGGAGTGCTGCCGGTGCTGGGGTTTGTTGGATTCGGGTATCAGGAATATTCGACGGTTGCGGATCATTTTGTCTATCTGGGAATGCTGGGTCCGTCGCTGGCCGGGGCGGCGATTCTGGCATCGGCGCCTGGGCGGTGGGCGCTGCCGCTGGCCGCGGCGCTGGGCGTGGGATTGGCCGTGTTGTGCGCGCGACAGCTCAAGATATGGCAAAACAACGCGACGCTGGTCGCCCGCGCGATGGAGATCGATCCCGGCAGTTCGATCGCCAACGACATCGTGGGCGTCGAGCTGAATCACGCCCATCAGCCGCTTCTGGCGATCCCCTATTTCTCAACGGCAATCGCCCGCGATCCGCAGAATCCGGCTTTCCATTACAATCTGGCCGATGCGTATTACTGGTCCGGGCAGTACGAAAAAGCGATCGCCGAATTCGAAACGGCGATTCCGCTGTTTCATCCGCCTTCGGAAAAGGCGATGAACAACTTGGGCCTTTCCTACGCCAAAGCCGGACGGACGGCCGACGCAATCGCGGAATTTCGCGGCATCCTGGCGATGGACCCGCACAACGCCGACGCCCGATATAATCTGCGGATTCTCACCGGCGGCGTGCCGGGGAATTAAGCTGTTCTTTCGACGGAGTTTATTCGTGCCCCAGGTTTTGGCGGTCGTCAGCGTGCTTGGCAAGGACCAGAAAGGCGTCGTCGCCCAGTTCGCGACCTACCTGGCCGAGCGCGGCATCAACATCGAGGACATCGAGCAGCGCGTCGTCCGCGGATTTTTCCTGATGGATATGCTGGTCGATCTGAAAGACCTGGCGATCGATCTCTCGGAACTGATCACCGGCCTGCTCGACCTCGGCCGCAAGATGGACATGGAAGTGCGCGTGCACCTGCACGGCGAGCGGCGGGCAAAAAAAGTCGCGATTCTCGTCAGCAGGGAACCTCATTGCCTTCAGCGATTGATCGACGACTTCTCGGCGAAAAAACTGAGCGGCATTGTGGGCGGAGTGCTGGCGAATCATCCCGATCTGCAATCGGTCGCAACCGAGGCCGGCTATTCTTTTTCGCATCATCCTTCGGACAATCCGGAAAAACATTTCGACTGGCTGCTGCAAAGTCTGCAGCAGATGGCGCCGGACCTGATCGTGCTGGCCAGATACATGCGTATTTTGCCGACGCGGATCGTGACGGCATTTCGGCATCGCATCATCAACATCCATCCTTCGCTGCTCCCCTATTTTCCCGGGGCCGCGCCGTACAAGCAGGCATACGAAAGCGGCGTGCGCGTCCACGGATGCACGGCTCATTTCGTAACCGAGCAGCTCGACGAGGGGCCGGTGATTCTGCAGGATGTGTTTCACATCAACGTCGGATCCGATTCGCTGGATGATGTGAAGTTGAAGGGATTGAACCTCGAGGCCGATGTGCTGAGCCGGGCGGTGCGGCTTTTCCTGGACGAGGAGCTGGTCGTGGTGGACGGTAAAGTGATTTTCAAACCGGGAATCAGCCGATTCCTGCAATCCAGCACGGCGAAAAAGTGATTTTCATCGCCGATACATTTCGCGACCGGTTTGCAAAGATCGGTTTGACGGGTGAGATGATCTTCAGCGATCCGGCGATCAAACCGTGGCGAAAGTTGGCCGATCGGCAAAACTGCATGTGGGAAATCGCTGCACTGGATCGCCCGATTCGATTGCACGTCAAGCGATTCCCACGGATGAGCGGCACATCACCGGCGCAGCTCGAGGCCGAGGGATATCGCCTGCTGCGCGAGCGGGGAATTCCCACGGCGCTCGTGGCGGCATGGGGAAACCTGGCGGATGGACGGAGCTTCATCGTCACCGAGGATTTGAGCGGCTTTTCTCCCGCCGACAAACTGGTGCAGGAAGCGTTGCCGTTCGATCGCCTGCTGGCTCCAACGGCGGAACTAGCGGCAAGATTGCACCGCGCGGAACTCCACCACCGCGATCTATACCTATGCCATTTCATGGTTCGGACGGACGCAACGGCGGCGACGGAAATTCGCCTGATCGACGCCGCGAGGGTCCGGCCGCTTCCGGGCGTGCTGACGCGGCGGAGGTGGATCGTCAAGGACCTGTCGCAGTTCTGGTACAGCACGCTGGCACTGAATATCTCCGATGCGCAGCGGCAGCAGTGGCTGAAGTATTATTGCTCAGAGGCAAAAATCAGCGATTGGCAATCGCTGATGAAATCCATCCAGCGCAAAAGCGCCTCGATCGCCAGCCATGACGCGAGGCTGCAGCGGAGAGAGCCGTCTCGAAATATCTCGATTCCGAAAAGTTAGAGATGTTTGATGATTTTGGTCGCATCGTCGCGGCTTTTGACGATGGTGAACAGGCGTTCGAGACAGCAGGTGCGAAAGATTCGCGTCAGCGCCGGCGACATGCCGCAGAGCACCAGCTTTCCCCCGGAATGGCGGATCTTTTCCCGTAGGTTGACGAACAGGCCAAGCATCGAGCTGCCGAGATATTCCGTGTGGGAAAGATCGACCACCCATCGCCCAGCCGCACCCCCTTCAATTTGTTTCAGCACCGAATCGATAATGTTATCGACCTCGATGCTGTCGAGCATCGGCGGGAGATTAAACTGAAGGATCTGGCAGGAATCCTGGGCGGTGATCTCGAATCGCTCGGTACTCATGGAGCTTGCAGAAAGACTATCGACTATCTTACCCTCAGAGAATCAGCATCAAAGATAATTCCCAGCGGCTGAATTTCCACCGCTTTGCGATCATCCTCCCTGACCACTTGCCCCGCGTGCCATGCGGGAATGCCGGCAGTCTTTGCCGCCGCAAGACACGCCGAAATATCCTCCGGCGCGACGTAAGCCGCAAAGCCAGCGCCCATATTGAACGTCGCATATGCCTCGGCGAGTTCAACCGGGCCGGTTTCCTGAATAAACCGCAGCACCGGCGGCACGGGCGGAACCGAGGTCATCCTGTACACAAACGGCTCTTCCAGCCGCATCAATTTTCGCCAGCCGTGGCCTGTGATATGGGAGGCATATTTCAGGCGGATTGATTGCCGCTGGCATTCGGCAATGAACGGGACATAGATGGCCGAAGCATCCAGCAGCGCCTCCCCATAGCTTCGCCCGCCGGGGATTGGGGTCAGATAACCCTGGCTGAGCCCCGACGCCAGCTCGCGGCAAAGCGTCAGGCCATTGGTCTGAACCCCGGTGCTGGCCAGGAGAATGATCGCATCGCCATCGGAAAGATCGCCAATGATGCGATTGGATTTCGGGCGAATGCGGCCGATGGCCGAGCCGGCCAGGACAATGCTGCTCGGTTCGACGATCCCCTTCAGCGCCGGTGTCTCCCCCCCGCCCCAGACCGCGCCGGCAATGCGGCATCCCTCGGCAAATCCCCGGGCAAGATCCTGCGCACGGGTGCTGGTCGCAAACCAGGATGCATCCCCTACTGCCGCGTGCATGGCGACGGAGATCGGCAGAGCGCCGGTCGTGGCCAGGTCGTTCACAATCGTCGCCACGGTGTCGATGCCGATGTTGGCGTAATAACTCTTACCGGTTAATTCGAGCATGGCATCGGCGATGAGATTCTTGGTCCCCAGCCCCTCTTCAACGTGGGCGAGGAATTCATCGGGCGTTTCGATGAGATAGGCGCTTTCACCGCGGATGGCGGCAGGTTCGGCAAGTCCATGCAGGTTCAACGCGGACACGGTTGTTGCGGCCGCGCGCTGGCAGGCGCGCTTGAAATCGTCGAGGGGGCCGTAATCGACGCCGCTGTTTTGGTAGGTGAGGGGCATATTGTAAGATAGAAACGCCGCTCGACTGCGGCCGCCAAACAAACATTCTATGGATTTTTTCAACTACCGAAATAACGAGCTGTATTGCGAGGACGTCCCCGCGGAGAAAATCGCCCGCGAGGTGGGCACGCCGGCGTATATCTATTCCACTGCGACGCTGCTGCGGCATTATCATCAGATTGCCGATGCGTTCGCCCCGCTGAAGGCGACGGTCTGCTATTCCATCAAAAGCTGCGGGAATATTCATATCCTGCGCCTCCTGCGCGAGCAGGGTTGCGGATTTGACGTCACCAGCGGCGGTGAGCTGTTTCGGGCGCTCAAGGCGGGTGGCGATCCGAAGAAAATCATTTATGCCGGCGTCGGAAAAACCGACCGGGAAATCACCGATGGCATCAACGCCGGCATCGCGGCGTTCAACCTCGAATCCGAGGCGGAGATCGAGAACATCGATCGCGTCGCGCAGTCGATCGGCAAGACCGCCATCGGTGCAATCCGCATCAATCCCGACGTAGACGCTAAGTCCCACGACAAAACCACCACCGGCCGCAAGGGGGATAAATTCGGCGTTGATATCGAACGCGCCGAGCGCGTGTTCGAGCAATATCGAAACCTGAAAAACCTCCGCATCGGCGGCGTGCACATTCACATCGGTTCGCCGGTGTACGCCATCCAGCCATATGTCGATTCAGTGCTGAAGATGACCGCGCTGATCGACCGCCTCACGGAGCGAGGGCACAAAATCGAATGGTTTGATCTCGGCGGCGGTTTCGCCGTGAATTATGAGAATCCGGATCAGGCCCTGCCGGTGACGGAGCACGCCAAGGCGATCATTCCGCTGCTGAAAGACAAAAGCTACCGCATCGCGCTGGAGCCGGGCCGATATATCGCCGGCAACTCGGCGATTCTTCTGACGACCGTTTTGTACCGCAAGCAAAGCGGCGAGAAGAAATATGTGATCGTCGATGCGGGGATGAACGATCTGATCCGCCCGACGTTGTACGAGAGCTATCACCACATCTGGCCGGTGAAGCCGGGCGCGGAAAATGTTCCGCCGCAGCGAAGTCGGTCATTTGTGCCGAAGGAGGGTGAGACCGTGGACGTAGTCGGCCCAATCTGCGAGAGCGGAGATTATCTGGCTCGCAATCGACCGCTGCCGCAGACGCGCCGTGGCGATTTGCTCGCGGTGTTCACAGCCGGAGCCTACGGATTTTCGATGAGCAGCAATTACAACAATCGCCCGCGAGCGCCGGAGGTGCTGGTGGATGGGGATCGCTACCGGATCATCCGGCGGCGCGAAACGCTGGAGGATTTGATTTCGGCGGAGATGGTGTAGGAGGGGAACCGATGTCGCCGGGTGAAATTCTGCAATTGATTCGCGCGGCCTCGGAGCATCAGCGCGCGGGCCGTTTTGATGCGGCAGCGATGAATTGCCGGCGCGTGCTGGCCCAGGCGCCCAATAATTCCGATGCGCTGTGGATTCTGGGAATCAGCGCCCGCCAGCAGGGGCGGCTCGATGAAGCAGCCGAGATGCTGCGGCGGTGGGTGTCGCTGAACCCGGGCAAAGCCGAGCCGCACGGAATGCTCGGCGATATTTACCGGGCTCAGGGGAAATTCGACCTGGCGATCGAGCAATACAGCGCCGTCATCCGCCTCAAGCCGGATCTTTCGGCGGGATACCTGAATCTCGGGCGGGCGCTTCACGCGCAGGGGAAATTGCCCGACGCGATTGCGGCATATCAAAAATCGATTCAGCTCAAGCCGGATTGGGCCGAAGCGCACGAATCGCTCGGCAACGCACTGCTGGAGACGGGCCGTATCGACGACGCGATTGCCGCCTTCACCCAGGCACTACAGTTCAAACCCGGCCTGGCCGGGGCCGAATGGGGACTGGGGAAAATTTACGTATCCCAGGGCCGCAATGATGATGCGCTCGCGTGCTACCAGCGCGCTGCCAAAGCAAATCCCGCCAACGCCAACGCGCACTTTTTCCTGGGATGCCGCTTGATCAAGGCGGATCGACCGGACGAAGCGGCCAGCGAATTTCGAGAGGCGATCAGGCTCAAGCCGGATTCGCCTGACTGGAAATATCAGCTCGCGGCGATCACGGGCGACCGCTCGATAAAAACCGCGCCGGCGCAGTATGTCCGCAATCTTTTCGATCTCTATGCGCCAAGGTTCGACCAGCATCTGGTCGAAAAGCTAAACTATCGCACGCCGGCGCTGCTGCTGGAGCAGGTGCTGCAGGCGACGGAGAAACGCGAGTTCGATATCCTCGATCTCGGCTGCGGGACGGGGCTATGCGGCGTTCAATTTCGGCCGTACGCCCGGCGGCTGGTCGGCGTGGACCTTTCACCGGAAATGATCAAGCGGGCCGAGTTGCGCAAGATTTACAACGAGCTCGCCGCAGCCGATCTGATGACGTCCCTGAACGCCGCAGTGGAGCAATACGACCTCATTCTCGCGAGCGATGTGCTGGTGTATGTCGGCGATCTGTCGGAATTCATGCCTGCCGCGGCGAAATCGCTGCGCGGCGGCGGGCTGCTGGCCTGCTCGATCGAGGATTACGCCAGCGAGGGATTCATCCTCCATCAGGCCGAGCGGTTTGCGCATTCAATCGAATATTTCCGCCGCCTCGCGACGGCCAGTGGATTGAAGGAAGTGTCAGCCAGCAAAGTCGTCCTGCGGAAAAATAAGCAGGTGGATGTGTTTGGGTGGACCATCGTGGCGATCAAGGCATAAGTTCACATCGACTCCGCCAGCCGCGATGCGCTGCGGAACGCCAGGGCCATGATCGTCAGCACCGGATTGAATCCGCCGTTGGTGACGTGCACGGAGGCGTCCATGACGAAAAGATTTTCATGCCCATGCACGCGGCCCCACGGATCGGTGACGCTGCTGCGCGGGTCAATCCCCATGCGGCAGGTGCCGGCCTGATGTTGTCCGGCGCTGAGGGTCAGGCGCGGAGGATAGCTCCAGATATTTTTAGCACCCGAGGCGAAGAGCCACTGCTCGGCCTTGCGGCGTAGGAAATCAGCGGCACGAATGCTTTCGGGATGAGTCGTGCCGGAAACGCGGGCAACGGGGATCTGCCAGCGATCGCGCACAAAAGCATCAACGGTGACGCGGGCTTCGGGGCTGGGAATATCGTGGATCGGTCCCGCAAGGTGAATGGTGCGGCGATAATTTTCGCGAATATATTGCTTGGCCGAAAGCCCCCACCGCCGCTGGCCCGGCGGCATCGCCCACTTGACGAAAATAATCGGCAGCTTGATGAAGTCGTTGGCCAACAGCCCCCCGCCGACGATCCCCGGATTGTGATGATTAAACTGAGTCGTGGCGATGACCACGCCGGGCCCGACGCCGTCATACACCGGATCGGCCATTACACCCAGCGCGCCGGTGTAAACGTGCCCCTGCAGATTGCGGCCGACCTGGTCAAAATCGTTGCCCAGGCCGTGCGGATTCCGGTCGGTTGCGGAGTTGAACAGCAGGCGGGCGGATTCGATCGCCCCGGCCGAGCAGACCACCGCGCGCGCAGCGCAGGTGTGAAGCTGATCGCCGATGAAAAATGAGACGAACGTGGCGCGTCCTTGGGGATCGGTGTGGATTTTCTGGGCCATCGCGCCGGTGACGAGTGTGCACCGTCCGGTGGCCAGCGCGCGGGGGATCATGGTGTTTTGCGTGCCATTTTTCCCATCGGTCGGGCAGGCGAAACCAACGCACATCCCGCATTTCCCGCAGGCGGGCCGGCCGTTATAGGCAATAGTGTTGATCAGCATCGGAGCGGGGAATGTATTGAGGCCCAGTGCCTTGGCGCCGCGCTCCAGAACCACGCGCTGCGGGCTGGAGGCAACCGGCGGCAACGGATATGGCTTTTTTCGCGGGCCGGCAAATCGGTCAGCGCCGGATTCACCGGCCACGCCGATTTCCCATTCAGCTCTTTGGTAGAACGGTTCCAGGTCTTCGTATGCGATGGGCCAATCGGCCAGCGAGCTTCCATCGGGCACGCCGTAGCTGCTGGCCATGCGAAAATCCTGGGGCATGAACCGCCACGCCATTCCGCCGTAAACCCGCGTCCCACCGCCGAGGCACGCGGCATTGTTCTGGTATCCGACTTCATGGGGACGGACCAGCAACGAGCGGCCATCGGACAGCACGGCAACGCGAGGATGGTCGGCGACATCAGGCCCGGCGTTGACGCCGTAGGCGGAGAGGCGCTGATTGCGAAGATGATCCCGTCCGGTGGTCGCTGTTGGATCATTTTTTCCGCCGCGCTCCAGCAGGAGAACGCTTTTCCCCGCCTCGGCGAGCACGGCGGCGACGATCCCACCCGCCGCGCCGGCGCCGATGACTATGACATCGCAATCGCTGGGCGGACGATCGTTCACCACGTCCCGCCTTCGGCGCGAAAGCCGATCATTTTCCAGGAAACCCCATCGCGATTGCCGCCGTTTTGCGGATCGGCGTAAAAGCTCTCCAGCACATGCTCCACCAGCATCGGAAAAAATGCGAGCGGCGCGATTATCCAATCGGCCTGCACGCGATCGGCTTCGATATTGCCGAGCAGCGCATCCTGCTGGGGAGCCGTCAGGGATGCAAAAGATTGCCCATGCGCAGCCTGCGATTCCGCCTCGATGCCCGCGAGGCCGTGAACGTACGTGAGCTGCTCGCCGGCAAGATCGGTATTCAGAAGCCGGAGAATGAACTCAACCGCGCCGGCATCGGCGGCGCCGGGATAATCATCTGCCGGGATAATACGATTCGCCGCGGCGCGGAGCGTAGAGAGACGAAGATCGGAAAGAGTGAATGTGACCGAGGCCATTGGCGGGATTATATTGTGCGCTTGGACGAAGGGGTGAGAGAGATATAAAGAAATACCAGCGCGATGACCAGAATCCCCCAGGCGATGTCGGGTTGCAGTGGGTCGATGTAACGCCTAAGCACGTGCCCCAAATCCGGCGAGAAAATACGCGGCAGCAAAGTGGAAAGGTTTTGCCCGAACTGGTCGAGGTCCGGATCCGATTTGTCGAGCAGAATTTTCAGGGGCATCG
>Ga0302325_10029978_pt1 | contig 11226 bp, 6 predicted proteins | sample Palsa_T0_2_FD_201948 | JGI IMG/M metagenome (GOLD analysis project Ga0302325, IMG submission 201948) | Peat permafrost microbial communities from Stordalen Mire near Abisko, Sweden - Palsa_T0_2 | ecosystem: Environmental > Terrestrial > Soil > Palsa > Peat permafrost | place: Sweden: Abisko...
GGTCGCGTTCAGCAGGCCGAAGCGCGTCTGGTAGGTGCCGGTAACTTGCTCCGTGATCAGAGAGGGCCGGTCATTGAAGACCCCGTCGCCGTTGTTATCCGTGCCGGTGACGACGTTATAAGGTTCACCGGAAGAAGCATCAAATTGGCTGGTGAGGGAGAGCTTAGCCGGAAGATTGAGCTGCCCGACGGCAAACAGCCGGTGGGTCGACTCCCACGAGGCACGAGCCGTTTCCCCATGGTCGGAGTAACTGGACTGGGGAAACGACGTTGCCGTGTCTGCATCCGTCTTCAGATTGAAATATAAGTAACCGAGAAAGATGCCAAAGCGCTTGTAGCTGTGCTGGTCCACCCCCAGGAACACCACTTGTCCATGCAGGTGGCCCGACGGTTCAAACTGAAAGATGTTCTTGCCAGGTGCGATGGGCCGCGGAGCCAGCAAAGGGTTGGTTGTGCCGGCATTGACCAGCGGTGCATTGATGTTTCGCGAGCGAAGCGTATCCCAGGCTTGCGCATCGAACAGGTTTGCCTGCGCATGCCAGTGTTGCGGCAGTTCGTGCTCCACGCCAAGCTGCGATTGAAACGACCATGTCTGTGACACATTGGGGGCGAATTCCCGGGTTGTCGCAACCGCTATGGTGTCAGGCGCGGGCGCCAATGGTTGGGTGAACGACGGCGAGTAGAGCAGCATCTCGATCTGGCGCACGCCGTTCAAACGGTACGCTTCGGTGGTTACATCCGGCGTAACGGGGCTGGAGAACAGGCCGCCGCGCGCATGGATGACCCACTTCTGCCTGTGGTCGGGCGACCATGCTATCCCTACTCTGGGAACCAGGTTTCCGAAGCTGGCGGGCGAGGTCTGCAGGGCATAGCGCAGTCCCAGCGCGAGCGAGAAGTTAGGATTGAGGTTCCACTGGTCTTGCGCGAACAGCGACACACGCCACTGCGCGAAGGGTACAAGCGGCTCTCCCTGGGTGATGCTGTAGCTGGTCGGCACTCCGCCGGGCAAGCTGAGCAGAGTTCTCCGGTACTGTTCCAGGCCTGAGATGACCGTCTGCTGCCCACTGGTGTCGAGGGTGGGGGCGAGTCCGCCACCGAAGACAAAGGACCCGTTGAACGTGTCTGGATCGAAGTCGTGCACCAGGATGCCGAGGGACGCAACCCCAATCTTCACCGCGTGCTTGTGATGGCTCCACATTATGTCGTCGTCTACTTCCAGATCGCGCTCGCGATTCTGTAGATGGCCGGCGGTAGCGCCTCCCGAGGTAAATGCGCCGGCTACCTGCAGGCTGGCTGCGGTCGAGAGCGGCACGTCTGATGTGTTCTTCCAGGTAAAGCCGAGGTGCGTCTCGTGCAGCAGCGAAGGGCTCAGCGTGAGTACATCGGTCAGCCGCAGGTCTTGCTCGCTGACCGTGCTGTTGTAGCCGGCCTCGGGGAGCACCAAGCCGCCGCTGTCCACGTTATCCGAGTCGTTTACCTTGGCGGAGTAGGTGGCGGCCAACATGTTCTTCGGAGTGAGCTGCCAGTCCGTGCGAACGCTGCCAATCCACAAGCGTTGCGGCGCCGAAACGTTTTCGCTGAGCGGCGTCTCATCGCCGGCACTATTGAGCACTACCGCGTTCACCACGTTGAACTCGTGGATGTCGCGCCTCTCCAGAGCGAGAAAGAAATCGCTCTTCTGTTTACGAATAGGGCCGCCAAACTCGAATCCATATCGCCGCTTGCCGGCCGGTGTGGCGCTCAGGGCGAAGGGATCGGTCGCGTTGAACGCGGAGTCGCTATCGGTAAAGAAGAGAGCTCCGTGCAGCGCATCGCGGCCGGGTTTGGTGAAGATCTCAACCCGCCCTCCCTGGTAGGGTGGCCGATCGTACTCGGCGGAAAACATGTCGGGGTTTACCCGGATAGTGGCAATGGAGGATTTCGGTGGAAGGCTGCTGCTGTTCTGGAAGCCATCGACGGTAATGATGGCCTGCCCGGGAGCACCGCCGCTGCTGGCGGCCAGCACCTGCAGCTGACGTTTGAAGTCATCCGGGTCATCGGCCATGCCCGCAATGTCGTTGGCCGTGAGTGAATGCGTGCCTGCACCGTGGTCGGCATCGACAGAGACCCCACTCTCTTCTCCTACTTCGACGATGGTGTGCACATCCGCTATGCGGAGGTGGACGGTGATGTTCGCGGAGCCGCGGCCGCTCAGTTGGCTGTCCGCAAAGCCTTCGGCGTGGACGGTTATCTTGTAAGCGTCATTTCCGATGCAATGGAATAGAAAGGAGCCGTGCTGGCCGGTGGTGGTTTGATCGGGCGTCTTGCCCTGCAAGTGAACATCAGCGCCCACGATGGCGGCGCCGGAGGGATCGAGCACCGTGCCGCTGAGGGTCTTCGAATCACCGCTGCAGTCTTGTGCGTGTAGCGGGCCGCCGAGGAACAGCGCGATGCAGAGGAGGATGCCAGTCCAACGATTCATGTCTCAGCCTCACTTACACTCTGAGAATCGCAGCTGGCGTTAGCAGGAAACAGTGCAGGTTGTCATCGTAATCGGATGACAAGTGTCATTGGTAGTCAATCGAAGTCTCAGGTTCTAGATGGGAAGGTCGAGAAGGTCCCAGTCGGGTGAAGTCGAAAAGGTTCTAGTCAATCGAAGTCGAAGGTTCTCGACGGGTGCCCCATGTTCGCCCCAGCGTACATGGGCCGAAAACGGTGTTTTCGAATGCTTTTACTTCATCTGTAATAACCGTTGCTCCAGGAACGAAAGCGTTCGAAGGGCTGCGCCCGTCCTTTTCGTCCCACGTACGCTGGTGCGAACGTGGGGTACCCACCCCCCAGAGGGACATACTGGTTGGCTCACCGATGGCGAAGAGTTACAACCAGCCTTTGCTGCGTGCCAGGCGTGCAGCCTCGATGCGGTTGGCGGCGCCGAGCTTGTTGATCGCCTCGGACAAATAATTGCGCACCGTGCCCTCGGACAAGTGGAGATCCACGGCAATCTCTGCGCCGGATTTTCCCTCGCCCGCCCGCCAAAGAATCTGCCGCTCCCTTTCGCTCAGCGGGTCAGGATCCTGCATCCAGGCCTCGGCTGCGAGTTCGGGGTCAACTACCCGCAGTCCGCGGTTGACACGCCGGACACATTCCGCCAGCTCTGCTGCGGGACGATCCTTGAGCATATATCCCTGGGCGCCGGCATCCATCGCGCGGCGAAAATAACCGGCGCGGGCGAAGGTGGTGAGAATCACAATGTGGACGCGCGGATACTTGCCATGCACTTCAGAAGCCAGCGTGAGCCCGCTCATCTCCGGCATTTCAATATCGGTGATCAGAACGTCTGGCTCGTGCTGCGCGACCAGCGTGATGGCTTCACGGCCGTTGCGCGCGCGCGCCACCACGGCGATATCCTTCTCGATCTCAAGCAGTGCAGCCAGAGCGCCCAGCACCATGGCCTGGTCTTCGGCCAGGACTACACGAATCTGTTTGCTCACGGCTCCAAAACCTCTGAGGCAGCCTCTGCGTTCCCGCCGTATTGCGGCAGCTCGATGTGCAGGCGCGTGCCTTGGTGCGAATCCAGCGAGAGACTGCCGCCCAGCTCCCGCACACGCTCCCGCATGCCGCGTAATCCATTGCCTTCTTGCCGGATATCACCCCGCCCATCATCGGCGATGACCAGCTGGGTGCGGTCTTTTTCCGTGGATACCTCAATCGAGCACTCGCTGGCCCCGGCGTGGCGCACGATGTTGGTGACCGCTTCGCGCAGCACCAGGGAAAGCGTAGCCTCATGGCGCGGTGTCAGGTAGGGTGGCTTGGCCGGCCTGTTCAAGCGCACGCCCGCGGTTTCCAGTACCTGAGCCGCGCGGGTCAGCTCGGAGGCAAAGCCCTCGGAGCGATATCCAGTAATGGTCCTTCGCACTTCAGCCAGCGCTTGCCGTGCGGCGGTCTCAATCTCTGCGATTTCCAGCGCCGCCCGCGCAGGCTGGCTGGCCAACAGGCGCCCGGCTAACTCGCTCTTGAGCACAATCAAAGACAGCGAATGTCCGAGCACGTCGTGCATATCGCGAGCGATACGCTCCCGCTCGGCTGTTTTCGCCAGTTGTTCAATCTCCTCATGGGCCATGCGCAGCTTAGCGTCGACTTTGCCTTTCTGCTTCATCCTGAACCGGTTCATGCCGAGCAGCAAGCTGAAGGCTATGCCCATGCTCCACACCCAGGGAGAGAGGTGCAGCAACCAGCATTCGGCGACGATCGCCGCACATTCCAGAAGCAGAAGTGCGATTACAGTGGGGGTCGAGTCGGATATTTCTGGGATTGCGGTTGCTACATAAATAAAGGCCCCGCAGGCTGACTGATTACTCGGCACATAGACCATCCCTACGACAAACATCCCGAGAATCCAGATCCATCGGGACTTGCGCGGGGCGTGGTGCGACAGCAGATACAAGGGAAGGAAAAGACTGAGCGCCAGGAACAACCAGAGCCACTTGATGGGTGGCTCGGGGTCCAGGTACGGCTGAATGAACCAGAAGACAAGATAGACCAGCCAGACGGTATGGTCATAGTCAAACCAGTGCCGCCAGCTATCACGCCTGCCGCCAAACTCCTGGAAATCGCTGTTGAGCCAGCCGCACAGCGTCATGGTTAGGCCTGCGCCTCCTGCCTGCGGAAGATGAACGCCGCTGCTGAGAGGAATACTATCGTATAGCCGGCAAGCAGCGCCCAGGCTAAGACCGGGGAACTATGACCGTAGCCCAAGCTTCGCAGCGCCAGACGGGCGAACCAGAACGAGGGTAGCCCATGCGCGATCACTTGCAGCCAATGGGGCAGCGACTCGACCGGCATCCACAGGCCCCCGCAAAACGACATAGGCAGATAGATAAGGTTGATAACTCCAGGCGCGGCGTTGGAGGGCATCAACAGTCCAATGATCAACCCCAGGCTGGCGAAGGGCAATACCCCGCAAACAATCACCGAGAGCAGCCGCAAAGCTTCGAAGGTTGTGATGTGCACGCCGGCCAGGGCGGTCCCCAGGATCATCAACAGGAGGGTGATGCCAACCGCGAAGGTGATGCTGACGCACAATTTTGCCAACAGGTAAGCGGCCGCGGGCATAGGGCTGGCACGCTTCATTTCCAGCCATCCGTAGCCGCGCTCCGCGGCCAGCCAGGCGCCAATGCCGAACAGAGAAGAACCCATCGCGCCAAAGCATGAATACCCCGCCAGAAGGTAGCGGGCGATGGTTTGGCCTTGAAAGACAGTATTTTTGTAGACGACGCCGAAGAGCAGATAGAAGATGACCGGAAAACCGATCATGGAAAAAAGAAAACTACGATTGCGCGACAACTTGAGCAACTCAAAGCGCGCTTCGTTGAAGTAGATGACTGGGCTCGTCGCCATAGTGCCTCCTATCGTGTAACTGCGGTGGTTTGGTTGGTGAGCGCAAGAAACGCATCGTCGAGAGCGGCCGCTCGCACTTCCAGCCCGCTGAGTGCAGGGTCCCGCTCCAGCATGGTGCGCAGCACGGTCTCAGGCGCCGGTGTCCGCACCAGCATGGTGTTGCCGTCCTGCTGCACGCTGGTAACTCCCGGTAAGGCGGAGACGAATGAAGGCTGCAGCGATGTGGTGCAACGAATGGTCCGTGAGCTATCGGCGGCCTTCAACTCCTTCGGCGTTCCCTCGGCAATCACTTTGCCTTTTTGAATGACAATGATTCTGCTCGCCAGGGCATCTGCTTCCTCCAGGTAGTGGGTGGTAAGCAGGATGGTTTTTCCCCTGGCTGCGAGCCTGCTTACCTGCTCCCACATGGCCCGCCGCGCCTCGACATCCATGCCCAGGGTCGGTTCATCGAGACAGATAAGGTCGGGATCGCCGCAGAGTGCGAGGGCGAAGAGCACGCGCTGTTTCTGCCCGCCGGAGAGAGTGCCAAAGAGCCTCTCCTGCAGGCCTTCGAGGCCGGCGACCGCCAGCAGCTCATCGAGCGGCCGCGGATGAACGTAATAGCTGCTGAAGAGCTGCAGATGCTCGCGCACGCGGAGCGTCTCGGGCATGCGGCCAACCTGCAGCATGGCTCCCAGCCGCAGTCTGCTGGCCCGATCTCTCGGGTTGCCGCCGAAGATGCTCACCTCGCCCGAGGTCGCCTCGCTCAACCCCAACAGCAAGCGCACGGCGGTGGTTTTGCCGGCGCCGTTCGGCCCCAGCAGTGCGACGACTTCACCCTGGCGAAGCTCGAGTGACAAACGATCGAGCGCGATCTGCGGGCCGAATTTCTTGGTCACACTGCACAGCGACGCAATCACGGAAGCGGCTGCATTGTCGGTTGTATCGTCTGTTGCCTTGTGGCAAGGCTCAAGTATCACGCTCGCGGCCATAACCCCTCCATACTGGAAAGATCATCTGCCCACCGGCTTGGCTGTAGTAGTGTGTTTTGTCAAAAAGAATCGCTGACATTTGTCATGTGTTCTGGAGACGGTGTGCTTAACACGGCCGGTGGCGTAGAATACCTTGCGGTCGCGATGGGCCAGAACATCATCGCCTTCGGCATGCAGGCTAAAAGAAAGAGGTGTCGTTTTGGAACTCTCACGGAGAGATTTTGTTAAGGCTGGTTCTGCTTCTCTCATTTACGGCGCGGTGCTCACACAGAACAGCGGCCTTCGCGCGCAGACATTGAAGGTTCCGCTTGGGCTTCAGCTGTATTCGGTGCGGGAGATCCTGCCCAAGGATTACGATGGCACGCTCAAACAGATCGGAGCGCTCGGCTATCGTGAGGTGGAAGCGGCCGGTTATTTGAATCACGGCGCCGTGGAGGTGAAACAAGCCATGAGCAATGCCGGCCTGCACCTGGTGAGCGCGCATTATTCCTCAGACGACTTGCACCAGAAGCTCGATGAAATTCTGGCCTTCAACAACGCGGTGGGTGTCAGTAATATCATCTGCTCCTTCCCCGGGTTCAAAGATCCCTCTCGGGTTAAAAACCTTCCACCCAAACAGAGGGCAAGCGCGTTCACCCTGGAAGACTGGCGCTGGAATGCGGAGCAGTTCAACGCTATTGGAGAAAAAGTAAGCGCCGCAGGCCTCAAGTTTGGCTATCACAACCACACCATGGAGTTCCACAAGACAGACGGGGTGGTTCCTTACGACGAGCTGATGCAGCTGACTGATCCTGCCAAAGTCACCATGGAAATGGATTGCGGATGGGTGGTGGTTGGGGGCGGAAATCCGGTCGAGTATCTGCGGAAATACCCGACACGCATTACCATGCTGCACGTAAAGGACTTCAAGGGGATCAGTGCTGCGTCCTCGATCGAGAATGTGCCCACGATTGTCGAGTTAGGGCAGGGCAGTATCGATTATCGTCCGATTCTGCAACAGGCAGCCAAATCCGGCGCGGTGAAGCATTGCTTTGTCGAACAGGAAGGCTACAACGTGCCAGCCATGGAGGGCCTTAAAATCGACGCTGACTACATGCACAAGTTGGGCGTGGGTTAGGCAGCGCCTTCGTTTAGTTCGTCAACCAGATCGTCCACGGAGCAGACGGGTCAGGCTGCCCGGGGCTGCGACCCCAAACATCCTGGTGCACAACAGGTATCCAATCCCGAAGGTCGAAAGCACGCACAGGCCAACCAGGACCGAATGATGCGCGCGTATCTGCAAGGGCAAAAGGAGCTTGACCCCATAACCACAAGCGGCAGACAGCAACGCGCCGAGCCAAAGCCGGGCGATACGCGAGACCGACGCGACGACCTCGCCTATGCGCGCCTGCAGCGCCCGGCGCAACAATACAAACTCCATCCAGCCGGCCAGGCCGGCAGAAAGCGTGAGCCCGGCGACGCCCCAGCGGGGATCGATGCCCAGAAGTCTGGGGAGCGGCAATGCAAACAGATATCCCAGTACAACGGTTAATATCACACGAAGGATCGCGAAGTTGAGGGGTGTACGCGTATCCCGAAGCGCATAAAACGCAGAGGAATAAAGCCTGCCTGAAGTCGTCGCCAGCAAACCGACAGCCGAGCCAGCGAGCACGCTCCACACTAAGGTGACATCGTCCGCCTTGAAGTTTCCAGACCGGTAAATGGTGGCCACGATGACGTCGCCCAGAACCGCAAATCCCACTGCCGACGGGATCACAAAAAAAGATATATTCTGCAGCCCAAGCTCCAGGCGCCGCCGGAGTATGATGCTGATCTCTTCATGGGTTCCCAGGGCACTCGACATCGCGGGCAGCTCAGCGGCGGAAATTGCCATGCCGAACAAACTCACAGGTAGTGAATTCAATGTCTGCGCATATGCCAGGGCAGAGACTGCTCCTGTCGGCAAAAGAGTCGCCAGGAACGAGTCGACGTATGCGCTTATTTGCACCACGCCACGACTTAGGAACACCGGGAAGAAATTTCGAACCACAGTTCGTACGTGCTCTGTGCTTAGCGACGGTTTCAGGTGCAGCGGCCGCAAGAAGCTCATTACCGTCGGCACTTGCACGGCAAACTGCAGGCCGCTGCCGATGACCGAAGCGATTGCGATGACGACCGCAAGACTGGACTCTCCCACATGTCCGCCCTTCCAAAGCATCGCGGTAATGATGGCGACGTTCCAGATGACTGGCGCGGTATAGGAGAGGAAAAACTTGCGGTGGCTGTTCAGAATGCCGAGGCACCATGCAGAAATCACCAGCAGTGCTGCACCGGGGAACAGGATCTGCACCAGGTGGATAGTGAGCAAACGCTTTTCACCATGCCACGTTGGCGCGATTACATTCATAAGCCACGGTGTTGCAAAGATTCCTGAAACCGTCAGTATCGAACTAAGCAGAAAGAGGATAGCGAAGATAGCTTCAGCCAATTGCTTAGCTTCCTCGTGCCGCTCCTCCGCCCGCAGACGGGCATACACCGGAATGAATGAGGCGGAGAGAACGCCTTCGCCGAAAAGATTTTGCAGGAAGTTGGGAATGCGGAAAGCGGCGCGAAAGGCATCTGCGGCGTCTGAGTTGCCAAAATAATACGCAAACACTCGTTCGCGCACCAACCCAATGAGTCGGCTGAGCAGAATGCCGCTGCTGACAGCGAATGCGGACGAGCGTGAAGTGGTGCTTTTACGCAGGGGTAGTGTGCTCAAGGGCCTGTCATTCAAAGACGCTGGCTTTACTCTAATGCATGCCGTGCCGGTTGCTCTGCAACTTCAATGGCAACAGGAGCCAGTTTGTAACGCTCGGCGGTTTCGCAATTGGTGTAGGACCGAAGCCAAAGAGCTTTTCGTGGTTTTCTCTCAAGGAAAACCACTCCTCGCAACGTTCATGAGGCCACAGTAATTGCGAAACCGCCCTACGCCTGCTGCTCCAGCTGCACCACCAGCTCTTCCCACTCCGCGGTAAGCGCGGAGTGTTGTTTACGCAGGTCTTCGAGCAGTTTGGTCAGGCGCTGCGTCTCCTCCGAGCTCTCATAAACTCCCAGCGATTCTTCTGCGTTGGCCATGGAGCTTTCAACACGGGGAATCTCCTCTTCCACAAAGCTGCAGCGCTCCTGCAGCTGGCGCAGCTTGATGGGGTTGATGCGGCGGCCCTTGCCGGCTGCGGCATCCTGCGGCTTGTCCGCGGTCACTTCCACCAGGCCATTGGACTGGGTCACCTCCGCAACCGACGCCTGCTTGCGGTACAGGTAATCTTCGTAGTTGCCGGGATAGACGTGAACATGGCCGCCCTCGACTTCAAAGACGCGGGTCGCAAGACGATCGATAAAGTAGCGGTCGTGCGACACCATGACCACGGTTCCGTTGAAAGCAGCGATGGCTTCGAGCAGAACATCCTTGGCCCGCAGATCGAGGTGGTTGGTGGGCTCATCGAGTAAGAGAAAATTTGCCGGGCTCACCAGGATGCGGGCCAGAGCATAGCGATTGCGCTCTCCGCCTGAGAGCACTCCTAATGGCTTAAAGACATCGTCGCCGGAGAAGAGGAAGCAACCCAGCAGGCTGCGCAGCTCGGTGGTAGAAACACGCGGGGCGGTGTTGCTGATGTCGTCCAGCATGCGGGCATTGCCGTCGAGCACCTTGTACTGATCCTGGGCAAAGTATTCCGCGGTGACGTTGTGGCCCAGGCGCAGGGTGCCGGCAGAGGGCGGTTCCATGCCGGAAAGCATGCGGATCAAGGTCGATTTTCCCGCCCCATTTACGCCTACCAGGGCAATGCGGTCGCCGCGTTCGATGGTGAAGCTCACGTCCTCGAGCACTTGCTTGGGCCCATAATTCTTAGCCAGGCCTGAGACCTCTACCACGCTGCGGCCGGAGGGCTGCGGCTGAGGAAAACTGAAGTGGATCGCCTGCTCCTCGACTGGGATCACGATGCGCTCGATTTTTTCCAGCTCCTTGATGCGGCTCTGGACCTGCTTGGCCTTGGTGGCCTGATAGCGAAAGCGCGAGATGAAGGCTTCAAGATGGTCAATATGCTCGCGCTGGTTCTTGTAAGCTGCCGTGAGCTGCGCCATCCGCTCCGCCTTTTGTTTCAGGTACTGCTCGTAGTTGCCGTGGTAGACGTGCAGGGCCTTATTCCAGATCTCGATGGTCTTCTCGACCGTGACGTCGAGGAAGTAGCGATCGTGGGAGATGAGGATGTAGCCGTTGGGATAGCTATGGAGATAGCCCTCCAGCCAATTGCGGGTTTCCAGGTCAAGATGATTAGTGGGCTCGTCGAGCAGCAACAGGCTGGGCTTTTGCAGCAGCAGCTTGGCGAGGGCGATGCGCATCTGCCATCCCCCGGAAAACTCTTCTGTTTGCCGTGACCAGTCGTGCTTGCTGAAGCCCAGGCCGCCGAGTACGGTGCCCACCTGTGCGTCGAGAGCGTACCCGTCATGGGCGCGAAAATGCGAGTCAAGATAGGAAAAACGATCGGCTGCCGCGGCGTATTCGGGTGTTTCCGGGTCAAATTCGGCCAGGCTGGTGGAAAGTGTTTCCAGTTCCTGTTCCATATCGCGCAACTCGGCGAAGACCGAGAGGCATTCCTCAAATACGCTTCGGCCGCAAAGGGCCAGACCCTCCTGGGGAAGGTAGCCGATGGTCATGCCGCGGGTGCGCTGCAGGGTGCCGTAGTCGAGCGATTCAGTGCCGGCGAGCACCTTCAGCAGGGTGGATTTGCCGGTGCCGTTGGCGCCAACCAGGGCGGTGCGCTCATTGGGCGTAATGAGCCAGTCGGCGTTCTCGAACAGGGTGCGTGGGCCGAATCGTTTGCCGGCAGCAGAAAGTTGGAGCATAAGAAAAGCAGCGCCAA
>Ga0302325_10029979_pt1 | contig 11226 bp, 5 predicted proteins | sample Palsa_T0_2_FD_201948 | JGI IMG/M metagenome (GOLD analysis project Ga0302325, IMG submission 201948) | Peat permafrost microbial communities from Stordalen Mire near Abisko, Sweden - Palsa_T0_2 | ecosystem: Environmental > Terrestrial > Soil > Palsa > Peat permafrost | place: Sweden: Abisko...
GAGCGAGACGACCTGCGCGCCGCACTGGCCTGGCTGCAGCAGGAATACGGCCTGCCCATCCTCTTCGCCGGCTTCTCCTTCGGAGCCAGTGTCGGTTTGCGCACCTGCTGCGGCGATGAGCGGGTCAAGGGCATCGCGACCCTGGGACTTCCCGTTCGTGCCGGCGGGCGCGAGTATCACTACTCCTTTCTCCCCGCCTGCGGGCAACCCAAGTTATTCATCAGCGGCACCAGGGATGAATATGGTCCCCAGGCCGAGGTCGAAGCTGTGGTGGCCACCGCGGCCCCGCCGGCTAAGCTTGTGTGGGTGCCTGGCGCCGATCATTTCTTCGCCGGCCAACTCACTCAGGTGCAACTGGCATTGAGCGCCTGGATAGAAGCGCACTTTCTCCCCGCAAAGGTTGCGCCGTGATCAGCCTGCAACGTCCCTTGCATGACGACGCGCGCAGTATTTTCCACCAGGCCATCCTCTCCTCCAGCATTCCCGCGGCCTTCGACCGCCGGCCGCTCGACTCCGTGGCTCACTATCAAAAGATTTACGCGGTGGCCGTGGGCAAGGCGGCTCTGCCGATGCTTGACGCGTTGCGCGCTCGCCTGCCGCAGCCGCTGGCCGGCGGTTTATGTTGCGCGCCGATGCTGCCGGCCGAGCGTATCCCCGCAGTGGATTACTACGTCGGCGGTCATCCTTTACCCAACCAGGACTCCTTCCAATCCGCGCGCTCGGCGCTCGATCTGCTGCATCGCCTGGGCGAACACGACATGGTGTTTTTCCTCATGAGCGGCGGTGGTTCCGCGATGTTCGAGTTACCGCTCGATCCACGCATCTCGCTGGCCGAGACGCGAACGCTTTACCAGGCCCTGGTCGGTTCGGGCGCCACCATCGCCGAGATCAACACCGTGCGCAAACACTTTTCCGCGGTCAAGGGCGGCCGCCTGGCCGCGGCTGCGGGCCACGCCGCACGATGCTCGTTGCTGGTATCGGATGTAGCGCCGCGTTTTCTCGATGCCCTCGCCTCCGGCCCCACGCTTCCCGACGCATCGACCGTAGCCGAGTGCCGCGAGATCCTCGACCGCTATCATCTGCGCGACCATTTCCCAGCGGCGATACGGGCGTTCTTCGATGATCCCGATTTGCCCGAAACCCCGGCTCTGGCCGATGCGCCGGTCGAAACCCTGCTTTCGAGCGACGACCTGCTCCACGCCGCCCGGGCCAGGGCCGTTGCGTTGGATTACAAAGTCGTGATTGACAACGCCTGTGACGATTGGGACTACGCTGACGCTGCCCGTTACCTGCTGGACCGTTTCCATCAATTGCGGCACGAGCATAAAAAGCTATGTTTGCTCTCGGGTGGCGAGGTCACGGTGCGTCTCGGCCGGGAACACGGAGAGGGAGGCCGCAACCAGCAGTTCGCGTTGGCCTGTGCCGTAGAGCTTTCCGGGCAGGACCTGGCGGCAGTCGTTCTCAGTGCCGGCAGCGACGGCATCGACGGCAACAGCGCCGCCGCGGGTGCCATCGCCGACACAACCACGGTGAGCAGAAGCAAAGCACTGGGGCTCGATGCTCTCGCGGCCCTCGAACGCTTCGATGCCTATCCACTCTTCACCGCGCTCGGCGACACCCTGGTCACTGGCCCCACCCACAACAACCTGCGCGACCTGCGCATTCTGCTGAGCGCTTAGCGCCAAGCGAAAAAACGTCGGGCTGTAGAGAGTGTGTGGGAACCAGATCTCAGGATTTCTTCCTGCCATGAACTCGCTTCCGCTACCACCAGACAGACCGGTCCCGTGCTAACTCCGTCCCTCTCACCGAACCCGGGCCCCCACCACCCAGGTCATCTCCGCATACCACTTTGGTCACAAACAAAAAAACGCCCATATCCGCCATAAACTTCATGGCCGATATGGGCGCCGGAGAGCTTGTTAGTAGGTTAGGATCCAGCCATCGTGGGTCAGGACCAGCGTGGCATCATCGACCGGCTGTTCCGAGGTCGACTTCGCGACCATCGGAAACGCGTTGCGCACTTCATCCTGCTTCACCCAGCTCGGCGGGTTCTTGAGCACGAAGTGGTATTCAACCTTGGTCAGCGGCATCCCTTGATAATCCACCGGCGTGGTGAACTTCTCCACGCTGGTAACCTGGCGGCGGCCATAGCAGAAGCGGCCTTTGCCTTCGGTACGGCTGCCGGCTGCGGTCAGCACGTAGCGGTTCATGGTGTCTCCGCCCTGGGCGGTCTGTTCCCGCTCCAACAGGCCGGCCTCGGCCAGCGCGTCCAGACGGTGCCGCGTTTCCGCCAGCAGCTTGTCGCTCATCGCGACTTCATAAGGAAAAGGCATCGGCCGGGCAAACAGGCAATCTTCGCTGGCCGAGTAATCGTGGTTGAGTGCTTCGGCAAGGCTCTGCTTGCTGGCAACTCTGGAGTCCGCACAACCGGCGGCCAACACGGCCCCCGCCGCTGCTAGCATCGCCACTTGAATTGACTTCGTAAACGCCTTCATGGTTCCCCCTGGTTTTCAGTGCGACTTCTTACAAGAGTGAGACTACCGGAGAATCCAAAAAACGCTATCTAACGAAACGGGTAGCTGGGCGAACGAGTGGTGTCACTTTAGCGCCATTACTCGTAAGCACGCAGGTAACCACGCATTTGGTGACCTTTAGAAACAGGGCTCTGGGGCATTTCGTAACAATAATAGTTATTTATCGTTGAAGCGCTTTACATGCTGCGGAAAAGGCCTTGATGGAAGGGCACGGCCTGCAGAAGAGAAACACGAATCTCGAAGGAAGGGCACGGCTTTAGCCGTGCCGAAAGATGCCCTGTACTCCGCGGCTTTAGCCGCTGAGGTACGATTTTCTTCGGATGTCTTCGCGCTGACTCATGAAGAGGCCGTACCGCAGGGGCTAAAGCCCACACTGGCCGCGGCATTGCGGCACGGCTAAAGCCGTGCCCTTCCTTCGAGATTCGTCTTTCTCTTTTGCAGGCCGTGCTCTTCAGAAGAGCACGTTTTTTCGCAGCCTGTTCAGCCCCTGGGGTACAGCACTTCTATGATGGCGCGTGAAGCCATCTGAAGAAAACCGTACCTCAGCGGCTAAAGCCGCGGAGTACAGGGCATCTTTCGGCACGGCTAAAGCCGTGCCCTGATACAAAGCAGGGTCCTCCGCGACTTGTAAAGCCGTGCCCTTCCTTCGAGATTCGTTCTTGAGTTCGCGGCAGAACCCTTGCATCCGGTTCCTTCGAAGCCGCCGCAGGTGCACAGCCAAAAGCGTCTTGACCATCACAACACACAGAGCAGATTGTGCATCGAATTCCCCAAGCCTCCAGTAAGGCCCTGATGTCATCGACGGCCACCACCAGCTAACCTGTTATTCTGTCGCAAGAGCGCCCCTAGCGTTCCCTTTTCATCCCCGAAAGGAACTCCCTTGAACGACCTGATCCTGAAATCGATTGATGAAGAAATAGCGAAGCTGCGCCAGGTGCGTGCGATCCTTGCAGGTAGCGACACCGCGCCGGGCCGCAAGACCGCCGCCCCGGTTGGCGCCGTGAAGCCGCGCCGCAAACTGAGCGCCAAGGCGCGGAATGCCATCGCTGAGGCGCAACGCAGGCGTTGGGCCAAAGTGAAGAGTCAGAAGAAGGCCGCAGCCCAGGCCCCACCCGCTTAAAAAGACCCCGCAGCAAGTTAACTGATTTCCATCGGCACCCGCATGCCGGGACACGCTCACTTGAGCGTGTCATCGCCTGACCCGTGGCCGTGGCCCATGGTCACAGACTTCTGGACGCCTTTTCCTGTCACCCCTCGCTGCGTTATCCTCATGCAGGAGCGCGAGGGAGTCCTGTGCGTCTCATGACGCAGGTCTGTCGTCTAACTCTTTGTCGTGCCAGAGAATCCCGGGTCGTTCGCTTCCAGCCCTCTGCGCAGCAATCAACTTCCTTGGGTGGTTATGCCATAGACTGTTCTGACAATATCTGCCCTAGCGTGCCGGGGCCCCACCCGATGAATTGTCTTCCCTGGCTGCACTTCCCGGCGCGTGACGCCGCCGACCAACGCGCACGGGAGCCACAAGAACGAGGACGCCAGGTCAATTGATGCAAGACGACATTCGCGACAGCCAAACCAGCCCCGCCGGCCCCGGCACGCCCCGAAACGACACGACCATCGGGCCGGAACATCAATTGCCCCCGCCCAAGCGCTCCAGTTGGATTCGCATCGTGGTCTGGCTCATCATCCTGCTCGCATTCGGCCTGTTGTTCTGGTGGGTCCTGCAGCGTCGCCAAACCGTCGCTGCACCCGCCGGCGGCAGGCGAGGCGCCGCGGGCGGCACCGTAACCTTGAACGTGGAGACCGCGAAAAAGGGCGACATCGGGGTTTACCTCGACGCCATCGGCACCGTCACCCCGGTCTATACCGACACCCTGGTGAGCCAGGTCACGGGCGTCATCACCGACGTGCGCTACCGCGAAGGCCAATTGGTTCGTCGCGGCCAAAGTTTGCTGCAAATCGATCCCCGGCCCTTCCAGGCCAATGTAACCACGGCCCAGGGCGCGCTCGAGCGCGATACCAACCTGCTGGCCCAGGCGGAGATGGATCTCAAGCGCTATCAGGACGCCTGGGCGCGCAATGCCATCCCCAAACAAACGCTGGACGACCAGGAGAAGCTCGTCCTGCAATACCGCGGAACCATTAAAGTCGACCAGGGAACCCTGCAGTACGACCAGGTGCAGCTTGGCTTTACCAACATCACCGCGCCCATCTCCGGCCGCGTCGGCCTCCGCCTGGTGGATCCGGGGAATCTGGCCACCGCCTCCAGCAGCACGCCTTTGGCCGTCATTACCCAATTGCAGCCCATCACCGTGGTCTTCACCATCCCCGAAGACAACGTCAGCCAATTGCAACAGCAGACGCGTCAAGGCAAAGCGCTCCCGGTAGAAGCGCTCGATCGCTCCGAGCAAACCAAGCTGGCCAGCGGCAAGCTGTCCAGCACCGACAACCAGATTGATACCACCACCGGCACTCTGAAGCTGAGGGCCATTTTCGACAACAAAGATGACGCGTTGTTCCCCAATCAATTTGTCAACGCCCGCCTGCTGCTGCAAACCCTGCACAACGTGGTCCTGATCCCTTCCTCAGCCATCCAGCACAACGGCGATGTGGCCTTTGTCTTTTTGATTGAAAACGGTGTCGCGCACATTCACAACATCAAGCCGGGTGTCAGCGAGGCCTCGGAGACTGAGGTCACCGGGCTTAACGCCGGAGACGTGGTGGGCGACAGCAGCTTCGAGAAACTGCAGGATGGCTCCAAAGTCGTTATCTCGAAACAGAAGCTTCTTCCCGCCAACGACGAGAGCAATGCCCCGTGAGCCCGTCGCGTCCATTTATTCTGCGGCCGGTCGCGACCTCCTTGCTGATGGCCGCGATCATGCTTGTGGGCATTGTTGCCTACACGCAACTGCCGGTCTCCGCCCTGCCCCAGGTCGACTACCCGACCATCCAGGTGCTTACGTTTTACCCCGGCGCCAGCCCCGACGTGGTGGCCACCACGGTCACCGCCCCGCTGGAACGGCAATTTGGCGAAATGCAGGGCCTCAGCCAGATGACCTCCACCAGCGCCGGCGCCACCTCGGTCGTGGTGCTGCAGTTCAATCTGTCGCTGAGCATCGACATCGCAGAAGAAGAAGTGCAGTCCGCGATCAACGCCTCGCAGAGCTTTCTGCCGGCGAACCTGCCCGCACCGCCGATCTACAGTAAGACCAACCCGGCCGACGCGCCCGTCCTCACCCTCGGCATCACCTCGACCTCGCTTCCGCTGTCGAAGGTAGAAGACCTGGTCGACACCCGCCTCGCACCCAAGATCTCGCAGCTCAGCGGGGTTGGCCTGGTCAGCATCAGCGGCGGCCAAAAGCCAGCCGTCCGCATCCAGGTGAACCCGGCCCAACTGCAGGGCTATGGCATTGACCTGGAAGCGGTACGAACTGCGCTCATCTCCGCCAGCGTGAACCAGGCCAAAGGTAACTTCGACGGCCCGCGCCAGGACTGGCAGATTGACGCCAACGATCAGCTCATTACCAGCAGTGACTATAAAGATGTCGTCGTCGCCTATCGCAACAATGCCCCGGTCTTTCTGCACGATGTAGCCACCGTTGTCGACGGCGTCGAAAACACCAAGCAGGCTGCCTGGATGAACCAGACGCCGGCGGTCATTCTGAACGTGCAGCGGCAACCCGGCGCCAACACCATCAGCGTCGTCAAGAGCATCCAGTTGCTGATGCCGCAATTGCAGGCCAACCTGCCTACCGGCATCCAGATCACCACCCTCACCGATCTCACCACCGATATCAAGGCGTCGGTGGCCGACGTTGAATTCGAATTGATGTTGACCATTGCGCTGGTCGTGATGGTGATTTTTCTCTTCCTGCGCAACCTGTACGCCACCATCATTCCCAGCGTCGCCGTGCCACTCTCGATCGTTGGCACCTTCGCCGCGATGTATGCGCTGGGCTATAGCCTCGATAATCTCTCGCTGATGGCGCTCACCATCTCCACCGGCTTCGTGGTGGATGACGCCATCGTCATGATCGAGAACATTTCCCGCTATCTCGAGGAAGGCCATACGCCGATGCAGGCCGCGCTCGAGGGTGCAGAGCAAATCGGCTTCACCATCGTCTCCCTGACCGTTTCGCTGATCGCCGTGCTCATCCCCCTGCTCTTCATGGGCGACGTGGTCGGCCGCCTGTTCCGCGAATTCGCCGTTACCCTCGCCGTCACCATCATCATCTCCGCGATCGTCTCGCTGACTCTCACCCCGATGATGTGCTCGCGCATCCTCAAACATAATCCTGCGGAGAAGCAGGGCCGTTTCTATCAGGCGTCCGAACGTGTGTTCGAGAACATGATTGCCTTCTATGGGCGCACGCTCAAAGTCGTTCTACGCTTCCAGGGGCTCACCCTGCTGGTCGCGGTGGCCACCCTGGCGCTGACCATCTTTCTCTACATCATCATCCCCAAGGGCTTTTTTCCGGTGCAGGATACAGGCGTGATCCAGGGCATCTCGCAGGCTCCGGCATCCATCTCCTTTACCGCGATGACCAAACTGCAGCAGGAGCTGGCCAAGGTCATCCTGCAGGATCCGGCCGTCGAGAGCCTCTCCTCCTTCATCGGCGCCGACGGCACCAATACCACGCTGAACAGTGGCCGCATGTCGATCAACCTGAAACCGCTCGATCAGCGCGACCTCAGCGCCTCCGACGTGATTCGCCGCCTGAACAACAGCCTGGCCCAGGTCAACGGCATCAAGCTCTACATGCAGCCGGTGCAGAACATCTCCGTCGATGACCGCGTGAGCCGCACGCAGTATCAATACACGCTCGAAGATCCCGACGTAAACGAACTCGACCTTTGGACCAACAAGTTCGTGGACAAGCTCAAGCAGTTGCCCTCGCTCGAAGACGTCGCCACCGATCAACAGACCGGCGGGTTGACCATCTCGCTAGCCGTCGATCGCGTCTCCGCTTCCCGCCTGGGCATTGCGCCCTCGACCATCGACCAAACCCTTTACGACGCCTTCGGTCAGCGCCAGATCAACACCATGTACACCCAGCTAAACCAGTACCACGTGATCATGGAAGCCCAGCCCGGCTTCACCGTGGACCCTAAAAAGCTGAACAAGATGTACATTCAGGGCAACGCATCGTCCGGCGCGTCCGGCGCTGCTGCCAGCACCTCGTTCTCTGCTTCTGCCTCGGCCACCGCCGGGTCGAATGCAACCACGACAGGTGCCCTTTACACACCCTCCTCCGGGATACTTACACCGCCGGTGGGCGCCCTGGCCGGCAGCACCGCCACCACCGGGACGAGTACTTCCAACCTCACCTCGAGCTCCAGCCCCAGCAATCCCGTGCCCCTGACGGCTTTCGCCCACATTCAACCCGGCACCGAAAACCTCTCCATCAACCACCAGGGTCAGTTTCCTTCAGTGACGGTTTCGTTCAACCTGGGGCCGAACGCGGCCCTGGGAGAAGCCATCGATGACATCAATAAAGTCGTCAAGGATATAGGGTTCCCGCCCACCGTGCAGTCCAGCTTCCAGGGAACGGCGGCTTCGTTCGAGAATTCCCTCTCCAATGAGGCGCTGCTGATTCTCGCCGCCCTGGTCACCGTGTACATCGTTCTGGGTGTGCTGTATGAAAGCTTCGTCCACCCCATCACGATTCTTTCCACGCTGCCCTCGGCTGGTGTCGGCGCCCTGCTCTCGCTGATCCTGTTCCATCAAAACCTCAGCGTGGTAGCGATCATCGGCATCATCCTGCTGATCGGCATCGTCAAGAAGAACGGCATCATGATGGTCGACTTCGCCCTCGAAGGCGAGCGGCAGCGCGGCCTGGGTTCCACCGAGGCCATCTACGAGGCTTGCCTGCTGCGCTTCCGCCCCATCATGATGACCACCATGGCCGCGTTGCTGGGCGGTATCCCGCTGGCCTTCGGCACGGGCATCGGTTCCGAACTCCGCCGTCCCCTCGGTATCGCCATGGTCGGCGGACTTTTATTAAGCCAGGTGCTCACTCTCTACACCACGCCGGTGATCTACATCTTCTTCGACAACCTGTCGCAGCGTTTCTCTGGCGCGCGCGGCCGCACCGGCACCGACCCTGAACCCCAGCCGGCAGGTCACGCATGAGCCTGTCCAGCCCGTTCATTCGCCGGCCAGTGGCAACCACCCTGCTGACGGTGGCGATCGCCATCGCCGGGGGAATCGCCTTTAACGTCTTGCCTGTCTCGCCGCTGCCCCAGGTCGATTTCCCCACCATCAGCGTTTCCGCCGGCCTGCCCGGCGCCAGCGCGCAAATCATGGCCTCGTCGGTGGCCACTCCCCTCGAACGCCAGTTCGGTCACATCGCCGGCATCACCGAGATGACCTCATCGAGTTCCCTCGGCAGCACCAGTGTCACCATGCAGTTCGACCTGAGCCGCAACATCGACGCCGCCGCGCGCGATGTGGAAGCAGGCATCAATGCGGCCAGAACGTATTTGCCTGCCAACCTGCCATCCAACCCGAGCTATCGCAAGATCAACCCCGCCGACTCGCCGATCATGATCATCGGCCTCACTTCTGACAAGTACGACAAAGAAGCGATGTACGACGCCGCATCCACCATCATGGAGCAGAAGCTCTCGCAGATTCAGGGCGTGGGGCAGGTGAACGTCGGCGGCGCTTCGTATCCCTCCGTGCGTGTCGATGTCAATCCGCCGCAGATGAATCGTTACGGCATCACGATGTCGACCATTCAGCGGCTGTTGAGCCTGCAAAATACCGACGTCGCCCGGGGCCAGATCGCGAATAACTCCATCACCGCCGACATCATTACCAACGGCCAAATCTCCCATGCCGACGAATACAAGCCGCTGGTCATTGGCTACCACAACGGCCTCGCCGTCCATCTTTCCGACGTAGCCGACGTGCAGGATTCCGCGCAGAGCATTCGCACCGCCGGCTACCTGAATGGAATTCCATCCGTATCCGTGATCATTACCCGTCAGCCGGGCGCCAATATCATCCAGACCAACCAGCGCATTCACGACCAGCTGCCGTTCCTAAAGGCCGTGATGCCCCAGGGCATCAACATGACGGTCGTTCTCGATCGCACCACCACGATCAAGGCGTCCCTGCACGACGTTGAGTCGTCGCTCATCATCTCGGTCGTGTTGGTGATCCTGGTGGTCTTTGTCTTCCTGCGCAATGGCCGCGCCACCCTCATTCCCAGCGTTGCCGTGCCTGTCTCGCTGATCGGCACCTTCGCTGTCATGTACCTGCTGAACTACAGCCTGGACAATCTCTCCCTGATGGCGCTCACCATCTCCACCGGCTTCGTTGTTGACGATGCGATCGTGGTGATGGAGAACATTTCCCGCTACCTCGAAATGGGTATGAAGCCGGCCGAAGCTGCGCTCAAGGGCGCGCAGGAGATTGGCTTCACCGTGCTCACCATGAGCACCTCGCTGATTGCCGTCTTCATCCCGCTGTTGATGATGGGCGGCATCGTCGGCCGGCTCTTCCGCGAGTTCGCTGTGGTGTTGTCGACGGCCATCATCGTTTCCATGGTGATCTCGTTAACCACCACGCCGATGATGTGCGCTTACCTGCTGAAGCCCCATGCGGGCGAAAAGCATGGGCGTTTCTATCGCGCCAGCGAACGCTTTTTCGATGGCATGCTCAACATCTACAAGCATTCGTTGAGTTGGGTGCTGGACAATTCGGGCTTGATGCTGGTGGTTCTACTGCTGACCATCGTGCTGAACGTAGTGCTGATCATCAAGATCCCCAAGGGCTTTTTTCCCCAGCAAGACACCGGGGCGATGGTCGGCGGTGTGCAGGGACCGCAGGACGCATCGTTCGGCGTGATGAACGATTCGGTCAAGGCCCTGGTGAAGGTCGTCAAGTCGGACCCCGCCGTGGCCAATGTGAATGCTTACATCGGCGGCGGCGGTGGCGGCAGCAATGGCGGATTTATGTACGTTGCCCTCAAGCCGCTCGACGAGCGCAAGGTCGGCGTAGCTGAGATCATCAATCGCCTTCGGCCCAAGATGAACCGCTTGCCCGTGGCCTCGGCCTTTCTCCAGGCCGCGCAGGATCTGCGCATCGGCGGCCGAGGCAGCAACGCGCTCTACCAGTACACCCTGCAGGCGGATAACGTCGCCGACCTCGCCAAGTGGGGGCCCATCCTGCTGGCCAATATGAAAAAGTTGCCCGGCTTGCAGGATGTGAACAGCGACCAGCAGAATGGCGGCCTGGAAGAGGTGGTGAACTACGATCGCGTCACCGCCGCACGCCTCGGCCAGACTCCCAGTTCCCTCGACTCCTCCCTTTACAGCGCCTTTGGGCAGGCCGAGGTGTCCGTCATTTATACCCAGCTGAACCAGTACTACGTGGTGCTTGAGGTGGCGCCGCGCTTCTGGCAATCCCCGGCCGGCTTGAACGCCATTTACCCGGCAGCTTCCGCCAACGGCGTCACCCCGCTCCGGGCGGTCAGCACTTCCAGGTCTGGCACCACGCCCTTGCAGGTCAACCATACCGGCGTCTTTCCGTCGGTAACGGTTTCGTTCAATCTTGCCGCCGGCCTTTCGCTCAGCGACGCGACGCTCCTCATCAACCAGATGCAGGCCAAGCTGGGCATGCCATCGACCATCCACGGCTTTTTCGCCGGTACGCTCCAGGCCTATCAGCAATCGCTCAGCACCGAAC
>Ga0302325_10029980_pt1 | contig 11226 bp, 6 predicted proteins | sample Palsa_T0_2_FD_201948 | JGI IMG/M metagenome (GOLD analysis project Ga0302325, IMG submission 201948) | Peat permafrost microbial communities from Stordalen Mire near Abisko, Sweden - Palsa_T0_2 | ecosystem: Environmental > Terrestrial > Soil > Palsa > Peat permafrost | place: Sweden: Abisko...
ACGCTCCTCGTGGTTGACATAGTCCCATCCGAACTTGCCCTTAACGCAGGTCGAGATCTGGTTGGCATCGCCATGAAGAGGAACAATCTTGAGAATCTTGCGACCCTTGGTCCAGACATCGTAGCTGCAGCCGACGCCGCAATAGGTGCAAACGGTCTTCGTCTGCCGGATACGCTCTTCGCGCATCTTAGCCTCAGTCTGCGAAACCTGCATGATTGCGCCGTAGCCCATCTCAGGCTCGATAGCCTTGACCACGTCGATCATTTTGTCCAGGGATTCTTTGGGCATGCCGCTCAGGAAGCCAGCCTCGCCGAGCATCGATTTCTCCATTAAAGCGTTGCACGGGCAGACCGTAATGCAATGGCCACAGGAAACACAACTCGATCCGCCGATCTGCGTGCCGCCGTCCCAAAGTACGCGAGGATGTTCGAGTTCCCAGCCAATGGAAAGTGTCTCGTTCACCTGCACAGTCTGGCAGGCTTGAACGCACTGGCCACAGAGGATGCACTGACTTGGATCGTAACGGTAGAAGGGGTTGGACATGTCCACTTCATACGGCTTAGGCTTGAAGGGGTGTTCCTGGTGCTCGACATTCAATGCGAGCGCCGTGTTGTGGACGCGGCAATTTTCGTTGTTGTTGTCGCAGACGGTGCAATAAAGCATGTGGTTGCCCAGGATTACGTCGAAGGCTTCGGCTCGGGCATCCCTTGCGCGCTTCGACTCCGTGACAACCTTCAACCCGGGAGTCACCTTCGTTCCGCAGGCGCGCACGAGCTCGCCATCCACTTCCACGAGACATGTATCGCAAGTCTGGATCGGTCCCATCAGTGGAGAGTGATAGCAGATGTGCGTAATCTCTTTGTGACGGAGAACTGCCTCGACCAGCAATTCGCCTTCGCGCGCACCAACGGAATCCCCATCGATCGAAATCTTGATGTCTGACGATGATTCCTGGCGTCCGGATTCGACCCTATCCATTATCCCTACCGTATCCATATCTCCCTCGCGTTACTACCCAGAACTGCCGCCGTGAACGAGAGTGTCTGCCGTGCTCTCCGTGCGGAACTGCAGACGCTCTGAACCCAATAATTCGCAGTCTTTTTTATAGATGCTTTCGGAGCGGTTCAGTTTCCCATGAAGTTGCGAAAACTTTCGTTAGCAAAGCGGCGACCGCGCCTTGAGAAGTCGTCGCCTCGTGCCAAATTCAATCCCTCGCGTCGCCTAACTGCTTCTTTTCAATACAATTAGAGGTCATGGCGGACTGCTATAAATCTTTCCTAGAATGACGTCGACGGCAGCGGAAGCCAATCGCTTGAGCTCTGCATCACCTTGATGCTTGCCGACGCCCGCCAGAAGACGGTACAAGGTGTCGCCCGTCAGTGAATCGTGAAGAATCACCGCCATTCGATCAATTGAAATCGTTGTCTTTCGCAACTCGTCCCGATGACTCTCCAATACGGATCGTATGAAGGAAGCAGTTCTGGCGGGGCCATGCGTGTACCATGCTTTTCCAACTTCGGGACAGTTCACGGCTTCGCCGATAGAGAGACGATAAAGCTCAACAGATCGTTTCGCAGTTATGAGTTTCAGAATATGAAAAGAGAGCTTCTTGAGGCTCTCCTCAAGGTTCAATCCTGTGTAATCGATCTTCGTGAGCGGTTCGCTCGATTCGCGGCACAGGTTCTCGATACTGCTGATGAACAGCCCGCACTTCCCGCCGAATTTGCTGTAGACAGTACTCTTCGAGCCACCGGCCAGCTCGACAATGTTGTCGATGGTGACGCCCTCATAGCCGCGTTTCAAAAACAGGTCTGCGGCCACTTTTTGAAGCTTGCCGTTTCGAGCCTCTCCTCGCGATCGCTTATCGGGCATTCATCTCTCCATCATTGGTGCGCAAAAAGATTCCATGTGATCCAAAGCTTGAATCTCCATCTATTGACAGCATCTTACGCGATCTCTTTCTCCAGATGTGCCGAAAACCGGAGAGTCGAATTTGCAGGCGGCTGCATCTTAATATACTGTACTGTACAGTACAGTATGCTCGTCGAGCAATCGCGAACTATCTGGAGATCACATGGAAACCAACGCCAATGATTTGCTCACTCACTCGAGAGCCGACCATTTTGTTATGCAAAGAGAAGTCGCTATTCAGACGGAATTGAATTCAACGATCAGTGTTGTGCGTCCCGCCGAACTGAGCGCCGAAACGCAGCAGACGTCAGGATCGCTAAGGATGTCCGCTATTGCCGCGATGCATGGCATCGTTTCCTCGCTATGGGCCGGCATTTTTGTGGTCGAGCCCTCAGGAAAGACCGGCATCCACCACCATGGCGAGCAGGACACGGTTGTTTACGTCCTTGAAGGAGAGGCCTTTGTAAGGTGGGGTAACTTCGGAGAACATTCGGCGAATGTAGGAGCCGGTGATTTTCTGCACGTGCCGGCTTGGTTGCCACACCAGGAGGTCAACCCTTCGAGCAAGGATCCATTTCGATGGGTGGTTGTGCGAAGTACGCCAGAGCCGATCGTTGTCAATTTGCCTGATGATTTCTGGACGCTGGCTGAACCGAAACCGATTGAGAGGAAATAGAGATGAATACAAGAAGAGATTTCCTGGGTGCTACTGTCAAAGGATCAGCTATGGCGTTGGCAGCAGCCCTTCTGCCAAAGGCGGGTACTGCATCAAGTGTATCGTCTGGGATTAACAGCCCGGAGCAGGCTGGCAGCACCGGCAACAACGGGCACTACAAGCCACCCTTCAGGTTCGGTATGGGAGGGGTTCCACTCGGGAATGAATTTGCAGTGGTTACGGACAAAGATGCATATGCCACCATCGAAGCTGCCTGGAATGCTGGGGTTCGCTACTATGACATGGCCCCGTGGTACGGATTGGGCCTGGCAGAGCGCAGATACGGAAACTTCCTTCACAACAAGAAGCGCAGTGAATTCGTTCTCTCCTCGAAGGTTGGTAAGCTTCTTAAAGCATCGAAGACCTCCAAGGGTAAGGAGTATTTTCCGTTTTCACCTTCACCGAACGATGTGGTTTACGATTACACAGCGTCAGGAGTGCGACGCTCCATTGAAGACAGTCTGCAAAGACTTGGCATTGACAGCCTGGACATCGCCTTCGTGCACGACATTTCGTCGGATAACAAGAATCTTCCGACACCCTGGCAGGAACAGTTCGAGATCGCTCGAAAGGGTGCATTTCCTGAGTTGACCAAAATGAGGGAAGAGGGATTGATCAAAGGCTGGGGAATCGGCGTCAACACACCAGAGCCAATTATGCGACTCCTTGAAGTGGCAGATCCGGATGTATGCCTTCTTGCCTCGCAGTATTCTCTGATCGACCACAAGAATGCGCTTGATCAAGTGTTTCCGGCGGCCAGGGCCAAGAACGTGTCATTTGTCGTTGGCTCATCACTTAATGCCGGGTTTATCTCGGGAAGTCCACGATACAACTACGGGAAGGAGTCCTACAAGATTCCGCCTGCGTTTCTTGAAAAGCGCAAGAAACTTCGCGAGATTGCAGGTAACCACGGAGTAGACCTGCGAACAGCAGCGCTTCAATTCTCTGCAGCGCCTGACGTCGCGGCAGCCCTGGTTGTAGGCGCCAGCAGCGAGCAGCAGATCCTCGCGGATTACACCTCCATGCAAACCAGTATCCCTGCTGAGTTCTGGGCAGATCTCAAGGCTCAAAATCTGATTGAGCAAAATGCGCCGGTACCCGCCTGAGTACAGGTGTTGGCGCTTGTCATGCATTTCAAATTCGCAACACGAAAAGGAGCAATTTTATGAGTAAGGAACAGACTCTTTCAGCCGCAGCGGCCGGCACGTTTACCATCGGTGGTGACCTTACGGTTAACCGGCTGGGCTATGGCGCGATGCGCATCACAGGACCGGGCGTGTGGGGACCCCCCGCAGACAAAGCCGCTGCCCTTGCGACCCTTCGGCGCGCGATCGACCTCGGCGTGAATCTGATCGATACGGCAGACTCCTATGGGCCCGGCACATCCGAAGAGTTGATCGCAGAAGCACTCTATCCGTATGCCGACGGATTAGTGATCGCAACCAAGGGTGGATGGGAGCGCCCGGGTCCCGGCCAGTGGACACACAATGCCAGCCCGAAGCATCTCACTGAAGCGCTCGAGGGGAGTTTAAAGCGCCTTCGCTTGGACTATATCGACATTCATCAACTTCACGCTCCCGATAATGCCGTCTCCTTCGAGGCGTCGGTAGAGGCACTGGCCAAGCTGCGCGCGCAGGGAAAAATCCGTCATATAGGACTCTCGAATGTGACTCGCGAACATGTTCAGAGGGCTCGCAAGATCGTGCCCATAGTCTCTGTGCAGAATCGCTTCAGTTTCGCCGACCGCGAATCTGACTTCATCGTCGATTATTGCGAGCAGAACAATATTGCCTTTCTTCCGTGGGCTCCACTTGGTCAAGCCAAAGAAGCACATGAGGCGGTCAAGAAGCTTGCGAGCAACCTCAATGCAACTCCTTTGCAGGTCGCATTGGCGTGGCTTCTCAAACGTTCCAAAGTGATCCTGCCTATCCCAGGAACGTCTTCGGTCAAGCACCTGGAAGAGAATATCGCTACCGCTGGTCTTGAGCTCTCTCAGGCGGCGTACGACGAGTTGTCCGCTGTAAGCCACCCACCCGCAAGTCTGCGCGGCTAGCGCCTGGGCTCAACTTCGCGTCATTGCCCCTTGATGAGCCGGGGCACGTTCAATTATCCCCGTAACCGGGAAACCGGAGATGAGGATCATGAGACGTGCCCCGTTGCCTCAGCTGTTCTTTGCCTTGCCACCTTATCTCCAGACAAAAAAGATCTGTAGAAATTGAGCACCGCTCTCCGATCCTGCGAGGTCGGGCTTAGCCCCCGTGCGCGCCAAGGGTTACACTCTGAGGACCGGGATTTCAGAGCAAGTTGGTGTGCGGAAGCTAAGGAGGGTCGATGCTGCGTAGACGCGTTGTGTGCGAAGGGTTGGCAGTGTTGCTGGCTGTTGCCGGATTGGCTGTGGCTGAATCGGGCGCGGCGAGTGCGCAGGCGCAGGCAGCAGCGGCGAAACATGCATTCTCTCCGAAGGACTGGGCGGCGCTTCGCAGCGCGGGAGCGGTGGCGGTTTCTGCCGACGGGACGATTCTCTATATCGTGAGTTTTGGAGGGGATCGCGGGCCGACTCGGCGCGAATGGTGGACGGAGGCGGCCGATGGCAGCCATGCGGCGAAGCTTGAACTGCCTGAGGGGTTTACTCCGATTGGGTTTACGCGCGATGGGCATGGGCTGTATGGCGGGTGGAAGGTGAACAAGGAGCGGCAACTGGCGATCTTTCCCGTGAAGGACGGCAAGGCGGCAGCGGTGCCTTCGGCGGTTGTGTTGCTGCCTCGGGGATTTGAGTCGGCAACGCCTTCTCCGCAGGGAGCCCGGTTTGCGATTGTGGCTGATCCGCGGCCTCCCGACCCGCTGGAGGATGTGCGGCACGTGCAGGAGCCGGATGAGTCCAGCTTGTATCTGGTGAATGCGGATGAGACCGGCGGGCAGTGGTGGTGCGGCGGGCTGAAGGATATTTCTGGCGCGGCGGCGTGGAGCGCGGATGGCGATTCGCTGGCGGTGCTTTCGCAGCTGCCTCGGATCGGGCACCACGATGTGAGCACGGCGATCGATGTGTGCAGCGCGGCTGGCGCGCGCCACGTAACGGATATTCAGAACTCAGTGAATGGGATTGCTTGGGCTGAGGGTGGACGGGAGATTGCCTTTCTTTCGACGAAGTCGGATGTGTTGACTCCAGAGCATGTTTGGACGGTGCCGGCTGCTGGCGGCGCGGCGGAGGATCGCACGCCGAAGCTGGATGGGACAGCGGTACAGCTGGCGGGAGATGCGCGAGGCCGGGTGTGGATAGTGATGAATCATGGCGTTCTGAGTGAGGTGGATGCGTTTGCGGATGGCGCGCTGAAGGAGGCGTATCGCTGGCCGGATGGCGTGGTGGCGGGCGTGCCGGTGAGTTCGGAGTATGCGGGGTCGAGTGAGCAGTTGGCGCTGACGGTGGGGGACGCCGCACATGCGAGGAACATTGCTGTACCGGAGGGCGACCATCTGCGGAAGATTACGCAGGAGGGCGATGCGCAACTGGCTGCGGTGAATCTCGGCACGGTGCGCGTGGTGCAGTGGAAGAGCAAGAAGGGAATTGCGCTGGAGGGGATTGCGACGTTTCCGGCGGGGTATGTTGAGGGCAGGAAGTATCCGTTTCTGGTGCTGCCGCATGGCGGCCCTGAGGCGAACGATGAGCTGAGCTTCGATCCGTTTTCGCGGACGATTGCGGGGCTTGGGTATGTGGTGCTGCAACCGGAGTATCGCGGGTCGACGGGGTATGGAGCGGATTTTCTGGCGGCGATCTATCAGCACTTTGGCGACCGGGCGTATGAGGATGTAGACAGCGCGACAGATGAGGCGATTGCGCAGGGATGGGCCGATCCGAACCGGCTGGCGATTTTTGGGTGGAGCGCGGGCGGATTTATGACTTCGTGGACAGTGACGCAGACGGGGCGGTACAAGGCTGCGATTGAGGGAGCGGGGATCACGGATTGGGGTCCGTTTATGTGGACCAGCGATATTCAGCAGATCGATTATGACGCGCGGTGGACGGAGGATGATCCAGAGGCGTTTCGGAAGTTCTCTGCGGTGGCGTTTGCGAAGAATGTGACAACTCCACTGCTGATTTTGCATGGCGAGGCAGATCAGCGAGTGCCGACGTTTCAAGGGACCGAGTTCTTTCAGTTGCTGGCGGCGCGGGGGAAGACGGTGCACATGGTGACTTATCCCGGCTCGCCGCATTTTCCAGTGCTGTGGGAGCAGCGGCTGGATGTGATGGATGAGGTTAAGGGGTGGCTCGAAAAATATAACAAGTAAAGGTCTAATTCTGGATTCATTTCTCCAGGCGTCCTCTGGCGGATTTTCTTTTGAGGAATCATTGGGCCGCGATGGGGATTCTTAAGGTAAGTTTTGTGGAAGGCGTATTGCTGGGACAGGCGTCGATATAGAATTGCCGCATATCTGAAACACGACGAACTTATCGCGTCTTCTCAGTCATCTCTTGCTCGCAATCTGGACGAGCCAAAGGAATCAGCGGAATGTTTCGAAACAAATGTGCGATCTTCTGGACAGCCGGGGTAATCGCTGTCGTTGGCCTGGGCTGTGCAGCAGGCGTGGGACAGCAGGCAAGGCAGTACACCGCCGAGGACTATGCCGCGGCGGAGCGGTTCATGGCTTACAACGTGAATCCGCTGGCGTACAAGGGCGTGGTGAGGGCGCAGTGGCTTGAGGATGGGCGATTCTGGTATCGCGATACGGATGCCAGCGGCGCGACGTATGTCGTGGTTGATCCGGCCAAGGGGACGCGCGCGGCGGCTTTTGATCAGGATAAGCTGGCTGCGGCGCTCAAGCAGCCTTCCAACGGCGCGATCAAGGACGATGCGAAGCATTTGGTGATCTCTGAGTTCTCGCTGGCCGATCATGACACAGTGCTGACTTTCGCCTACTCGGGCGTTCCTTATCGCTGCGAACTGGCGGCGAGTGGGGATGTGTGCAAACGGCTTTTGCCGGCTGATGCTGTGCCGAAGACTTCAGGTCAAGCAGGCAGTCATGCTGAACGGCATCCGCCGCTTTCGATTTCGCCGGATAAGAAGCTGGGCGCTTTTGTGCGCGACTGGAATCTTTGGATTCTGAATCTGGAGACAGGGGCTGAGACGCAGCTGACTACCGATGGCGTGAAGGATTACGGCTATGCCACGGACAATGCGGGGTGGAAGCAGTCTGAGGCTGCGATCCTGCTGTGGTCGCCCGACTCGAAGAAGATTGCTACGTTTCAGCAGGACCAGCGCAAGGATGGCGAGATGTACCTGGTGCCAGTGACGAACGGGCACCCGACGTTGAAGGCTTGGAAGTATCCGCTGGTGGGCGACGCGAATGTGACGATGATCGAGCGGGTGGTGATCGATGTGGATTCGCATACGATGGTGCGGCTGAAGATGCCTCCCGACCAGCATCGATCTACGCTTTGCGACGATGTGGCATGCCATGGGACGACGTGGGATGACGTTGAGTGGAGTCCGGATGATGCCCGCCTGGCGTTTGTATCGACTTCGCGGGATCACAAGCAGGAATGGCTGCGAGTCGCTGATACGGCTACGGGCGATGTGCGCGATGTGATGGGCGAGACAGTGGCCACGTTCTATGAGAGCGGCAACGGCAAGATCAACTGGCATTATCTGCCTAAGTCGAATGAGATTCTGTGGTTCAGCGAGCGGGATAACTGGGGCAATCTTTATCTCTACGATCTGACGACAGGGAAGCTGAAGAACAAGATTACCCATGGCGAAGGCAATGTGACCCAGGTGCTGCGCGTAGACGAAAAGACGCGGACGATTTACTTCGTTGGTGTGGGCAAGGAGCCAGGACGCGATCCTTATTACGAGCATTTCTACAGCATTCATTTTGACGGGACCGGGCAGAAGCTGCTCACGCCGGAGAATGCTGATCATAGCGTGAAGATTTCGGAGGACGGCCGGTATTTTGTCGATTCGTACTCTACGCCTACCGAGCCGCAAATAACTGTCGTTCGCAATAGCGACGGCAAGATTGTTATGGATGTTGCGAAGCAGGATATTTCGAAGCTGCTTGCTTATGGATGGGTACCGCCAACGCCAATTAAGGTGAAGGCGCGGGATGGCAAGACGGAGCTTTACGGGCTGATGTACAAGCCATCGCATTTTGATGCCACGAAGAAGTATCCAGTCGTCAATTATGTCTATCCTGGTCCGCAAACAGGTTCGTGCGGCAGTCGCGAATTCAGAGCTTCTCACGTAGACAATCAGGCACTGGCAGAGTTGGGCTTCGTCGTCGTTTGCATCGATGGAATGGGTACGCCATGGCGGTCTAAGAGCTTTCACGAGGCATGGTACGGCGACCTTGGGGATAACACGATTCCCGACCAGGTTTCGGGGATGAAGGACCTGGCGGCGCAGTTTCCGTTTATCGATGTGGAGCGCGTAGGAATTTATGGGCATTCTGGCGGCGGCAACGCGACGGTCGCGGCGATGTTCCACGCTCCCGACTTCTTCAAGGTGGGGATTGCGGAGAGCGGCAACCATGATGAGCGCGATTACGAAGACGACTGGGCAGAGAAGTGGTCCGGGCTGGTGGTGAAGCAGCCGGATGGCACGAGCAACTACGACTCCCAGGCGAACCAGAACACGGCGAAGAACCTCAAGGGCCATTTGCTGCTGGCGCATGGGTCGATGGATGACAATGTTCCGCCGAATAACACGCTGATCGTTGTGGATGCATTGATCAAGGCCAACAAGGACTTTGATTTGCTGCTGATCCCCAATGTGCCGCATGGCTATGGGCCGGCGTCGCAGTACATGACTCGGCGTCGCTGGGACTACTTTGTGCGGTACCTGGCTGGGGCTATCCCGCCGACTGAATATGAGATGAAGCCTTACTCAGTGGCTGCCGCGACGATGCGCGGCGGACCTTCTGCTGAGGACGGTGCTGACGGGGATTTGCAAGATGACCTGGAGCCCTGAGCGAGGCTTGACCTAGCCCCAGATTGCTGTCACGACGTAGTTTGTGACGAATGCCGCGCCGTAGGCCAGAACGAGCATGTAGACGAACTGCGCGGCAGGCCACTTCCAGCTATTGGTTTCACGGCGTACGACGGCAATGGTCGAGGTGCATTGCAGGGCGAAGGCGAAGAAGACCATCAGAGCTACTGCTCCGCCCAGCGGCAGATCGTGGTGCAGGGCTGTTTGCAGGCTCAGGGATTGGGTCTCCGGGTCAGCTCCGTAAAGTGTGCCCATGGTGCCAACCATGACTTCGCGGGCAAGCACGCTGGTGAGCAGGCCGATGCCGATCTTCCAGTTGAAGCCTAGGGGATGGATGATGGGTTCGATAAGGTGCCCCAATCGCCCGATGACGCTCTCGCTCAGTTCCGGCGCATGACCGGCATGAACGGGCAGATTCGCCAATACCCACAGAGCCAGGGTGACGCAGAGAATGACTGTGCCGGCCTGCTTGAGAAAGACGCTGCCGCGGTCAACCAGGCGAAGACCCAGAGAGCGGAGGGTCGGCATGCGGTATTGCGGCAGTTCGAGGATGAACGGCGTTTCGCTGGATTTGAGAATGGAGCTCTTGAGCAGGCGCGCGGTAACCAACGCTGCCAGAAAGCCGATGGCGTAGAGGCTTAGCATGACGATGGTTTTGAGCCCGATGAGGCCGCCGGCAAAAGCTATGTTGGGAATGAACGCTGCGATGAAGAGCAGGTAAACAGGCAGGCGCGCCGAGCAGGTCATAAAGGGCGTCACGAGGATGGTAGCCAGGCGGTCGCGCTTGTTTTCAATGGTGCGCGTAGCCATGATCGCCGGCACGGCGCAGGCATAGGCCGAGAGCAGCGGGATAAAGGCCTTGCCGTTGAGGCCGATCGAGCGCATAACACGGTCTGCAATGAGCGCGGCGCGGGCCAGGTAGCCGGTGTCTTCGAGGATCCCAATGAAGAGGAAGAGAAGCAAAATCTGGGGGAGAAAGACGAGGACGGAGGTTACGCCGTTCCATGCGCCGTCGAGCACGAGCGAGCGAATCCAGCCGGCAGGGAGAAATCCAGTGGCCCACTTGCCGAAGTGCGCGAGCACGGACTGAAGGCCGTCGCTGAGCGGCAGGCCAACGGAAAACACAACCTGGAAGACGCCGAAGACTACGACGAGAAACAGAATGGGTCCCCAGACCGGATGCAGGAGCACTGCGTCTACACGGCGCGAGGCGTGGGCCGAAAGAGGCGCGCGGTAGCCGGTGCGCGAACTGACCTGCGCTGCCCAGCGATGCGTGCTCATGGCGTTGCCGAGGACGGGCAGCATCAATTTCGGCTGCTCATTCTTGCTGCCATGGCGGTTGAGGAAGAGCTGAATCGAGTCCAGGCCCGTTCCTTTGGTCGCGCTGACCAGGGCTACCGGCGCGCCTAGTTCCTGGGCCAGCAGGAGCGGGTCGATTGCGCCGCCCCGGGCGTCCATCAGGTCGCTCATATTGAGGAGGACCATGGTGGGCAGGCCGAGCGCCAGGACAGGCGCCGCCAGCATCAGCTGCCGGGTGAGGTGAAGGGAATCGAGGACCAGCAGAACGGCATCGGGCTTGGGGGTGCCGGGCATGTGGCCTTCGAGCACCTCAATGGATAC
>Ga0302325_10029981_pt1 | contig 11226 bp, 13 predicted proteins | sample Palsa_T0_2_FD_201948 | JGI IMG/M metagenome (GOLD analysis project Ga0302325, IMG submission 201948) | Peat permafrost microbial communities from Stordalen Mire near Abisko, Sweden - Palsa_T0_2 | ecosystem: Environmental > Terrestrial > Soil > Palsa > Peat permafrost | place: Sweden: Abisko...
GACCACGTCGTAGGTGTGGGCCTTGAGCTTGAGGGAGATGTCCTCGGCAAAGAGGCCGGTATGGATGCGGTAACCGAGGCTCCCAAGCTGGTCGACGACGGCGCGCTGAACCTCGGCCTCGTCCACGCAGACGAGGGCGGTCAGGTCGTCGGGCTCGAAGACGTCGTAACGGGTCTGGATGTCCATGGCGTCGGCAATCAGTGGTCGAGGGTGAGGGAGCCGGGCAGGAGGGCGGCATCGGGCGCCGGCGCGACCTTGTCCAGGCGCAGGCTGGCGGCGTTATCGGCGATGACGCCGCGAAGCTTTTTCGTATTGTCCAGGGCCCGGGTTACCTTGCCCTTGCGGGTGGCGTAGAGGTTGGCGGTCTCCTCGGTGAGGAGGTCGGCTTCGTAGCCGCGGGCGATGGACTGGTCGAAGGTGTGCCAGCCGAATGTGGCGTTCGAGTCGATGATGTCGTAGAAGGTGCGGTGCTCGTTTTCGCCGAAGGCCGTCGCCTCGCGAACGCGAAGATTGGTGCCCATGACCTCGGTGAGCAGGAGGCGGCCGCCGCCGCGTTTGGGGGCCAGCCGCTGGCTGACGATGTAACGCAGCGTATCGGCGAGCCGCAGCCGGAGCTGCTTCTCCTCGGTCTGATCGAAGAGGCCGGTGATGCGGTTGATGGTCTGGCCGGCGTCGATGGTGTGGATGGTGCTGACGACGAGGTGGCCGGTTTCGGCGGCCGTCAGGGCGATCTCGACGGTCTCGCGGTCGCGCATCTCGCCCACGAGGATGACCTTGGGCGCCTGGCGCAGCGCGGCGCGCAGGCCGCTGGGGTAATCGTCGAAATCGCTGCCGAGCTCGCGCTGGGAGAAGGTCGAGTTCTTGTGGCGATGGACGAATTCGATGGGGTCCTCGAGGGTGACGATGTGGACGGCCTGCGATTCGTTGATCTCGTTGAGCAGGGCGGCGAGGGTGGTGGTCTTGCCGCAGCCGGTGGCGCCGGTGATCAGGACGAGCCCGTTTTTCTCGTGGGCGATCTCCTGGAAGATGGGGGGCAGGCCGAGGCTGTTGAGGGTGGGCACCTCGGGCTGGGGCTTGCGCATGACGATGGCAAAGTTGCCCCGCTGTTTGAAGATATTGACCCGGAAGCGAAACCGGTCGTTGAGGGCGTAGGAACAGTCGCATGAGCCCATCATCAGCAGTTCCTTGATGAGGCGGCGCTCCTCCCCGATGATATTGAGGGCGAGCGTCTCGGTCTGGGTGGCGGTGAGCCGCTGGACGTCGGGATGGATGTCCACCTGCTTGAGCTCGCCGTAGCTTTCCACCTGGAAGGGGCGGCCTACGGTAAAGAGCAGATCGGAGACACCCGGGTGCGCCTCCATCATGGAAGTCAGAACGCGGTCAAAGTCGGCACGGCGCATGATGGGCTATTCTTCAAGGTCATCCGGCGGGGTCTTGAGCAGCGCGCGGAATTTTTTCTTGTCGCTGGATTTTTCGTAGGCTTCCTCGGCGGATATGCGCGCGGCCCGCAGGTGCTCCATGATCGCGTCATCCAGGGGCTGGTTGCCCTTTCTTTTGCCGACCTGCATCATGCCGGCGATCTGGTGGGTCTTGCCTTCCCGGACCAGGTTGGCGATCGGGGCGTCGCAGACCAGGATTTCGAGGGCGGCGCAACGGCCGGGCTGGTCCACGCGTTTGAAGAGGTTTTGCGCAACCACGCCCTTGAGGGACTCGCTCAACCCGGCGCGGACCTGGTTTTGCTGGTTGGTGGGAAACACGTCGATGATACGGTCGATGGTTTTCGGGGCGTTGGAGGTGTGGAGGGTGCCGAAGACCAGGTGGCCGGTGGAGGCGGCGGTGAGCGCCAGCTCGATGGTCTCGAGGTCGCGCATCTCGCCGACGAGAATGATATCCGGGTCCTCGCGCAGGGCGCCCCGGAGGGCGGAAGCGAAGGAGCGGGTATGGACGCCCACCTCGCGCTGGTTGACCAGGGATTGCTGGCTGCGGTGGACGAATTCGATGGGGTCCTCGACGGTGATGATGTGGTCCTTGCGGTGAAGATTGGCGTAATCGATCATGGCCGCCAGGGTGGTGGACTTGCCGGAACCGGTAGGGCCGGTTACAAGGACCAGGCCTTTCTTGAGCATGGCAAAGCGCTTGAGGACCGGCGGCAGGCCGAGGTCCTCCATCGTCAGAACATTGCTGGGGATGAGCCGGAAGACGGCGGCGATGCCGTGTTTCTGGTTGAGGAAATTTGCGCGGTAGCGCGCGAAACCGGGGTACTCGTAGCCGAAGTCAACGTCGCCGGTTTCCTCGAAGGTCTTGATCTTGGTTTCCGGGGCGATTTCGTAGACGAGGGCCTTGAGGTCGTCGCTTTCGAGGGGCGGGGCGTCGATGCGAACGAGGTCGCCATGGATGCGGAGCATCGGCTGATTCCCCGTCGAGAGATGAAGGTCCGAGGCCTTCTGCTCCATCATGAACTTGAAAAAAGAGTCGATCCTGGCCATAGCGCAGGAGAGATAAAGCCAGAAGAATGCCAGACCGCCGGGTCATTGCGCCTGGAAGGGGTATTTTTGGCAATGGGGCGCCCATTGGCGAGGGACCGCACCCCTGAGTGCCCCAACGGACCTAAACGAGCTAAATCAGCCCCGTTGCTCGCTCTTCATGGCGTCGAGCGTTGAACGGACCTGCACCAGGAGCTTCTGCTGGGTGTAAGGCTTCGGGATGAAGCCGCGCAGGCCCTTGGCGAGCATCCACTTGAGCTTGTCCTGCTCCGTGAAGCCGCTGCTCAGGACGACGGGCACCTGGGGATTGATCATCCGCAGCTCGCTGAAGACCTCCGCGCCATCCATAATGGGCATGGTGAAATCCAGGATGACCAACTCGATCTGATTTTGGAGCTTCTTGTAAATATCGAGGGCCTGAAAGCCATCCCGCGCGGTCACGACCCGGTACCCCTCATCGGTGAGAACCCGCTGGGCCAGCAGGGTGACGAAGTCCTCGTCATCAACAATCATGATGAGCTCGCGAGGGCCGTCGGGATTGGCGATGCGGACTTCGACATGCTGCTTCTCACCCGAGGATGTCCCCTGGCGGGCCGGGCTCGGGGCTGAGCCGAAGCTGCCCGGCCCGGGGAAGGGGTGGACCTTGGATTGGCGCTCGGCCGCCTCGCCGCTACGCTCGAGCATGGTCCTGGAGAGCTCGGCGGCGCGGTCCACGGCGCTGCGCATCATGTCATAATAGCGAGCGGCTTCCGGATTGCCGCCGGCGAAGCGCTGGAGGAACTGGCTGGATTCCGTGATAACCTGCAACAGGTTATTCAACTCGTTGGCGGTCGATTTGACCCACTGGAGTTCGTCGGGGGGCATAGTTGTGACGGACCCGGATTTACCGGGCGCCGTCCTCATCGTCGTTGCAAGCCCACCATACGCAGCCCACGAACGCAACAAAGACAAAGGAAAACATGCCTAGAGTTAGCATAGATCAGTTTTTGGAGGTGGGTAATGCAGTAGTTGGGGGCAAAGGTCAACAGCATTTCGCATACTCATCAAATCCGCACGGAAAAAAAATCCTGGAAAACCGCGCGGTACACCTCCCGCTTCATCTTGGGCAGCCAGTCAATGTCGAACGCGGCAGGGTCCACCCAGCGGATGCCGCGGAACTCCGGGTGCGGGGTCTTGACGTCGATTTTGGCGGCATCGCCCGTGAAATCGGCCAGGAAATAGTGCTGCTCCTTGCCGTGGAACCCCTTGACCACCTTGTCGTTGCCAAAGAGGTAAAAGTACGGGCCCTTGCTGGTCAGGATCTGGTAACCCGAGGGCTCCAGGGAGATTTCCTCGCGAAGCTCGCGCGCCAGGGCTTGCGCCAGGGTCTCGCCTTCGTCCACGCCGCCTTGCGGGAATTGCCAGGCTCCGGCGCGGTCGAGCCGCTCGCCAATGAGAATTTTTCCCGCGCCATCGCGCAGGATTGCGGCCACATTGAGCCGGTATCTGATATCGGGTTGTTCCGACTTTTTCGCCATGAGTTCACGATTGAGAATGACGGCGGCGCTTGCAAGCCTCGTGGTGGTAACAATCGCATTGCGCTGCCTGTGGCTCTGGCAGCCCGAACGGCAATTGCTGCTTCACCAGGCACATCTTCGCCGCGCACTCGAGGGGCGGGATTGGGCGCGCATCGATGCCCTGATGGATGCCGGATACGCCGACCGGTGGGGCTACACGCGGGCCACGGGCCTGCGGGAGGCGCGGCAATGGATGGGGCAATTCTTTGTGCTTACCGTGACGGCCGAGCCGGTTGGGGATCAGTGGACCGCCCGCGGCGGCACGGTGACCGAGCGATGGAATATCGATGGGACCGGGACGGAGCTGGCCGGGATGGTCAAGGATCGCGTCGATGCGCTGCACGCGCCCTTCGTCTTCCAGTGGAAGCACGGGAGCTGGAAGCCGTGGGACTGGACCCTGACCCGCGTGGACAACCCGGACCTGGATTTGAGCGGGCCGGAGATGTGAGCGGGCTCTCAATGCGGCATCTCGATGATGCGGCGGACGGGGTCGTTCGAGCCCGGAGTCGAGAGGATCGGAGCGGGGTTGGTGGAGAGGAGTTCATAGCCGGTCAGGAGGAACTCGGGATAGAAGCCGTTGCTGGCCGGTTCGTAAACGGTGTCGCCCGAGAAGCGGCCGTACAGTTTGTACTCATAGCCGTGATCGCTGCCGAGGACGCCCTTCTGGCGGTCGGGGGCCAGCTTGGTTTGCTCATTCATCATGACCAGCTTGGCGGTTTTCCACGGCTGCCCGGGCGCGCGGACGAAGCCCCAGAATTTGTAATCCACCTTGAAGTAGCGGCGGCCGATGAAGTAATCGCCCGGCGGCTCGTTCTTGATGGCCTCAATCATGGCTGTGTGCGCGGCGTGGTCGGTCTGGGCCTGGTCGCTTTCGCAACCTGCCAGGATGAAGAGGCTCAGGAGGGTGAAGAGGAGCGGGAGCGATGGTTTCATATGGCGATGGAAGGCGGAGTGTAGCGGAGGATGGGAAAAATCCGAAATGGGAAAATGCGAGGGAAGAATTGGGCGGGTTAAGCTCGCCAATAGTCCTTATTTCAACAGGCTCCTAGGAGCAATGTTGTCGTGCAAGACGCGGGGATTATGGGGGGGGAGCCTGTCTTCAAGGGAACCCGCGTGCCGGTGAAGAGCCTTTTCGACCACCTCGAAGCCGGGGACTCCATCGAGGATTTTCTCGACGGGTTTCCGAGCGTGAAAAGAGAGCAGGTCATTGCGCTGCTGGAAGAGTCGAAAGCCCACGCCCTTGCGCCGTCCTGAATGCGCGTTCTTTCTGGACGAAAACCTCAACTGGCGTCTGAAACGCGACTTGCCGCGGCATGCGGTGGAGTCGGTACCCTTGCTCGGGTGGGCCGGAATTGAAAACGGGGCGCTGTTGCGGAAGGCGGTGGAATCGGGCTTCGAAGTCCTTGTAACGATGGACAGCAACATGGTTCACCAGCAGGACTTGCCGGCTTATCCGATCGCCGTGCTTGTGCTGCAAGCCCGCAGCAACCGGCTTCAAGATACTCGCCCGCTCATGTCTGCCGTCCTGCAGGCGCTGCCTCACGCCCCGAAGGGAGCACGCACGATCATCGAATCGTAAAGCTCAAAGCGAGGCCGGCGTCCCAATCATCTCCCGGAACTCGGGCTCGCTCACGATCTTGACGCCCAGGCTTTGCGCCTTGGTCAGCTTGCTCCCCGCTTCCTCGCCGGCCAGCAGGTACGAGGTTTTCTTGCTGATGCCCGACGAGACCTTGCCGCCGTGCTTCCGGATCGCTTCGGCGATGGCCTCGCGCTCCTCGGAAAGCGTGCCGGTGATGACCCATGTGGTCCCGGCGAGCGGCGCATTGGCCGGGGGGATGTGGCGCGGGTCGCGCGCGCCCATGTTCAGGCCGGCGGCTTTGAGCCGTTCCAGCAGGGCCCGGTTGTGCTCGTCGCGGAAAAAATCGAAGATGCTCCGGCCCATGATCTCGCCCACGTCCGGGATGCGCTGCAGTTCATCCAGGCCGGCGTTCATCATCGGCTCGATGGTGTGGAAATGTTTTGCGAGGTTGCGCGCCCCGGTCGCCCCGACGTGAAGGATGCCGAGCCCAAAGATGAGCCGCCAAAGCGGGCGGTTCTTGCTCTCCTCGATGCCGGCCAGCAGGTTCTCGATGCTCTTGGGCCCGGTGCGGGGGATGACCGCGAGGCGTTCGGCGGTGAGTTTGTAAATATCGCTGACCTCCTCCGCCAGGTTCTGCTCGACCAGTTGTTCGACCATCGCTTCGCCCAGGCCTTCGATGTCCATGGCGCCCCGGCTGGCAAAGTGCCGGAGCTTGCGCCGGACCTGCGCGGGACATGCGGCGTTGATGCAGCGGACGGCGACCTGTTCCGGGTCGCGCACCACGTCGCCGCCGCACACGGGGCACTTGTCCGGCATCTTGAATACCCGCTCCTGGCCGGTGCGCGCCTCTTTTTTCACGCCGGTCACGGCGGGGATGATCTCGCCGGCCTTCTCGACGACGACCAGATCGCCGATGCGGATGTCCTTGCGCGCGATTTCCTCCTCATTGTGCAGCGTGGCGCGGGCCACGGTCGTGCCGCTGACGAAAACCGGGTCCAGCTCGGCCACGGGGGTGAGCACGCCCGTGCGGCCCACCTGGATGATGATGTCGCGCAGCCGCGTCTCGGCCTGTTCGGGGCGGTACTTGTAGGCGATGGCCCAGCGCGGCGCCTTCGAGGTGAAGCCGGCGCGCTCCCGCTGCGCGAAGGAGTTGACCTTGACCACCGCTCCGTCGGTCTCGAAGGGGAGGCTGTGGCGCGTCTGGTCGATGTGCCGGATGGCGGCCAGCACTTCCTCGAGCGTCCTGGCGAGCGCCGTCTTGCCGTGCGGCAGGTCCAGGCGATCCAGCAGCGCAAGGCCCTCGAGGTAGGTGTTCAGCGGTTCGCCGCCGGCGACCGCGCCCATGCCGTGGAGGATCAGGCCGAGCGGACGCTTGCGGACGATGGCGGCGTCGAGCTGCTTGAGCGAGCCCGCGGCGGAATTGCGGGGATTGGCGAACTCCGGCAGCCCGGCGGCGGCGCGCTCCTCGTTTAATTTTCTAAAACCCTCGCGGGTCATGTACACCTCGCCGCGGACCTCGAGCAGATCGGGGCCTCCCTTGAGCTCGCGCGGGATGCCGCGGATGGTGAGAACATTTTGGGTGACGTCGTCGCCGGTGACGCCATCGCCGCGCGTGGCGGCATATTGCAGGCGGCCATGCTCATAGAGGAGCGAGACGGCGACGCCGTCCACCTTTGGCTCGACCACCAGCTCGATCTCCTCGCCCGGCGGCGGCAGATGCTTCTCAAGCCGGTGAAACCACTCGACCACTTCCTCTTCGGAGTAAGTGTTATCCAGCGAGAGCATCGGCGTGCGGTGCGTCACGTGGGCGAATTCCTCGAGCGGCTTCCCCCCAACGTGCTGGGTGGGGGAATCGGGCGTGCGCAGCTCCGGGTGTCGCTCCTCCAGCTCCGCCAGCTCGCGCAAAAGCGCGTCGTATTCCTGGTCGCTGACGGTGGGAGCGGCTTCCTGGTAATAGCGGCGGTTGTGTTTCTCTATAATTTGCCGGAGTTGTCTGGCGCGGTCTTGCGGGGAGGGGTCCATGGGATGCGGGCGTACGTGACCTTACACTTTAACCTGAACTTGAACCCTTCTGGAAAATTCGAAATTCGAACCAGGCGCGAGTCGCCGCCGGAAATGGGAGGCGGTCGATCAACTCAAAAGGCGGCTGACTACGCCCTGAGTTCCGGGACGTGTTCATCCTCGTATTTCTCGACGAGGACACCCAGCACGTCCATCAAAGAAGCCAGCGGATGATTTTCGTCCTCTCCCACAGTGTCCGTGAGCTGATCAAGCACTTCGACTAATTCCCGGTATTCCTTCTCAGAGTGGGGCACCCGCACCGCGTGGGAAATTCGCGGCCACGCTTGGGTCACTTTTTCCAGTTCGATGGTGGACATGCTATTTTTTCCATTTCCCGGCGTCGTACTCCTTGTGAGTCAAGACGTGGCGGATGAAGGCTTTGTTTCGATTATAATGCAGGGCGGCAATCAGTCTAGCCTTGTTGCCGCCGATGTTGAAGACGGTGAATTTCCCAACCTGATCGGCAAAAGGGAACATCTCACGCAACTGGGCGAAATTTGCGAATCGGTGCCGGCGCATCAAGCCGTACCAATGCGCCAGCGATGATTTTGCCTCCGGGTGCTTCTCGGCAAACTCGTTGAGTCGCTTCCTCGTGATGACATGCATGGCCGTTCAATTTGGCGCTTGGCGGCTGGAGATGTAAAGAAACGCCAATTTTCTTTCCAGTTCTTGTCGACGTGTAAAAATTCGCCCGATGAGCATTGAGCCGCCTCCCGAATCATCGGCCCCCAGGCGCGTGCTGGGGATCGAGGGCGGCGGCACGAAGACGGAATGGGCGCTGCTGGACGAATTCGGGCGCGAGCTGCGCATGGGCGCGCTGCCCGCGGCGAATCTGCGCCTCATCGGCGATGAGGATTTGCTCGATCTGCTGCGCGTGTTGCCGGCGGAGGCGACGCACGTGGGCGCCTTCCTGGCCGGTTGCGCGGATGGCGCGGACCGGAAGCGGCTCGAGGCGCTGGTGCAAAGGGTGTGGCCCTCGGCGGTGGTGGCCGTGGGCGGGGACCGCGAGTCGGGCTTCGCGACGGCATTTGGGGAGGAGGACGGCATCGCGGTCATTGCGGGGACGGGCTCGGCGGTCACGGGCCGATGCCGGGGACGCATTGTCAAGGCGGGCGGCTGGGGCCATCTGCTCGGCGATACGGGCAGCGGTTACCAGCTCGCGATGACGGCGCTGCGGTTCGTGCTTTCCAATTACGACTTGAGCCGGACCTCGGACCTGCTGAGCCAGGGCATCCTGCGCGCACTGGCGCTCAATCGCCTCGAGGACCTGGTGGCCTGGGTGGCCAATGCGGACAAGATGTCCGTCGCCAAACTTGCGCCGGTGGTCTTTCAGGCGGCGAAGGAAGGCCACCAGGAGATGATCGCAGCAATCCAGAACGGCGCGCACGCGCTGGCCGAATATACGCGCAGCGTGGCGCTCCGGCTCGAGCGCGAGGCGCCCGAGGTGCGGCTCCTGGGCGGGCTCTTCGAGCATCACCGGGAGTACGCGGAGTTCTACGCCGATTACGCGGAGGACCTCTTGCCGGGGGCGAAGGTTGCCGTGTGCGCGCGATCGGGCTCGCTGGGCGCGGCCTGGCTGGCCAGCCGCGTTACGCCTGGCGCGAGGCCCGCCCCGGTGTCTGAGCCGCTGGACCTGCCCGACCTCGCGGCGGCAGCGACCGAGCAGCGGAATCCGCGCTCCGCGGCCATGGAGAGGCTGGCCACGCCGGAGTTGGTGGAGCTGTTCATTCGCGAGGAGGCGGAAGTGACGCGGGCGCTGGCCGAGGCGGTCGGAAAGCTGGCGGCGGCGGCGGACCTCGTGGCGGCGGCGTTGCAAGCGGGCGGACGGCTTTTTTACACGGGCGCGGGAACCAGCGGGCGGCTGGGGGTGCTGGACGCGAGCGAAATTCCGCCGACCTTCGGCGCATCGCCGGAACTGGTGCAGGGGATCATCGCGGGGGGCGTGAGCGCGCTGCACTCGGCGGCGGAGGGAGCGGAGGATCAGCCGGAGGCGGGGGAATTGGCGGTGGCGCAGCGGGGGGTGCGCGAGGGGGACGTGGTTTGCGGGATCGCGGCCAGTGGGCGCACGCCCTTTGTGCTGGGGACGCTGCGACGCGCGCGGGCGCTGGGGGCGAAGACGATATTGCTCACATGCAATCCCGCCCGCAAGCGAACCGAGAATTGGGACGTGGAAATCGACCTGGCCACCGGCCCGGAGCTGGTCACCGGCTCGACGCGCCTGAAGGCGGGCACGGCGACGAAGGTGGCGCTCAATATCCTCTCGACTTGCGCCATGGTGCGGCTGGGAAAGGTGCGGGGAAACCTGATGATCGACGTTCAGGCCTCGAATTCCAAGTTGCGAGACCGCGCCATCCGGCTGGTGAGCGAGCTGCGCGGCTGTCCTTACGACGAGGCGCGCGCCCGTCTAATGGAGGCGGACTGGAGCGTCCGGGCCGCGCTGGATCAAGCGCGGTGATTGAGCGCGTGGATGCCCTCCCACCGGTAATGATGCCGGATGGCCGCGGTGACGAAGCGCTTGGCCTGGGCGACGGCCGCTTCGAGGTCGAGGCCGTGCGCGAGGCCGGCGGCGATGGCCGCCGAGGTGGTGCAGCCGGTGCCGTGCGTCGAGACGCCGTGAACGCGGGCCGAACCGAATTCCGACACTTTTCCATCCGCGTGGAAGAGCAGATCGATGGCCTGATCCCCGCCGAGGTGCCCGCCCTTCAGGAGCCACGCGGAACCGTAGTCCGCCACCAGGCCGGGGCCGGCCTCCCGCATATCATCGAGCGAATGCACCCGCCGGCCTGCGAGCAGCGCCGCCTCGTCCAGATTTGGCGTCACCACCGTCGCGCGCTGGAAGAGGCGCCGGCGGTAAATCTCGAGTGCCTCCGGGCGGAGAAGGGGAGCGCCGCTGGTGGCCGCCATGACCGGGTCGACGACCAGCGGCATCGTCGTCCCCGCAAGGATATCGCACACGGTCTCGACGATCTCCGTCGAGTAAAGCAGGCCGGTCTTTACGGCGGCGACCGGGAAGGCGGAGAGGCAAAGGCGGATTTGCTCGGCGACGACCGGCGCGGGGACGGGATGGATGGCGCTGACCTTTCCGGGCACCTCGGCCACGACGCAGGTGATGGCGGTCAGGCCATAAGCGCCCAGGGCCATGAACGTCTTGAGGTCGGCCTGCGCGCCGGCGCCGGCGCTGTTGTCGGAGCCGGCGATGGTGAGGACGACCGGTGGAGGCGGTTTTTCGGACACGGCCAAAAATTCGCATGACACTCCGTTCTGGCCAATCATTTCGAAGGCACTATTTTCCGGAGAGATGGAATTTCGCGAACTGCCAGGATTGGGGGTGAGAGTGGACCGGGTGGTGTACCGGCCCGAGGTAGAGGCGCCGGCGGATCGCCCGTACGCCTTCGCCTATTTCATCACCATCCGCAACGATTCGGAGGAGACGGTGACGATCAAGGGCCGCAAGTGGGTGGTGACCGATGCGAACGGGCAGCGGGTGGTGGTGGAGGGAGACGGCGTGGTGGGGCAATTCCCGCGGCTGCGCACCGGCGAGCAGTTC